>Ga0116141_10005229_pt1 | contig 10884 bp, 7 predicted proteins | sample AD_UKC097_MetaG_FD_89744 | JGI IMG/M metagenome (GOLD analysis project Ga0116141, IMG submission 89744) | Active sludge microbial communities of municipal wastewater-treating anaerobic digesters from USA - AD_UKC097_MetaG | ecosystem: Engineered > Bioreactor > Anaerobic > Digestate | place: USA... | reverse complement strand
GATTCGTAATCAGTAGGTCGGCGGTCCGAATCCGCCCATCGGCTCCAGTAAAATCAAGGACTTAAGCGATAATTGCTTAAGTCCTTTTTCTTTGTAAGGCCTCCAGTCCCGCTCCTGTCCCGCCAATGACTTTTGCATCATTAAAAAAAGCATCCGTGAACCTTCCGGCAAAGGTCAATCCGCCATGCGTCCGGTCGACATCCATCGGGCAGTCAGTGAGCAGGGCAAGAAAGGAATCCATCCTCCCTTGCCCTGCCCACTGCTACTATGTTGAAATAATTAAGCATTATTTCTCTGGAGAATTACTTGCTATTGTCTGTCCCGAGAAAAAAGCGGGCTTGGTTTTGCGGCTTTTGGGCCAATGCCTCAGGTCCGCCATGCTGCGAAACTTGAACAAAGATATTTTCTAATGGAAAATCTGGGTTCAATCTATTTTACTCGCGCCCTTACGACCGAGTGCATGCCCTCGTCTCGATGAACCAGTTCAACCTCATGAAATCCGGTCTCCAGGAGGTCTTGCTCAATTTCAGACAGGGTATAACAGTTGCCGCCTTCTGTTCCTGCCAGCATGTTGACGGCAAACAGCGCTCCGACCACCGGCGCAGTTCGGGAGGGCTCCATGACGATGTCCCGGATGTAAATCCACCCGTTCGGCTTCAGTGCAGCGGCAACGCGGCGGTAAAGCGCCAAGTTCTGCTTTGGTGAATTCTGATGGATAATTGCGCTGACCCATGCCAGATCGGCGCCCCGGGGTAGTTCATCGGTATAAAAGTCCCCGGCACGCAGTTCGACACGGTTGGCAAACGGCGAGGATGAAAAGCGCTCCCTGGTCATGGAAATTACTTGCGGCAGATCGAAGATGATGGCCCTTGCTTCGGGTTCGGCCTTTAACCAGGCCATGGCCCATGTGCCGGACGCACCGCCCAGGTCCAGAATGCAGCGCACATTGCCTGGGTTGATCTCCCGGATCAGCCGGTCAGCCACACCTCGGGAAACGACGTTCATGGCCTCGATGAAGGAGGCATTGTCCGCATCTTCTCCAAGAATGCTTGGGCCGGGATCGCCAAGTTTTCCGGTTTTGATGGTCCATGGCAACCGTGACCAGCGGCGCAGGCAATTTGCCTGATGACGTATCATGGCCATGACGTTCTGCGGCGATCCTTCGCGCAGATATGGCTCAAGTTCGGGTGAGAGAGAATAATGATCGTCTTTCTTAATGATCAATCCAATTGCCGTCAAGGCATCAAGCAGGATGGTCACTCCGCGCAGGTCGCAGTTTGAGATAGCGGCAACATCAGCAGCGGTTTTTGGCGCCGAAGCCATCGTCTCAAACAGGTCCAGGTCGGCTGCCGCGGCCAGGATGCATGGGATATGGAAGCTCCGCATCATCTCCAAGAGCTGTTCGCCGTTGTGAATGTTCATGGCATGGTTCTCCTCGTTGCATTGATTGGATTGACAATATCCTGTCTTCTCGGGCGAAAATATACGGGCTACAGTAACAGGTGTCAATCCGGAATATTGATTGATCGGAAATCATGGAGCGAGAAGACTATCGGCCGGAATAATAGCATTTTACATTACCCTTAACCGGGGTGGATCAAATATCCACAGTTTTTGAGGGGGTGGGGTCACCCCCTCCGCAAAGCGCACCAAATTTTGGGCTGAAGGGAAATTTACCTGCGGATGTTTATACTGCAGGCCCATCCATCTTGCGGCTGTTTCTTCTTTTCTTCAGTCTGAGTAGATGTCATAGGCCTCCTTGATTAACAAATAACGGATGAAACTGCTCATCGAGCACTGGCTGTCCTGTGCGAGGGACTGAAGCAATTCTTTTTCTTTTTCCGTGATCACGGCGACCCTGCTGCCCTTTTGTTCTTGAAAAAAATATCAGGCTTCCATATAACTTGGTTCATCACATTCAGTTCGTATCATGTCAACATGGCTTGATTTACAAAACGATGGTTAAGGAGGAGAAGAATGCCGTATCATCAACCGGATCAAGAAGTCATCACCGCATTGAAAACATGGTTTTCACACGACAAGCAAAACGCTTCCATCAACAAAGACAAAAAACTGCTTGTCGCAACTCCCACCGAGGTGAATACGTACAATTGCGTATCTGTCGGGACGAATAAAAGGATATTCAGTTTTCTCGACAAGTTCGACACGAAAGGCTATTTCTTTGTTTTGGGAATCGCTCTGAATGGAAAACAAGCCAGGTGCAGGCACTTTTATAAATCCGCAAGCGAAGGTTTTTGGCGAGTCGGCACGGGGTTCCGACTAAAAAGCCTGGATAAAGATAAAAACGCTGAATGCGAATGGGTAAAGGGGGCCGAATATTGCACTGACACAACGAAGGAAATGGATGGGGGATACATTTTCGAAGGCATGGTGCATCCTGATTTAAACAAGGCGCTTGAAGATATGTCCGTTACAAAGAATTGCCCTTTGCAGCATATTTACAACGCCTGTGTCAATGAAGTTCCACCGCTAAAAAAATACATGAATAATGTCTATCGGTATTCCGGCGGTAAAGTCTCCGCCGTAACACCTTCGACGATTGTGGATGAATATGCACAGGAAAGACAGCTTGTTACCGTCACCGGCATGATGCAATGGGATGATCCCCAAAAAACACTGGACGTAACAACAAAGGGCCAAACAAAAAATCTGGCGCAAATGATTCAATCGGGAAATATCAGTCAGGCGCAGATCCAGCAACATGCTTTTGCCAAGATCGACCGTAAGGATACGTTGTCAGGCGCCAATCTGGAATGGGCCAACTCATTGAAGGAATTGCCGGAACTCTGGAAATATATCAATAAGTGCCTGAAAAATCCCGCAGGTCATGGGAATTATATCATCCACCATGATCTTTTAGGTGAAAAGATCAACGTCGAAACATATAAACTGGATAACGCATTCATCGAAATAGCTTATTCAGAACCGAAAGAGCGTTATTTCAAAGACAAGACGAATAATGAATATCATGTAAAATCCCCTGTGTGCTGGGTAAAGAATGTCTATTACGGCAATGAAGTGTCCAGCTTCGGCAATTTCGTGACGTACCCCCGTGATTTGTGTTTTCTTCCCCAAAAACCAATGGACTACGATAAACAGATTTCCGCCGAAACGCTTGTCAGAGTCGGCATTCAGGAAACATTTGAAGCCCGTGAAAAGAGGCTTGGATCCAGACAGCAGGCCAAGACGGAAGTTCAAGAGGATATGAAAAACCTCCCCGGAAATTACATCTTGAAGGGTGGCATGCCGACCTATGCCCTGCTTGCGCTTTTCAACGAGAAATACTGTCCCCTGATCAGGGAATATAAGAAAATGAAACACTTTGATTATTTCCGGTTGTCCAAAAAGCAGACGACAAATGCCAACAAAGGAATGATCGACGCCATCAATGCCGCTGTGAATAAGGATGTCGAGATATTGAAAGACGCCATCAAGAGATCCTGCGGCTTGTATCTGAATTACAGTCACTCCTCTACAAGCTTAAGCGGCGGAGCAACGGGTTTGAAAAGGGTAAAGGCGTTCCGCGAGGCCATCGAAAAATGTCAATCCCTTCAGGATGTTCACCGATCCATTGATTTGCTGTTTATGGAAAATAAGGTCGGAGGCGAATGCTATGATGAAGGTCACTGGTACACTCTGGGCATAAAGGCCGGCGGTAAAATCAGCAATAGAGAACAGTCCTATTTCAGTTTTTTTTGTAAGGAAACTCTGGCGATTCTCCTGCCGGAATACGAGGCTTTTTGCGAACACTTATCATTTTACAAAGAAAGGCCTTCCCGGCAGCCGGAACTGATTCAGGAGTTCAAGAAAATCAAACCAGCGGATGGTTGGGGACGGTTTGTGAAAATCGCTTTTTCCCACGAACTGATCAAAGGAACGGAAATCTTGAAAGAATCGGATCGCACGCTGCTTTTTAAGGCAATCAAAAACGAAATATCGTGAATTAGTTGCATTCGAATCCATCGGGATATTTTCCCGTAATTCCGGCATAGAACTTCCGGATGATCTTCATATCGGCATCAATATCGCCTGTCGTATAAACAACCGGTCCGATACCGCCCGTCTTGCGCGCATAGTCCAGATAGCCCAGCACAATCGGCACCCCTGCCCCGTGTGCGATATGATAGAATCCGGTCTTCCAGTATCGCACCTTTTTACGGGTTCCCTCCGGAGGGATAATCATGACCAGGTGATCGTTTTCTTTAAAGGCGGAAATGGATTGTTCGACGATATTATTGGATTTGGATCTGTCGATGGGAATTCCCCCCAGCCACATCATCAGCGTCCGAAACGGCCATTTAAAAATGGTGACCTTGCCCATCCAGTACACCTTGATCCTGAACACAAAAGCCAGAGCCAGGGTGATGGGCATGTCCCAGTTAGAGGTATGGGGTGCGGCAATCATGACATATTGCGGCAGGTCGGGAAGCTGCCCATCGCGACGCCACCCCATGATTTTCAGAAAGATTACCGATATCCAATAAAATATTGTCCCGATCACGGGTGTTTCAAACAGCGTCCTTTGCACAAAGCATTCTCCCTTTAACGAAAAGATGGAAATCAGACAAATTCAGTATCGTTACAAATCCGTTTCGGTATACCGGACGGCATGGCGTGCTTTTTCAATGCAGGCAATCAGGGCTTTCATGTGTTCCTCCTCGATAAAAGGCGACATGACAAAGGACTTGATGGCCACAACCGGTTCACCGCATGCGGCGGTGCGGTAGTGGCTGGTCAAGGAAAGGACAAAGCCTTCTTCCTGTTCCATCTGGCGATGGAGTTCCTGAAAGAGTTTTTCATTGTACGCGTTGCTGCGCCTCAGGCTTTCCGAAAACTCAGGATGGTTGAGTTCACTGGAAAAGAGCGACTTGGCGTCCATCCCGTCAGGATAGGCTCGGAACAGTGTTACCGGCCCGTAGTTGTAATCATTGATCTGGCACATAGATGGATGCTCGTCGAGCCTCCGCCGCAAAACCTCGGACATGCTTACCAGATGCCCCAAAAGCGCGCGGTAGCCTTCCTTGCCGAACATTTTCAGATTGGCCAGAGCCGCCAGCACCGCCCCGCCGGACCTGGAGGTTTCCATCGTAAACACCCCGGGATGATAATTGCCGAACTGAAAGAGATAAGGCATCAGACCGGGATCACGGCTGATGTGGTTGAGATCTTCCTTGTTTTTGCACAGAACCATGCTCGAAACGTAAGGACCAAAGCCTGTTTTGTGAAAATCGATCCCGACAGAATCGGCGCGGTGCAAAGCACTCATATTGACCTGAGTATCCCAAAGACAACGCAGGGTGCGCGCGTTGAAGCCCAGAGGATTCGCGTCGAAGTCATAGTCATTAAAGACCGACCAGGCCCAGCCGATGACGGCATCGGCATGAATATGCGGCCGGTAGGGTAGTTGATACTCCTGGGTCAAACGGTCACGAAGGCCGGCAATATACTGGAGATTGTCGATGCCAAAGGCGTCGGTGGTGCCCAGCGTGGCAATGATGGCGGCAATTTTTTCACCCCGATCCAGAATTTCCCGAAGGCTTTTTTCGAGCATCGCCAGATCCATGGAGTTGTCACTGTCCGTGGGAATTGTCACCAGATTGTTTGTTCCCAAGCCCAGCCAGCCCAGAACATTGAGTTTGGCGTAATGGGCGGAGGAGGAGGCCACAAGCTTTATCGGTTCGCGAACGCCATGGCGAAAAGTTCCCGGAGACGCCTTCTCAAGGCCGAGTTTCACGCCGTAAAAGGTTGTGCCTGTGCCGCCGAATGTGCAGATTCCCGCGGCTTCCTCAGGAGCATAACCGATCAGCGATGCGCACATGGCCGCCGTCTCGATTTCCGCCAGACCCACCCGGTAACTGTATTCGTCCGAGATGATATTGGGGTTGTAAATGGCGCCGAACAGACTGCCAATGATGGCGGGAATGGTGGTCGGCGGCACGACGTTTTCCTGCGTGCGCGGATGGCTCCAGATGACCCCTCCCTGCAGATATTCTGAAAGAGAGGCGACGGTTTCCGGGATTCCGGACATGGTTTCGGGAATCTTGATCGACCTCGCCTGACTGTAATCAATCGGTTCGCGAACGCCCAGATAGGGGTGCCCGTTTTTCAGTTTGTCGATTTGTCTCAATCCGTCAGCGACAGAGGCTACAAATTTCGCGTCCGCGTCCGTATTGGAAACCGGTGATGGAAAAGCTTCGCGCAAGAGCGGCAGCATTTCCGCGCTTGTCCTGCCCGAAGCTTTCGTTTTTGCGGGCGCCTTGGAAAATCCGGAGGAGAAAGTCTCCCAAAGGCCCGAAAGCTCCAGCACCTGACGGACGGCCGCCCCGGCATTGATCAGGCGCAAAGGCAACAGGCTTTGCGAATGTCCGGCATCCAAGCGTGCAGGAACCGATTTCATCAGAAAAAGAAGCGACCGGATGCCGGCGCTGGAAATGTATTCCAGATGGGCAAAATCCAGAACCACCTGGCGCTCTGCCTCCCGAATCAGAGGCACGAGTCTGTTTTCAAATTCTTTTGCCGAAGCGGCGTCCAGCCTGCCTGTGCATTTCACGGTTGTTCGGGTTGCTCGGGTTTCAATAGAAATCTCCATGGAGGGTCCTTTCTGGTCGTTGATGCATATCTAATTTCAGCCGCCTGCACAGTAACTTGGTTTTCCCCAGGATTCAAGAAACAATGTGAAGGATGGCGCTTTTTTTTTGCGGCAGAAATGTACCGCTCATGAAAAGCGCTGAATGATGAAGGGACTCATCGAAATCCATAATGTCCTTGACTCTGAAAAACACATCCTCTAGGTTGGAAAAAAGATAAGAAGGTTATCAACGATATTTGCGGGTCTTTAAAAAAACAGCAGACGCCCAAGGAGAAAAGATATGCGCAGACCTATTCGATTTGTAAGGAGTTTTGCCGCACAACGGCCGTTGTCCATCCTCCTGCTGATTTTTACCACCATGATCGTTCTATTGGGTCAGGGGCCTATTACACCATCACCTGAAGCTATGCGAATTGCGGAGGTCTTACGCTTGTTGGGAAATGCCAATACGGCAGATCGCTTTATTGGTGACATAAAAGGCGGAAGGGTCGTGTTCAGAAATCTGGATGCCGGCATCTTCGGAGAAACCGGCAGGAATGGCGGCACCTATCAGATCGCGTTTAATAGTCACCTCTTTCAGCAAGTCAACATCAGACAACCGGTTTACAGCGTCACCAATATTAATTGGGCCGTCACCATAGAGCATGAATATGTTCACGGCAGGCAGATTACCCAAGGAGCCTATCCTGAAGAAACACCTCGGTATGAGGATCCGGCGTGGCGTAACAATATTGAGTTAATTCAGACTTGGATGCGAGAACAAAATCATCGGCTCGGAAAATTGCGGGCGGCTCCGGACAGCCCGGAAAAAGCGAAAGAACTGAAGGAAATCGCGAATTGGATCAAATCTTTGCGAAGCGCCCATAGCGATGCGCTTGCTGGTGTGCGGGAAAAAATCAGAGAGGGAAAGGTAAGCAGAGATATTGAGCTACCGGTTATCGATATGTCTGATTCACGTGACATTTCCTATATTGAAAAAAAACTGAAAGAAAAAGCGGAGTTATGGGAAAAAGCTGCACGGGATGACGCAGAAGAAGTTGAAAATCGCTTGAAATCTCCAGGGGGAGCTATCGGCAACCTGCCCAGCCTTTCTGTAAAACAGGAAAATGATCTTCTTTCCTGTGTCTGCAAGAAGGGTTGCGCGGCGTCGGCGCGTTACCATCCAGATCCGCTTGACGCATCGCCATCCTGTAAAAATGTTTCCAATGGCCCTTGTGTCTGTCAGGGGTTTGGCTGCTTAAGATCACGGATCAGCCGGGAAGAAACGGAAGCCTGTATGAAAAAGTTAAAAATTAACAGTGACAAAGCAGCAGTGTCTGCATGGGTTTATGAAAGGAATTTGGGAAAACGGCCGACAGAAACAACGAAGGCGGATCCACCTCCAAAAACTTCGAATCTTGCCCTGAATAAGCTCTCCAGCCAGAGTAGTCGATCACCCTGGTCCACTCCCCATGATGCGCAGGGGGCCGTGGATGGCATAAAAAACGGGAAATTCGGTTTTCACACCAACAAACAGCCGAATCCCTGGTGGCAGGTGGACCTTGGAAAACAGGGCACATTAAAAAAGGTGGTGGTGTACAATCGGCTGGATTATAACCCGGAACGATCCAAAACCATTCAGTTGTTGCTTTCAAGTGATGGTTCGCACTGGAACAAGGAGTATCAACATCATGGCAAAGTATTTGGCGGTGTTGATGGTAATCCTTTAACAATTCCCCTTGCGGATAAAAAAGCTCGTTTTGTCCGGTTGCAGCTAAACGAAAACACCTATCTCCATCTGGATGAGGTTGAAATTGAAGGAAAATGAATATCCATCAGGGAGCGCCTGCTTCATAAATCGCGAATTATTTCAGGACTTCCCCTGTTAAGTGTGTTGCCCGTTCCGAAATTTCGGCCATCATGACCTCGATGTCCGTCTCTTCCAGATCCAGAAGACGCATCGCCTCACCCATTTCAGAAGGCTCCTCCTTCAACAGACTGAATCCTATCCGGCGCGTCAGCATATTCGCCAGATAGAGAATCAAAACGGTCCTGGAGACACCTGCGGATAAATCCGGCGCTTCATGGGCGTTGACCGCATCCATCAGGCTTTTTTCAAATCCCCAACGCTGAAACAATGCTCCGCCGAAACCGGCATGTACGCTTTGAATCATGGTTAAAACACTGTCCATTTTGATTCCGGGCGTATTGTTCTTTCCGGTAAGAGACAGCGTGACCGCGTGAAAAAGCAAAATTTTGCCAATATCATGCGTCAGTCCTAAGAAGAACAGCGTCTCTTCGTCTTCACCAAACCTTCGGGCAATCACCCGCGCGGCGCAGGCTGTCGCCAGGGAGTGACGATAGATTTTGCTCATAACGGAATCCACCTGTTTGTTGTCCGGTTTATAAAGAGATTTTGTCACAATCTCGGAAACGAGGGTTCCTGTGTCTTTTACGCCGACCAGCGTCAAAGCCTGCTCCACCGACTTCGCCCTGCCCGGTCCGCCGTGCGGCGCCTGGTTCGCAGCTCGCAGAAGCATCATCGCCACGACAGGATCCCGAAGAATATGTAATGAGATTTCTCCGGGAGCGGCCCCCGGAAGCTTGAGAATATTCTGAATGTGCTGGATCGTGGAAGGAAAAGCGGGCAGCTCGATTTTTCCTTTTTTGAAATCCTCAAAAACATCCCTCACGGCGGTCAACAGATTTTCCTTGGCGAGCAGAGGATTGGTCTCTTTATTGACGTTTGGCGTCCGGTCCTTCGCTGCGCTTCCTTCCGACGGTGTCACCAGCCCCACCTTGATCAGTTTCTTGTAAATCGTGTCCCGATCGATCGGTTTGGCAATATAATCGTTGCATCCGGCCTGCACCGCCGTCACAATGGAATCCTTATCCGCGGAAGATGTCACCATAATAATGACACATCTTGGACTGGTCGGCGGGTCTTTCTCCTTTTCCATTTCCCGAATCTGATAAAGAACATCCAGACCATTAACGTCCGGCATGGAAATATCCAGAGTAATCAGGTCGAAAGGCTTTTCCTGTTCCTTAGCCGCCTGAAAGGCGTCAAGGGCCGCTTGCCCGCCGTTCACCGCCACGCATTCCCCATAGCCGGTCATAATCCTCTCCATCAATTTCCGGCTGACCAGTTCATCATCGGCAATCAAGATCCTCATTTTTCACTCCGTTCAGATTTATCCAGGATAAAACGCCTGAGCCGCCCGAAGGCTTCTTCCATTTCGGGCAGCTTCTGCTTCAGGCCATCGCAATTTCCCGCCTTGCCCAGTTTCTCCATTTCGGCGGCAATTTCCGATAGTTCATATGCTTTCAAATTTGCAGCCCCGCCCTTGATCGAATGAGCTTCCTTGCCGGCAATCGCGGTATCTCCATCCCCAATGGCCTGCTGGATCAGAACCAGCTGCTTTTCAACATTCTGCGCAAACCCGTCCATCACTTCCTGTAAAAATTCACGGTCGTCTCCAAACTCGTACAAGGCGCCCTCATAATCCATGACCGTCTGCTCTTCAGGATCCTTTTCTTTTTCCGTCAGGGAATTGATCTCCGGCATATCCTTTCCCGGAAGGGTTTGAGACGTCCATTTGTCGACCATCTTCAGAAGGTCCGATCTCCGTACAGGCTTGGAAATATAATCGTCCATTCCCGATTCCATGCATCTTTCAATATACTCTTTGATGGCATGCGCCGTCATGGCAACAATCGGAATTCGTTTCCTCCCTCTTTTTTGCGCCTCGGCTCTCCGGATCTCCATGGTCGCTTCATAGCCGTCCATGACCGGCATTTGCACATCCATCAGGATCAGATCATACGTCTTATCTAAAAACGCCTGCAGGGCCTGTGCGCCGTTTTCGGCCAGATCGACCTTGTATCCGGCGCTCTGGAGATGCCGCATGGCAATCTGCTGGTTGGTAGGATAATCTTCGGCCAAAAGAATAGCCACATGATTTTGATGCTTTTCCTTGATGGTGTGCTGCGTCACCAGCTTTTCCGTTCCACCGGCAAGTGCGGAATCCTGGCTGCTCAAAACATCCTCAATGGCATGGTAGAGTTCATCCCGCCGGATGGGTTTGGTCAGGTAGCCCTGAATGCCGATGTCCCGGCAGCTTTGCCCGTCGCCCCGCTTTCCCGCAGAAGTCAGAATGATGCAGGGAATCGCCCGGAAATCCTCCCGTGCCCGAATCTGCCGGACCATTTCAAATCCATCGATTTCCGGCATCAGGTAATCCGAAAGGATCAGATCAAATCGCCCGCCACTTTGGTAGGTCTCCTCGAGCATC
>Ga0116141_10005226_pt1 | contig 10885 bp, 9 predicted proteins | sample AD_UKC097_MetaG_FD_89744 | JGI IMG/M metagenome (GOLD analysis project Ga0116141, IMG submission 89744) | Active sludge microbial communities of municipal wastewater-treating anaerobic digesters from USA - AD_UKC097_MetaG | ecosystem: Engineered > Bioreactor > Anaerobic > Digestate | place: USA... | reverse complement strand
AGTGTCCCCAGGGTCCCGTTGTCGTACAACGCTGCGAGATGAAGAGCATACGTCTTCCGGTCGTTCTCGCCTACCGAAGAATCCCACTGCCGTAGAACCTGTTCGGTCTCCTCGGCGAGCTGGGCATCTTTCTGATCGGCCTCCACCCGCGTGACCAGGAGCGTCAGCGGGAAACAGCGACTTTCAGGGCATTTTTGAACGCCATCACGGAGCGTCCGGATCAGCGCATCGACCCGCTGGGATCGAACGAACAGGACTCGTGTTTTGGCCTCCAGCAGGGTCTCGCAGAACGCCTCCGCACGATCGGGTGTGAACTGCCCCTTGGCGACCTGTTCGATGGCATCCTGAAAAGATTGGAGAAACAGCTCCGCGCTTTCCTTCCACTGCTCTTTCTGCGCGAGAATGTTGCACTTGAGCAGGATGCTCTCGAGGTCCATCGGGTCCGCCGCGAGCAATTCATCCGCAAGGGCGAGCGCGCGGTCGTATTCTTTGTCGTTCAGAAGGAGCAGGGCCATGGTGGACACGGCGCTTTTATCTTCAGGATTCAGCTGCCGAATCCGCGCGTATTGCGCATAGGCCTCCGCACGGGAGCCGCGACGCAAATACAATCGGGCCAGGCGGGATCGCACAAGAGTCTCCACTTGGGGCGGCGGTCCCTGCTTGAGAGCGCGAAGAAAAACATCCACCGCTTCATCGACTCTCCCCAGTCTCTCGTACAGATCGGCAATATCGAAGTAGGTTTTGTAATGATCGGGATATTCATCCAGTAGTTTCAAATAGGCATCAATTGCTTCCGGATATCGCTGCGCATCGGTCAAAATCGAGGAGATGAAAAAATAATACAGGCCCGATCGGCCCGGATCGGCGGCGACCAGTTGACGATAGATCTCCACCGCCTCATCGACTTTTCCATCCAGTGCCCGCATTTCCGCCAGCTGTTGCAAAGCGGGAAGTGAGCGGGGATTCAGCTCCAGAATCCGCTGATACTGCTCGGCGGCTTTTGCATACTCTTTTTTCTGGGCATACGCCTGGCCCAGAATCTCGATGGCGTCGGTTTTGGAGGGATTCGCCTGAACCGCTTTCTCTGCGTATTTCAACGCTTCATCATATTCCTCTGTCTCCAGGTAACTCTTTGCCATCTGGCACAGCGCATGAGGAGAATCCGGCACAATGTCGAGAATCCGCTGATAGTGAAGACGGGCCTCCTCGATCTCCCCTTTTTGGTGCGCCAGTGTTCCGGCCCACAGCTCCTGAAGAATCAGGTTCTCCTGCCCCTTGGTCAGCTTCCCCTCTTTGGCGATGTCCTCGACGGTCGCGGGTGGTTCCGCCTGAACCGACACGTCCGGCTGGACAGGTGGGGTAACCGAGGACAATTCGGGCGATGCCACAGTGGCGGAAGGGGCCTCCCGGGGCGGAACGGTCTTGCAGCCCACGGAGACGAGCAATATCGGCATCAGCCATAAGAGAGTCTGCCGGTGAATCAATTCATATAACCTTTGCGAAGCCTCTCGCATCATTTTTCCTCAATGGACGAAATGTTGAACCTGAGCCTTGTGCAACCCTCTTGCAGAGTCTATCGCCGGACGATGGAGCACTTCCAGCTTGGTGGGGGAGCGCATACACGCCAACTTTAAGGTCCCGTCATTTCAGGGGCAGGAAAGGACATATTCCCGGATGAAATAGACGTTTTCCGGTGGGGTTTCGTAGGGAAGACATCCGGTGCCAAGCAGACAATTGGGCCGTGTGGCGGCAAGAGCAAGAATCCGGTCTATTTCACCGGCGATTTGTTCGCGTGTGCCGTATGCCACGGTATTCGGATCGAGGTTGATTCGCACGGCGACATGCGGGTAACCGGCGGATTTGGCGACGAATGCTGCCTGATCCGTCTCAGCAGGGCAGATCACATAGCCGGTTCCGGTGGACAGAAGATCCTCCAGAATGAGTGTGGTGTCTCCACCGATGACACAGGGGACCGGATGGCCGGTGATCTCCTTCGCCATATCCATTGCCCGACGCAACGGGGGCAATTCGATTTCACGGAACTGCCTTGGCGACAAGAGCGGCGGGGCAGCGGCAGACTCGAAAAAGGCCACATCCAGGCCGCTTTCGACAACCAGACTGCAGAATGCCTTCTGGTTCTCGGCAAGACGCATCAGCCAGTCGCGGGTCGTTTCGGGATGAAGGGCCACATCCTCCAGCAGCCCGGCAATACCGCGCAGATTGGCCGCAATGGAGAACGGCCCGCTGATGGGAATCCGCACATCGGCCTCCGGTAGTTCCTCCGCGAGTCGCATACCCGCCTCGATGATCATCGGAATTCGTCCTGCCCGGTGCGGATCGAACGGGCGGAGCTGCATTGCCTCTTCGAGAGAATGCACGAGCGGCTCCCGAATGGCGGGCATCCCCTCGCTGCCGGGAGTGACCTGTGCCCCGTATGCTTCCGGTTCCAGGTTGTAGATGTCGATTCCGACGATGATGGGGGAATGCCGGTACTCCACGAACGCCGCGCGATGCGCCTCGACGATCAGATCGACATCGCGGGAGACCTCCCACGGCGTACGTCCGATGAGAAACGCAGCATGTTCATAGACGGACGGCGAAAAGGGGATTGTCGAGGGTTTCAGGTTTTGAAATGATGCCCTCCGTACACGGCCGCAATCAAAGTAATCCAGCGGAGAATGAGCAGCCCAGAACTCGCGTTCCTCATCCTCGCTCTTGAATTTGGGAATAGGATCTTCGATTTTTTTCATAGAAGCATTGTTCGACAATATCCGATCCCTGCCAGGATTCGCGTTCTACGCGCTCAGCCTCAGATTCATAGTATTGGAGCATCCGTTCCGCCTGTGCGGCCAATTGTCGGTGGCGTTCTTCCACCGGCAATTGCAGGAAAGCGCGACGTTCATCCAGCGAAATGGATTGATCAACGTCGGTTAGTATCTCTTGCATGGTCATATTCTCCTCGTTGCCGACCGAATATCATAAATGTAAGGCATTCCGGTACCTTTGACAACGACACTTACACGTCTGATCTATCCGGACTGAATGGAAATTCCTGCAAAAATCCGGTTGAAATCCCGCCCGGACCTGGTGTATAATCATCCCTATGATTATCGGCAACAATCATCCGGGGATGAGCATCCAACCGGACCATCTTGAATGTCTCGGTCGGTTCGACAACGGAAGAATGCGCGGAAACCCGGACGATTCCAAATAAGAGGTCGGGGCATAATGAAACATTCCGCATTTACATTGATCGAGCTCCTCATCGTGGTGGCGATCATCGGCATCCTGGCCGCAATCGCCGTTCCGAATTTCATGGCAGCCCAAGTCCGTGCCAAAGTTGCCCGGTCTGTCGAAGAACAGCGGGTATATCGACAGGTCCAGCAGATGTACAAGTTGGACATCGGAGACCTTCCGGGCCACTATGACGGCAAGGAAGAACATTGCCCGTATATCAACCTGGGGTATATCAGCGCTCCCCTGAAAGATCCCTTCATGGAGAATCGCGAAGACCATCCCGCGTTCCATAGCCAGGAGGGGATGTACCACAGCTCCCACATCACTGAAAGTTGGGCCGAGCGCGATGTGAAGGTGCTGAACCGCCCGCTGTACGACCAGTGGACCGGTGCAGGAAAACCCTATGTGGTCTATGGGGAAGGCCCGGCGGTCTGCGGAGCCTGGGTGGCATACGACACCAGCAACGGTCTGCAGAGTTGCGGGATCATTGTCGGAATCGGGATTCGAGGCAAAGGGATACCGGACAGCGGTCTGGGCGGAAGGAAGTGTAATTAGCTTGGCCACATTGACAACAGAGAATCGTGGAATCGCGACGATTTCCACTCGGAGGTCGAGGCCGTGAAAAGATCCGCGTTTACACTGATTGAACTTCTCATCGTCGTGGCCATCATCGGCATTCTCGCCGCAATTGCAGTTCCGAATTTCATGGCCGCACGGGTCCGAGCCAAAGTCGCCCGGTCGGTCGAAGAACAGCGAGTGTATAGACAGACCCAGCAACTCTACAAGCTGGACATCGGCGATATTCCCGGCCATTACGACGGCAAAGAAGAACACTGCCCCTATATCAACCTGGGGTATATCAGTGCTCCCCTGAAAGATCCCTTCATGGAGAACAAAGAAGACCATCCCGGATTCAAATACCAGCAGGGGATGTACCACAGCACCCACATCACGGAAAGCTGGTCCCAGGATGTGAAACTGCTGAATCCGCAGCTATACGACCAATGGACCGGTGCGGGAAAACCCTACGCGGTTTACGGGGAAGGACCGGGGGTGTGCGGCGCGTGGGTCGCTTATGATACCAGCAATGGCCTGCAAAGCTGCGGCATTATCATCGGACTCGGTATTCGGGGAAAAGGCGAGCCGGGCGGCAACCTGGACGCAAGAAAATGCAAATGACACGGCGGGGTGCCCGGACCGGGTTCCGTTCCGGGCGATTGTCTTCTCAAATCCGCTTGGATTCCCTCCTTGCAGAAGGGTGATATCCTGATGCACCATTCATCAAGAAACCTCCGCCTTCCCTGTTCCGCAAGACTATGAGGCGGGAATTGCTCAAAAGAGAGAGAAATCGAATGCAGTTTATCCCCGGAATCGGCGTGATCGCCGAAGAATATCGAGAGGATTTCCATGATCGGGATCGCACCAGCGACGGTGCGTGGAGAGTCGGTGTCGAGGGTGTCCTGCGCATTCTGACGCCGCTGGACCGGAAGGTGGAGTTTATCTGTTTCGAGGACAGGACGCTTACCCTGGTCAAATCGGGTATGGGGCATCCAGCGATCTACCCGCTTCCCGATGGGAGATTTGAACCGCCCGCAAAAGCCGTGCTGATGGACCTGGACGGGACCAGCGTGGTCAGCGAGGAATTCTGGATCTGGATCATCGAACAGAGCACCGCCCGTCTGCTGGATAATACCAAGTTCACATTGGAGGAAGCGGATCTGCCCCATGTCTCCGGCCACTCGGTCTCGGAGCACCTTCGCTACTGCATCGACAAGTATTGCCCCGGAAAGACCGTCGAGGAAGGCCGAAAACACTATTTTGATATCACCCATTTTGAACTCAACGAAATTCTGGAAGGCCGGGGAAAGAAAAATGCGTTCAAACCTGCGCCGGGACTCAGGGAGTTTCTGCTGGAACTGAAGGGGCACGGTGTGAAAATCGGACTGGTAACCTCCGGTCTTTACGAGAAAGCATGGCCGGAGATTGTCTCGGCGTTTCGAACGATGGACCTGGGGAATCCGCTGGAGTTCTATGACGCGATGATCAGCGCAGGATTCTCGATCAAAAGAGGCCAGGTGGGAACACTGGGCGAACTGGAGGCGAAGCCGCACCCGTGGCTGTATGCCGAGGTAGCGCGTGTCGGCCTGGGGATCGAGCCGTCCATGCGTCACCGGACCATTGGCATGGAAGACTCCTCCGCCGGAGTGGTGGCGATTCGTCTGGCGGGGTTCGCGGCAATCGGAATCGGCGGCGGGAACATCACACAAAGCGGCGTGCGGCCCCTGTTGCTCGCCGAATGCGCCAGTCTCTCAGAGGCACTGCCCATAATCCTGGGCCGGTGAATAGAACAAACACTCGAATAGACATTCGATCTCTAATATCGGAGGAAAAAACCATGGTGCGGAGAGATCTCATCAAACTCGTGATGTGTCTTGCGTACTGCTGTATGATTTTTCTGATGGTGGTGTTTTCGGTACAGGCCGATAAGTACCCCGTCAAGCTGGGTGTCTACAAACAGGAAGTCGTCACCGTTTACGGCCTGCAAGAGGGGCTTCCCTCTATCGAGGCAACCGCTGTTGCGATTGCCTCCGACGGGCAGGTTTACGCCGGGACGAAGAAGGGCCTTGCTGCTCTGAAAGACGGGCGATGGAGCGTCGTTCATGGCGCGGCAATTTCCGCGTTGGCAATGGACGGTGAACGACTACTTGCTTCAGCGGGGAAAGATCTGATCTCCGTCGGTAAGGACGGAGTCAAGTCACTCGCGAAATTGCCCTCCGGGGAGCCGCTGGGGATGACGTGCAGGAATGGTGTTGTCTACCTGGCGATGAGCACCGGGCTGTACCGCATGGAAAATGGCCCTCTCACTGCGGATGATGGGCTGAACGGAATGCTGGGGGAGAAGAAACACATCTACTCGGTCGCCGTTGATGATAAGGGCACAGTAGCCGTTGGTGCGGAGTCCGGCCTTTTCAGGAAAGAGGCAGGACAGAACTGGACGGCGCTATATCCGATCGACAAGAGCGGGCGAAGCTGGGCACCGCGAAGTGTCCGGGGCGTAGCGTTTGATTCGAAGGGACGCTTATGGTTTGCCGGCCCGCAGGGTGTGGGATGCCATGACGGAGCATGGACATTATATGAAGGAAAAGACGGGCTTCCATTGAACGATTTCACGACGATGTGCGCGGGGGAGGACGGTGTTGTGTGGTTTGGCACCCAGATGGGTGCGATCCGGTTCGACGGGCAGAAATGGGCTTATCGTCAGGGTCGCGCCTGGCTGCCGAATGACAAAGTTCACGCCATGGCTGTCAACCAGAACGGAGACGCCTGGTTCGCGACACCCGGCGGCGTAGGAGTCATCGAACGGCGACCGATGACACTCGCCGAGAAGGCGGAATTCTACGAAAACGAAATGGAGAAATACATCCGTCGGACGGAATACGGCTATGTCTCCGAAGTGGGACTTGGGAGACCCGGCGACAAGAGCGAAATCCATTACTCCGACAGCGACAATGACGGTCTCTGGACCAGCATGTACGGCGCGGGCGAGTGTTTCGCGTACGCGGCAACAAAAGACCCGAAAACGAAAGACCGCGCGAAACGGGCCTTTGAGGCGCTGCGGTTTCTCAGTGTCGCGCCGGTCGGCGGCGAGGTACCGCAACAGCCGGGATATGTGGCGCGGACCATCGTGCCCACCACGGAACCGAATCCCAATTCGCACTACACGCTGGAAGGCCAGCAGCGCAACCGCGCCACCCGCGATTCGCTCTGGAAAGTCTATTCGCCCCGGTATCCGCTTACGGAGGACAAAAAGTACTGGTACAAAACGGATGTCAGTTCGGATGAATTGGACGGGCATTATTTCTTCTATCCCGCCTATTACGATCTGGTGGCCGATACACCGGAAGAGAAAGAACGGGTTCGTGAGGTCGTCCGCAATATCACGGACCACTTAATCCGTAACGATTTTTGCATGATCGACCATGACGGAACGCCGACACGCTGGGCGATTTATTCACCCACAAGTCTCAACCACGATCATAATTGGTATGCCGAGCGCGGCCTCAAGTCACTCAGTATTCTTTCGTACCTGGCCGTAGCGGAACATATCACCGGCGATCCGAAATACGGTGAAGCCGCAAACAGGCTCCGCCAGGAACACGCCTTTGATACGAATATCATGATTCCGAAAGTCAACAACGGAATCGGTTCGGGGAACCAGTCCGATGACGAGATGTTTTTCATGTGTTTCTACAACCTGGTGAAATACACGAAAGACCATACATTTCGGGAACGTGTCACGTTCGCCTTTTACGAGCATTGGGTGCGCGAGTTCCCGGAAATGAATCCGTTCTTTAATTTCGCGTATGCCGCATCGGGAATGAAAACGCAGTACACGGATCCCTGGGGGACACACGATCTATCGCCGTGGAACGGCTGGCTGACCGACTCCATCGACACGCTGGAGGGATTCCCGCTGGATCGTTGCAACTGGGCACGTCAGAACAGCCACCGTCTGGACCTCGTGTTTCTCGAACCGCAGGCGGCGTTCGAATCCTACGGTGGCGACCGAATCAATCGTGGTCGCGGCTACCTGGTGAACGGAAAGGTGCTGCCGGTACAGGAACGCTATTTTAATCATTGGAACACGGACCCGTGGGAGTTGGATTACGGCGGAAACGGGCAGGGCCTCGCCAGCGGCGCAGTCTTCTTGCTGCCGTATTATATGGGCCTGTATCACAAATTTATCGAATAGCCCGTCAATTGGGGATTGTGGATTGCGGATTGCGGATTGTGGATTGCAGTAGGGATCGTCATTCCGGCGAAAGCCGGAATCCAGGACAGAATCCGGGCGGCACAGGCTTCCAGCCTGTGAATCCGGAATCGGAATTCGTTTAATCCTCAATTCAAATCCCTAGCTGTCTCCTGATGAGTTGGCATAGGCTGTTCTTAATCTCAGCATGGCGGGGTACAGGCGCTGTTCTGCCATTCCCCGAATTCACGTAAATATCATGCCCTTTCCCGTGGCGCTTGAGGACACAACCCGAATCGACCAATTCTCTGATGAATTCAAATCGTTTCATTCCGCCCCAATCGTGATCTCCTTGGTTTCCATTCCAGACTGTTGGGGCTGCACGGCTTCCTCCAGCATCAAATCATACGCTTCCCGGATGTTCTCTTCCAATTCATCCAGCGTTTCGCCCTGGCTGAACACGCCGGGGACCTCTCTGAGTTTTCCGACATACCAGCCATCGTCCAACCAGTATTCAAGTGTGAACGTGCGTTGCATTTGGACCTCCTGGGCCGACATCATTCGTGCGGAATACTTCCCCATTGTCCGCATGAACAATATACCGCTTTTCAGGGCTGACTGGCTATCCCCCATAGTATCCCGTCATCGCCAGGATTCCCCCAATCACTCCCTTCCCGGCATTCGGTACTCAATCTGCTTGATGGCATCGTATGCTTCGCGGGCAAGGCCGCTGTCTGTATCCTGAAGCACAAGGAGTCTGAGCGCGGGCAATGCCGGTCGCGCGTATTCGCCAAGAGTTCCCAATGTGTATGCCGCGCTGATTCGTACCCCGCTCTGACTGTCCTGCAAAGCCTGGATGAGCGCCTGAATGGCAGAGACGTCCGGGGGTATATAATGCGACAAACCACCCACGGCCATCTGCCTCAGGCCTGGATCGCTCTCTTGAACCATCTCTTGAAGGACCGGCATCAGCGTATCCCTGGGGCAGTCGAGTAGTCTTAGCGCAAGAACAGCAGAAGCGCGTACACTGGGATCTTCGTGTGATAGTAATGGCAGAATATCCGGGATGGCTGATTTCGCCACCTCGCCGGAATACGCAATCGTCATCAGCAAATCCCTGATTCTGTTGGGGTCTTTGGCTTCCTGCATGTTTTGCAGCAGTTTCGGCAGCAGTTCCTCCCCACCGGCCCCGATTTGCCCCAATGCGCTGGCTGCGTTAATTTGAATAACCCTATCCTTTTCATTTCCCATAATTCGGAACAATTCCGGTGTGGCGGATGCCGCAGAAGGTCCGATGTAGCCCAGATCGCGCATTGCGTTTAGACGTTCTATCTGTATCTGTGTCGGACTCAACATCTCGATCAGATGGGGGACATTCTTCTCCGGACGGATACGCATCAGTGCGATTCTCACCGCGCTCTCAAATGTATGAAACTCCGCTTCCTTCTGAATCTTCTCCAGAAGGAGTGTAGTCCGGGATGCCTTCGGCCCGAAATGCCCGATGCCATCTATCGCATCCAGGCACGAGCGATACCCGCCGGTTTGCAGCTGCTTGATCCACTGGTCGAGGGTTTTGCCTTCGTAGAGCATTTCCCCCTGGTCTTCCGCGCGGATGAGCGGCGAATTCATTAGAAGTGCGAGCACCACGTACAGGAATGCAGGTTTCATGTCAGCCTCTTCAACCCCTCCCTACCCTCCCCAATCTTTGGGGAGGGAAATTCGACTAATTGGTTGGTGGGCTAGCCCGCAGACGGGCTTGAGCCGCACCCTACATGCCTCATCCATCCCCAATCATTCCTTCCCCGCCATCCGGTATTCGATTCGTTTGATCGCCTCAGCGGGACGGTTATCCACTTGCTCGACACCTGTTTTGGTTTGCTGAAGCGCGAGTAGTCTGAGCGCGGGCAAGGCGGCTCTCGCATACTCGCCAAGGGATCCCAACGATCCAGCAGCAAAACAACGAACCATTGTGTCACCGTCCTGGAGCGCCGCGATCAGTGCCTGGATGGTAGGCTCATCCGGCGGAACGAAATGTCCCAGGCTCATGGCGGCCATTTGCCTTGGGCTGGTCTCTTTGTCTTGAAGCAACTCCCGGAGGGCCGGAACAATGGTCTCGGTAGGAGAGCCGATTTCTTTCAGTGCCATGGCGGCCTGGCCACGTATGGCCCGATCCTCGTTGGAAAGCAGCGCAAGAATCTCCGGGACAGCGGATCGCGCCTGGTCGCCCAGGGCACCTATTGCCATGAGCCAATCCACTTTCTTCAAGGGATCTCCGCTTTACGCATTTCCTGCAACAGTTTCGGCACCAGGTCCTCCCCGCCTTGTCCGATCTGACCCAATGCCCTGACAGCGGTCAATCGAACCATCCTGTCTTGATCAGTGCGAACGATGTGGATCAGCTCGGGTGTAGCCGATGCCGCCGGGGAACCGATTTGGTTCAGTTGGCGAATTGTGTTCATGCGTGCTTCATTGTCCTGCGGCGAGCGCAACGCCTTGATAAGATCCGGTACGGCGTCCTTGGCCTTCGGATCGATCCGAGTCAGAGTGACCTCCGCGAATCCTTTGAATTCTTTAAAGTCCGGTTCTTTTACAATCTTCTCCAGAATGGGCCTGGCGCGGGATGCTTTGGGGCCGCATTCCCCGATAGCCATCATTGCATCCATACAGGAGCGATACCCGCCCGTCTGCACTTGCTCGATCCACTGGTCAAGCGTTTTGCCCTTGTAAACGACTACTTCCTGCTCCTGCTGTTTCCCACAGCTGATACAGGTTGTGATGAGAAGTGCGAGAGTAATGCAGAGGATTGCGCTCTTCATGTTGACCTCCAGCTGGCTCTCAGTCTGACATCTCAACCCCACCCTACCCTCCCCAATCTTGGGGAGGGAAATTCGACTAATT
>Ga0116141_10005224_pt1 | contig 10888 bp, 9 predicted proteins | sample AD_UKC097_MetaG_FD_89744 | JGI IMG/M metagenome (GOLD analysis project Ga0116141, IMG submission 89744) | Active sludge microbial communities of municipal wastewater-treating anaerobic digesters from USA - AD_UKC097_MetaG | ecosystem: Engineered > Bioreactor > Anaerobic > Digestate | place: USA... | reverse complement strand
GTCCTGGCGCGCAGCCTGGACGGGGTGATCTCGGGCGAGCACGGCATCGGGATCACCAAGCTCGAATTCCTGAGTGACGCGGAGCTCCAGCCTTTCACCGACTACAAGCGGCGGGTGGACCCGGAAGGCCGGTTCAACAAGGGCAAACTGTTGCGCGAGGCGGTGTCCGGCCAGCCCGGCGCCCCGGTGTACTCGGCCGATCTGGAGCACGCCTATACGCCCAGTTTCGGGCTGATGGGCCACGAGTCGCTGATCATGCAGCAGTCGGACATCGGTGCCATCGCCGACAGTGTCAAGGACTGCCTGCGCTGTGGCAAGTGCAAGCCGGTGTGCTCCACGCACGTTCCCAGGGCCAACCTGCTGTACAGCCCGCGCAACAAGATCCTCGCGACCTCGCTGCTGGTCGAAGCGTTTCTGTACGAGGAGCAGACCCGGCGGGGGGTGTCGATCAAGCACTGGCAGGAGTTTGAGGACGTGGCGGACCACTGCACCGTCTGCCACCGCTGCCATTCGCCCTGCCCGGTGAAGATCGACTTCGGCGATGTCACCATGAACATGCGCAACCTGCTGCGCAAGATGGGGCAGAAGTCGTTCAGGCCCGGCAACGCGGCCGCGATGTTCTTCCTGAACGCCACCAGTCCCGAGACGATCAAGCTGATGCGCTCCGCGATGGTGGGCGTTGGCTACAAGGCCCAGCGTCTGGCCAACCAGGTGCTGCGGGTCGCGGCGAACCGGCAGACGGCGCGTCCGCCGGCCACCGTGGGCGCCGCCCCGGTGAAGGAGCAGGTGATCCACTTCATCAACAAGAAGATGCCTGGCGGCCTGCCCAAAAGGACCGCCCGGGCTCTGCTGGACATCGAAGACAAGAACTACGTCCCGATCATCCGCGACCCGAAGGCCACCACGTCCGAGACGGAAGCGGTGTTCTATTTCCCCGGTTGCGGTTCCGAGCGACTGTTCAGCCAGGTGGGTCTGGCGACCCAGGCCATGCTCTGGCACGCCGGGGTGCAGACGGTGCTGCCGCCGGGCTACCTGTGTTGCGGCTACCCGCAGCGCGGATCGGGCGACTTCGACAAGGCCGAGAAGATCATCACCGACAACCGGGTCCTGTTCCATCGCGTAGCCAACACGCTCAACTACCTGGATATCAAGACCGTGGTGGTCAGTTGCGGCACCTGCTACGACCAGTTGCAGGGCTACGAATTCGACCAGATCTTCCCCGGCTGCCGGATCATCGACATTCACGAGTTCCTGCTGGAAAAGGGCATCAAGCTCGTCGGCGAGCAGGGCGGCTACCTGTACCACGAACCTTGCCACAACCCGATGAAACTGGGCGATTCGATGAAGACGGTGCGCTCGCTGCTGGCGGGCAACTCCGGTGACAACGTGCTGAAAAACGATCGCTGCTGCGGCGAGTCCGGCACCTTGGGCGTGTCGCGGCCCGATGTGTCCACGCAGGTGCGGTTTCGCAAGGAAGAGGAAATCCGCAAAGGCGAGGTGGCCTTGCGTGCGGCCGGGCGGCTGGGCGAAAAGGACAATGTGAAAATCCTGACCAGTTGCCCGAGTTGCCTGCAGGGGCTGAGCCGCTACGGCAACGACCTGCAGAATGGTCTGTTGGAGGCAGACTACATCGTGGTCGAGATGGCGCGCCAGATTCTGGGCGCCCAGTGGCTGCCCGAGTACGTGGAGAAGGCGAATGCTGGCGGCATCGAGCGGGTTCTGGTCTGATCCCGGGCCGGGGCGGTTCCCCGGCATCATTTATTGAAGGATTTCGTCATGGCAGGTCTTCAGAACCCATCACCCGCCCCCGTTGACCTGACGGTTCACAGTCAGTCCCGTGTGCTGGAAGTAGCCTTCTCGGACGGCGCGCTGTTTCGCATTCCGTTCGAATTGATGCGGGTCTATTCGCCCTCGGCCGAGGTCCAGGGGCACGGTCCGGGCCAGGAGGTGTTGCAGACCGGCAAGCGCGAGGTCACCCTGACGAGCCTGGAGCCGATCGGGAACTATGCGGTCCAGCCCACGTTTTCCGACGGGCATGACACCGGCATCTTCACTTGGGAATACCTGTATTTCCTGGGATCGCAGCAGGAGCAACTGTGGTCCGACTATGCCGAGCGGCTCGCGGCGGCTGGCGTGGAGCGTGATGCCCCGATGGCTGAGAAGACGGGCTCGGCCTGCGGCAGTCACTGACACAGTCGTGGGCTGGAAGTGCTACCAATAGGATAGCTGCCCGCGACCGTCCGACGCTGGGGAATGGCATGATTTCCTCAAAAATGCAACAAAATCACCGTTCTGGTGCACGACCGGGTCCGCGTTCGGGCCCTTCCCGCTAGCATTCATCCCATGAGCACGACGCATTTCGGCTACAAGTCGGTCGACGAAAACGAGAAAGCACGGCACGTGCGGGGGGTGTTCGACTCCGTCGCGTCCAAGTACGACGTCATGAACGACCTCATGTCGATGGGCCTGCACCGCCTCTGGAAAGCCTACACCGTGACGGTTGCCAATGTGGGTGAGGGCCAGCGCGTGCTCGACATCGCGGGCGGTACCGGGGATCTGGCGCTGGCGTTCTCCGGCAAGGTCGGCAGGAGCGGGTGCGTGGTCCACACCGACATCAATGAAGCCATGTTGCGCACCGGGCGCGACCGCCTGCTGGATGCCGGTGTCGTGTTGCCCACGCTGGTGTGCGACGCCGAGCAACTGCCGTTTGAGGACGGCCATTTCGACGTGGTGACGGTGGCGTTCGGCCTGCGCAACATGACGCACAAGGACCGGGCCTTGGCGGAAATGCGGCGCGTCCTCAAGCCGGGCGGCAAGCTGCTGGTGCTGGAGTTTTCCAAAGTGGCGCAGCCGCTGGAAAAAGCGTACGACTGGTATTCGTTCAAGGTGCTGCCCCGGCTTGGCAAGCTGGTGGCCGGCGACGACGCGAGCTACCGCTACCTGGCCGAGTCCATTCGCATGCACCCGGGCCAGGCCGAGCTGAAAGCCCTTATGAAACAAACTGGCTTTGGTCATGTGGATTACCACAACCTCACCGGCGGGGTGGTGGCCTTGCATGTTGGAATCAAGTGCTGATCAACCAGAAACGAGGAGAGGTCTCACCATGAAAAGTCTCGCTTACCTGATGTTGGCCGGGGCTCTGGCGCTCGGGTCACTCAACGCCGAGGCGGCCAAACGCCTGGGGGGTGGAAAGTCGGTGGGCCAGCAGAGCGGCAACGTCACGCAGCGCAGTGCGGCGCCCGCCACGCCGGCCGCGCCTGCCAACCAGGCCGCGCCAAGCGCGGCGCCGAAGCAGGCGGCGCCGGCAGCCGCGCCCGCAGCCGCTCCGAAGAAGCCGTGGGGTGCGATGCTGGGTGGCCTGGCCGCCGGGTTGGGCCTGGCCTGGCTGGCGAGTTCGCTGGGCTTGGGCGAGGCCTTCGGACAGATCCTCCTGTTCGGGCTGTTGGCGCTGGCCGTGATGGTGGTGGTGGGCATGATTCTGCGCAAGCGCGCCGCTTCGTCGGCGGCGGGTCCGACCGGCCCGTTGGCCTTCGAAGGGGCCTGCGCGGGCGCGCAGCGTGGTCTGCCGCGTCAGTACAGTCCCGACCATGTCGGCAATGATGCGTCCGCCCGTCCCTGGGAGCGCAGCAGTGCGCCGATCGAACCGGCTCGTCCGGCGACTGGTGGCTCCTTGATCGGCTCGGCGCTGTCCGGTTCGCAGGGGTGGGGTGTGCCGGTCGATTTCGACACCGAAGGCTTCCTGACCGCGGCCAAGCGCAACTTCGTCACGCTGCAGGACGCGTGGGACCGTTCGGACATTGCGCGCTTGCGCTCGATGATGACCGACGAGATGCTGGCGGAGATCAAGGCGCAGCTGGCGGATCGTGAGTCCCATGCCCTGGGTCAGGTGAACAAGACCGAAGTGGTGATGCTTGACGCGCAGTTGTTGGGCATCGAGGATCTGGGGGACAGTTATCTCGCGAGCGTTGAATTCAACGGCATGATCCGCGAAGAGCCGGCCTCGGCGCCGAACCCGTTCCGCGAGGTCTGGAACATGTCCAAACCCAAGAGCGGTAGCAGCGGCTGGCTGGTGGCGGGCGTGCAGGCGCTGCAATAGCGCCGGAGCAGGTTTGGCCTGCACAAATCAGGGAATAATCGGGGACCATGGCAACACAGTCCCCTTTTCTTCTTCTGGCCAACGGATTTCTCAGCCAGGCGGGCGCCAACCTGAGGCCCCCGCCCTGGCTGATCGCCGAGCTGCGCCAGCGGCTCGTGCTGCTGTTGAACCATGTGCTGATGCAGGAGCCGCAGGCGCAGGAGCGCCTGGTGCGGCACAAGGGCCGCTGCGTGCGAATGCAATGGCGCGACTTCACCCTGCCGTTCATCGCGACGCCGGCCGGTTTGCTGGAAATCGCACCCGACGCTCTGCAGCCCGATCTGTTGCTCACCGTGACCCAGGATTCACCCTTGGCGCTCGTTCAATCCGTCCTCGCCGGCGAACGTCCGACGGTGCGAGTCGAAGGCGATGTGCAACTGGCCGCGGATGTCAACTGGCTGGTCGATCACCTGCGCTGGGACATCGAGGAAGACGTCTCAAGGGTGATCGGCGATGCGCCAGCCCACGCGTTGGGGCAGGCCGCGCGCGAGGGGGCGCGGGCACTGCGGCAGTTTGCGCGCGGCTGGCCGCGCCCGGATGCCGACAAGGCCGCCGCATGAGCGTAGCGCCGGGCCACCCCAAGCACGCTCGCACTGCAGTGTGCATCACGGAGGTTGACCCGTGAGCCGGCTGTTCCGCGGCGTCTACATTGTCTGGATTGCGCTGCGCTACGGGATGGACGAGCTGCTGCTCACCAGCCTGGACCGGCGCTGGCTCCGGGTGGTGGCGCGGATCGTGTCGATCGGGCGCGATCTGGATGCTCCGCGAGGGCAGCGCATGCGCGAGGCGCTGGAGCGGTTGGGGCCGATCTTCGTCAAGTTCGGACAGGTGCTGTCCACCCGGCGCGACCTGCTGCCGCAGGACATTGCCGACGAATTTGCCCGGCTGCAGGACCGGGTGCCGCCGTTCAGCCCCGATGTCGCGGTGGCATCGATCGAACGCGCCTTCGGAAGACCGGTCGACCAGATCTTCAGCAGCTTCGAGCGCGAGCCGGTGGCCAGCGCATCGATTGCGCAGGTGCATTTCGCCACCCTGAAAGACCGCGACGGGGCAGTGCGGGATGTGGCGGTCAAGGTGCTGCGCCCCGACATGCTGCCGGTGATCGAAAAAGATCTCAGCCTGATGCGCATGCTCGCCGGCTGGCTGGACAACCTCAGCGCCGACGCCCGCCGGCTGAAGCCCAAGGAGGTGGTCGCCGAGTTCGACAAGTACCTGCACGATGAACTCGACCTGGTCCGTGAGGCGTCCAGCGCCGCGCAGTTGCGGCGCAACATGGAAGGCCTCAACCTGGTGATGATCCCAGAGATGATCTGGGACTACTGCCGTTCCGACGTCATCGTGATGGAGCGCATGAAGGGTGTTCCGGTCAGCCAGATTGAGCGCCTGAGGGCCGCTGGCGTGGACATTCCGAAGCTGGCGCGCGACGGGGTCACGATCTTCTTCACGCAGGTCTTCCGCGATGGTTTTTTTCACGCCGACATGCACCCCGGCAACATCCAGATCAGCCTGGCACCGGACACCTTCGGGCGTTACATCGCGCTGGATTTCGGCATTGTCGGAACGCTCACCGAATTCGACAAGGAGTATCTGGCGCAGAACTTCGCTGCGTTTTTCCGGCGCGACTACAAACGGGTTGCCGAGCTGCACATCGAATCCGGCTGGGTGCCGGCCACCACGCGTGTTGACGAGATGGAGTCGGCCATTCGCAGCGTGTGCGAACCCTACTTCGACCGGCCGCTGAAGGAGATCTCCCTCGGCATGGTGCTGATGCGCCTGTTCCAGGCCTCGCGCCGCTTCGATGTCGAGATCCAGCCGCAGCTGGTGCTGCTCAAGAAGACCTTGCTCAACGTCGAGGGGCTGGGGCGCCAGCTTGATCCCGATCTGGACCTCTGGCACACGGCCAAGCCCTTTCTTGAGTCCTGGATGATGGAGCAGATGGGCCCGCAGAAGCTGATCAACGAGTTGAAAGACCAGGCGCCACGGTACGCCAAGCTGCTGCCCGATCTGCCGCGCCTGCTGCACGACTACCTGAAGCAGAACCCGGCCGATCACCGCCGCGAACTGGAGCAGCTGATCGCCGAGCAGCGGCGCACCAACCGTCTGCTGCAGGGGCTGATCTACGGCGGCATCGGTTTTGCTTTCGGTCTGATTGCGATGCAGATCGTGTTGCGCGTGAGCCTTTTCTAGAATCCTCCACTTTTCTTGTTCACAGGAGCCACCGTCGTGAATGCGTTGATTGTTTTTGTTGTGGCCTACATGGCCGTCACCATCGCGATCGGTCTGGTTGCCGCGCGCCGTGTGCATTCGTCCAAGGATTTCATGGTCGCGGGACGCAGTCTGCCGCTGTACATGAACGTGGCGACGGTCTTCGCCACCTGGTTCGGCGCGGAGACCGTGCTCTCGGTGTCGGCCACGTTCGCGCGTGACGGCCTCTCCGGCATTCCCGGCGACCCCTTCGGGGCAACGGTCTGTCTGGTGCTGGCGGCGCTGCTGTTCGCGCGGCTGTTTTACCGCATGAACCTGATGACGATCGGCGACTTCTACAAGCATCGGTATGGCAAGAGCGTCGAGATCGTCACGAGCCTGGCCATCGTGGTGTCGTATCTGGGGTGGACGTCAGCCCAGTTGACGGCGCTGGGTCTGGTCATCTTCACACTCAGCGGCGGCGCCGTCGAACTCAACCAGGCCATCCTGATCGGCGCTGGGGTGGTCCTGATCTACACGATTCTCGGTGGGATGTGGTCCATCGCGTTCACCGATCTGTTTCAGACCGTGATCATCATCATCGGTCTGTCTCTGGTCGCCGTTCTGGTCGGGGATCTCGCTGGCGGGGCCGGAAAAGTGATTTCGCAGGCGGCCGCCGATGGCAAGTTCAACTTCTTTCCCGCCGACGCCAAGGGTTGGTGGGCGATGGCGGGCGCATTCTTCGCGTTTGCTTTTGGCTCCATTCCGCAGCAGGATGTCTTTCAACGCATGACGAGCGCCAAGGACGAAAGAACGGCGGTCAGGGGGACGATCATCGGCGGCCTGGCGTATTTCGCTTTCGCATTCGTGCCGATCTTCATCGCCTACGCGGCCGTGGTCGCCGACTCGAATCTGGCTGCCCTGTTCGGCTCGGAAGACGCGCGCGAGATCCAACGCGTGCTGCCCGATCTGGTGCTGGGAAAGATGCCGCTGTGGGCCCAGGTGATGTTCTTTGGCGCACTGCTTTCCGCGATTCTTTCCACGGCCAGTGGCGCCCTTCTGGCACCCGCGTCATTGTTCTCAGAGAACGTCTTGCGTCCCCTGGTTCCGAGAATGGGGGATCGGCAATTCCTGCTCACCCTGCGCATCATTCTGGTGACGTTCACGACCGCTGCGCTGCTCTTCGCGCTGAACAGCAAGAGCACGATGTACGAGATGGTCCAGAACGCCTACAACGTGACACTGGCCGGCGCCTTCATTCCCTTGTTGGCCGGGGCCTACTGGTCGCGGGCGACCACCCAGGGCGCGCTGTTCTCGGCGATCGGCGGCGTGGCGACCTGGCTGATCGCGCAGAACGTGGCGACCGATGCGATGGTACCGGCCAACCTGGTCGGACTGGCCGCTTCGGTATTGTTCATGTTCCTCGGTTCGATTGCGCCTCAGGTCATCCGGCGCGGCGGGCACGCGATCGCCCCCGCCCATCTGCGGTGAGCGCCTGAGAAGGCGCCCGGTCGAGGGCTTCGGGCGAGGGTGGCCCGATATAATCGAGGGTTTTTCAGTCTGACCCTTTGCGCCATGCCTATCTACGCTTACAAGTGTGACTCCTGTGGCCACGCCAGGGATGTCCTGCAGAAAATATCCGATGCGCCCCTGACCGAATGCCCCGCCTGTGGCGCGGCGACATTCAACAAACAACTGACGGCCGCGGGTTTCCAGCTCAAGGGATCGGGTTGGTATGCCACGGACTTCAAAGGCGGGTCATCTGCTGCATCGGCCGGGGCCGGCGGCGAAAAGACCGCCGAGGCGCCCAAGACCGATGCCGCACCCGCACCTGCGGCCGGGTGTGGCGGCTCCTGCGCCTGTCATTGAGGCCGGCCCTCTGAGCCCCGAACTGCCCTCGTCATGAAGCGTCGAATCCAGCAATATTTCGTCACCGGCCTGCTGGTGTGGTTGCCGATGGGCATCACCGTCTGGGTCTTGCTGTGGCTGATGGGCATGCTTGACGGCATCTTTCTGGCCATTCTCGGACTCGCCGACGCGTTGATCCCCGGTATCCACGGCCTCGTCGAGCGCGCCCGCAACATCCCCGGGCTGGGGGTTATCCTGGTGGCCGTCGTCATCTTCTCCACCGGTGTCTTCGTGGCCAACATGTTCGGCCAGTGGTGGGTCAGCCAGTGGGACAAACTGATGACCCGCATCCCGGTGGTGCGAAGCATCTACGCCAGTGTCAAGCAGGTGGCGGACACCTTGTTTTCGGGCAGCGGTCACGCGTTTTCGAAGGCGCTCTTGATCCAGTACCCGCGCCAGGGGGCCTGGACCATCGCGTTTCTCACCGGAAAACCCGGTGGGGAGGTGGCTTCGCACCTGGCGGGTGACTACGTCAGCGTCTACGTTCCGACCACACCCAATCCGACGTCCGGCTTTTTTCTGATGGTTCCGCGCGCCGATGTCGTGGAATTGAAAATGAGCGTCGATGAAGCGCTGAAATACGTCATTTCGATGGGGGTCGTCGTGCCCGGGACCCCTGCGCCGGCTCCCGAACCTGTGCCCGTCGCCCGAAACGTCTAGCTGAAGAGGTCTGTGCTCCGCGCAGGTGCTGCGGGGCTTTTCGTTCGTGAAAGAGAAACCATGTCCATGCGTTCCCACTATTGCGGTCTTGTGACCGATGCGCTGATCGGCCAGACGGTCACCCTGTGCGGTTGGGTCAACCGCCGCCGCGACCATGGTGGCGTCATCTTTGTCGACCTGCGTGACCGCGAAGGCTACGTGCAGGTGGTCTGCGATCCGGACCGGCCGGAGATGTTCGCGGCCGCCGAAGGCCTGCGCAACGAGTTCTGCATCCAGATCAAAGGCCTGGTGCGCGCGCGACCGGAAGGCACCACCAACGACAACCTCAAGAGCGGGAAGATCGAGGTGCTGTGCCACGAACTGACCGTGCTGAACCCGTCGGTCACGCCGCCGTTCCAGCTCGACGACGACAACCTGTCGGAAACCACACGCCTCACGCACCGGGTGCTGGACCTGCGCCGCCCCTACATGCAGAACAACCTGATGTTGCGCTACCGCGTGTCCATGGAGGTGCGCAAGTTCCTCGACGCCAACGGCTTCATCGACATCGAGACGCCGATGCTGACCAAGTCCACGCCCGAAGGCGCGCGTGACTACCTGGTGCCCAGCCGCGTGCACGACGGCCATTTCTTCGCGCTGCCGCAGTCGCCGCAGTTGTTCAAGCAACTGCTGATGGTGGCGGGTTTTGATCGCTACTACCAGATCACCAAGTGCTTCCGCGACGAGGATCTGCGCGCCGATCGCCAGCCCGAGTTCACCCAGATCGATATCGAAACCTCGTTCCTCACCGAGGAAGAAATTCGTGCTCTGTTCCAGGGCATGATCACCACGGTGTTCAAGAACACCATCGGCGTGGATCTGGGTGAATTCCCGGTGATGACCTACCAGGAGGCGATGCATCTGTACGGTTCGGACAAGCCCGACCTGCGGGTGAACCTGCAGTTCGCCGAGGTCACCGATGTGATGGCTGACGTGGACTTCAAGGTATTTTCAGGCGCCGCCACCATGAAGAACGGCCGTGTGGTCGCGCTGCGTGTGCCCGGCGGCTCGGCCGAGACCGGCGGCATCAGCCGTGGCGAGATCGACGCCTACACCGAGTTCGTGAAAATCTACGGCGCAAAAGGTCTGGCCTACATCCGCGTCAACGACCTGGCCAAAGGCCGCGACGGGCTGCAGAGCCCGATCGTCAAGAACATCCACGACAAGGCGCTGCAGGCGGTGCTGGAGCGCACCGGCGCGCAAAACGGCGACCTGGTCTTCTTCGGCGCCGACAAGGCCAAGATCGTCAACGACGCCATCGGTGCCCTTCGCATCAAGATCGGCCACAGCGAGTTCGGCAAGAAACATGGTCTGTTCACCGGCGGCTGGCGACCGATGTGGGTGGTGGACTTTCCGATGTTCGAGTACGACGATGAAGCCCAGCGCTACACAGCCACCCACCACCCGTTCACCGCGCCCAAGGACGGCCATGAGGACTGGATGGTCAGCGCGCCCGAGAAATGCATCTCCAAGGGCTACGACATGGTGCTCAACGGCTGGGAGATGGGCGGCGGTTCGGTGCGTATCCACCGCGCCGACGTCCAGCAGAAGGTGTTCGACGCGCTGAAGATCACGCCCGAGGAGGCGCAGCTCAAGTTCGGCTTCCTGCTCGACGCCCTGCAGTACGGCGCGCCGCCGCACGGCGGTCTGGCCTTCGGTCTGGACCGCATCGTCACGCTGATGACCGGCGCCGAGTCGATCCGCGACGTGATCGCCTTCCCCAAGACCCAGCGCGCGCAGTGTCTGCTCACGCAGGCGCCGAGTCCGGTGGACGAGAAGCAATTGCGCGAGCTGCACATCCGACTGCGCAATCCGGTCGCCAACGAACCGGCCTGATCCGGGGATTCGGCGGACAGAAAAGGCGCCTGGTCAGGCACCTTTTTTTTTCGACCGGAATGGAATGAACGCTATAAATTGCGTAGCTTAGGATGGCCATTTCGCGCTAGGAGAGAACACTTTTTC
>Ga0116141_10005223_pt1 | contig 10890 bp, 5 predicted proteins | sample AD_UKC097_MetaG_FD_89744 | JGI IMG/M metagenome (GOLD analysis project Ga0116141, IMG submission 89744) | Active sludge microbial communities of municipal wastewater-treating anaerobic digesters from USA - AD_UKC097_MetaG | ecosystem: Engineered > Bioreactor > Anaerobic > Digestate | place: USA... | reverse complement strand
TGAAGAAAATCGACATCGTGTGAAACGATAACAAGCGAACCGGAAAAGTTCACAAGTGCTTTCTGCAGAACGAGCTTGCTGTTATAGTCAAGATGGTTCGTTGGCTCATCCATGATCAGAAGGTTCGCCTTCTTGAGGAGCAGCAACGCCAGAGCAACCCTGCTCTTTTCGCCACCCGAGAGGATCCCAACCTTCTTGAAAACATCATCACCGGTAAAAAGGAAAGATCCCGCCAGTGCCCTGATCTGCGGGAGCGTCATGTTCCCCGCTTCCATCGCGATCGTTTCGAGTACATCAAGTTCGGGATCCAGCACTTCGCTCTGTTCCTGTGAAAAATATGCAACCGATGTGTTGTAGCCGGGCACTTTTTCACCCGCGGTCGGGGTGAGAACCGACGCTATGATCTTCGAAAGTGTCGATTTTCCCGCGCCGTTCGGACCCACAAAAGCGAGCTTATCACCTTTCTCGATCCTGAGGTCGATCCTGTCAAGCACAAGGTTATCACCGAACCGCATTGTGAGGTTCTTGACCTCATACATTATCTGGGCTGACTTTGGGGGTTCCGGAAACCTGAAGGTGATCCCCTTCTCAAAATCGGGAAGATCGATCTTGTCAAAACGTTCGAGCATTTTAACGCGACTCTGAACCTGCTTCGCCTTGGTAGATTTATACCTGAACCGGTCGATGAAGCTCTGTATCTCCTTCATCCGCTTCTGCTGCTGCTCGAATTCGTGTTCAACCCTCTCATCGCGTTCTGCCTTCGCACGAAGGTAATGGTCGAAATTGCCGTTGAACACGGAAAAATCGGTATTATATATCTCGAGGGTTTTGTTGGTTACAGCGTTCACAAAACGGCGGTCGTGGGAAACGAGCAGAAGTGCACCTTTGTAAGTGCGGAGGAAGCCTGTGAGCCACTCGAGCGAATCGATATCGAGGTGGTTGGTCGGCTCATCCATCATCAGGAGGTCGTTTTCGGCGATGAGCATTTTCGCGAGGGCGATACGCATCTGCCAGCCGCCCGAGAAATGATCGGTCAGTTTTTCAAAATCATTCTGCGAGAAACCGAGGCCAAGCAAGACCTTCTCAACCCGTGCTTCGGCACTGTATGAATCGATCTCTTCGAGCCGCTGGTGAATCTCACCGAGCTGATCAACGAGTCCGAGGTGCTCAAGCTCCTCAAGTTCAGGATCATTCAGAAGTGCGGTTATCTCCCGTTCCTTCTCCTGAAGTTCTTTCAGTCCCGGCACACCGGCGAGTGCCTCCTCAAGCAATGGCAGACCCTTGTGGGTAACATTCTCCTGAGGAAGATACCCGATGGCCATGTTCTTCCGCTTAAAGATATCACCCTTCTCCGGCTCAAGCATGCCGTTAAGCATCTTGAGGAGAGAGGATTTACCGGTTCCGTTCGATCCCACGAGGGAGATCTTGTCACCGGCATTTATCTTAAAATTTACATCTTTATAAAGATACTTCCCCCCGAACTGGAGAGAAAGGTTTACTATGTCTATCATTCTTTTGTTGCCTGTTGCCTGTTGTGCGTTGCCCGTTACCCGTTGCCCGTTACCCGTTGCCTGTTGACCGTTTCACGTTACCTGTGGTGATCCGCTGAAGCAGACTATACACTCCACACTCCACACTCTACACTCAACACTATTTCAATCGATCTTTCAGCATATGAATAAAATCAATCTCCACCGGATCTTTATCCCAGACGATGGCGCGGTAATAAGTTATCCAGTCGGTGTAGTAGATCATGTCAAAGAGGCGCTCCTGATATGTCGGGAGGTTGCTCGTGATCTTCACAAGCGGCACTTCAAGTTTTTCGAGGATCTCATTGAAAACATCGAACCGTTTATTTATCTGTGGGTGAATTGTTGGGTCCAGCACTTCGAACACGATCCAGTTTTCGTTCATCCGGCCGTATGTTTCCCACCCGATTATCTCGTTATGGTTCATCTCGGGGAAGATATTGTGGAACGCGTGGGTTTTGCCATTCTCGTTGAACTGCCCTTTGAACCGGGTGCCGAGGGAATCAGTAACACCCGCGGCAGAGTAGATCAACGGAAGCTTACCGTTCACTGTTTCAGCGACCGACCATGCCGAGTTCTGCGGTTGGGAGAATTCCTCCCCCTTCGCTTTGATACGGGATACAATTCTTTTGAGGAGTTCATCGTCCCTTTTCACGAGTCCGAGCTTCGCGAACAGGTTCAGAATATTGAAGAATGAAGTATATAGTGCATACCTTGGCTGGAAACCAGGCATCAGAGGGACGGCAGTTACTCCATCACGTTCAGCCCACTCTTTCAGCGTGCCGCCTGTTGTGAGGCATAACCTCTTCGCGCCTCTTTCCCCGGCCGCCTGATACGCGGAGAGGGTCTCCTCTGTTGTTCCTGAATAGGAAGAAAGCACAACCAGTGTCTCTTCTGATGTAAAGTTCGGTACTCCGTAATTGCGGTTCACATAAAGGGGCACTTTAAGTTCATCCTTTGCCCAGAGAGCGAAGACATCACCCGCGATGGCGGAGCCGCCAAGTCCCGAGATCACGATATTTTTTGTTCCTGAGACATCGAGGTTAACTTCATATTCATTAGCGAGGGCATTTTCGATCTGCTGCCATGAATTCTTCAGTACGTCGAACTGACCTGTAGGGTCGAGTTTATTTATAAGTTCTGTCATTTTTCTTTCTCTATTTTATCTGATCAAGCAGTTCCGGGGGAACACTTACCGACCGAAAATCCTTGACCACTTTATCGATATAAACTTTTGCCCGGTCCTTTTTATTGTAAGCGAGCTCATACTGGGCCCTCCGGAGGAGCATTGTTCCGACTATCGCGTTGATCTGATCAACGTAATAGTTTTTCACTCCGCCTGAACTGAAAACGAAATCAGGATCAGGTGCAGGGACGTACTGGCCCCCCGTCGTCAGCCTGTAGAAGAAGAGGTCGGGGATCAGTTTCACACTATCCGGCAATACAATTTCCTTGCCCGCGATCTCCTTTTCGAACACTTCGGGTCCGATGAAGACGGCTTTGTCTTTCATGTTGTTAAGGAGCATTGCCAGCATCACATCCCTGTAAGCACCCTCGATCACCTGCGCGGCATAAGGGAGCTCACGTTCGAAAGGCATCACTTCCCTTAGGAAAACATCTGCCTCTTTTTTATAAGTTGGTGTCAGCCACGGGTACTTGTTGTCGAGCTGATTGTAGTACCACGACCGGCGGAGGAGTTCCTTGTCGATAACCGCCACATCCTTCCGCAAACCCTCGACGAACTGGAAATAGTATGACGCGGAAAGCCAATAGTCCCACTGATAACTGAAGAGAACCGCGTTTTTGGGCGATTTCTGCAATACAGCTTTGGTGTACTGCTCAAAGATCAGATTGTTGCTCTGGTTGATGCCGCCATAAGTAATACCGGCCTGTACAAGCACCAGAAGTGCCGCCACTCCGGCCGTTTTCTTTATGTCGTTAAGTTTTTCGTGTAAGAAAAGTAGTCCGAAAACCGCCAGCAATGAAAGGCCGATATATGCCAGCAAAAAGTATGACTCAAGATCGACGATATCATAGTTGATGGCATAAAAAACGGTTCCGAACACAAGCAACAGGGCTGTCACCAGCAGTTTGGTCGATCTTCCCAAAAGATAAAATATCCCGAGAACCGATGCCAGAAGTGAAATATAAAACTCCGTTGGCAGACCCGAGAAAAATCTCGCGAAGTTCTTTGCCGCCGCCTCGGAAGAACTGAAGAGCCATACCTGATACTGCTTGCCCGATACGTGACGCATGATCCTCTCCCAGTCAACGGGATTTCCCCAGTTGATCAACGGATCCATCCCGGCTCTGATCGGCATATAAGCGTAGATCAGGATCAGCACCGGGAAGAACAGACCAAGCATCTTCGCCAGATTCATAAAGGCTTCCTTCTTGAATCCGAACTTCACAAAATACAGATATGCTGTTGCCGGAATGATCAAAAGCGTGGTCATGTGGTTCGAGAAAGAAAGCGCGAGCACGAATGCGAAAAGAAGCCAAGGGGTGTTGCCCGCTATCAGTGGCGAGTAGCGATCCGCCTGCGGCGGAGCGAGTGGTGAGGATTCGTTGCCCGGGTTCTCAGGTTCTTGAGTTCTCGAGTTCTTATGTTCATCAGTTCTTAAGTTCTTATGTTCATCAGTTCTTAAGTTCTTATGTTCTTGAGTTCTTATGTTCTTAAGTTCTTGAGTTCCCGCGAACGCCCTGACCAGAGTGTAGAATGCCGCCGAGATCAGTGCCAGGTGAAGTGAGTACACCTCGACCGATGTGCTCTGGAACCATACGGTATTGCTGAAAGCAAGTATCAATCCCCCGGAAACGGCAAGAAGGATGACGGCTGATCCGCCTGCGGCGGGCTGAAGGATGATCCGCCTGTGGCGGAATGAAGGCTGAGGGATGAAGGATGAGTCGTTTGTCTTTGCCGCTTTGCCGCGTTTCAGGGGCTGCTGCTTTTTGCTTCTTTTTGATACGGATGATTTTTCAAACGCCTCGAAATTATCGAGGATAAATGCTACGGTTTTTATGAAAAAGTAGATGCCTGCCGACGTGGTTAGAGCCGCGAAGAGGTTCAACTGATAGATCGTCGTGAACGGTAATGGTATCAGTGTGAACAGGTACCCAAGCATCGTGAAGAGGGGATATCCCGTAGGGTGCGCGATGCCAAGAAGAGCCTGCGCGGCGGCAAGCTCACCCGTATCGATCTGCAGCACCGAGGGTGCCATAGTCGAATAATATACAAGAAAAACCACAAAAGTGGTCAGCGAAGCGTAGTACTTTTTAAGAAGCTCCATCATCCTTTAAAGATTTGTTGAAAGATCTCGTTGTTCTTTTTAAGGGTTGAATTAACGGCGGTGGCCATCTCTTCATAAGAATTGAATTGTAAAAACCTGTAGAGCAGCTCCCCCTTCTGTTTTGAAGGTAACACACAGTTCGATGTGTTATATATACACTCGATAGCCAGTCGCACCCTCCTCAAAAAACTAAACCCTTCGAGCAGCACTGAGGCATCTTCAGCCTTCAATGATTCAGTCCGCCGCAGGCGGATCAGCCTTCGCTCATTCAGCCTCAAGCATTCCCTGTTCCCCTTTCCTGCCATAAATTTGATTTTTTCAGAATCCAAAAGTACGAGGTATTGGGTTATAAATTCAATATCCGTTGTACCGCCCCGGCCTTTTATAAAGTCAGTCAGACTTGACAGGCCCGAAAGGCTCACGGGATACAGCTTCTTCCGCATTTCAAATATATCTTTTCTGAGCGTTTCATGATCAAGGACGGCCACCTTGTTCGCGAAGAGTTTCATGAATCTTCCAAAAAGGGATTCGTTGCCATGGAGAAAGGATATCTTCGTAAGTGACTGCAACTCCCAGGTGGCGATCCTTTTCCCGAAATAGCTCTCATAAGCATTTATATCCCAGACGAGTTGCGCGCTCTTCCCTTCCGGGCGAAGGCGGCAGTCTACCCCCAATGGCGACAATTCCTCTCTTACCCTTGCGAGGAGTTGTAGAAAATTCGCTTCAGCCTCAGGGTGTTTTCCGATTTCATCGACCACCACAATGATGTCGGCATCGGAATAAAGGTGCATCTCTCCCATTGAGAAACTGCCTGCTATTGCCATAAAATATTCCCCGACTGATGGTAGAATACTGGAAACAATTCTCTTGATCTTCTGCCGGAGGGTCGCGGAAAGTGAGGCTGATGCCTTTTCTTCATCGATGAACCCGAGCATGAACTGGGAAGAAACGAGGAAAAGCAATGCCTTGGTAGAGAGATATGAATCCTCCTCAGGGTCGATCTCCTCGAAAAGCTTCCCCGAAAAAACGAGGTCTTTCAGGGAATGATCCTCCAATAGCAGGTTGACGGAAAACTCCGAGTACTCGCAGAGCGTTATGATAGACCAGAGGGTGAAATTGTCCTTCATCGCCTCATACCAGTATGAGGGGAAAGCCGTCCGGCCGATTATCTTCGCCATATTCGTTAAGATCGTATCGGGTGAGCGTGTCTTGGAAAGGTCTTCGAGGAATCTCTCCTCGATCTCCATCCATAGTGATGTGGTGCGTGAATCGAATTCCTTTATCTCAACAAGCCCCTTTCCTTCTTTTAGGAAGAGGAGATTTTTTTTTGCGCGCGCAAGGTCTTTGAAGAACATGATATCCTGTTCCACAGTCCCTTCCCTGCTGTCAACACCGATAACCGACTCATAAAAACCCCTGACCTTTTTCCTGTATTCCGCAAGTTTTTTATCGAACTCTTCAATGATCGCGAACCCAAGATAGACGGTCATACTCTTAAGCAGGTCACCCTCCCGCAGGATCACATGGGTTTGCCGGTCGTTCATCAACTGGAGGTAATGCTCGATCTTTCTGTAAAAAACGTATGCTTCCGCAAGGCTCTCCGCCTCTTCAGTGCCGATTATCCCGGCTTCCTCAAGCTTGGTGATCGCGGTGAGAGTGTTCCCGGTTCTTAGTGCCTTGTTCCTCCCCGCGTTCAGAAGCTGAAGTGCCTGCACCGCGAATTCGATATCGCGAATTCCCCCTTTAAAAAGCTTTATATTGTGCTCATCACCGATGTTACGAAGCATTTCATTCCGGAGTGCCGCCACCTGCTCAGTCGGTGATTTGAAGAATGTTACCGGATAAACGAACGGGGTGACAGACGAAATAAATCTGTTGTAAATCCCGTTACTGCCGCAAAGGAAGCCGGCCTTGATGAGCATCTGCCGCTCCCAATTCTCACCGCGGGTCTCGTAATAAAGAATTGTATCCCGGAGTGTACGAGCCAGCGGAGCTGCGTGCCCGTCGGGCCTCAACCTGAAATCCACCCTGAAAAGATAGCCTGATTCGGTTATGGTTACTGCTGACTCTGTAAAGAGAATGATGGTATCATTCAGAAGTTCAAAATACTCCCGGCCGTTCGGTAGAGTGAAATTCTCTTCGAAAACAACGATCAGGTCGATGTCAGAACTGTAATTGAGTTCCCCTCCTCCGAGCTTACCGAGTGAGATTACAGCAAATGAACAGAGCTTTGTAAAAAGCTCCCTCTCATTCTCGCCGGGATTCGCGCTACCTGACAGGTGTTCGAAAGTGAACTGACTAAGTCCATATTTTTGAAGGTTTTTCTCGAAAGCCGTCAGGAACAGTGCTTCTGAAAGAACCGAGGCAATTACAGACATCTCGGCTGTCGCCCTTTTAAGATCAAGATAACCGGCCAGATCTTTTACGGCGGTCGAGAGGATATCCCTCCTCTTCGCGCTCTTTATCGCGTTCACCCTTGACTCGAATGACTTGAATCTCATCAACGAACCCATTATCAGTTCCCTGTAAAATCCGTTTTCGAGACCGGATTCGAGATGGGACGGATCGAAAAGACGGTAAGCGAACTCCGGATTTCTGACAAGAATATCTGCCAGATAATTACTGTTTGCCGATACCGATACCAGCACTTCGAGATGAAGTGGGTACCGCAGCACATCGCGAAGCAGTGATATCCGGTTGAAACTCCCCTCGATGATCCTCACAAAGTTGTTCTCACAGCCCCTGTGGAAGTGGTATTTTGAGGTTTCTGTTTCGAGAAGCGAGAGCAGTTCTTCCACCTCGGTCGCGGAAATGTAACCGGCTGTGATCTGGACTACGCGATTCTGAAATTCTTCTGTGAGTGGCAACTGTGTTCTGTTAAATTTTGATAAATATCGAAGCAAATTTACGCTTTATAACTATATTGCAGTTCATCAGTGAAAAATTATCTACATCATCATCGTTAAACAAATTTAACTTTTTATTATCGGAAACGGGCCTTCCGTTTCCTGGATTTAATCGCTTTAAAATTGGAGTCAATCATGAAAAACACCCTTACCAAGGCGGCGGCATCTGCCGTTATTATCCTCATTGCACTTGGATTCGTATGGTCCTCCGCGTCCGATACAGGCCATTATTCTTCAGAGGATTTTCTTAATTACCGCATCGAACGCAAAAAACAGAAAAAACAGAATTACGGATACCCTGATAAAGCCGTTCAATGGCTTATTGATCAGAGGGAATCAGCCACAGGCTCGATACCGGCCGACTGGCGCAGAAAAGCATATGAGCATATAACCAAATACAATTTGAAGGGTTCATCAGCCGGGGAATTCAGCTGGACCTCCCACGGACCCGGAAATGTCGGCGGAAGGATAAGGGCCATGGTAGTTCATCCGACAGATACAAACACCATCTATATTGGCGCAGCGAGCGGTGGCGTTTGGAAAACCACTGATGGCGGAGCAAGTTGGTCACCTCTTAAAGACCTGATGGAAAACCTCGCCGTGAACGCACTTGTGATGGATCCCTCAAATCCGGATATCCTTTACGCGGGAACCGGTGAAGGGTTCTAACGTCGACGCGCTTCAAGGTGAAGGGATATTCAAAACCACTGACGCAGGCGCAAGCTGGACTCAGTTACCATCGACCCTCAACAACAATTTCTATTTTGTAAACAAACTGGCGATCGACGCTAACACAGGCACCTTGTGGGCTGCAACCCGCGCGGGTCTTTTCTTCTCCACCAACGGGGGCGAAGGCTTTACACAGAGAATGCTGACAGACAACTCAAATGTGACAGATATCGCTATTTCAGCAACCAACCCGGCGGTCATTCTTGTAGCACAGGGGCTTTACCAGGATGGCAGAATCTACCGCAGCGGCAATGGCGGCAATTCATTCAGCCAGACCTTTACCCGTCAGGGGATCGGCCGGCTTGTAGTTGCTTTCTCACCTTCGAATCCATCGATAGCTTACGCTTCCGGTCAGGATCAGTCAACGAACCAGTGCGGTGCTTTCCTTAAATCCACCAACGGCGGATCAGCCTGGGCAGATATTACGATCCCGGGACCGACTGCATCGGGCGACCCGACTTTCACAGGTCAGCAGGCATGGTACAATATGATAGTTGCTGTGCATCCCACCAATCCGAACATTGTTTACGCGGCCGGTCTCGATGCTTTCGGAACCGATAACGGCGGCACTTCGTGGGAACAGATATCGCGCTGGGACGCTGAGAGAACTCAACCTGAGTTTGTTCATGCTGATCACCACATAATCGTTTTCAATCCACTCAACCCCAGTACCGTCTACTCGGGCAACGATGGAGGCGTTTACAGAAGTTACAACGGCGGTACTGCATGGCAGCATTTGAACAACGGCCTCGCTATCACTCAGTTCTACTATGGCGCGGTTCACCCGACCCTCTTCCGTCTTTATGGCGGTTGCCAGGATAACGGAACGATCGCGACCGACAATTCACCCAACTGGGTGGAAATAATCGGAGGTGACGGGGGTGCAACTGAAGTCGACTACAACGATCCAAACTTCGTTTATGGCGAGTACACAAACTTCTGTTTCTACAAATCAACAGACGGCGGTGCCAATTTCACTAAATCGATGAACGGAATCCCCGTGGGTCCCGGCATTTTCGACGGTACAACCGACAGAACCCTCTTTATTACCCCGTTCATAATGGATCCGAACAATCCGAATATCCTCATTGGCGGTACTTTCAGAGTGTGGAAGACCACCGACCAGGCAGCGAGCTGGAACCCGATCTCCGGTGATCTTACCGGTGACGGAACAGGAACCGAAGGTGCTTCGATCTCAGCACTCGCGATCGCCAAAGGAAACTCCGATGAAATTTACGTCGCAACCACGGGCGGCAAAGTGCAGGTAACCACGGATGGCGGGACCAACTGGACTCTCAGGGAAAGCGGACTTCCGCAGGCATACGCGACCAGAATTGCGATCGAACCTAACGATCCCGCGACTGCATATGTATCGTTCTCAGGTTTCTCCGATGGAAATAAAGTGTTCAAGACCACCAATTATGGCGCAACATGGACCAACATATCGGGCAATCTCCCGAATATTCCCGTCAACTCACTTCTCGTGGTTCCCACAAGGAACGACGCGATATTCGCGGGAACCGATCTTGGTGTGTTCACCACAACCGACGGCGGCACAACCTGGTTCAGGGATGGACTCAGCCTCCCCAACGTTGCCGTATTCGATATGGATTACCGCGCGTCTGATGACAGGATTTTCGCCCATACCCACGGTAGAGGCGTTTACTCTTCACCGGCGGGTCCGACCTCTGTGAAAGAGACCGCCTCGAACCCGGGTACATTCACACTGATGCAGAACTACCCTAACCCGTTCAACCCTTCAACCAAAGTCAGGTTCACCCTCCCGGCATCCGGTGAAGTGAACATAAAGGTGTTCGACGCTCAAGGCAAGGAAGTGGCGGTTCTACTGAATCAGTCGATGAACCCCGGCACCTTCGAAGTTGAGTGGAACGGTACTGACCGCTCGGGCAACAAGCTTAGCTCCGGTGTCTATTTCTGCCGCCTCACTTCAGGCAACACCCAAAAAACGATCAAGATGATACTGAACAAATAGAGAGTATAAAAAGGTAAAATTCAGGACGCGGATACACGCGGATGTAACGGATTTTCACAGAGAAATAGTCGATTTTTCCGCGTTTATCTGTAAAATCAGCGTGTATCCGCGTCCTCTTAAAAGTACCCGATTTTTCTCACCGTGGTAATCACTATTTAAGTTTATATTTACTTGTCTAATTAAGGAACATCCCATGAAATTGGCAACAATTCTGCTTGCGCTATTGCTCACGGCAGGGTTCTCGGGCTGCGGTAACAGCGACTCCGGCACCCAGGGGCAAGGTAGCAACAACAATTCAGGCACTACCATCCAAGCCAACAAAACAATAGCGATCGTCCAGATACTGAAACTTACAGTTACGAATGAGACCGAGTGGACAGCCCGCGTCGCCGTAACCCGGCTATTTGAAGACGATGCCTACCCAAGTATCGCTGTTCTTAACG
>Ga0116141_10005220_pt1 | contig 10892 bp, 11 predicted proteins | sample AD_UKC097_MetaG_FD_89744 | JGI IMG/M metagenome (GOLD analysis project Ga0116141, IMG submission 89744) | Active sludge microbial communities of municipal wastewater-treating anaerobic digesters from USA - AD_UKC097_MetaG | ecosystem: Engineered > Bioreactor > Anaerobic > Digestate | place: USA... | reverse complement strand
CGATCTTCGCCATCGGCGACGTGGCCCACCGGCCGATGCCGATCTATGACCGCATGTTCCGGATGGAGAGCGTTCCCAACGCCCTGGAACAGGCCAAGCAGGCCGCCAGCGCCATCACCGGCCGTCCGGCGCCCGCCGGCGAGGTGCCGTGGCAGTGGTCGGACCAGTACGATCTCAAGCTCCAGATCGCAGGCTACGCCTTCGATGTGGACGAGGTGCTGTTGCGCGGCGACCCCGCCAGCGGCAAGTTCGCCATCTTCCACTTGAAGGGCGATCAGGTGCAGTCGGTGGAGGCGATCAATTCGCCGCCAGAGTTCATGATGGGCCGTCAGCTGATCGGCAACCGCAAAGCGGTGTCGAAGGAAAAGCTGGCTGACCCGTCGGTTTCCATGAAAGAAGTCGCCGCTTAGTCACGGCGGGAAGGGGAGAGATGGCCAAGATCACCTACATCGAGCACGACGGGAAAGAGCACGTCATCGACGTGAAGGCCGGCCTGACGGTGATGGAAGGCGCGGTGAAGAACAACGTGCCCGGCATCGACGCGGACTGCGGCGGCGCCTGCGCCTGCGCCACCTGCCACGTCTATGTGGACGAGGCCTGGCTCGCCAAGACCGGCGACAAGTCGGCCATGGAAGAGTCCATGCTGGACTTCGCCGAGAACGTCGAAGGCAACAGCCGCCTGTCTTGCCAGATCAAGGTCTCCGATGACCTCGACGGCCTGGTGGTCCGCCTGCCGGAAAGCCAGCACTAAACGCGCTTGGACTGAATTCGACCGCGCCGGGCGCCGCTGACCGCGGCGGCCCGGCGTTGTCATGTCCGGATCACCCGGCCAGCATGCGGGGCAGGTCGGGCTGGCCCGTATGGGCCGTGAGCCCGCCGTCCACGGGGATGTTCGCCCCCGTCAGGTATGAGGCCTCGTCGGAGGCCAGAAACAGCACCACCGCGGCGATCTCCTCAGGCCTTGCGAAACGGCCCATGGGCACGCGCTCGTCCCAGATCTCGCGCACACCGGGCATCTGGTTCACCCCGGCGATGATCGGCGTGTCCACCGGCCCCGGCGAGACGGCGTTGCAGCGGATGTTTTCCCGCGCATGGTCGATGGCGACGGCGCGGGTGTAGTTGATCACCCCGGCCTTAGCGGCGTTATAGGCCGCGAAACTGAAGTCCGCCGCCATGCCCGAGGCCGAGGCGGTGTTGACGATGGCCCCGCCGCCCCGTTCCCGCATCAGCGGAATGGCCGCCTTGCAGCCCAGGAAAACGGCGGTCAGGTCGATGTCGATCACCCGGCGCCAATCCTCCACCGCCAGGTCCGGCGTGGCCGCGAAGCTGCCGATCCCGGCGTTGTTGAACAGGATGTCCAGGCCGCCAAAGGCTTCCTTGGCGGTCTGCATCAGGGCCTGAATGTCTTCCCAGGCCGAGACGTCAGTGTGCTGGTAGACGCAGCGCCCGTCCCCCAGCTCCCGCGCGGCGGCCTCGCCCAGGCCGTCATTGAGGTCGGCGATCACCACCGCCGCCCCCTCGGCGTGCAGTCGCCGGGCCGCCGCCAGGCCGATGCCCGACGCCCCGCCCGTCACCACCGCCGTCTTGCCTGAAAATCGCATCCTGGTCCTCCCATCCGCAGGGGGCTGGCCCCGGCGGTCTGATTATGTATTTATAGCTTGTTCTAATTATGAAGCCTCGCCCGGGCAAGGGTGAAGCGCCGGAGGAAACCATGGGCCAGCCCGACATCCGCGTCACCGGGGGCGACCTGCTCGCCCGCACCCTGAAGGCCGCCGGGGTGGAGACGATCTTCGCCCTACACGGCGGCCACCATGAGGCCCTGTTCAAGGGCTGCGTCGACCATGACATCGCCCTGGTCGATGTCCGGCACGAGGCCGCGGCCGGACACGCCGCCGACGCCTATGCGCGCACCACCGGCAAGCTGGGGGTCTGTGTGATCACCGCCGGACCCGGCTACGCCAACGCCACGGCCGCCATCGCCAACGCCCAGCTGGACGGCGCACCCGTCCTGTTCATCATCGGCGCCCCGCCCCTGCGCGAGGTGGAGACCAATCCGCTGCAGGGCGGCATAGACCAGATCGCCATGGCCCGCCCGATCTCCAAGTGGGCGTTGTCGATCCCGGCCACCGAACGCATCCCTGACCTGGCGGCCATGGCGATCCGCAAGGCCATGACCGGGCGCAAGGGCGCCGTGGTGCTCGAGGTTCCCATCGACATCCTGCACATGAGCGTGCCGGCCGCGCGAGCCACCCCGGCCGCCGGCCTACATGTCCAGCCCACGCCCGCGCCGTCGCCGGCCGAGGCGTGGCGGCTGGCGGACCTGCTGGCCACAGCGGAACGCCCGGCGATCATCGTCGGGCTGGAGGGCGCGACGCCGGGCGTCGCCTCCGCCCTGGCGGGACTGAGCGAGCGGCTGGGCGTACCGGTCTTCACCAAGCCCCAGGCTGGCGGCGTCCTGCCGCCCGGCCATCCTCTGGACGCCGGCGCGCCCGGCGGGCTGGCCGCCCTGGCCATGTCCGGAGCGCCGGGGCCGGACCTGGTGATCCTGCTAGGCGCGCGGCTGGGCCTGATGCTGGGGGGCCGCTCCGGCGGCATCGTTCCGCACGCCGCCCGCGTGGTTCAGGTCTGCGCTGACGCCGGCGAGATCGGCCGCCTGCGGGATGTCGACCTCGCCATCGCCGCCGATGGGCGTGAGACCCTGATGGCCCTGGCCGAGGCCCTGGACGGGGTGCGCCTGCCGGACTGGCGGGGCTGGGCGGCCCAGGCCTGTGGGATCAAGGCGGCGAGCGCGGCCGCCTTCGCTGACGCCCGCGCGGCGGGCGGCGTCCATCCCTATCGCGCCGCCCAGGCGGTGGCCGAGGCGGCGGGGCCTGAGGCCGTCTATGTGCTGGACGGGGGCGAGGCGGCCTCCTGGGCGGCTATGACCGCGGCCCCCAATGCGCCGGGCCGGGTGCTGACCCATGGCTATCTCGGCTGTCTCGGCATCGGGCCGGGCTTCGCCATCGGCGCCCAGCTGGCCCATCCGGAGCGCCGCGTGGTCCAGGTCACCGGCGACGGGGCCATGGGCTTCCACATCCAGGAGCTGGACACCATGGTCCGCCACCGGCTGCCCATCGTCACCGTGGTGCTGAACAACCAGGTCTGGGGCATGTCGATCCACGGCCAGCAGCTGATGTTCGGCGAGAACTACAACGTCATCTCCAAGCTGGCCGGCACTCGCTACGCCGACATCGCCTCGAGCTTCGGCTGTCACGCCGAGCGGGTGGAGGACGAGGCCGAGCTTCCGGCCGCCCTGGCCCGGGCCTTCGCAGCCGGTCGTCCGGCCCTGGTGGAGGTGATGACCGACCCGGATGTGGTCCACCCGGTCACCGTCTCCATGCTTGGCCAGGTGAAGGAAGGTGGCGGCGAGACGATGATCCCCTATTACGAGAACATTCCCGAAGGAGTCTGATCCCCTTGGCCCTGTCCCCCGAGCGCCGTGAGGCCCGCCGCCGCAACCTGATTGAGGCGGCCGAGGCGCTGATCCGTGAGGCGGGGGACGCGGGCTTCCAGATGCGCGAACTGGCGGCGAGAGCCGGCGTCAGCCCGGCCACGCCCTACAACCTGATCGGCGGCAAGGGCGAGATCCTGCGCCTGGTGGTGCGCGACGAGTTCGCCGGCTTCGAGGCCCGGCTTGAGGCCCTGCCGCCGATGTCGCCGCTCAAGCGCCTGATGGCCGCCACCGACGAGGTAGTGACCCACTACGAGGCCGACCGGGGCTTTCACCGGGGCCTGATCCAGGCCGCCTTCGGGGCGGCCGAGCCGGAGGTGCGCCAGTTCATGGGCGTCGAGGGCCTGGCCCTGTGGCAGGGCCTGGTGGCCGCCGCCCTGGAGGCGGGCGAGCTTTCGGCGGCGCTGCGCGCCGGCCCCCTGACCAACATTCTGCTGCGCACCATCGCCGGGGTCGCCGAGGCCTGGATCACCGAGGACTGGGACGAGGCGCGGTTCCGGCTGGAGATGACCGCCGCGGTGGGCCTGCTGCTGGCGGCCGGCGCCGCCGAGCCCCTGCGGCTTGATCTGCTGGCGAGAGCGGCGGCGGCGCAGCAGGCGATCGCCGGCTGACGCCCCTCACTGTCATCCCGGTTTTCGCGAAGCGAAGGACCGGGACCCATAGACACCGATCTCTCCTGTCGGCCCCCGCGCGTCGGGGTCCCGGATAAGCGCTGCGCGCTTTCCGGGATGACACGGGGTTGGTGGATTGAGTTCTAGAACCCGAATTCAGGATGCCCCGCGGCGCCCTGGGCGGCTTCGGGGAGGTGGCAGGTGAAGGTGGCGCCGGCGCCCGGTTCGCTTTCCAGAGCCACCCAGCCGCCGTGCAGCTCCACCAGGGCCTTGACCAGGGCCAGGCCGAGGCCCGGGCCGCCGCGCTCGCGGCCGATGAAGCGGTCGAAGATGTGGGCCTGGACGTGGAAGGGGATGCCGCGTCCGGTGTCGGACACCTGCAGCTGGATCTCGCCCAGGGCCCGGCGGGCCGACAGGGTCACGACCCCGTCCGGCGGGGTCTGGCGGATGGCGTTCTCCGTCAGGTGATCCAGGGTCTGGGCCAGGCGCTTCACGTCGCCGCGGATCAGGCCGATGTCCTGCGGGTGCTCCAGCTTGATGGCGACCTTGACCTGCTCGGCCTCGCGGGCCCAGCGGTCGGCGGCCTCCGTGAGCAGCTCGGCGACGTCGACGTCCTCAAGGTCCAGGGCCATTTCGTCGGCGTCGATCTGGGCCATGTCCAGCACGTCGTCGATGGAGCGGGCCAGCTGGGTGGCGGCGGCGCGCACGGCGGCGGCGTGGCCGCGGCCGCGCTCCGACAGGCCGTCACCAGAGCGCTCCAGCAGCTCCGAATAGCCGATGATGGTGGTGAGCGGGGTGCGCAGCTCGTAGGAGACATTGCCCACGAAGTCGCGCTTCAGGCGCTCGGCCTCGGCCAGGGCCGCCGAGCGGTCGGCCAGAGCGCTCTCCAGCTTGCGGGCGTCGGTGACGTCGGCGAAGGCGATCAGGGTCGCGCCGTCTGGCAGGGGCCGCGACTGGTAGACCACGATGCGGCTGTCGGAGGTCTTCACCTCGCCGGACATCGGCGCGCGGGCCTGCGGGTCAGTGTCGGCCACCCGGCCCTTCAGCTCGCGCCAGAAACCCATGTCGTGCAGGCGCGGCACGCAGAGCTCCACCACGCCCTCGAAGTCGTGGGCGACCTCCAGCTGCGGGGCGGTGACGTTCCAGAACCGCTCGAATGCCTCATTGTGCAGGCGCAGGCGGCCATCGGAGCCGAACACGGCGACGGCGTCGTTCAGCTTGTCCAGGGTGGCCTGCTGCACCTGGATCAGGGCGTTGTACTGGGCCTTGAGCTTCAGCTCGCCGGTGATGTCGGAGAACAGCAGCACCACGCCGCCCATGGGGTGGGGCTGGCGCACCACGCGCAGGGTGCGGCCGTCCGGCAGGCTCCACAGGTCGTCCGGCGTGGAGTCCAGCCGCTCATAGCGGTCGAGCTCGGCGGCCTTCCACTTGGTGTAGTCGGCCGTCTCGGGCAGGCGGCGGCGTTGGCGCAGGCGGTCGAGCACCTCGCCGTGGGCCGGCCGCTCGGCCAGCCAGGCCGGCTCCAGGCCCCACATCTCGGCGAAGGCCGTGTTGTGGAACATCAGCTTCTTGGTCTGGCTGAAGATCGCAACGGCGTCGGCGATGTGGTTCAGGGTCTCGTCGTGGGCCTCGACATTGCGCTTCAGGGCCTCGCGGATCTCCTCGAGCTCTGTGACGTCCTCGGTCCAGACGCCGACCCCGCCGCCGTCCAGGGGCTGGGCGGTGATGGCCAGGGCCCGGCGGCGGCCCTCAAAGGTGATCCAGCGCTGGGCGGTGCGCACCTGGCCCAGATTGGCGGCCTCGCTGGCCAGGGCGTCGGCGCCCTTGTCGAAGCTGGCGGCGCGCCCGGCGGCCTCGTCCAGGCTCGTGCAGCCCACGGCCGACAGCCAGGCGGCGTTGACCCAGACCGGGCTGCCGTCGGCGGCGGCGATCCAGGCCGGCTGGCTGCGGGCGTCCAGGAAGGCGGCGAAGCGCGGAGCGGTGGGCAGGCCGGCGTCGTCGCCGGCGACGGCGGACAGGCGCAGCCAGGCCATGGCGCCGGCCGCACGGCCCTCGACCGCCACAACCCCGGAGGGGCCGCGAACTTCAAAGGCGCAGGCCTCGCCGCGTTCGAACAGGGCGCGCAGGCGTCGCGCATGGTCGGGATCCGCGCGCATCAGGGCGGCGACCACCCCTTGCGGCTCGCCATCGTCGACTCCCAGGGCCTGGGCGCAGGCGGCCAGGCTCTCGTCGCCGGAGGCCAGGATGGCGTGGCCGTCCTCCACCGCCAGCAGGGCGGAATCGAAGGCTTCGACGGAGGCCTGGGCGGTCTCGGCCCCGGCGCGCAGGGCGGCGATCTGGCGGCGCAGATCGTGCACGCGCGCCTCGTTGGCGCGCTTCTGGGCCAGGGCCCAGAGCACCGCGCAGATGGCCAGCAGCACCGCGCCCGCGGCGGCGGCCAGGATGAGCTGCATTTCGCTCATTGCGCCCCTTCCGACGCCCGTGCCCGTAGATCGCGAATCATCTTTTGGAACATAGGCCGCGAAAGCGAATTCGGCGATGATCGGCGCATGACCGCGATCCTGTATCCCGTGGCGACCAGTCCCGAGCGTGCGCTCGACGCCAGCCTTGGCGCCGCCGTGCGCGAAAGCGAGGCCCGCAGGCTGGCGGGCGAGCCTGTGGCCTTTGTCACCGGCCAGGTCGGCCCCGACTTCGAAAGCCGCGAGGCGGCGCTGGACGCCTATCCCGGCTGGGTGGACGACGAGCGGCCCGCGACCCGGGTCCAGGTCCTGCCGGAGCATCGCTTCTGCCAGTTGGTGGAGGCGATCTCCGGCCGCAGACCTCCGCCGACGATCTCGCCGGTGAACCGCGACGGCCGCCGCTGGCCGACCCCGCCGCATCCGCCCCGGACCATCTGGCGGCTGATGGTGACCTACTGGCGGCCGGTCTCCGCGGCGCCCGGACCCGTGGCCGAGCCGGTCCATCCCCAAGCCCGCAAGGCCCGCAGATCCAAGGCCGCGGAGGCCGCGCCCGAGACCCTGAGCGCCATGGCGCACCAGCCCCTGCGCGCCATCAAGCCGCAACAGCCGCTCGACATCGGCTTGTTCGAGGTGCGGCTGCCGGAGAACCCCAACCTGGTGATGCCCGATGAGTGACCCCGGCCCCCGCAGGGCCCCCAGCCTCGACGAGTTCGCCGCCCTGGCGGAGCAGGCCTTCGCCGGCCTGCCCGAGGCGTTCCGCAGCCTGACCGGCGACGTGATCTTCCGCGTGGAGGAGTTCGCGGAGGCCGAGGTTCTGGAGGGGCTGGGGATCGAGGATCCGTTCGAGTTGTCCGGCCTCTATCAGGGCGTGGACCTGTCCCGCCGCTCGGTGCTGGACCCCAGTCCGCACCCCTCGATGGTCTTCCTCTACCGCCGCCCGATCCTGGACGAGTGGGCGGAGCGCGGCGATGTGACGCTCCTGGAACTGGTCACCCACGTGCTGGTCCACGAGATCGGCCACCACTTCGGCCTGTCCGACGACGACATCGACGCGATCGAGGCGGAGTAGCTTCGCCACTTGTTGCAGCCATCAGGTGCGGCCGACTAGTCTCCCCACCTTGATTGGAGACCCATGTGACGCCCCTCGTCGACGCCGCTGAGCCGCCCCCCGCCGTTGTCCGCCAGATCACTCGACCGGAGTGGATCAGCCGACCGACCGGCGACGATATGGCCAGGGCCTATCCTGAAGCGGCCCAACGGGTGAACGCTGGCGGGTCAGCGATCCTGGATTGCGGTGTCACAGCAGCCGGCGAACTGACCGGCTGTTCGGTGATCGACAAGAACCCGCCATTCCTGAATATCGGCCAGGGCGTTCTTCGCCTGCAAAGGTTTTTCAAGATGCAGCCGACGGACGCCGAAGGTGCGCCTGTCGCTGGCGGGCGTGTCCGTATTCCTGTGCGCTACACCTTGCCGGGCGGAACGCCGTGGAACGAGAGATTTGCCGCCGTCTCCGCCTGCTACGGGCAGACAGCCCAGGCGGCCGAAACCAACCCAGCCTACATAGAAGCTTGGAACGCCACGGTCTTCTGGGGGGTGAAGCTGAGTGGGATGGTGGGCTCTGCGCGCGGGCGACCGTCGGATGCAGAAAACCTCATGCGTGCCGCACGTCTCGCGGCCGCAGACGGCTCGCTCGTCAAACCTCAGGGCGCGGACTTCGCAGCCTGCATGGCCGCGAAGGACTGACCAAGGCCAAGCTCCTTAATCCGTCGTTAGGAAAATGACGCCGGCGTCATCTTCTTGACTCAGGGTTGCGCCTGTGAGTTTTTGATCCACATCAAATTCAGGCGGCGCGCCCAGCCGCCGAAGCGCATTCTGGAGGACGAACGGATGGCCGCTGACGGCAACATCACCAAGGACATCATCTACGACGCCGTCGCGCCCGACGACTTCGAGTCCATGCTGGAACTGGACCGGTACAACAACCGCTCCACGGCCTTCGACAAGATCATCTCGGCCACCCACGACCACTTCTGGGATCCGCTCGACAAGAAGTACATCGACTTCGACGAGCCCTTCGACATGGAGAACGAGATGCTCCTGCCGGAGAGCATGATCATCTCGCTGGGCACCGACTATGTGTCCAACCACCTGTCGGACCCCAAGCAGCGCATCCGCTTCGCCAACCAGCAGGCCCTGCGCTCCTTCTCCTCGATCCTGCACGGCGAGCAGGGCGCGCTGAACCTGTCGGCGAGCCTGTGCCATGTGCTCAAGGACCAGGGCGCCCAGGAATACGCCGCCAACCAGACCCGCGAAGAGGCCCGCCACGTCACCGCCTTCGCCAAGTACATCAAGGCCCGCTGGGGCCGTCCGGTGGAATGCGGCCCGACGCTCAAGACCCTGCTGGTCGACATCATCGGCAGCCCGGAGGTCTATAAGAAGATCATCGGCATGCAGATGCTGGTGGAAGGCCTGGCCATGGGCGCCTTCGCCACCTTCTTCAACAATATCAATGATCCGCTCGGCAAGAAGCTGATGCAGCTGGTCATGACCGACGAGGCCTTCCACCACAAGTTCGGGAAGATCTGGGCCGACCGGACCATTCCGAACCTGACCCCGGAAGAGCACGCGATCATCGAGGACTGGGCCGCGCACTGCTTCCAGACCCTGCTGTTCAACCTCGTCTCGCCCTCGCAGCAGCGCGACCTCTATGAGGAGTTCGGCCTGGATCCGGACAAGGTGATCGCCGAGATGGCCGCCATGGTCACCGACGAGACCCGTCGGGAGAACATGAAGGAGCAGACCAACATCTTCCGGGTGCTGGTGAAGACCCTGCCCAACGCCGGCATCATCACCGACCGCACCCGCGGCTTCTACGCCATCTATGTGGACATGGAGGAGCTGAAGACCGAAGGCGACCGGATGGTCGGCGACGATATCGCCGAGGAGGGGATCAAGTACCTCCAGGAGATCAACTTCAAGGATCGCGCCCTGAAGGCGGTGAAGATCGCCGCCGAGTAAGCTGCGACTGATCCTGGTGATCTGCGAACGCCCGCCGGCCCGTCCGGCGGGCGTTTTCGCGTCTGGCCGGGCCGACGACGGGCGCCGCGCTTGACCATTGGTCTCGCCCTCGCCTCAATCAGCGGGTTTCTCGGACCTCCCGGCTCGCGCCCGGGGCGTTTCAAGTTCCAACCCGCCAGGCTTGCCTCTAGCGATGATGTCCATGCGTATCCTGTTGCTCGCGGTCTGCGCCGCGCTCCTGTCTGCGACCTCGGCCGCCGCGGTGACGCCGCCCAAGCCTGAGGAGCATATCGAGCCCACCAAGATGCTGGGCCGCTGGTACGAGGTCGCGCGCCTGCCCAACAAGACCCAGCGCGACTGCCAGGCCGGCATCTCCGAATGGGCGCGCGAGGCCGACGGCTTCGACGTGCTGCAGGTCTGCCATCGCGGCTCGGTCAGCGCCCCGCCGACCGAGTGGAAGGCCAAGGCCAAGGTCCTGGATCCGAAGACCAACGCCCGCTTCAAGATGACTTTCTTCGGCGGCCTGCTCAGCCAGGAGTACTGGGTCCTGGAGCACCGCAGCGACCAGGGCTGGCTGATCCTCGGCACCCCCAACGGCAAGTACCTGTGGCTGATGTCGCAGCGGCCGAGCCTGGCCTCCGGCGTCAAGGCCCAGGCCGTCGCCCGCATCAAGCAGATGGGCTACGACGTCAGCGCCCTGGAATTCCCGCAGCCGGCGCGGAACTGATTTCAGCCCTTGCGTCGGGAACGAAGGCGGAACAGAGTTTCGCCATGGACCTGGCGTCTTCCCTTTCCCGTCCCGAGATCACCACCCAGGTGACGCGCGGCGCAGCCCGGCTGCTCGCTGACCTGGGCTACACGCCATTGGCCGAGGTCTGCCTACCCAATGGCCGGCGCGCCGACTTGATGGCCTTGTCGGCGCGGGGCGAGTTCATGATCATCGAGGTGAAGTCGGGGATCGAGGACTTCCGCGTGGACCGCAAGTGGCACGAGTACGGCCCCTATTGCGACCGCTTCGCCTTCGCCGTGGCCCCGGAGTTTCCCCTGGACATCCTGCCGGAAGACCCCGGCCTGATCGTCGCCGACGGCTTCGGCGGCGCCGTGCTGCGCGAGCCGCCTGTCGCGACCCTGGCGGGCGCGCGTCGCAAGGCCCTGACCATCGCGTTTGGCCGGCTGGCGGCGATGCGGGCGGCGGGGGCGGCGGTGCTGAGCCTGAAGGTCTGAACCCCGATGTCATCCCGGAAAGCGCGCAGCGCTTGTCCGGGACCCAGACGCGCGGGGTTGTCCCGGGACATCGGTGTCTATGGGTCCCGG
>Ga0116141_10005217_pt1 | contig 10895 bp, 6 predicted proteins | sample AD_UKC097_MetaG_FD_89744 | JGI IMG/M metagenome (GOLD analysis project Ga0116141, IMG submission 89744) | Active sludge microbial communities of municipal wastewater-treating anaerobic digesters from USA - AD_UKC097_MetaG | ecosystem: Engineered > Bioreactor > Anaerobic > Digestate | place: USA... | reverse complement strand
GATCCTGACCAAGGCCACGCCGGAAGGCGCGCGCGACTTCCTGGTGCCGGCGCGCATGCATCCCGGCGAGTTCTACGCGCTGCCGCAGAGCCCGCAGCTGTTCAAGCAGATCCTGATGATGGCCGGCTTCGACCGCTACTACCAGATCGCCCGCTGCTTCCGCGACGAGGCCCTGCGCGCCGACCGCCAGCTCGAGTTCACCCAGCTCGACATGGAGTTTGCGTGGGTGGCCGAGCGTGACGTGCAGGACCTGACCGAGGACATGGTGCGCCACGTCTTCCGCGAGGTGGTCGGCGAGGAACTCGCCGCGCCGTTCCCGCGCATGAGCTGGGCGGAGGCGATGCGTCGCTATGGTTCCGACAAACCCGACCTGCGCATCGCGCTGGAGCTGGTGGACGTGGCCGACGCCGTGAAGGACTGCGAGTTCGCGGTGTTCACGGGTGCGGCCAACGACCCGCACGGCCGCGTCGCCGCGCTGCGCATTCCCGGCGGCGCGTCGCTTTCGCGCAAGCAGATCGACGAATACGCCGCGCACGCGGCCAAGTTCGGCGCCAAGGGTCTGGCTTACGCGAAGATTGACGAAACTGGCGCGGTCAACTCGCCGGTCGCCAAGTTCTTCGCTGAAGGCCGGTTCCAGGCGCTGCTGGCGCAGGTCGGCGCACAGAATGGTGACATCGTGTTCTTCGGTGCGGGCGCGTACAACAAGGTGTCCGACTTCATGGGCGCGGTGCGACTCAAGGCCGGCAAGGATTTCAACCTTGTCGCCGATGGCTGGGCACCGCTGTGGGTGACGGATTTCCCGATGTTCGAATGGGACGAGGAAGCGGGCCGCTACGTGGCCCTGCACCATCCGTTCACCGCGCCGGCGGTGGATTCCATCGACGACCTGCGCGCCAACGCCCGCAGCGCGGTCAGCCGCGGCTATGACATGGTTCTCAACGGAAATGAAATCGGCGGCGGTTCGATCCGCATCCACAGTTCGCAGATGCAGAGCGCGGTGTTCGATCTGCTGGGCATCGGCGCGGACGAACAGCGCGCCAAGTTCGGCTTCCTGCTCGATGCGCTCAAGTACGGCGCGCCGCCGCACGGCGGCATCGCCTTCGGCATCGACCGCATTGCCGCATTGATGGCCGGCTGCGAGTCGATCCGCGACGTGATCGCCTTCCCCAAGACCACCGGCGCGCAGTGCCTGATGACCGACGCGCCGTCGCCGATCGCCGACGCGCAGCTGGCGGAAGTGCATGTGCAGGTGCGCACGAAGGATTGATCCGGAGGGTTTGCGGACGGCGGCCCTGTCTCGGCCGCCTTCGGCACACCCGGAACCGCCCGGAACCGCCCGGAAAGCGGGCGGAGCGGTCGGATTGTGCATCCCGAGCGCACTGGGACGTCGCGGGCGTATAATTTCCGGCTGTTTCCCGAATGCTGGAACCCCTCATGGGACGTGGCCCCTCGATCGAAGCCCGCAAGAACGCGCAGGACGCGCAGCGCGGCAAGATGTTCACCAAGATCATCCGCGAGATTTCGGTGGCGGCGCGCGCAGGTGGGGGCGATCCGCACGGCAACCCGCGTCTGCGTTCGGCGATCGACAAGGGGCTGTCGGTCAACATGACCAAGGACGTGATCGAGCGTGCGATCAAGAAGGCCACCGGCGAACTGGAAGGCGTGGTCTACGAGGAAATCCGCTACGAGGGCTACGGTGCCGGCGGGGTCGCGGTGATCGTCGACTGTCTGACCGACAACAAGGTGCGCACCGTGGCCGACGTGCGCCACGCTTTCAGCAAGTTCGGCGGCAACCTCGGCACCGAAGGCTCGGTGTCCTTCATGTTCAGGAAGCTGGGCGTGCTCAGCTATGGCGAAGGAGCCGATGAGGAGCGCATCACCGAAGCGGCGATCGAGGCCGGGGCCGACGACGTGGTGGTGTACCCGGAAGACGGCGCGATCGACGTGCTGACCGCACCGGACGCTTTTGCCGATGTCAAGGCGGCGATGCAGGCGGCCGGGCTGGCGCCGGGATTTGCCGAGGTGACGATGCGCGCCGACAACGACAGCGAGGTTGCCGGCGAGACCGCCGAGCAGGTGCAGAAGCTCCTGCGCTGGCTGGAAGACATGGATGACGTCCAGAACGTCTATTCCAACGCCTCTGGCCTCGGCTGAGTCCGGGCCGCACCGCATCCTGCGGTGAACTTCGAATGCCTGAATCCACTGCCGTGCCGGTGTCGTGCCCGATGCCTGTGAGCGTGTCCGCAGCCGCTGATGTGGCTGCGCGCGCCGGCGCCGGATTCCCGCTGCGCTGAATCGAACCAGTCCGTACAGGGATCACCTGCCCGCATGACCGCATCCAGCCCGGCCGATTCAGGCCATCCGCACGGTGGCATCCGCCCCGGAAACGGGGCGGCGCTCGCCCTGACGATCGGTGCCATCGGTGTCGTGTTCGGCGACATCGGCACCAGTCCGCTCTACACCCTGAAGGAAGCCTTCTCGGTCCACTACGGCCTGCGCAACGACCACGATACCGTGCTGGGCGTGCTGTCGCTGGCGTTCTGGGCGCTGAACCTCGTGGTCACGCTGAAATACGTGACCATCATCATGCGTGCCGACAACGACGGCGAGGGCGGGATCATGGCGCTGATGGCGCTGGCCCAGCGTACCCTGCGCAACGGTTCGCGCTCCGCCTATGTGGTCGGCATCCTCGGCATCTTCGGCGCCTCGCTGTTTTTCGGGGATGGCGTCATCACCCCGGCGATCACGGTGATGGGCGCGGTCGAAGGACTGGAGGTGGCCGCTCCCGGATTGGGCCGGTTCGTGGTGCCGATCACCCTGGTGGTGCTGGCCGCGCTGTTTGCCGTGCAGCGTTTCGGAACGGCGAAGGTGGGCAAGGTGTTCGGGCCGGTGATGGTGCTGTGGTTCCTGTCGCTGGCGGCCATCGGCCTGGTCAACGTGATAGCCTCGCCCGAAGTGCTCAAGGCCTTCAATCCGTGGTGGGCGGTGCGTTTTTTTGCGGGGCACGGCTGGCACGGCATCGCCATATTCGGCGCGGTGGTGCTGGCGGTGACCGGCGGCGAGGCGCTGTACGCCGACATGGGGCACTTCGGCGCGCCGCCGATACGCAACGGCTGGTATTTCTTCGTGCTGCCCTGCCTGATGCTGAACTATCTCGGGCAAGGTGCGGTGGTGCTGCAGCGCCCCGGCGCGGTGTCCAATCCGTTCTTCGAGGCGGTGCCGGACTGGGCGCTGTACCCGATGATCCTGCTCGCGACGATGGCCGCCGTGATCGCTTCGCAGTCCGTCATCACCGGTGCCTATTCGGTGGCTCGCCAGGCGATGCAGCTGGGATATATCCCGCGGATGCGGATCAAGCACACTTCGAGCGACACCATCGGGCAGATCTACATCCCCGGGATCAACTGGGGGCTGGCGCTGCTGGTGATCGGGCTGGTGCTGGCGTTCCAGAGTTCTTCCGATCTGGCGGTGGCCTACGGCATCTCGGTGTCGGCGACGATGCTGATCGACACCCTGCTGCTGGCGCTGGTGGCGCACACGCTGTGGCCGCGCGCGCGCTACTGGATCCTGCTGCTGTGCACGGTTTTCCTGCTGGTCGACCTGGCCTTCGTGTTGGCCAACGGCAGCAAACTGCTGCAGGGCGCCTGGGTGCCGGTGGTGCTGGGAATCGTGCTGTTCCTCATGATGCGAACCTGGCGTCGCGGCCGTGAACTGCTGCGCGAGGAAATGAGCAAGGAGGGCATTCAGCTCAATACCTTTCTTCCCGGGCTGATGCTGGTTCCGCCGGTGCGGGTGCCGGGCACCGCCGTGTTCCTGACCGCCAGTCCCGGCGTGGTGCCCCATGCGCTGCTGCACAACCTCAAGCACAACAAGGTGCTGCACGAGCGCAACGTGTTCCTGACCGTGGAAACCCTGAACGTGCCGTATGCGCCGCAAGACAGCCGACTGCGGATCGAGGCGATCGAAGGGCAGGATTTTTACCGCGCTCTGGTGCGCTACGGCTTCATGGAAACCCCGGATGTTCCGGCGGCGCTGATGCGCAGCTGCGACCACTGCGAGCTGGAGGTCAATCCGATGGACACCACCTATTTCGTCAGCCGCGAGAGCATCGTCGCGGGTCGCCACCGCGGCATGCCGATCTGGCGCGACCGGCTGTTCGCCTTCATGCACCGCAACGCGGCCCCGGCCACCAACTTCTTCCGCATTCCCGGAAACCGGCTGGTCGAGCTGGGTGCGCAGGTGGAGATCTGAGGGGCGCTGCGCCTGCCGCCTTTCTTCAGCGTTTGCGGGCCGGCCTCACGACCCGGTTCGGGTCGTGGGCGCGGATGAAGTCGCGTACCTGCGGGTAGATCTGTTCGCGCCAGCGCCGGCCGCTGAAGATTCCGTAGTGACCGGCGCCCTTGGCCAGAAGGTGGCGCTTGCTGGCGCTCGGGATGCCTCGGCACAGGTCGATGGCGGCTTCGGTCTGGCCCAGGCCTGCGATGTCGTCGAGCTCGCCCTCGATGGTGAGCAGGGCCGTGTTCCGGATGTCCTCGGGCGCCACGCGCCGGTCGCGCACGTGCCATTCGCCGCGCGGCAGGAGATGCCGCTTGAACACGATGTCGATGGTGTCGAGGTAGAACTCGGCGTCCATGTCGAGCACGGCGTTGTACTCGTCGTAGAAGCGCCGGTGCGACTCGGCATCTTCCAGATCGCCGCGCCGCAGGTCCTGGTAGAAATCCCAGTGCGACTGGAAGTGGCGGTCCGGATTCATCGCGATGAATCCGGTGTGCTGCAGGAATCCCGGATACACCTTGCGCCCGCGGCCGGGATAGTTGGGCGGGACTTCGTGGATGACGTTGGTGGAAAACCAGCTCAGCGGCTTGGTGGTGGCCAGTGTATTGACCTGGGTCGGGCTGCGGCGGGGATCGATCGGCCCGCCCATCATCGTCATCGAGGCCGGGGTGTCCTCACCCGCCGAGGCCATCAGCGAAACCGCCGCCAGCACCGGTACCGTGGGCTGGCAGACCGAGATCACGTGCAGGTCGCGCGCGCCGATGTGGCGGATGAAGGCCTGGATGGTCTCGATGTAGTCGGTGAGCGAGAACGTGCCCTCGGACACCGGCACCATTCGCGCGTCGGTCCAGTCGGTGATGTAGACCTTGTGATCGTGCAGCAGGGTGCGCACGGTATCGCGCAGGAGCGTGGAGTGGTGGCCGGAGAGCGGCGCGACCACCAGCACGACGGGGTCGTTCTTGAGCTCGGCGATGCAGGTCGGGTCGTCGCTGAATCGTTTGAAGCGCAGCAGGCGGCAGAACGGGGTCTGCATCGTGGTGCGCTGCAATACCGCGATTTCGGTGCCGTGCGCCTGCACCTGATTGAGCCCGAACTCGGGTTTTTCGTAGTCCTTGCCGATTCGGTAGGCGAGCTCGAAATCCGCCGCCAGATGCGAGGCGCCGGGCAGACGCGCGTAGAGACTTCCAGCTTCCGAGAAGATCCGCGAACCGGCTTCCGCCAGATAGGTGCAGGGCGAGAGCAGGGCGCGTTGCATTTCGTGCAGGGCGTAGAGCATCGGAAGGTTTCCGGGTCGGCAATCGGCCGATTCTACTGCGATGCAGCATCCGGCGTATTCGTACCAAGGTGCGAGCCGGATCGCGGCTGCGTCGAGCGAATCGGGGGGTGGCGTGTGGATGTCTGCAAACGAAAAGGCCCGCAATCCCGGGAATGCGGGCCTTGCTGTTCCACAGCGATGCTGCGCGGCTCTTGCCTTGCTGCCCAGGCGAGTGCGCGAATTGGACAATCATTTCAGCCAGCCCGGAAAGGCGCTCTCGCGGACCAATGCTGCTTGGTACGGGGGCCGGGCTGGGTCAGGGGCACGGGGGCAAGTCTCGGCAGTGTGGGGCAGGTGGTGCTTGTTGCCTCAAATGCTTCCCCCGAGGTGCCCCGGATTGCAGCGGACGCCCCGGACCTTTCCGGACGTCAGGCATGAAAAAACCCGCACAGTGGCGGGCTTTTCATTGCGTTTCAGAAATCTGCCGGATTTCCTGAAACCATGTGTTGGTGCCCAGGAGAGGACTCGAACCTCCACGGTTTTACCCGCTAGTACCTGAAACTAGTGCGTCTACCAATTCCGCCACCTGGGCAAGGTGTCGATGCGGTTTTCGAGGCCGCCGGTCGAGCCGCGCAATTTACGGAGTCGCCGGGGTGCTGTCAATAGTCGCGTTGGCTTGGCGAAAACTGAGGCATCAGTCGAGCACGCGGACCCGGAGGCTCGCGTAGCGGCCGAGCGCGTCGATGGCGACGAGCTGCTGCGGGCCGGAGGTTTCGAAGCGCAGCTGCACGGATTGGGTGCCCTGGCTCTGCGCCACCAGCCGGCCGTCCAGCAGCCACTGCACCGTATCGCCGGTGCCGAGCGCGCGCAGGTTCACCTGCGGCGGACGGCGCAGGTTGCTGGGACTGCGCAGGACGGCACCGTCCACGAGCCCTGTGATCTGCAGCGCGGCGACCGGGGACTGCGGTTCGGTGCAGTCCGGGGCAAGCGCGGGAAAGGTGGCGCGACGCCTTTCGCCCGAGGTGATCCACGGCTGGGTGAGAGCGGGCCAGGGCGCGATGCTGGCCAGTTCTTCCTCGTGCGGAAGGCGGCAGGTTCCGGCCACGCGCAGGCCGGTGGTGCGATCACGCCGATAGGTCAGCGGCGCGGGCGCGGGCTGTTCCGGGCCGGAAAGCGTGGGTGGAACGGTGCCGTCGAGGATCCAGGCGAGATGGCGGCGGGCGCAGTGCTCGGGCGGGGTGGTCGCTTCACGCTGTCCAAGCGGCCAGCAGATCGATTCGATGGATACGCTTTGCGGCATTGGCGACGGACGTGCGCGCAGGTCGCGCGGCAAAAGGTCGTGGATCGATTGCAGCAGCGGCAGGGCGGTGATGGCGCCGTATTGGCCGGGCAGCGGGGTGCCGTCCGGACGCCCGACCCAGACGCCGATCACCGCACCGGGAGATGCGCCAAGGGCCCAGGCGTCGCGGAAGCCGTAGCTGGTGCCGGTCTTCCACGCCAGCTGTGCGCGGTAGGAGTTGTCGATGCGGTCTTCCAGCGTCCCCGGTTGGGATTGTGCGGAAATCATCTGCCGCACGATCCATGCGGCGCCGGGAGAGAGCAGCCGCCGCTCGTCCTGTGGCGCATCGGGAATCAGGCGCGGGTGCGCGGCCAGACCGCCGCGCTGAAGCGCGCCATAGGCTCCGATCAGGTCTTCCAGTCGCGCTTCGGTGCCGCCCAGGATCATCGCGAGGTTGGGCTCGCTGCCGCGCGGCAGGCGCAGCGGAGCGCCCGCGTGCGCCATGCGGGCGCTGAAGCGCGCCGGCCCGAGCGCGTCCAGCAGCGCCACGGCCGGCACGTTGAGCGATTCGCGCAGCGCATCGTGCGCCGAAACCGGGCCGCGGAAGCGCTGATCGAAGTTGCCGGGACGGTAGCCGCCGAAGGCCTGCGGTGCGTCCACCAGGAGGCTCTGGGAGTGGATCAGGCCGTCGTCGAGCGCCAGCCCGTAGAGGAAGGGTTTGAGGGTGGAGCCGGGCGAGCGCCAGGCCTGCGCCATGTCGAGATGGCCGAAGCTTTCCTCGTCGCCGAAGCGCGCCGCGCCGACGTAGGCGCGAATCTCCATCGTGTCGGCCTGCGCGACGAGGACTGCGGCCGAAGTGCGCGGCGGCAGGCGCTCGACCCAGTCGGCCACGCGCGCTTCCACGCGCGCCTGCAGGTCGGCGTCGAGACTGGATCGTATGCGTCGCTGGAGCGGGTATTCACGACGCAGGCGCTCGGCCGCCAGTGCTGCGCGCAGCGGTGGCTGGAGTTGGCGCGCGACGACCCGTTCGCGCCGTGCATCGGCCACTTCCGTGCGGCTCCAGACGCCCTGTGCGGCCATTCGTTCGAGCACTTTGTCGCGTGCCTGTCGGGCGCGCTCGGGCCAGCGGTCCGGGCGCAGCCGGCTGGGTGCCTGCGGCAGCACCGCGAGCAGCGCGGCTTCGGCGTGGGACAGCTCCGAGGCGGGCTTGCCCAGATAGCCGTAGCTGGCCGCCTGCACGCCCTGCAGGGTGCCGCCGAATGGGGCGTAGTTGAGGTAAAGGGCGAGGATCTGGTCCTTGTCCAGATGCCATTCCAGCTGCACGGCGCGGGCCATCTGGCGCAGCTTGCCGCCGAAGGTGTGGGGAATCGGTTCGATCAGGCGCGCCACCTGCATGGTCAGGGTGGATCCACCCGAGACGATCCTGCCGTGCCTCAGCGCCAGCGCCGCACCGCGCACCAGAGCCAAGGGGTTGATGCCGCGGTGGCGGTAAAACCAGCGGTCCTCGTAGGTCAGAAGCGCCTCGAGGTAGCGTTCCGACACCTCGCTGCGTTCGACCGGGTAGCGCCATACCCCGTCGGCGTCGGCGAATGCGCGCAGCGGCGTTCCGTCGCGCGCCAGCACCACCGTGGCGCCGTCGCGCGCCAGATCGGGCAGGGGCAGGGGAAAGCATCGATCCAGCGCGAGTGGAATCGCGATCAACGCCAGAATCGTGAGCAGAAAGGCGCGTAAACGGGAGCGGGGATTGGTGGGCATTGAGCAAGCCTGCCACGGCGGCGGAACGGATTCATGGCGTTTTCCGGGCTGCTCCAAACCGCCGGCTGAACCACCTGAAAAGGCAAGCGGCACGGAGGCTTGGCAGCCTTGTCGAGCGGCACTAGCTTGCAGCAAATGAAATGCAACCCGGAGGTGGGTCATGAAGGCATGGATGGGTTCGATGGTCATCGCGACCGCAGCGATGATGGGCGTCGGATGTGCAAGCCAGGGTGGTGCGAAGGCGGGCGATGCGCCTGCGCGCAACTGTTTTTCCGCGGATCGGGTGTCGGGCTTCGCTCCGGTCGACGGCAGCACGGTGCGGCTGCGCGTGGGCGTGAAGGACGAGTACGAGATGACCCTGCTGGGCTTCTGCCCGGACGTGGATTGGACCCAGCGCATCGCGCTGCGCAGCATGAGCGGCTCCTCGATGATCTGCATGAGCGATGCAATGGGCTGGGAGATTCTGGTGCTGGATCGCCATGGCATCGGCCCGGACCGCTGCAGGGTGCGCTCGATCCGCAAGCTGGAACCGCAGGCTCCAGCGGCGAAGTGATCGCTGCGGCGGCGTTCAGCCGCCGCCCACGCGCAAGAACCGTCTGGGCTCGCGCGGCATGATCCCGCACCCGACGTGCGCGAGAAGGCCGTGGCTGGCTACCAGGGTCGATTCCGCATATCGCGGCGCGCGGTGTTTTGCCAACCCGCCGCCGGCGATGATCCAATAGCCGGCCCGGCCTCTGGCGAGGCCGGCATTTCCCTCCCCTTTCCTGCGGATCGCGCCGTGTCCTTTTTTTCTTCCGTGGCCCTTGCGCCCGATGACCCCATCCTCGGCCTCACCGACGCCTGGCTTGCCGATCCGCGCAGCCCCAAGGTCAATCTTGGCGTCGGCGTGTATTACGACGCACAGGGCCGGCAGGTGCTGCCCGAATCGGTGATGCGTGCCGAGGCCATCCTGACGGCGCGGAGGCGCGCGCGCAGCTACATCCCCATCGATGGCCTGCCCGACTACGACAGTGCCACCCGGACGCTGGTGTTCGGTGAAAACTGTCGCGCATTGGCCGAGGATCGCGTGGTGACGGCCCAGACCCTGGGTGGCACCGGCGCGCTGCGCGTGGGCGCGGATTTCCTCAAGGCGACGCTGCCGGCGGCAAGGGCCGCGATCAGCGCGCCGAGCTGGCCCAACCACAAGGTGCTGTTCCGCGCGGCAGGCTTCGAGGTGGAGGACTATCCCTACTACCACCCTGCCAGCCACGGCGTGGATTTCGAGGCGATGCGGGCCGCGCTTGCGGCCATGGAGCCTGGCACCGTGGTGCTGCTGCACGCCTGCTGCCACAACCCGACCGGCGCGGACCTTTCCGCCGCGCAGTGGCGCGAGGTGGCGCAGGTGGTGCGTGAGCGAGGCCTGCTGCCCTTCGTGGACATGGCCTACCAGGGCTTCGACCGGGGCATCGCGGAAGACGCGCAGGGCATCGCCCTCCTGCTGGAGGCCGGGGTGGAGAACCTGCTGGTGGCCAATTCCTGTTCCAAGTCCTTTTCGCTCTACGGCGAGCGCATCGGTGCGCTTTCGCTGGTGTGCGGTTCGGCGGACGAGGCGAGGCGCCTTCGTTCGCAGGTCAAGCAGACCATCCGCGCGAATTACTCCAATCCGCCGACCCACGGCGCGGCGCTGGTGGCCACGATCCTTGGTGATCCGGACCTTCGCGCGCAGTGGGAGGAGGAAGTCGGGCAGATGCGCGACCGCATCAAGGCCATGCGCAGCGGACTGGTGGCGCGGCTGGCCGCGCTCGGACGCACCGAGTTCGGGTTCATCAATCGCCAGGCCGGCATGTTCACCTACTCGGGCCTGAGCGCGGCACAGGTGCAGCGCCTGCGCGAGGAGTTCGCCATCTACGCGGTGTCCTCCGGGCGCATCTGCGTCAGCGCGCTGAACGAGTCCAACCTGGACTATGTGGCCGAAGCGATGGCGAAGGTGGCGGCGTGAGCGCCGCCGTTCCGGTGCTCACGATCGACGGGCCGTCCGGCTCGGGCAAGGGCACGATCAGCCGCATCGTGGCGCAGCGGCTGGGCTGGAACTACCTCGACTCGGGCGCGCTCTACCGCGCCATCGGCGTGGCGGCGGGATGGTCCAATGCCGATCTTTCCGATCCGGCCGCGCTGGCGCGCCTGGCGCGCGAGACCCGGATCGAATTCAGCACCTGCGGCAGCGCCGAACCGCGCGTGCTGGTGGACGGTACCGACGCCACCGACGAATTGCGCACCGAGACCGCCGGCGCCGCAGCCTCGGCCATCGCCGCGGTGCCCGAGGTGCGCACCGCGTTGTTCCAGAAGCAGCGT
>Ga0116141_10005216_pt1 | contig 10898 bp, 10 predicted proteins | sample AD_UKC097_MetaG_FD_89744 | JGI IMG/M metagenome (GOLD analysis project Ga0116141, IMG submission 89744) | Active sludge microbial communities of municipal wastewater-treating anaerobic digesters from USA - AD_UKC097_MetaG | ecosystem: Engineered > Bioreactor > Anaerobic > Digestate | place: USA... | reverse complement strand
GGGTGAAGTAGTCGCGGTCGAGCACGATGAAGTCGGCCCACTTGCCCGGCTCCAGCGTGCCCTGTCGATCTTCCTGGTGTGCGGCGTAGGCCGCATCGAGTGTGAAGGCGCGCAGCGCTTCCTCGCGGCTCATGCGCTGGTCGGCGTGCCAGCCGCCGTCGGGATGGTTCTCGTGGTCCTGGCGCGTAACCGCCGCGTGCAGGCCGAAGAACGGCTTGGGAAGCTCCACAGGGAAATCCGAACCGCCCGCGATGCGCGTGCCCTGATCGAGGAAGCGGCGCCAGGCGTAGCCGCCGAGGATGCGCTGCGGGCCGACGCGATCCTCGGCCATGTTCATGTCCGAAGTGGCGTGGGTGGGCTGCATCGAAGCGATGAGCCGGAGCGGGAGGTAGCGCGGGATGTCCTGAAGCGCGGCGATCTGCGAGTGTTCCACGCGGTTGCGGTAGCCGCGCGCGGCGGGCCAGGTGGCGTAGGCCTGCGAGTAGGCGTCGAGCACTTCGCGCACACCGGCGTCGCCGATGGCGTGGATGTTGACCTGAAACCCCTTGGCGAACGCCTTTTCGGTGGCCGAGCGCAGTTCGGCCGGGGTGCGGAAGAGCAGGCCGCGGTTGTGCGGATCGTCGCTGTAGGGCTCGATCATGGCCGCGCCGCGGCTGCCGAGTGCGCCATCTGCCCACATCTTCACGCTGCGCACGGTGAGGTGGTCGTTGCCATGGGCCAGGAGCGGGCCGTCGGCGGAGATTGCGTCGAAGTCCTCGCCGGTGTCGCGCACCATCGCGTAGATGCGCAGGCTCAGGCGGCCCTCGTCGGCGAACTGGCGGTACAGGCGCCAGTCCGGCGCGCTGATGCCGGCATCGTGCACGGAGGTCAGGCCCAGGCTGGCCAGCGCTTGCAGCGCGCCCTGCAGCGCAGCGCGCGACTGAGCCGCATCGGCGGGCGGAATCTTGCTTCCCACCAGCGACATGGCGGCGTCCACCAGCACGCCGGTTGGCTCGCCGTCCGCGTCGCGCTCGATGCGCCCGCCCACCGGGTCGGGCGTGCTGCGGTCGATGCCGGCGCGGCGCAGTGCGGCGGTGTTGGCCCAGCCGGCGTGGCCGTCGACCCGTTCCAGCCAGGCCGGACGATCCGCTACCGCCGCGTCCAGCTCGGCGGCGGTGGGAAAGCGCCCCAGGTTCCAGATCACCTGGTTCCAGCCGCTGCCGACGATCCATTCGGCCTGCGGATGCCTGCTGGCGAAATCGCGGACGCGCGCCTGCGCCTCTTCCAGCGAACGCGATCCGACCAGATCGGCCTGCATCAACCCGAATCCCAGCCCCATCAGGTGCCCGTGCGCGTCGGTCAGGCCGGGCAGCACCGTGCGGCCGGCCATCGATTCGATCCGGGCGTCTTCGGCGCGGGCGCGCAGCGCCGATTCGGTGCCGGCGTCCAGGATGCGGCCGTCCTCGTCGACCAGCAGGGCGTCGAAGCGCCGCAGGGCGCCCGAGCTGTCCAGGCTGTAGCCGTTCATCTGCGTGAACAGCACCGGCTCGGCGGCGGCGGGAAGGGCGATCGCCAGCGCGGCGGCGCAGGCGAGCAGGCGAAGGAACATGGCGCGCTCCGGTGGAAGGATTCGAAGGGTCGTCGAGTCTATCGCCGGAGCGCGGTAAGGACAGCTTTCACGCGGACTCGAGTTCCAGCAGGCGATGCTTGCGGTCCAGGCCCCCGGCATACCCGGTCAGGGCGCCGTCGGCACCAAGCACGCGGTGGCAGGGCACGATGACGCTCACGGGGTTGCGCCCGACCGCCGCGGCCACGGCGCGCACGGCGCTCGGCCGCCCGAGGCGTGCGGCGAGCGTGCCGTAGGTCGTCGTGCTGCCGAACTCGATGCCCCGCAGCGCCTCCCACACGCCCTGCTGGAAACGCGTGCCGAGGGAAAGGTCGAGCGGCAGGTCGAAGGCGCGGCGCTGGCCGGCGAAATACTGCCGCAGCTGCGTGCCGGCCTCGTTGAGCAGCGGGTGGTCTTCGCGCACGGGTATCCGCGCAAGATCGGGAAGATGGCGTTGCCCTTCGAACCACAGGCCGCACAGGCCGATTCCGGTGGCCGCCAGCGTGATGCGGCCCAGTTCCGTGTCGATACGGCACAGGGCCGCAGGGGCGGGGTGCGGTTGATGGGGTGAGCGGGTGGCATTCATGGGAGGGGCCAAGTGAAAGTCCGGGCCAGAATAAACCCGCGAGCGAGGCACCGCTGCCAGGAGTCTTCCTCGGCGTGTAGCATCGGGAGGTTCCGGAAGGAAGGACCGTGGATGAAGGGAATGCTCCTTGCTGCCTGCGGGCTGGGTGCGGCGCTGCTGCTGGCCGGCCCGCTGGCGATGGCGGAAGCGCTGGCCTATCGGCTCGATCCGGTGCACTCGCGCATTCTTTTCCGCGTGGACCACAACGGCTTTTCCCGCGCCATGGGGACGTTCTCGCGTCCGCAGGGCGTGCTCTTTTTCGACCCGGAGGACTGGACCACGGCGCGCCTGGATGTGCGCGTGGACCTTGCGACGCTGGACCTGGGCGATGAAGGGTTCAACGCGCGCATCCTCGCGCCCGCCTGGCTCGATGCCGGGGCCTTTCCCGAGGCGCGCTTCGTGTCCGAACGAGTCGAACCGATCGATGAAAACCGTGCGCGGGTGCACGGCACGCTCCGCCTGCGCGGCGTTCAGGCGCCGCTGACGCTGGAGGTGCGGCTCAACCGGCTGGCGCGCACGCCCTACAATGCGATGCGCCGCACCGCCGGTTTTTCCGCCGTCGCCACGCTGAGCCGCGCGGCGTTCGGGCTGCGCGCCAGCCGCCGCGCCGTGGGCGATGCGGTGCGGCTGGAAATCGAGGTCGAGGCGATCCGCGCGCGGGACGCGCAGTGAGGGGGCGAGATGCGCGCATTGCTGCCAATCCTGCAATGCTGCGGTGCGCTCGTGCGGCTTTCTCCCGCCGTGTCCTGCGGTTAGGCTGGGCTTTCCGATCCCTGTCGCGAGGATTTCCATGCCGCTGCGCAACACCGATGATCGTTGGGCCTGGCCGAGCATGACCCTGCACTGGCTGATCGCCGCGCTGATCCTGGCGCTGCTGGCGGTGGGCATGGTGATGGTCGAACTGCCGCGCTCGCCGCGCTATTTCTGGGTGTACGACCTGCACAAATCGCTCGGCCTGGCCGTGCTGGCGCTCATGCTGCTGCGGCTGGGCTGGCGCCTCTACGCCGGCGCGCCGCGGCCGGTGCCCGGCACCAGTGCCGCCCAGCACCTGCTGGCGCAGGGCGTGCATCTGGCGATCTATGTCCTGGCGCTGGCCATGCCGATCTCCGGCTGGCTCTACGACTCGGCCAGCGGCCTGCGCGCGATGAAGTTCTTCGGTGCCTTCACGGTACCCAAGCTGGTCGCGCCTGATCCTGCGCTCAAGGATCTGGCGCATGCCGTGCACGAGTGGGGTGCCTGGGTGCTGATCGCGCTCATCGTGCTGCACGCCGGCGGCGCGCTGATCCATCACCTGGTGCAGCGCGACCGCACGCTGTCGCGCATGCTGCCCGCCTCGTTCGAAAATCCACGTTGAAGGAGTCCTCCATGTTGCTCCGCTCCGCGCTACTTTCCGCCGCGCTGATGCTTGCCTTCGGCGCGCATGCGGCCGACTGGCAGGCCGATCCGGCCGCCTCCACGCTGGGCTTTTCCGGCACCGCCGAAAGCGAGGCCTTCGAGGGCCTGTTCAAGACCTTCGTCCCGGCCATCACCTTCGATCCGGCCCAGCTGTCCGGCGCGCGCTTCGAGGTGGAGATTTCCCTGGGCAGCGCCGACACGAAGAACGCCGACCGCGATGAAACCCTGCGCGGAGAGGATTTCTTCTCGGTGGCGAGCTTTCCCGACGCGCGCTACGTCGCCACCGCCTTCCGCGACCTGGGCGGCGGCCGCTTTGCCGCCGATGGCAGGCTTTCCCTGCGCGGCGTGGAAAAGCCGGTGACGCTGGAGTTCACCTGGTCGCAGGAGGGGGAAACCGCCACGCTGCAAGGCAAAGCCACGCTCAACCGGCTCGACTTCGGCGTCGGCGGCGGCGACTGGGCCGACGCCTCCACCATCGCGCACGAAGTCGGCGTGACCACGCGCCTTTCGCTGCGCGCGAAATAGCGCCAGGACGGGATCGTGTCCAGGAGCGCGCATGGGCTGGCGTGACCGCTGGCGCCGCCTGCGCCGGGGGCGCGACGAGCGCGCGACCGCGCGCAGCGGCGATGCGCACCTGCTGCGCGCTGCCGACAGCCTGCGCGCGCTGATCGAGGATCCGGCGATTCCCGGTGCCATCCGCGCCAGCCTCGCGGCCGACTACGGTCGCATCGAGGTGATGCTCGACAAGCTCGAACACGGCCATCTCCACATCGCCGTGTTCGGACGGGTGAGCGTGGGCAAATCGGCCCTGCTCAACGCGCTGCTGGGCGAGGCAGCCTTCGAGGTCGGCGTGCTGCACGGCACGACCGTCACGGCCGGCCACCGCGCCTGGCGCGAGGCGCTGGGGCAGGGCGTCCACCTGATCGACACGCCCGGCATCAACGAGCTTTCCGGCGAGGAGCGCGAGGCCCTGGCCTTCGACGTGGCCGGCCGCAGCGACCTGGTGATCTTCGTTGCCGACGGCGACCTGACCTCGGTGGAAGTGGATGCGCTGCGCCTTCTGGCGCGCGCCCAGCGCCCGCTGCTCCTGGTGCTCAACAAGGCCGACCGCTACTCGGCGCAGGAGCGCGAGGCGCTGCTGGCGCGGCTGCGCGAACACGCGCGCGGCCTGGTGCTGGCGGAAAACGTCGTCGCGGTGATGGCCCAGCCCTCCGCACAGCGCGTGCTCCAGGTGCAGGCGGACGGGCGCGAGGTGGAAATCGAACGCGCGCGCGAGGTCGATGTCGCGGCGCTGCGCGGGCGGATCCTGGCCATCCTGGAATCGGAGGGCAAGACCCTCGCCGCGCTCAATGCCGCCCTGTTTGCCGGAAAGCTGTCCGATGAGATCGGCGAACGCCTTGCCGCGCTGCGACAGGACCTTTCCGGCCGCACGATCCGCATGTACTGCCTGGCCAAGGGCGTGGCGGTGGCGCTCAACCCGGTGCCGGTGGCCGATCTTCTCGCCGCCGCCACGCTGGATGTCGCGCTGGTGATGCACCTTTCGCGCATCTACGGCCTGCCGCTGACGCGGGTCGAGGCAGGCAGGCTGCTGACCACCATCGCCGCCCAGCTCGCCGCGCTGATGGGCGCGATCTGGGGCGTGCATCTGGCAGCCTCCGCGCTCAAGGTCGCAAGTGCGGGCCTGTCCACCGCGCTCACCGCCGCCGCCCAAGGCGCGCTGGCCTGGTACGCCACCGTGCTGGTCGGCCGCGCCGCGGAGAAATACCTGGCGCAGGGCAAGAGCTGGGGCGAACACGGCCCAAAGCGCGTGGTGGCCGACATCGTGGAAAGCCTGGACCGCGACTCCATCCTGCGCGAGGCGCGCGAGGAAATCCTGACGCGCCTCAGGAGCAAGGCCTGAAGCGATCCGAAGTCAGCATAACCCGTGATCCGTCATGCGGAAGGCCAGATGCGGCGCAGACCGGATTCCCCAGCTTGCTCGGGAAAAGTGAAGAACAGACTCGGCAATGCATTCCTGCGGCTGTTGCATTGGCTGCAGCCAACCAGGTGCTGGAAAGATCGCCGCGTTCAGCCGCTCGGCGTCAGTCCGAAATCCAGGCCAAGAAGGATCAGCGCGCCGAACACCGCGAAGATCGCCGCGGCCACGAAGCGCATCCTTGCCAGCGGGAATCGCCGCGACAGGCTCTCGCCCACCAGCACCGCCGGCACGTTGGCCGCCATCATGCCCAACGTGGTGCCGAGCGTGACCTGCAGGAGGCTGTCGTAGCGCGCCCCCAGCGCCACGGTGGCGAGCTGGGTCTTGTCGCCCATTTCCGCCAGGAAGAACAGCACCAGGGTGGTGAGGAAGGCGCCGCGCCGCAGCGGGCGCGCGTCGGATTCGTCCAGCGAATCGGGAATCAGCGCCCAGATCGCAAAGGCGAGGAAGGCCAGGCCGAGGATCCAGCGCATCGGCTCCGGGCCGACGTGCAGTGCCACCCAGTCTCCGACCGCGGCGGCGCAGAAATGGTTGGCCAGCGTGGCCACCAGGATGCCGGCGACGATGCGCCAGGCCTGCCGCGGGAAGCGCGCCGCCAGCACGAACGACAGGAGCTGGGTCTTGTCGCCGATTTCGGCGATGGCGACCATGCCGAACGAGGTGATGAGGGCTTCCACTCAGGGTTCCATGCGGGCCGGCGATCGGATACCAATGACCCTGTCGTCCGTCGCCGGCCCGGCTCCGGAAAACACGGTCAAAGGTCTCGCCCTTGCCACCGACGCCATGGTCCGTCGACCAAGTCTGTTGACGTCGGCTCCTCCGTTGCGGAGGCGGCTACTCCCCAGTGACGGCGCACAGTGTCGGCAGCGGGCACGGCGCTGTCAACAGCGCCCGTACACGTCTTCCAGCCGCTCGATGTCGTCTTCGCCGAAGTAGTCGCCGCACTGGGTCTCGATCAGGTGCAGGTCGCAGTCGCCGGGGTTTTCCAGGCGGTGCAGGGTGTTCATCGGGATGTAGGTCGACTGGTTGCGCACGAGCAGCATCTCTTCCTCGCCCACGCGCACTTTCGCGGTGCCCTGGACGACCGTCCAGTGCTCGCTGCGGCGCTGGTGGCGCTGCAGCGAGAGCACGCCGCCGGGCTTCACCGTGAGGCGCTTGACCTTGCAGTCCGCAGCGTCCTCCAGCACGGTGTAGCTGCCCCAGGGGCGGTGCACGGTGAGGTGGTGCAGGGCGGCGTAGTGGTCGCGTCGGCGCAGGGTGTCCACCACTTCGCGCACCGCCTGCACCTTGGTGCGGTCGGCCACCAGCACGGCATCGCCGGCGTCGACGATGACGAGATCGTTCACGCCCACCGCCGCGATCAGGCGGCCTTCGCTCTGGATGAAGTTTCCGCCACCTTCGACCACGATGGCCTCGCCCTGCACGCGGTTCCCCGCCGCATCGGGTGCGGTGAGTTCGCCCAGCGCGTTCCACGAACCGATGTCGCTCCAGTCGAAGTGCGCCGGAACCACGGCGCGTCGCGACGCGCGTTCCATCACGGCGTAGTCGATGGAGATGTCGGGCTGGGCCAGAAAGGCGGGTTTGTCGAAGCTCACCGCGTCGCCTTCCCGCGCGGTGGTGGCGAGGCAGGCGCGTGCGGCGGCGAGCACGTCCGGGCAGGTGGCCGCGGCGGCGTCCAGCAGGCCGCGCGCGCTGAAGCAGAACATGCCGGCGTTCCAGGTGTAGTTGCCGGCGGCGAGGTAGCTTTGGGCGGTGGCGAGGTCGGGCTTTTCCACGAAGGCGTCGATGGCGAATCCGCCGTCGATCGCGGTGCCCGCGCGGATGTAGCCGAAGCCGGTTTCCGGCGCGCTGGGTGCGATGCCGAAGGTGACGAGGTAGCCCTGTGCCGCGAGCGCGCGCGCGGCGGCCACGTCCTTGGCGAAGGCGTTCACATCGTGCACCAGATGGTCGGCCGGAAGCACCAGGAGCTGGGCGTCCTCGCCGTGGCGTTCGGCGATGTCGAGCGCGGCCAGCACGATGGCCGGCGCGGTGTTGCGGCCGGCCGGTTCCAGCAGCAGGCGCGAGCGGAAGGGACGCGGCGCGCTGCGGGCGTATTCGTCCGCGGTGAGGAAACGGTAGTCGAAGCCGGTGACCGTCACCACTTCCCCGGCATCGGCCACGGCCAGCGCGCGTTGCAGCGTCAGCCCGAGCAGCGACGCTCCGTTCGGAAGGCGCATGAAGGGCTTGGGGAAGGCGCGGCGCGAGACCGGCCACAGACGGGTGCCGGCGCCGCCGGACAGGATCACGGGTATCAGGGACGACACGGTGGGCTCCGGGAGAGATTGCGGTTCAGCGCGCCAGTTCGCCGATCACCTGCGACACGCCCAGGCGCCAATCCGGCAGGGTGACGCCGAAGCGCTCGCGCAGCACGCGGGTGTCGAGGCAGGAATAGGCGGGGCGCTGGGCTGGCGTGGGCCAGGCCTGGGTGGGGATGGCTTCGACGAAGGGCGCGCGGTCGATCAGGCCGGCGGCGAGCGCGTCTTCGAAGATCGCCTCGGCAAAGCCGTGCCAGGTGGTCTGGCCGGAGGCGGCCAGATGCACCGTGCCCGAGCGCCAGGGCGTGCCGTTCTGCGTGCGCGCCAGGATCAGCGCGGTTGCCGCCCCGATCCAGCGCGCCGGCGTGGGCGATCCGGTCTGGTCGCAGACGACCTGCAGCCGGTCGCGCTCGGCGCCCAGCCGCAGCATGGTGCGCAGGAAGTTGTGGCCGCGTGCGGCGTAGATCCAGGCGGTGCGCAGCACCAGGTATTCGGCGCCGCTATCGGCCAGGGCGATTTCGCCTTCGCGCTTGCTCTGGCCGTAGACGCACAACGGCGCGGTGGCGTCGGCTTCGCGCCAGGGACGGTTCGCGCTGCCGTCGAAGACGTAGTCGGTGGAGTAATGCAGCAGGCGCGCGCCGTAGACCTTGCACCAGCGCGCCAGCACGCCCGGCGCTTCGGCGTTGATGCGCGTGGCCAGTTCCGGTTCGGACTCGGCGCGATCCACCGCGGTGTAGGCTGCGGCGTTGACGATCACGTCGGGGCGCTCGATCTGCAGCAGGGCCTCCAGCGAGGACGGGTCGGAAAGGTCGGCCACTTCGCCGCGGCCGCCGCCGGGCAGTCGGCCGTCGCGCGTGGCTGCAACCACTTCGCCCAGCGGTGCGAGGCTGCGGTGCAGTTCGAAGCCGACCTGTCCGCCGGCGCCCAGCAGCAGCAGTTTCATTGCGCGTACTCCGGCAGACGTTCGGGAGAAATATCGGCAAGAAACGGCGCGCGCGCGTCCTTGTCCGACAGCAACGGCTCGGCGATCGGCCAGTCGATGCCGAAGGTGGCGTCGTCCCAGCGGATGCAGGCATCCGCTGCGGCGTCGTAGGCGGCGGTGCACTGGTAGGTGAACACGGCGCGCTCGGACACCACGGCAAAGCCGTGCGCGAAGCCTTCGGGAATCCAGAAGTGGCGCTTGTTTTCGGCAGTGAGCATCACCGCGGTCCAGCGTCCGAAGGTGGGCGAACCGCGACGGATGTCGACCGCCACGTCGCAGACCTCGCCTTCCAGCACGCTGACCAGCTTGCCCTGCGGTTTGGGCCACTGGTAGTGCAGGCCGCGCAGCACCCCGCGCACCGATGACGAGACATTGCCCTGCACGAATCGGACGTCCAGTCCCGCATCCGCGAACCTCGCCTGGTTCCAGCTCTCGTAGAAGAATCCCCGCTCGTCGCCGAAGACGCGCGGTTCCAGGATCAGGCATCCGGGAAGATCGGTTTCGATCCGCTTCATTCGCAGGCATCCGATCGCAGCAGCGACAGCAGGTACTGGCCGTAGCCGTTCTTGGCGAGCGGCGCGGCCAGCCGTTCCAGCGCGGCCGCGTCGATCCAGCCGTTGCGCCAGGCGATTTCCTCCGGGCAGCTCACCTGCAGGCCCTGGCGATCCTGCAGGGTCTGGATGAAGTTGCCGGCCTGCAGCAGGGATTCGTGCGTGCCGGTGTCGAGCCAGGCGCATCCGCGGCCGAGGCGTTCCAGATGCAGCGAGCCGTCTTCCAGATAGCGCCGGTTGAGGTCGGTGATCTCCAGCTCGCCGCGGGCGGATGGCTTCAGCGCGGCGGCGTAATCGCACACCCGCTCGTCATAGAAGTACAGGCCGGTGACGGCATGGTGGGACTTGGGCTTGGCGGGCTTTTCCTCCAGCCCGATCACGCGCCCGTCGGCGTCGAACTCGGCCACGCCGTAGCGTTCCGGGTCGCTGACCCGGTAGCCGAACACCGTGGCCCCGTGCCGGCGTTGCGCCGCCTCGCGCAGCTGCGCCTGCAGGCCGTGGCCGTAGAAGATGTTGTCGCCCAGGATCAGGCAGCTCGGCTGGCCGGCGACGAACTCGCGTCCGATCAGGAAGGCCTGTGCCAGACCGTCCGGGCTGGGCTGGGCCGCGTAGCGGATGTCCATGCCCCACTGGCTGCCGTCGCCCAGCAGGGTGCGGAACAGCGCCTGCTCGTGCGGGGTGTTGATCACCAGCACTTCGCGTATTCCCGCCAGCATCAGGGTGGCCAGCGGGTAGTAGATCATCGGCTTGTCGTACACCGGCAGGAGCTGTTTGGAAACGCCCTGGGTGATGGGATAAAGACGTGTGCCCGAGCCGCCGGCAAGGACTATGCCGCGCGGGGCGGCGGAGGTGTTCGATGTCATGTCGTCATCTGTAGCGAGATTCGTAGAGCGCAGCTTGCTGCGCTGCTCCCATGTTTCATGTAGTGCAGGCGCAGCAAGCTGCGCTCCACCGGTGTTTCAGCACGCGCGGCAAGCTGCGCTCTACTGGCCCAATCGTTCCATGCGGTAGCTTCCGTCCAGCACGCGCTTCACCCACGCCTGGTTTTCCAGGTACCAGTCCACCGTGCGCGCGATGCCGGTTTCGAAATCCACCTGCGGTCGCCAGCCCAGCTCGCGCTGCAGCTTGGATGAATCGATCGCGTAGCGGCGGTCGTGGCCGGGGCGGTCCTTGACGAAGACGATCTGCGAGGCGCGCGGCTGCCCGTCCGCGCGCGGGTGGCGCGCGTCGACCAGCGCGCAGATCGCGTGGACGACCTCGATGTTGCGCCGCTCCGCGTCTCCGCCGACGTTGTAGACCTCGCCGACGCGACCGCGCGCCAGCACCGTGCGGATCGCCTCGCAGTGGTCCTCCACATACAGCCAGTCGCGCACGTTGGCGCCGTCGCCGTACACCGGCAGCGGCTCGCCGGCGAGCGCCTTGGCGATCATCAGCGGGATGAGCTTCTCGGGGAACTGGTAGGGGCCGTAGTTGTTCGAGCAGTTCGTCGTG
>Ga0116141_10005214_pt1 | contig 10899 bp, 9 predicted proteins | sample AD_UKC097_MetaG_FD_89744 | JGI IMG/M metagenome (GOLD analysis project Ga0116141, IMG submission 89744) | Active sludge microbial communities of municipal wastewater-treating anaerobic digesters from USA - AD_UKC097_MetaG | ecosystem: Engineered > Bioreactor > Anaerobic > Digestate | place: USA... | reverse complement strand
GAGATTTCCCGCTCTTCGCCGGCGGTCTGCTCGGGCAGGGTCTGCCCTGCGGGCGCGTCAGCGCCCCGCCCCGCGGTCTGTCCCGCGGCCGGCTGTTCGGCCTTCTGCTGCTGTTCCTGGGCCGCCTGCCGGTCCACCGCCGGCTGCTGGGGTAGCGGCTTGAAAATCCAGAGCCATACTATCCAGATGACCAGCGAAAGCCCGAGGGCCAGGGCGAATCTTTTATCCATAATGTTCTCCGATGCCTGTAATAAGATATCCGGCAATGTCCTCGCGCGAAGAGGGGACGCGCGCATTGTATCGATCGGGGATCAGCGGTGATCGCGGCAGCATGTGCCGTTATCGGGGAGGGTTTCAGGATGGGACGCGGTAAAGATTATTTCACGGCACGGGATCGTATCCGCCCCTGCAGAAGGGGTTACACCGGAGTATCCTGCGCACCGAAAGGTACACACCGAAAAAAAGACCGTGCTTCTTCAATGCCTCTACCGCGTATTCCGAGCAGGTAGGGTAAAACCGGCACGAAGGAGGCAGCAGGGGCGATAGCGCCGCCTTGTAGAGGTGTATCATCCATATGAAAGGAATCGATACGCCCCTGTATATTTTCCTGATAATCTTCACGATACAACCCCTGCTTTCCTGAAGAGCTCCGCGAGCTCTTCCCTGGCCTCGATATAACTTTTTTCTTTAAAGCCCGCGCCGGGCAGAATTACGATATAATAACCACCGCGCATCAACGGGATGTAATCCCTGCATATCGACCGGATGATTCTCCTGGACCTGTTCCTCGCAACCGCGTTGCCGTATTTTCTGTTCAGCGTGATCCCGATATTAACACGCGGCAGTGCGCTGTCATTTCCGCTTGTCCTGTGTCCGGCGCGGTCACTCCCGGTGTTCCGCCGCCGCACGATAATTCTCAAGTCCGTTCCCGAGAACCGTTTCCCCCGTTTGAAAACTTCCTGAAAAACTTCCCTCCCCTTTAACGAATATGCCCTCTTCACAAAACTCGCCTTCCCCGGGCGGCTGTCTATTTGCCGCCGTTCTTCTCGTCCGAAACCGTCAGCTTATGTCTCCCCTTGCGCCTTCTTCTTTTGATAACTTCCTGGCCTTCGGGCGTGCTCATGCGCGCGCGGAAACCGTGTGTTTTGTAACGCTTGCTGTTGCTGGGCTGATAGGTTCGCTTCATGGCCGTCACCTCTTAACGATAAAATTGAATTAATAGCTTGGACCGATATATCCGTATTCCCCTGAAAAAGGCAAAATGTACCTGATTGAAAGGCGAAACCGGTTCAATGGCAATGATTTGCAGTAAAACAGGGATTAAATGTCCAAATTAGGATAAATGCGCTTTTTGTCAATTGAATTTTATCGAATCTCCGGTTCGTGATTCCGGCACAGCGGGCCTTCAGGGTGAAAAAGGGTTGTAATCGGCATGGCGCATCACCCATAGTAGGATGATCTTGGGGGATATTCAGGGCATGGCACTACCGACACTACCTTCCCGCGCGAAACTGTTCATCGGCATCCTCACGTCGTCCGTTGAACTGCTGGACGGGGCGCACGCGGCGCTGGAGAAAAAATACGGCGAGATAGACTTCGTGACCACGAAGATACCGTTCACCCACACCGACTACTACGGCTCCATCGGGACGGGGCTTTTCAAGATATTCCTTTCCTTCCGGAAGCTGATACGGCGGGAGGACATCGTCGATATCAAGCTCTTTACCAACAGGCTCGAAACCAGGCTTTCGGGTAAGGGACGAAGGCGCATCAACATCGATCCGGGGTATCTCACCCTTTCCAACGTGTTCCTCGCCTCCTGCAAGGACTTCTTTCACAGGACCTACCTGGGAAAGGGGGTCTACCTGGAGAACGAATTCAGGTACGTGGCCAGGAAATTGGAGCCGTGGGACTGGACCTACCCGGACTACAGGAAGACGGAGTACCTGAACTTTTTCTACAATATCCGCAGGCTCTACCATAACCAGCTGAAAAATCATTGAACCAGCCCACCCGGCCGGTTCGCCTGCCGGGGAATTATTATTGACATATAATGCTTTATGAGGGAAAATTATCTGTACGATGACACGGAAGTTCGACAGGAAGCTGCACAGGAAGGCAACTGGGCCTGTTGGAAGGGACGCCCCGGGCCTTGACGCGGAGATGTCCAGGGAAAAACAGAAAGCGCGGGACCTCAAGCATTCTCCCTGGTGGAAGAAGAAGATATCGTCGGGGGTGTGCCACTACTGCCGCAGGGCCGTCAATCCTTCCGAACTGACCATGGACCATATCATCCCGCTATCCCGGGGCGGCAAGTCCGAGAGAATAAACATAGTGGCGGCGTGCAAGGACTGCAACAACAGGAAAAAGTATCTTCTCCCGGCGGAGTGGGAGGAATATCTCCGGTCCATACAGGAAACGAAAGTCCGGTAGTGCCGCGAGACGGAATCGCGTAATGAACGAAAAGAACAGGGAACAGATCAGGAAGGGCGATATCATCATCCTCCAGGGCGACGAGCCCCGGTTCCTTTACTATCTCCACAGCGGGACGCTGGAGATCCTCTCCTGCCCGTCGGAATACGAGGGCCTCGCCAAAGACATCATCATCTCGAAAAGCACGCGGGTCGGTATCATCAACGCGAATTCGCTCATCTCCGGGTTGAGCATCCTTTTCACGGAACCGTACCAGAAGACCATCAGGGCCATAGAGGACTCCGTCATCACGAAGTACCCCATAAAAGAGGGCGGGTTCCGCCAGGTGGTGGAGGACGACAAGTCACTCTCGGTAAACATACTGAACCACCTGTTCAAGCGGTTCGAGCTTTCCATATCGGACGCTTCGAAGTACACCAGGCTATACCAGAACCTCACCAAGATCAACGACAACATGTGCCTTGTCCTGAAGGAGCTGGCGGCGAACATATCCTCCGACAAGCTGCTCAACCGCATGGAGCCGCTGTACGAGACCTACGCGAACAACGGCGGCGAGTTCCCTTCGCGCTTCGACGCGAAGTTCCTCATTTCTGACAACGGGAGCATCCTCAAGAAGAACTACAACTTCCCGGGACTTCCCCTGGAATCCCTCATCGACCTGAAGCAGTCGAACTTCTTCAAGAAGCTCCTCGCGGTGAGCCCGAACCTCCTGGAATCGATGATACGGGAAAAGCCCGATATCGCTACCTTCATATTCGAGACCATCTCCGACGACCTGCTCAAGGTCCTGGACAGAATCGAGGCTGTCGCCAACGAGATCGAGGAGGAGTTTTCCGTTTTCTTCGGCAGCGAATCGAGCTGGACCTCGTACCTGGCGGACCAGAAGGGATATGACCGCCTCGTCGCCAGCGGCAGGATCGACGGGGACTTCCTGAAAAACCTGGTATCGGTGTTCGTCAAGCTGAACAGCATCTACCAGGAAATATCCGGCAAAACCATCGTGGAAAAGCACCCGGGTTTGAAAAAACTCCATTCACTCTACGTATCATCCAAGGCGACGGAGGCGGAAGCGGCAACGTCGGGTACGGCGCCCGTAGAGCGTATGTCCAGGGCTTCCAGCTCCATCCTCGCCCAGTATAAAAACTCGCTGCAGCAAATCTTCGAGTTTGCCGTGAGCGAGAAGGAATTCCAGACCAACTTCCTCAAGACCCTCGGCATTTTCAAAAACATGAAAAACCCCTTCGACACCGAAACAGAAGGGAGGAAGACGAGGCGCGCCCTGGCGCGCATGTACTGGGAGCTGTACGGGCAGGTGTATGTCCGCAGCAAGACGCAATCATCCACGCCGCTCCCCGTGAAGCTCATGCTGCAGTTCGGCTATCTCGACGACGCTCTCATGGACGAATCGCAGATACCGGAGCTCCACGAAATGCTGTCGCGCACCGCGGAGCAGGTTAAGGTACCCATCTACCGCGAGGAAGAGTTCCTGTCGGGATTGTTCGAGGGCAAGTTCGCCCCCAGCATCAACGAGATGGGCCTCACTTACGAACAGCACCTTCAGGAACAGGGTAAGGCCAGGACCAAGGAGAAAGAACGCTCCACCGGGGACGAGAACATCAACAAGGTCCTCTACGAGATCAACCACCGCACGGCCACCACTGTCTCGGTCTGTTCCGGCTCCACGGCAACGGCGTTTCCCATACTCACCTCCATGGTGATGAAGGGCAACCCCACGAATTTCCACGTGTCGAAAAAGAAGCTGGAATCGATCATCATGCAGCTCCGCGACATAGATTTCTCCGTATTTTACAGGGAAACCGTCGCCAGGCTCGACAACGCCCGCGAGGTCATCGAGGAGGAGGTTCTGCCGAACTTCATCCTGCTGCCGAGCCTCGGGTCGAAAACCATGCTCTGGCAGGAACTGGACGGGCCCAACAGGAAGAGCCGCGGGCGCATCGTGGTGCCGACGCTCTTCATGGGGGATTTGCTCAAGAGCATGGCCCACACCTTCGCCTGTTTCCGCTACGAACTGAACCGGTCCATCAAGGGAGGCGCGTGGCGCGACCCGGTGGAGGGAGGGCTCACGGGAATCTACCTGGACTACGTGCAGTTCTACAAGAAGAACTCCAAGCTCTCCGTGGAAATGAAGGAAAAAGTTGCCGAAAAATTCAAGAGCATCCGCGACGACCGGAACAGGTTCGCCGACGACTACATCATGTGGGTCCTCTTCGAAAAGGACGGCATTCCGAAGCTCAACACAGTGGTGAGGGACATTTTCTACAAGAACATCCGCTTCAGGAAGGAGATCAGGGACAAGTTGAGCGCCATGCCCGCTTTCAGCGAAATCGCCACGCGCTTCAAGAACGTGTACAGCCGTGATATCACCCAGTACGAGAGGAAGTTCAAGAAGTACCGCGACGAGGCGGGCAACCTCCCCGAATCGCTGCAGAAATTCATGGATTACCTGAACTGCTAAATGGCACAGAAAAAGAAAGTGACCGGGATCATCCAGATTTACAGCAAGAAAGCCCGGGACCAGATTTTCGGCATAGGGAAAAAGTTCGCCACCGAGGCCGGTATCAGCGGGGTCGCGGATGACGTGTTCGCCTGCGTCGACGAGCTGATCAAGAACGCGGTCAAGGCGAACTACAAGTTCCTGCTGGTCGTCGATAAAATATCGTCCAATCTGAAAAACAAGTACGACGGCATCAGCGCCCAGGAAATACAAAAACGCATATTCGAGATACTCAAGGACAAGCAGGCGTACGACAAGATGGCGGCGGATATCATCTCGCAGGATTACATATCGGACCGCGTGAGGGAGATCCTGAACCAGGAGGGCCGGTATCTCAACATACGGAACAAGGTCTACGCGGAGAAGCGCGACTACACCGACGACGAGAAGAAAAAGATAGCCACACTCAAGGAGTTCCTGAACATACGCAGGCAGCTGAAGGAGAGGGACATCAAGATACTCCTGAAGATCGAGGGGAACGAGGACTTCGTCTACATCGAGGTGACCAACACCGCGCCCATCATGACTCACGACCTCAACCGGATCTACGAGAAGCGCGACGAGTACAAGAACTACCGCCTCCAGGGGAAGGAACAGGAATTCTTCATCAACAACATCGATACCACGGACTCCGGCTTCGGCCTGGGCTACGCCACCATCGACAGCTTCCTGTCGAACCTGGGACTGGACCCCGACAGCTCCATCACCATCATATCGGCCAACAACACCACGGCCATGCTTTCCATTCCCATCGCCGCGCTCAAGTGACGCGTTCAGTACAGCAGGTACTTCTTCCTGGCGCGCTTGAACTTTTCGACATCGACGCGCATCGTGTCCCGGTATTCCTCCCATGACTTGCCCGCGTCTATCGACTTCCGGACCCCGTCCGTCCCGGCGAGATGGTCCACGTTAAAACCGGTCTTCCCCTCCCTCCACCGGAATTCACTGTACCCTTTCACCAGGTGGCGCATCATCCGGTACGATACCTCCAGGGGACTGAATTTTCCGCCGGTGTAATAGATGTGCGCGCCGCCGCAGAGCTGGTTCTCGAACGCGGAGAAGGTCGGCTTGAAGTACACGGGACGGAACCTGAAGTTCTCCAGTCCCAGTCCGTTCAGTCCGTCGCAGAACTTCTGCGCGTCGATTCCCGGCGCGCCTATCACCTCGAAGGGGGTCGACGTTCCGCGCCCCAGGGAAATGGTGATTCCCTCCATGAGGACCAGCGTAGTGTACAGCACCGAGGACTTGTAGGTGGGCAGGTTGGGAGATGGAGGCACCCAGGGGAGCGACGTCTCGTTGAAGTAGAGATCCCTCCCCCAGCCGGAGAGCGGGATCACCCTGAGATTCACGTTCCGCGCGTACTCTCCCCGGTAATAGCGCGCCGCCTCGCCCGGCGTCATGTCATAGAAGAGCGTCGACGGGAAAGAGGCGACATGCTTTGAATAAAACCTGTTGTCCAGCCAGGGGCCCTCGACGCCCAGGAACGATATCGGGTTCGGCCTGTCCAGGACGATAAGCTCCTTGCCGGTTCCTTCCAGCGCGTCCATCACGAGCTTCAGCGACGAGACGTAGGTGTAGCAGCGCATCCCCAGGTCCTGTATGTCGAATATCACCGCGTCGGGCACCTGGAGAAGGAAGCGGAGCGTGTCCTTCTCGAAATGGTGCAGGTGATAGACCAGCAGGTTGTTGTTCTCGTCCGCGTCGAACCGGTGGTTGTCGTAGCTGTTCTTGTAGCCGAACAGCCCGTGCTCCGGCGCGAGGACGAAATCCAGTATCAGCCCCTTCTCCCTGAGGAGCGCGGTGATGTGCCTGAACTTCCTGTCCACGGCGGAATGGTTCGTCACCACCGCCACGTGGCGCCCCCGGAAGCGGTCAGCGTGGTTTTCAAGGAAGCGCTCCATGCCGGTGGAGACGTTACGGTATCCCCGCGAGGGTATATCGAACTGGACTTCCCGGTGTGAGCACGACGCCGTAATCGCCACCGCGCCCCATACGAGTATCGCGGCCGCGCATTTCATCGCCGATATGTTCATCGTTCGCGCCATCCCACGCCACGGTAGAGTATCATCAAACTTTTTTCAATAGTTTTCCCGGTAACGGTTGCGGGCGCTCACGCTTCAGGGGATACCGCGGCTTCGGACCCCGTGCCGTGCCCGGCAGCCGTTTTTTTATCAACATACTTGACAAAAGCCCTCGCGCCGGGATGTGTATCGACATCACTAAACGGGGTGCGAGGTAAGGGACGATGAAACTCTGCGACGGAATATACTCCTATGTCTGGAAGGGAATCTTCGAGAACAACTGCAACATGTTCTATTTCGGCGAGCCGCTGAACATACTCTTCGACCCGGGCCTGAAAAACTACGTCGACGTGCGACTCGAGGACCTCGCGAAGGACGGGGTCAAGGCCGATGACATCAAGTACGTGGTGAACACGCACTGCCATCCCGACCACTTCGAGGGCAGCGAATACTTCATGAAGAAAAACGTGCCGGTGGGAATGCACCCCGACGAGATTGAATTCCTGAACACCGAGGGCCCGCGCTTCTTCGCCATGTTCGGCATGCCGTTCCCGAAGCTCACCTTCGGTCTCACGCTGGAAACGGGCCCCTGGAAGGTGAACGGCACGGAGCTCGAGATCTTCCACACTCCCGGCCATTCGCCGGGCTCCATATCGATCTACTGGAAGGAGAAGAAGGCCCTGGTCTGCGGCGACCTGATCTTCAGGGAGAGCGTAGGGCGCGTCGATTTTCCCGGCGGCAGCGGCGAGCTCCTCAAGGAAAGCATCCGGAAGATGTCGAAGCTCGACATAGAATACCTGCTCCCGGGGCACATGGACATCGTGTCCGGCGCGGACAAGGTGAAAAAGAACTTCGAGCTGATAGAGCGCTATTATTTTTCGATGATGTGAGGATTACAGGGAGGGCAGGAGCTTCATCTCGTACTTCGCCACGGGGGACTCGAAATCCAGGAACTGCCGGTTGTCCATGCTGTACACGTGGAACTCGGACACCGGGTTGATGGAGAGCCCCGCGGCCTGCGATATGGAAGACGTTTCCCCGTAGAAACATACCGATACCGCCGTCATGTCCCCGACCCGGAACCTGTCGTTACCCAGGATGGATCCCCGCAGCAGCGTCGACTCGTCCCCGCCCATGCGGTGGAGCTTTGCCGTCATCATCTTCCGGCGGAAGATCGATTCTTTCTTTCCCAGCGGAAGTACGAATTTCGCCTTATGCAAAAAACCCCACTGCCAGTCCTTCATGTAGGGCCCGCAGCTGGTGTTGAGGTGCTTCAGCGTCTTCAGGAACGCGCGGTCGAAGACCTGGTTGCGTGTTTCCACCCTGTTGTCGGTGGCGATATCGTCGAACAAGGGGCCGTTGTCGTCGCCCAGAATGCCGTGGAACCCGTCCAGGGCCCAGTACATGTTCTCGACGACATTGAAAGTCTCGTCCTTGAGCTCGTCCTCGATGGTGCCGCGGAACATGTTGTACACCAGCAGGTGCGTCACCGCCGCCGGGACCGAGGTCTTACCCGCAGCGAAATCCCAGTTCTTGAAATAAATCCGGCAGAGTTTCGCCGAGGGGATCGGTATCTTTTCCAGGATGGAGTAGAACACCGGGGTGAATTTCCTGGCGATTTGCGATTCCCGGTCGTGGAGAATGTCGGCAATGGACCGTGGTTCCCCGGCCCTCGCCTTCACCAGCTCGTCAAGGCGCCTCTGCCTGCCGGTATCGTTGAACACCCTGTAGGGCGCCGCCGCGGCGGGAAGGGAGCCCAGCATCTCGCTGCCCGCCACCAGCGTGCCGGCACGGTAGCGCTGCGAATAGTTCGACAGATTAATGGCCTGATAGTAGCCCGTGTAATTATCACCACGCCGGAACATCGCGCCGCCGGTGTCGCGCTGGGGCACGGAACCCGCGTAGGCGACGGCCGCGTCGTCCTTCGACGCGAGGAGGTAGACTTTCGGCACCGCCGCGAGGTTCGACAGGATCTTTCCGGCGGCGATGACGGAATCGGAGAGCGGCAGGTCGAAGAGCGACCCGAGATACTCCTTCCGGGGCGGGAACCACTTCATGGTGATGACGTCCATGGTGAACCGGTCCTTGAATATATCGCTCAATACCGGGCAATCCTCTTTCATGCGCACCTGGTGCTTCACCTGCTCCGCTTTGCCACCGGGGCCGGCCGTATCGATCACCTCTTCCCGGGTCTTGAACTCCTGCCACCTGCCCCGCCCGAGGAACTCGGGCCCCTTCGCGCCTTTCCTCACGTTCTCCCGGAAAAAATCCTGCGTGTCGAGGCTCAAGCTGGAGCCGGCAAAGGCTATGGAACCGTTTTTTCCGGAAAAGATGAACGGCAGCCCCGCGGCTGAAACACCCGCGATCTTTTTCCCGTCAACGCTTATGCGCACGGGATACCAGATGGGATAGACCCGGTTGAGGCTGTCGAGACTGAAGGAAAGCACCGGCTGCTCGTCCGGCGTCAGGGCCGATGATATGTAAAACGCGAAGCCCCTGTTGAAGGAGCCGACGTTTTTCTTCACCAGATCGCGGAGCTCCTTGACGAGCAGTACGTTATTCCGGTCCTCATCGCCGTATCCGAAGGTGATCTGCGGGGGGAGCACCTTCCGGACCTCGCGCGTGAGGAGGCTGTCCTGTATCATGAAAACGTGCTCCCGGTTGTTGAGGAACGATCCCGACCACTCCAGCAGCATGAGGATGGCGACGGTATCGGCGGGCTCCCAGTCCTGGCGGGGAAGGTTCGCGATGGAGAGGATATCGCCCAGTTCCCTCTTCCTGAAAAGGTTGACTCCCTTCGCGTACGACGCGAGGTAGTGCGCGTACTTCGGCTCCAGCCCCTGGACAAGCTTTTCAGCCTCGGAGTGGAAGCCCACGGTCCGGGAGAGCTTGTCCATCAGCACCCCCTCCTCTCCGATGAGGGAGGCGAGCCAGCCGCGGGCCATGGCCCGGTAGTGTTCCATGAGGATGATACGGTCCTGGGCGTGGAGGTATCCCAGCGCGAGATAGGCGTCGCCCGCCCCGGCGGCCTGTATGTGCGGGATGCCGTCGGGTCCGCGGTTGATGGTCACCGCAGTGCCCACCTCGGCCTGGATGGCGCCGTCGTAGGAAACGGTTTTCCTGACCTTGAAATAGATATAGAGCGATACCGCCAGGACGACGGCAAGCACGGCGCAGGCGGCGCCGATTATTATCTTATTCTTCCCGATCATGGATGTGTCACCGGGCCCCATCACGAAAGGCCGGTCGTATTTTAAAACTCGAAGGCCAGTTCGCCAAGTCTTTTTTCCACTTCAGCCAGGATTCTTTCCTCGTCGGCCGCGTCCCTCGCCTCGAATGTGGCGGAGAAACGGACGAAGTGGCCCACGTCGTCCCAGGGCACCGTGGATATGAGCTTTTCCCTGATGAGAAACTGGGAAAAGTCCTCGGCGCTCGCGAATCGTACACCCCCCTTCATGCCCTTCGGTATCTCCACGTAGAGATAGAAGGTGCCGTCGGGCATCTTCGCGTTGAAGCCCAGCCGGGTGAGGGTCGATACCAGCTTCCGGAGCCGGCGCTCGTACTTGGCCTTGATGGTATCGGTCAGCCGGTAGTTGTCCAGGGCGGCGGCGCCCGCTTTCTGGATGGCTTTGAACTGGCCGGAGTCGTAGTTGTCCTTCACCGTGGCGAAGGCCTTCACCGCCAGCGGGTTTCCCGTCACGAAGGCGAGGCGCCAGCCCGTCATGTTGAAAGACTTGGAAAGTGAGTGTATCTCCACCCCCACGTCCTTCGCCCCGGGCAGGCTCAGGAAGGAGAACGGCTGCCCCTTGAACGACAGCGCGGCGTAGGCCGCGTCGATTATCACGAGTATTTTGTGCTTCGCCGCGAACTCTATCACCCTCTTGTAAAAGGACTCGTCGGCGCCGGCGCCGGTGGGATTGTTGGGGTAGT
>Ga0116141_10005212_pt1 | contig 10904 bp, 13 predicted proteins | sample AD_UKC097_MetaG_FD_89744 | JGI IMG/M metagenome (GOLD analysis project Ga0116141, IMG submission 89744) | Active sludge microbial communities of municipal wastewater-treating anaerobic digesters from USA - AD_UKC097_MetaG | ecosystem: Engineered > Bioreactor > Anaerobic > Digestate | place: USA... | reverse complement strand
TCGTGGATCGCGATGGCCGGTTTGCATATGTGTCGAACCTCTATGCCAATTCAGTCTCCGTGCTTGACTTGACAGATCGCCGGGTCACGAAGACGGTCACGGTTGGCAAGTCCCCCAACGGCATCAGCATCACACCTTGACGCACGGGCCGATGGTCCGGCTCACGCGCTCAGTTGCCACCACGCACCAAAGGCCGCGCAATCCAACCCAAGAACCGTCGCGAATGACGACCATGAATCCTCGTCTTCGAGGCAGCACACAGCAGTCCAAATCGTCAGACCATTCGCAATGGGTGCATACCAGTTCCATCGAGAGGTGAGCGCCACGCTGGCTGCGTCCCCGGAGGCGTTGTTCCCTTTGCTGGACGATCCTGTTCGTCTGGCGGGGCACATGGGGCAGCGCTCTGCCATGCTGGCTGGCGGAAAGATGAGCACGGAAACGGATGAACGCCTCGGCCAAGCGGTGGGTTCGGTGATCCGCATGTCTGGCCGCGTCCTCGGTATGTCCTTTTGGCTGGAAGAAGCTGTTGTCGAGCGTTTACCCCATCAACGCAAGACGTGGGAGACCATCGGCGAACCGAAGCTGTTGGTGATCGGCCGCTACCGCATGGGCTTCGACTTGGCACTGTACGGTCAAGTGACCCGGCTGCGTGTCTGGATCGACTACAACCTGCCTACGTCATGGGGGCAGTGGTGGCTTGGCAGGCTCTTTGGTGGCATGTACGCAGACTGGTGTATCCGCAAGTTGGTGCAAACGACAGCGCAAGTCATCAATGGAAATGTCCGATGAACGGCTACGGAATACCATCCGGCGCCCAAGGCCTCATCGCCGCGCTGGCCGTCGGTTTTGTGATCGGGCTGGAACGTGGCTGGCACGACCGTCAGCTGCCAGAAGGCGGGCGTTTCGCAGGCTTTCGCACCTTTGCATTGACCGGGTTGTTCGGCGGCGTGCTCGGGCATTTGCAGCCTGATTTCGGCGCTTGGCCTTTGCTGGGTGCACTGTTGGGACTCTCTCTGCTGCTGACCGTGTCTTACGCCCGTCATGCCAAACAGTCAGGCAATCTGAGTGCCACGACACACGTGGCGATGCTGTTGACACTGTCCTTGGGCGCTTTTGCGGCGCACGGCAACATCACTCTGGCATTGTCGGCCGCCGTGATTTGCGCTGTGCTGCTGGACCTCAAACCGACCTTGCATGGTTGGCTACAAGTGATTGACCACCGTGAGTTGTCTGCTTCGTTGCAGCTGCTTGTGTTGTCCGTGGTCATCCTGCCCTATCTGCCGAATACCGGTCTAGGACCTTATTCAGCGCTCAATCCGTACCAGTTGTGGTGGGCCGTCATTCTGATCGCAGGCCTGTCGCTGGCGGGGCACTTCGCAATGCGGACCACCGGCGTGCAAAGGGGCGTATTGTGGACAGGAATTCTGGGTGGACTGGCGTCTTCTACAGCCGCCACATTGGCGCTAGCTCGGTATGCACGTCAGCAGCCGTCTCTGTCCGGCGCTGCTGCGGCCGGTTCGCTGGCCGCCTGTGGCGTCATGTTCTTTCGCATGGTTGTTTTGCTTGCTGCGATTGAGCCTACGCTGCTACCCACATTTGGCAGCAGCCTCGTGGTTACGGGGGGGGCGCTGCTGGGCGTGGCGCTCTTGCGGTGGCGCAAGAGCGCCAACACGTCTGTCGGGAAAGGTGCTGTCGGTTCGATGGCTCCGTTCGATCTGGGCACCGCGCTCGGCTTTGGTTTACTTCTCGCCATCTTGAGTATCCTGGTGCCCGCAGCAAAGCAGTGGATGGACGCCAGCGGCCTCTACGCTTTGTCGGCGGTTTCTGGCCTGGTGGACGTGGACGCGATCTTGATCTCGCTCGCTCGGCTACATGGTGCCGGTGGATTGTCAACGGCTGCCACCGCCACGGCAATCGGTCTTGCGACGTTGGCGAACATGGTCACAAAGACCAGCATCGCATGGACGACGGGCGGCGCAAAGTTCGGCAAAGACGTGTTCTGGGGCTATCTGATCTCCATGGCATGCGGAGCGCTTGTGTTGGTGCTGGTGGTGATGCCTTTGTGAGGCGCCAACGGCAACGTCTTCAGATCGGTTGTGTGTGAACAACGGGAGTCACAGTTTTGGAAAAGTCATTTCATCGTTTCTCTGAGCTGTTTTCTCAGCTGGGCCTGCAAATGGACGCGGCAGGTATCCGGAAATTCCTGGATGCGCACTCTCCATTGCCTGACGACGTGCTGCTGGCTGATGCGCCTTTCTGGACGCCCGCTCAGGCGAGTCTGTTGCGCGAAGAGCTTCTGGAGGACGCCGACTGGGCCGAAGTGGTGGATCAGCTGAATGTCGCCCTACGTGCCCCAGTGGCAGTCGTGACGCCAATGAGACACGGTGAACCTACTCTGGATGCTGAATCGCGCCCGTGGTGAAGTTTGTGCACCCCGGATCTGGAGACCCGGCTCGACGCCCTGGAACGACAGGGAAAGACGGTGGTCATGCTGGTGGATGAACGTCAGGTGCTAGCCCTGTTCGCGGTGGCCGACACTGTCAAGGACAGCAGTCGCGGCGCGATCACTGAACTCCATCGACTGGGCGTGCGGACCATGATGCTTACGGGTGACAACCCGCACACCGCCGAAGCGATTGCTCAGCAGGTGGGCATCGACCAGACCCGCGGCAACCAACTCCCTGAGGGCAAGTTGCGAGTGATCGAAAGCCTGAGCCGCGAGGGATCGGTCGGCATGGTCGGTGACGGCATCAACGATGCACCGGCGTTGGCACGCTCGCACATCGGGTTCGCCATGGGCGCGATGGGGACGGACACCGCGATCGAGACTGCCGACGTGGCGCTCATGGATGATGATCTGCGAAAGATCCCCACCTTCATCCGCCTGTCAAAGGCGACGCATGCGGTACTGGTACAGAACATCACACTGGCGCTGGGCATCAAGGCCGTTTTCCTCGCGCTCACACTGATGGGGATGGGAACGATGTGGATGGCTGTGTTTGCCGATGTGGGCGCCAGTCTTCTGGTCGTGGGCAACGGGCTGCGCCTGCTGCGGCGCTGAAACGGGGAACTGAAATGAGCATCTTTGACCAGTTGTTCGGGAAACATGGCCATCACCACGGCAAAAGCCATGGTTGCGTTTCTCACAGATCGGATGCAGGTCGTAGAGACACCCAACCAGAGCATGCCTGTTCAAACTGCCGGGCCTCGACGGCCGCAGCCGACAGATTTTGTCGGCAATGCGGAACCTCTCTGCTGCCATCTACCTGCAAGCAATGCAGCCGAACCCGTATGCTGGGGGCCAGGTTCTGCGGGCAGTGCGGTGCGGCAAGCGCATGAGTTGAAGACCACCCACGTCAAGACCTACAATCTCGCCTCCATGCGCGCCTGTCTGCTTGCCCTCCTGATGCTGTTTTGCCTGCCCCTGCAGTGGGCCGGCGCAGCCACGGGTGCGCCCTGCGCGCACGAGCCTTGTGCTGCGCTGCACGCCAGTCTGACCGACGTGCCCGCCCAGACTGCAGCCGATGAGGCGATGGGCGAATCTCACGCACAGCATCCCCACTGCGGGAGCTGCCACTCTGGCGCCACGGCCATGTCGACCAAGGCTCCGTTTCTCCTGAATACTGCGAGCAACCGCTTGCCCTCGGGCTCGAAGCGCTGGATCGAAGTCCTGCTGACCGCCCGGCCTGAACGGCCGCAGTGGCCCACCCTGGTCTGACCAGGGTTCGGTTTCCTTCGCGCGGCACCCATCGCCGCACCCCGATCCCTGTGAAGCGCGCCAGCCCATGCGGCTGGCGATGTCCGTTCTTTCAGGGTATCTCTCATGTCTGTTTTTCCCTGGCGGGGCCATCCCCGCCTGACCTGGCTCATCGCTGTGGGCCTGCTTGTGGCCCTGGACCAATCGAGCAAAGCCTGGTTCGCCAGCACCATTCCATTGGGTTCCGCCATCGAGGTGGCGCCGTGGTTCAACCTGGTCCATGTGCTCAACACCGGCGCCGCGTTTTCACTGATGGCCGATGCCGGTGGCTGGCAGCGTTTGTTCTTGATCGTCATCGGCGTGTTGGTGGTCGTGCCCATCACCTTTGTGTGCCTGGCGCGGCAGGTTGAGCCGCTCGAACGCCTGGCGGGCGCATTCCTGGTGGCCGGAGGTGGCGGCAACCTCATTGACCGTATCAGCAGCGGCGCGGTCACCGATTTCCTCGACCTGCACTGGCGTGGTCTGCACTGGCCAGCCTTCAACCTGGCCGATGTCTTCATCGTGGCGGCGGCTGGGGCCTGGATTCTGATGTCCCTGCGCCCCTCAAAGACCGCCTCAGGGAGCGCCTCGTGAACCGCCCGTGGACTTTGCTGCTGCTGGCCTGGCTGGTGGCCACCACCGCAACCCTGAGCGCACTGTTCCTGGGTGAGGTCATGGGCATGACCCCTTGCGTTCTGTGCTGGTATCAGCGCATCTTCATGTTCCCGTTGGCCATCGTGCTGGGCATCGCCGCCTATCTGGACGACCGCCGCGGTGCGATCTACGCCCTGTGGCTCTCCTTCGGTGGGCTGGCCATCGCGGCTTACCACACCCTGTTGGTGGCAGGCCTGATACCCAAAGCCTGGGTGCCCTGCAGCGCTGGCGTGTCCTGCGCGGACCAGAAGCTCGAAATCCTCAACGGTGTCCAGATTCCGTGGCTGTCCCTGGCCGCCTTCATGGCCCTGGCCCTCCTACTCATTGTTTACCTCAGAAAGTCCTCCCGATGAACTCCAAAAAAATCACCGTTGCCGCCCTGGTCGCCATCGTCCTGGTTTTCTTTTTCCTGGGCATGAACGCTTACCAGAAGCGTGTGCAACAGTCCCAAGCTGAGAAGGTCAGCCAGGTGGTCAGCCAGTCCAACCAAACTGCCGATGGACAGACCAAGCCCATCGACAACCGGCTTGTGCGCTTCCATTCGCCGGTCTTTGGTCCGAGCACCGCGCCCGTCACCATCGTCGAGTTCTTCGACCCCGCCTGCGAGACCTGCCGGGCGTTCTACCCCATCGTCAAGAACATCCTTGCGCAGTATCCAAACGATGTGCGTCTGGTGATCCGCTACGCACCCTTTCATGCAGGCTCCGATCAAGTCGTCAAGCTGCTGGAAGCGTCCAAGCGACAAAACAAGTACCAGCCGGTGCTGGAGTCGTTGCTGGCCGCTCAGCCGCAATGGGCCGACCATGGCAATCCCAACATCGATCTCGCGTACCAGGCGGCAAAAGAAGCGGGTCTGGACATCACCAAGGCACAGGCCGACGCCCAGGGATCGGACGTTGCGGCGGTGTTGAAGCAAGACATCGAAGACCTGACCGCGCTGGAAGTGACCAAGACGCCCACCTTCTTCGTCAATGGCCGAGGTCTGCCATCGTTTGGCGATCAGCAACTGATGGCCCTCGTGGCAGAAGAAGTTGCCAAGGCCAGGAAATGACATGAGCCCACTTTTGCCATCTCCCTCGGACCAGGCGTCCATCGGTCGCCGCCGTTTCGTGCAACTGACACTGGCCGGTGCAGCGCCTGCAGTTCTGCTGGCGTGTTCACCCGACAAGCCGGCTTTCAAGAGCACCGATGTCACCGGCGCATCCTTTGCCCAGGGTCTCAAACTCAAGGACCACCACGGCAACGTGAGGACGATGCAGGACTTCAAGGGAAAGATCGTGGTGGTCTTCTTCGGCTTCACGCAATGCCCGGATGTCTCTCCCACGTCCATGACCACCATGGCGGAAGTCAAGCGCTTGCTGGACGCGAAGGGCGACCTGTTGCAGGTGCTCTTCATCACAGTCGATCCCGAGCGCGACACACAAGCCTTGCTCAAGGAATACATGGCCAGCTTCGATCCGGGCTTCATCGCCCTGCGGCCCGAGCCCGAGCAAGTCAAACGTGTTGCCGACGACTTCAAGATCTATTTCAAGAAGGTCCCGGGCTCCACCCCGACCAACTACACCATGGACCATTCGGCCGGCAAGTACATCTTCGACACCGAAGGTCGGGTCCGCCTGTTCTCTGCCTACGGAACCGACGCAGCCACCATCGCGTCGGACATCCAGGTGCTCTTGTCTGCCGCCTGAGGCTTAGTCGCCCGGTGTTCCCAACGACTGTCCTGTCATGAAACCCATCCCACTGCGCGCTGTGCTCGCACAGATTCACCACCACCGACGGCCTGCGCTGGCGGCCATCGGCGCCCTGATGCTGGGGACCGGCGTGGTGGCCTTCGGTGTCTCCGCCACCTTGCCCGACGCCGCCCAATGGCCGGTCCGGCAGGTGGTGGAGCCAGTGGATGCACCGCTGGCGATCGCGGCGCCAACGACGTCCGTCACAGACTTCCTGGTTCACCAGTCGCAAACCACCCGGCGCGACGACTCCCTGCAGTCGCTGCTCAAACGCCTGGGTGTTGAAGACCGCGACGCGCAGGATTTCCTGTCGCGTGATGCGACCGCGCGCCTGCTGCTGGTGGGCACGTCCGGCAAGCTCGCGTCCGTCACCCGAACGCCCGAAGGTCGGCTGCGTGGTTTGACGGTGCGCTGGGTGGACGGCAACCAACGCGTCAGCCGACTGGGGGTTGAGGCGCAGGACGGGGCGTACCGCTCCCGGCTCGAACAGCCCGTGCCCCGACGTCTGGTGCGGTTTGGCTCGCTCACACTTCGCTCCTCTTTCTACGCGGCTGCCGATCAGGCCGACATCCCGGACGCTATCGCCGCCCAGGCGGTGGAAGCGTTTTCCGGCGACATCGATTTCCAGCGCGACCTGCAGCGCGGTGCTCGCTTTAGCCTGGTCTATGAAGCGTTCGAGCTCGACGGCGAAATCCTGTTCACAGGGCAGCTGTTGGGCGCCGAGGTCCGCAACGGCAAAGACACCCACCAGGCTATGTGGTTTCAGGAGCCGGGCAAAGCCGGTGAGTTTGTCAGCCTCGACGGCACGAGTCAGCGCCGGGCCTTCCTCGCATCCCCTCTGGCGTTTTCCCGGGTCACCAGCTCGTATGGGCCGCGCGTTCACCCGGTGTTCGGCGTGCAGAAAGACCACAAAGGAACCGACTACGGGGCGCCGGCGGGAACGCCGGTCCGCACTGTTGCTGACGGTGTGGTGACGTTCGCCGGCCGACAAGGAGGTTACGGCAACTATGTGGTCATTCGTCACCCCGATAACGCCGCCACTGCTTACGCCCACCTTGAACGCATTGCGGTCCGCGTGGGGCAGCGCGTGCAGCAAGGCCAAAACATCGGTACGGTCGGTGCCACTGGTACCGCAACAGGGCCGAACCTGCACTTTGAGTACCTTGTCAAAGGCCAACGCACCAACCCCACCCGGATTGTGGGCACACCAACGGCCGACACCCGCGTGCTGGCCCGACTGCCGTCGTTCCAGCGGGATGCCAGTGCCATGCGGGCACAGCTCGACATGGCCGCTTCGGTCTCGGCGGCAAGCGCACAGTGATCCGCCTTGCTGAACGCATCGCCCCGAACGTCTATCTGAAGAGGTTTCCGAAAAAGTGACTTTTACCCGGAGAACTTGGCTTGCGCGCGGCGCGGCAGCCATGTCAGCGCTGGCCTTGCCCTGCAGGCCCGCCAGCAGCATGTCGGCCGGCAACGCATCAGACAATGGTGCCGTGCTGACGGGCACGTTGCGCTCGTCGCCCGAGGCGCGGCTGATCCAGATCTACCGCGACATCGCCGCAGGTGACCCCCAGGCCTTGTCACTGGCGGCCGCGCTGGTGCGGGATGTGCCCGGTTTTCAGCTGGGCCAGTTGGTGTACGGCGACCTGCTGCTGGCCCGAAGCGGCTCGTTTCCCAGCTTCAGCAACACGACGGACGGCCCGCCCGCGGTGCGAGGGCAGCTGCAGAAGCTGCGAGCCGAAGCCCAGCGCCGGCTTGGCTCGTTGCAGGAAATGCCGCCCGCAGGCGCGGTGCCGGAACAGGTGCTGCAAGTGGCGCGCAACGTCCGGCATGTGGTGGTGGTGGACGCCAGCCATTCGCGGGTTTACGTCTTCGAGCACCAGGCGAACGGCCTGCAACTGATCCGCAGCTTCTACGCCTCCATCGGCCAGGCGGGGTTCGACAAGCGGGTCGAAGGCGACCTGCGCACCCCGCTGGGCGTGTATTTCATCACCAGCCGCCTGGACGACCAACAGGTCGAGGAGCTGTACGGCACCGGCGCGCTGCCGCTGAACTACCCCAACGAGCTCGACCGCCGCCTACGACGCACCGGCAGCGGCATCTGGCTGCACGGCGTGCCGCGCGCCACCTACTCGCGCAGCCCCTACGCCACCGAGGGCTGCGTGGCCCTGGCCAACGACGACATGGCTTACCTCATGGAGGTGCTGCAGACACGGCGCACACCAGTCGTGATTGCGGACGAGGTGAGCTGGCTTCGCCCCACCGACCAGGCGGCAGAACGCCGCAGCTTCGAAACGCTGCTGAACCAATGGCAGCAAGCCCGGGTGCGTGGCGACAAAGGCACGCTGCTGGCACTGCAGACGGCGGACTACAACGTGCGTGGCGGCAGCCCCCTGCGCAGGGTGTCTACGGGTGCGGAGCGCGCGGGCGCCGTGCGCGAACCGGGGCCACCATCCGAGTGGCGCGATGTGTCGGTGTTCCGCTGGAAGCGCCAGTCGGAGGCCGCCATCGTCAACTACACCGAGGTGGCACCGAAACCCGCACGCAGCACGGAGCGTCGGCAGTACTGGGTCCGGGAGCAAGGGCGCTGGCGCCTGTTTTTCGACGGGGCAGTCTGAGTGCCTGGGCGCCAGCAATCAATGACCGCCCCTCTGCGAAATGGTAGGGTTTCAGCAGTTCGGCCGTGCAGCAGCGCCAGCGTTGCAGATAGCCTGAGCACTGAAGTGAATGTCAAATCTCTGTCTGCTCGGAGATTTCAAGTGCGTCATCAACCTCGATGCCGAGGTATCTCACGGTGGACTCCAGCTTGGAGTGTCCAAGCAGCAACTGCACGGCGCGAAGGTTTTTTTTTGTTCGTCGATAAATCAGTGTCGCTTTGGTCCTCCGCATCGAATGTGTTCCATAGTCGGCACGATCCAGACCCAATTCATCCACCCAATGCCCGAGAATTCGCGCGTACTGTCGGGTTCCCAAATGGGGCGATTCGTGGAGCCGACTGGGAAAGAGAAAGTCATCTGATCTCAGCGCCGCTTGCTTGATCCACGCCTGCAAAGCCTCTCGGGTTGCCGCCGTGATCTCGAACTGAACAGGGCGTTGGGTCTTGTGCTGCATGACGATGGCGCGTGTGGTCATCTGGTCGCCATGGCGAACGTCACGCACCTTGAGGGCGACAAGATCACAGCCGCGCAATTTGCTGTCGATGCCAAGATTGAAGAGGGCGAGCTCCCGAACCCGACTTTGCATTTGAAGTCGCACGCGCAACGCCCAAATGTCTTTCAGCTTGAAGGGCAGCTTCTGGCCAACGACTTTTCCCTTGTTCCAAGGCTGACGACAAACAGTGCTCTCAGGGGTTTCCATGTTGGTCTCCAATCGAGTTGAGGGCATTGGAGCATGCGCCCGCGAAACGCAAGGGAGTTGTTCCTTGTCAAACTCCAGTGTCAATTGTGATTGCTCCTGGGATTTACTTCGCGCCACACTTCAACACGAATGACCGATATCGAACGCATACCGTGAATTCAAGTCGCTGACTTGTCGGGCAGCAATAGTTAAGGAAGGTCTGCACAACACCCGCCGCAGAGTGAGTTGATGCACTCGATTTCGGCTGGTGCCGGTTTCCGGCTCACCAGGTCGGTTTGAGGGCCGATTTCGCCCCGATTCGCAACCCTTTGGCCTGCAGCAGACGCACTCATCCCCGCATCTCCTGCAGCAACGTGCGTCGCACCATCCACAGGTTGGACAGCGCAAACAGCGTGTGCAGTTGCGCCGTGTTCTTGGCCAGCCCGCGGTAGCGCACCTTCACATGCCCGAACTGGCGCTTGATCACGCGGAACGGGTGTTCAACCTTGGCCCGGATGCTGGCCTTGGTCTGCTCCAGCCGGTCCATGATCGCGCCCATCGGCGTGTCCTTGTCCAGCACCTTGCGCTTGCCCGGTCGCATCGCCACGTGCCAGTTGACCTCGATCCACTGCGTTTCATCGCGCTTGCCCACGCCCTGGTAGCCCGCGTCGGCAAAGACATCGGTTTCCTCTCCGTGCACCAGCGCGTGCGCCTGCGTCACGTCGTTGACGTTGGCCGCTGTGCCCACCACCCTGTGCACCAGGCCCGAATCCGCATCAACCCCGATATGCGCTTTCATCCCGAAGTGCCACTGATTGCCCTTCTTGGTCTGGTGCATCTCGGGATCGCGTTCGCCACTGCTGTTCTTGGTCGAACTCGGCGCAGCGATCAGAGTGGCATCGACCACCGTCCCGCTCTTCAAGAGCAGACCCTTGGCTGCCAGCGTGGCGTTGACGGTGGCCAGGATCTGCAAGCTCAGGTTGTGGGATTCGAGGAGGTGACGAAAGCGCAGGATGGTGCTCTCGTCGGGCAGGTTGTCTTCCCCGGCATCCAGCCCCACGAACTCACGGAACAGCGCCATGTCGTACAGCGCCTCTTCCATGGCCGGGTCCGAGAGGTTGAACCACTGCTGCAGGAAGTGGATGCGCAGCATGGTTTCGACGGCAAACGGTGGGCGTCCGCCCTTGGCACCCGGTGCCGGCGCATGCGGCGCGATCAGCGACACCAGCTCGGCCCAAGGCACCACGAGGTTCATCTCGTCGAGGAACTCTCGCTTGCGCGTCCTCTTGGTCTTGCGCTCGAATCCGCTCTCGCCCAGGCTCAGTTGCTTCATGCCATCAATGTCTCACATCGGGCCATGGGCGCCGGGGTTTTGCAGACCATCCTTAAGGCTTGTGTGACACCTGCCCATCCGCACAAGCGGTCGAGCGCCCGCACTGCTGTCGGGC
>Ga0116141_10005210_pt1 | contig 10906 bp, 5 predicted proteins | sample AD_UKC097_MetaG_FD_89744 | JGI IMG/M metagenome (GOLD analysis project Ga0116141, IMG submission 89744) | Active sludge microbial communities of municipal wastewater-treating anaerobic digesters from USA - AD_UKC097_MetaG | ecosystem: Engineered > Bioreactor > Anaerobic > Digestate | place: USA... | reverse complement strand
TGGTGGCATTTGTGTTTGATGCTACTACCTACGAGGTAATACAGGTTGAAGAGAAGCATATTCAATAGTGCTTGTTTTTAGCGCCGGGCAGCGTTCTGCACTTCATTCACCTGACTGTGGAGGTCTGGTAAATGAATGACATTCTTTTTTCAATCCTGCAAACAGCTGATACACATTCACAGGCGTTTTTCGTGAAAAAAGACCAGGGGTGAAGGGCTTGCTCCTGAAATTTTGCTTTCTTTTGCATAAGATACATTCAGTTTTTTCCGTCGAGGAAGTAGTTGACCTGATTTATGAAGCCAAAAACGATTTTTTTCTGCCGCAATTGTGGCAATGAGTCACCAAAATGGGTGGGCAAGTGTCCGGCATGCGGCGAGTGGAATACTTTTGCCGAAGAAACTCTCGTCACCGGAAAATCAGCGAAAAGCAGCACAGCTTCAGCGCATGAGAAAGCCAAACCTATTCCTGTTCAGGACATTAAAGCAGATAGCGAAGCCCGTATCAACCTGCGCAATGCCGAGCTGAACAGGGTGCTGGGTGGCGGTCTGGTGCCCGGCTCGCTTGTTCTCACAGGCGGAGAGCCGGGCATTGGAAAGAGCACACTCATGCTACAGGTGGCACTTTCGCTCGATCCGATGAAAATCCTCTATGTCTCGGGCGAGGAAAGCAACAGGCAGATACGCATGAGGGCCGACCGCATCGGCATTGCCAATGAAAACTGCTTCATACTTACCGAAACCGACACCCGCGAAATTGCACGACACTTTGAAACGCTGCAACCCGATATCGTTATTGTTGACTCCATACAGACCTTGCAAACTCCGGCTGTTGAAGCGTCGGCCGGAAGCATCAGCCAGATTCGTGAATCGGCGGCTGAGCTCAACAAGCTGGCAAAAAACTCAAATATTCCGGTGATACTGATTGGACACATCACCAAAGACGGCAGCATTGCCGGACCAAAGATTCTGGAGCATATGGTTGACACCGTATTGCAGTTTGAAGGCGACCGTCATTATGGTTTTCGTATCCTGCGGGCTGTTAAAAATCGTTTCGGCCCAGCCTCCGAGCTGGGAATTTTCGAGATGCACAACGGTGGTCTGCGCGAGGTGACAAACCCCAGCGAGATATTGCTTTCACAACGTGAGGAAGAGGTGAGCGGTGTGGCCATCTCAGCCATGATCGAAGGATTGCGGCCTATGCTGGTTGAAACACAAGCACTTGTGAGTACAGCAGCCTATGGAACACCCCAACGGTCTGGCACGGGTTTCGATCTCCGGCGCCTTAATATGTTGCTGGCTGTTTTGGAAAAAAGAGCCGGTTTCAGGCTCAGTACCAAGGATGTGTTTCTTAATATAGCCGGTGGATTGCGGGTTGACGATCCGGCCATTGACCTGGCAGTGATTGCAGCCATTCTCTCATCGGCTGAAGATATGCCTGTGGGAAGCAAGACCGCTTTTGCAGCCGAAGTAGGTCTGTCGGGCGAGATAAGGGCTGTAAACCGCATCGAGTCACGCATTTCGGAAGCTGAAAAACTTGGCTTCGACCGCATCTTCATCTCCCGCTACAACGCAAAAGCTATCGACACTGCAAAATACGCCATTGCCATAGAAGCTGTGGGCTCGGTGGGCCAGTTTTTTGGAAAGCTCTTCGGGGGACTTTAAATTCATGCTGACATTCAAACAAAAAAACCTGCCCGGAAATCGGACAGATTTTTTTGTTTTGGTATGCCAGAGGCTTATTTTACCTGGATTTTCTGCACCTTGCCATATTTGTAAGAGCCAAGCCGGAGAATATAGATTCCGGGTTCGGCGTATGACAAGTCGAGCGGGTAGCTGTAGCGTCCCTCTGATTTGTTGACCCGGTTTTCTATCAGTTTTTGTCCGGCGATGTTGTGCAGGCTCAGCACCATCACATCGGTCAGCTCATCGGAGAGCAGCACCACCTCAAAGCGGTTGTCACTAAGCGGGATCACTTTCAGCTCGGCTGCATTAATCTGCTGTGTTGAAAGATCGGTATAAATACCAATATTCACTTTATAGTCTTCGGTTTCACCATATTCCGAACCTTCGCAGGCATTGTCAGGTACTGCTTCGTCCCAGGCGGTTTTAGCACGCATCAAATGTTCGCCCAGCGCAATAGTATCAGCCATTGTGATCGAAAGCAGCTGCGAATAATAGCCCTCGCCCTGCCCGTTGCCAAGCTCAATGTTGTCAACAATCAGCTCGTTTGATTCAAACACAAAATTGTCGTTGAAGTCAATCCACACGCGCACAAATTGATCACCATAGGTGGTTGCAAGTTCCATTTCATAGGTTTCACTTTGTTCGAGCACAGCCACCAGATCGGTATAATCACCATAGCCGCCGTCGCTGCATGCGGTTTCGTTGTTGATGTTGTTGAACCTGAAAAGCACAAGGCCGTCGCCGTATGAGCAGTCGGCACCGGGCTGACAGGTTGATTTGGTAATTTGAACAGTTATTGTGTCGTTGCCGGGATTGGCATCATTCTGCACCTGTGTGAAAGCCTTCAATACATAGTTCCCCAAAGCTGGAAAACTGACCGGTTGAGCAAAGGTGAAGCTGATGGTTTGTCCCATGCCCACAGGACCGGCAACAGTTTCGGTGACCAGGTTGCCATCAAAGATATATCCTGCAGTGAAATCAGTCATTTCGGCAGTTCCAAAATTACTGATATCAATTGTCACGGGTTCGTTTTCGCTTATTCCAACCCCGGAAACTGGTGATGAAACAGATGCCACGCCAAGGTCGCTGGTACTGAGGTATGTGACTGCTTTTGCAATGGTATCATTGAGCATGCCTTCGTCGTTCATGAGTGCTGTGCCCACGGTGAGCTGGTAGGTTTGGCCCACAGTTCCCATTGCTGCTTTGGCTGTGAAAGTATAGACGGCCGAGGCAGCAGGCGGCAAGGTGTCGGCAAACACTTCGTGCACATACTCGCCTTCATCCACCCTGAAAAATACCGGAACATCTCTTTGGCCTTCGGAACCATAGTTGAAAAGGGTCACAGTCACACTATCTTCGTTAGACAGCATGCCGTCATTGGGCGCGTTGATGAGCGTCATCCCCACATCGTGCACATTGTCTGAAGCAATCTGAAAGGCGCCCACCACATCTTTACGTCCGCTCTTGAAGTATTCGGCGATATGCCAGAAGGTTTTGTCGTTGGCCGGGTCCAGGGTCAGGTGCACATAATCAGCAAGACGGTTAGAGGAGTTGTTGTTCAGGCTTTGGGCAATGAGGGTCTCGTCAATGGTCATCTGGCCGAGCGGATCGCCGGCATGACGACCGGTATAATAGATAGCTATTTTCTCGGCAGTGCTCACTGTGGTGTAGCCCATACCGATGTTACCCTGACCGTCCATGGCCATGCTTCCGGAAAAAGCATCTTTGTTGCCATAAGGCGATATGTAAGTGCCTTCCTGATAGATTTCCCAGGGTTCGCCATCGGCTGTTTGACGCAGTTCGTACCAGCGGATGCCTGCCAGCTCTCCGTTTGATCCGTCGGTGTCAACAACAAAGTTGAAAATAGCACTGTTGTAGCCCGGAAAACGGCGGTACTGTGCCTGATTCATAATGGTTGCCTGAAGCACATCTTGCTCAGGACCTGAAGGTTGCGGGCGGTTGTTGAAAGAGCCTCCATCAAAAACCGAAATGAAGGGTGTAGTGTTGATCTGCTGCGGCTGTGAGATTGTTGATTGTGAAGGTGTTTGCCAGTTCACATTGGCAGTCCACACTTTCAGGTGGTCTTGCGAAACACCACTCCAGGCATCGTCCTGCATATAGACGATGCTTGCACTTCCGGCCGGTGGCAGATCACCGTTGGTAACATTGAAAGCCTGCGGGCTGTAAAAACCGGATGTTTTAATGCCTGTCAGCGGCAGCGAAACAAATCTGGCCGTTCTGCCAAGCAAAGCGGAGTCTCTCTCAATAACGAAAAGCTTGTTGGTTGTCGAAATATTTGAGGTCACATAATAGCCATCCGACCAGATGCTGAACTTTGGATAGTCAGGAAACTGGCTTGTTGTGAAACCAGTGGTGTAAACCCACCAGCCGTCATTCACCGGGTCGCTGCCTTTGCAGATGGCCACATTGAAACCGTTGGGGCTTTGGTCGAATTCTGTGATGATAAAACGACCGGCGGCCACATCATACAATACGATGGGGTCGCCCAGGTTGTTTCCCGGGAAAAGTGTTGACAAAGAGGCCGTTGGGGTGAGGGGATTTCCCTGCTTGTCGAAAATACGAAAACCGGAATTCCATCCACCAATGTAATGGTTTGGCCCTACGGCACCTGTTGGGTCGGAGGGTGTATAGCTGGAGGTGTTGGCGTCGAACACCAGTTTTGGTTCACGTCCGTGCAAACGTTGAGCTGCACGCTGGTTGGCCACCAGGGCATCGTTTCCGTGCGGAAGTCCTTTGCCCGGAACTGCCATATTTGCGCCGCTGCGCTTGGGCTGTCCCATACGAACGGGCTCGTCAGGGTCAACACCAATAAAAGTGCCGTCGAGCAATTGTTGTGCAATGCTTGCCACCTCGGTAGGCTTTGGCAGGTTGCCACTTGCCGTGGCTTTAACCGGACCGTCGTTTTGCGAAAAAAGAAGTCCCCCGGTCAGCATTAAGACCATCAAAAAGTAAATCTGTTTCATGTGTGTAGTTTGAACTTTAACAAATAAATGTTTCGGGCATACGTTAAAATGTTGCAAAACAGCCTGAAAACATTTTACTAAAAAACCGGCAGCAATATTAGCAATATAATTTGGAAGAAATCTAAATAGCAGGATAAAACATCCTGATTTTGATCATTTTCGTCGAAATGGGCTAAACCGTTACAGTTGTTGCGTTACATATTGCGGCGGTATTGTCCGCCCACTTCAAACAGCAATTGCGTGATTTGTCCCAGCGAGGCATATTTGGTGGTCTCCATGAGTGCTTCAAACACATTCTGGTTGTTGAGTGCAATTTTGCGGAGCGAAGCGAGGTTTTCTTCAGCTTCGTTTTTCCAGCACTGATGCAAGCGGCCAAGCATTCCGATCTGGTATTCTTTTTCTTCGGGTGTAGCCCTGATCACCTCGCCGGGGGTCACGGTTGGCGATCCTTTGCTCGACAGGAAGGTGTTCACACCCATGATAGGCAGTTCGCCGGTGTGTTTGAGGGTTTCGTAGTAGAGCGATTCTTCCTGGATTTTGCTCCGCTGATACATGGTTTCCATGGCACCCAACACACCTCCGCGTTCGGTTATCCGGTCAAATTCGGCCATCACAGCTTCTTCAACCAGGGCTGTAAGCTCCTCAATGATGAAGGCGCCTTGCAGGGGATTTTGGTTTTTAGCAAGCCCAAGCTCATGGTTGATAATCATCTGGATAGCCATTGCCCGGCGTACACTCTCCTCGGTGGGTGTGGTGATGGCTTCGTCATAAGCATTGGTATGCAATGAATTGCAGTTGTCATAGATGGCATATAGCGCCTGAAGTGTGGTGCGGATATCGTTGAAATCAATCTCCTGCGCATGAAGCGACCGACCTGAGGTTTGGATGTGGTATTTGAGCTTTTGAGAGCGCTCGTTTCCTCCGTATTTGTTTTTCATGGCTTTGGCCCAGATGAGTCTGGCCACGCGACCAATCACCGAGAATTCGGGATCAATGCCATTGGAGAAAAAGAAAGAGAGGTTGGGTGCAAAAGCATCAATGTGCATGCCGCGCGAGAGGTAGTATTCCACATAGGTGAAGCCATTGGCCAGCGTAAAGGCCAGCTGACTGATGGGATTGGCGCCGGCTTCGGCAATGTGGTAGCCCGAGATGGAGACAGAATAGAAGTTTTGAATGCCGTTTTGAATAAAAAACTCCTGCACATCGCCCATGAGTTTGAGCGAGAAATCGGTGGAAAAGATGCAGGTGTTTTGTGCCTGATCTTCTTTGAGAATGTCGGCTTGCACAGTGCCTCTGACGCGGCACATGGTGTCGGCTTTGATGTGGTTGTAGGTTTCCTGCGGCAGCACCATATCGCCTGTGACACCCAGCAGCAGCAATCCAAGGCCATCATTACCTTCGGGCAACGAGCCCTGATAGACAGGTCGTGGCAGTTTTTTCTGACGGTAGATTTCGTCAATGATGGCATTGGTTTCATTGACGAGTCCATTTTCGCGGATATAGATTTCGCATTGCTGGTCAATGGCAGCATTCATAAAAAATCCGACAAGGGTAGGAGCAGGCCCGTTGATGGTCATGCTGACACTGGTTTTAGGATCGGCGAGGTTGAACCCTGAATAGAGCTTTTTAGCATCATCGAGGCAGGCGATGGAGACACCTGCATTGCCGATTTTTCCGTAAATGTCGGGGCGGCGATCGGGGTCTTCGCCATAAAGTGTCACTGAGTCAAAGGCTGTTGAGAGTCTTTTGGCCGGAAGTCCGCGCGACACATAGTGAAACCTGCGGTTGGTGCGTTCGGGACCGCCTTCGCCTGCAAACATGCGTGTTGGGTCTTCCTCTTCGCGTTTGAAAGGAAACACGCCGGCAGCAAAAGGAAACTCACCGGGCACATTTTCGAGCAGCGACCAGCGCACAATCTCGCCCCAGGAGCGGTAGGCCGGCAGCGAAATTTTCGGTATCTGCAATTGCGAAAGTGTACGGCTGTGTGTTTCCACTTTTATTTCTTTATCGCGCACCTTGAAGACATACCAGGGATCGGAATAGCTTTTTTTCTTTGCTTCCCAGCCCTCGATGATGTCGTGCGTGGGTGCATCGAGCTGGCGTTCATGCTGGTGTATCAGTGTTTCGAGCTGATTACTCATTACCTCAGTCCTGGCATTGCTCAGCAAAAGAGCTGTTTCTTTGAGCGACTGCAGCGTGTGTGCAGCCTCACTTTGCCTAAGCGCCCAGCTGTTATAGCTGCGCACGGTTTCGGAAATCTCGCTGAGGTAGCGGATGCGTTTTGGTGGGATGATGAATAGTTTTTCTGACATCTCATCGGGATGCTCCATGGCAGTGGTGAATGAAGCTCCGGTTTTTTCATTGATTTTTTGAAGCAGGGCAATGTAAAGGGCATTCACGCCGGGGTCGTTAAACTGGGAAGCTATGGTGCCAAAAACAGGCATCTTATCAGGGCTTTCGTCAAAAAGTTGATGGTTGCGCTGGTATTGTTTCTTCACATCGCGCAGCGCATCGGCAGCACCGCGCTTGTCAAATTTGTTGAGCGCGATGAGGTCGGCAAAGTCGAGCATGTCAATCTTTTCGAGCTGGGTGGCAGCGCCGTATTCGGGTGTCATTACGTAGAGAGAAACATCGCTGTGATCAATGATTTCGGTGTCGCTTTGGCCTATGCCGGAGGTTTCGAGGATGATGAGGTCGAAACCGGCTAACTGCAGGATGGTTTCGGCATCGCGCACATATTTCGACATGGCCAGGTTGCTTTGTCTGGTAGCGAGCGAGCGCATATACACCCTGGGATTGTCAATGGCATTCATGCGGATACGGTCGCCCAGCAAAGCACCACCGGTGCGGCGTTTCGACGGGTCAACCGAGATGATGCCAAGGCTGAGTGCGTGCTGGTCGTGCACAAAACGGCGTACAATCTCGTCAACAAGGCTGGATTTCCCTGCGCCTCCGGTGCCGGTGATGCCCAACACGGGCGATCGTTTGGCGAGTTTTGCTGCCTGATCATTGATGAAACTGCTTACCTCATCAGGATAGTTTTCAGCTGCCGAGATCAACTGCCCGATAGCTTTGGCATCGCGCTGCCTGATTGCCTCAATGTCAGGGACGATGTTTTTCCCGGTTGGAAAATCAGACTGTTGCAACAAATCATTGATCATTCCCTGTAGTCCCATGGCGCGGCCATCGTCAGGTGAGTAGATGCGGCAGATGCCATAAGCGTGAAGCTCAGCTGCTTCATCAGGAAGAATGACGCCGCCACCACCACCGAAAAGCCGGATATGTCCGCAACCCGCCTCCTTCAACAGATCGAACATATATTTGAAATATTCAATATGGCCACCCTGGTAGGAAGTGATGGCAATGGCTTGCACATCTTCTTGTATGGCTGTGTTCACAATTTCATGAACTGAGCGGTTGTGGCCTAAATGAATCACCTCGGCTCCTGTGGCCTGAATGATTCTTCGCATCACATTGATGGCGGCATCGTGGCCATCAAAAAGTGAGGCTGCAGTGACGATGCGGATATGATTGAGGGGTTTGTAGGTTTCGGCTTGTGCAGGGATCATGTGATTTTTGTATTTAGATACAAATATATAAAGATGTGTGGAAATGGCGCTTGTTTTTAGTGGTGGATTGCCAGGTGCTGGGTGCAAACGGCACGAGGTTCAGTCGCGGATTGTTTTGCTGTTTTCGGAGCAATAAACAAGGCATCATTCCGACCCGGCTTAGGGTTGAAACGGTAAGAACGTAACATTGACCACTTCGCAAGAAAATGGGCCAGGGTATTGTAGGTGGCTCTATTTCTGTATGTTGTTGTAAAGGTGAAAAGTTATTGTGCCGTTCTTAAAATTTTCTCCATTTTTTTTCCTTTTGCCAACTCATCCAACAATTTGTCTAAGTACCTTACTTTTTTTGTTAAAGGATTTTCTATTTCTTCAATCCTGTAACCACAGATCACACCTGTTATTCGTTTGGCATTTGGGTTTAACCGTGCTCTTTGAAAAAAAGTTTCAAAAGTCGCTTGTTCGTCAATGAGTTCCTGAAGATTTTCCTGACTAAACCCTGTCAGCCATTCAATTACCTGATACAGCTCATCTGATGTCCTGCCTTTGCTTTGAACTTTTGTCAGGTAGTGAGGCCAGACAGCTGCAAAAGTCATCTTTGCAATTCGCTCGTTGTGTGCATCAGTTTCTTTCATTGTAAAAGTTGTTTCGTATTTGTCGTGTTTATAAATTTTTTGTCAGCTTAAGTGCATCTAAATTTGATCCGGTTGCACAGGTCAAAAATGTAACAAATCCGGATATAGACAAAATGAACGAAAAAGTTTTTTCCGGTTTATTTGCGGGTCTATTCTCGCGTTCAGAGTATAGAAACGAATAGATTTTCTTTTCATCAGAAGCCTTTCCTTTTCATTTTTTGTCATCCCACCTGGCTGACAAAACTGCTTCCAATTTCCATAACCAAAACCACTCCAATGGGGGTTCGTCCAACCGGGAGTTCATGCTGGGTCGTGCCGACCACATGAACTCCTGATTATTGTGTTGCGTAATTTTTTCACGAAATCCAAGAGGATATTATCACTATTTTCCATCCATTTTCAGTTTTCTTTACTAAATATTCCTCACCCCACGTATTAAAACTTCTCGTAAAAATATAAGTATCTATTTCGTCATCAACCTTAAAAAGTGGCGAAATAGACATATCATTCAATTTATTTTCAAATTTCCCTTTAGACTTTTTATATTCTTTCTCAGTGAGGATAATTACCCGTGTTGATTTTGGCTGGATACTTTGAATGTCTGGATTATCCGTAACGATTAATACAGTTTCAGTCGTATCTGTCACATAATTTATCTGTGGTGTTATTTTTGAAGATATTGTCAATCCAGTTGTATCATACATATTTGTCTCTCCATTTAAGGCTGATTCAAATATTACTGATTTTTCTGTCCTTACTAATGATAATCTTGGATTTAAATCTAGATTGTCAGAAATTCCATCACTGTCAGTATCTTTATTATTTATATTTGTATAGAATTTTTCTTCAACAATATCAGTCAATCCATCGTTATCAGTGTCTTTGCGTAACATTTTTAAATCAAGTGTTAACAAAAGTCCGTCTTTAACAATCTCATATGTTGGACCTGGTACTGGATGAGAAAATGCAGTTTTTTGTCTTAATAGGCAAGTCTCGATTTGCAACTCAGTTTCTGATTTGATTAACGGCACTTTAGAATACCATTTTAAGAATAAAGGTTGTTTTTGAACAATTCCTGTGTATAGATACTCCCATGTTATGCCATTATTGATAGATAAAGCTACCCAAATTCCTGACTCTCCAAAGTATCTGTTTTCAAACTCACTGCTTACATAAATAAATGCCTCTATTTGACCTTTTTTCTCAAGTTTTAAAATCTGACCTTTTTCAATCTTTCCAATAAACTTAGGCTCAGGAATAATCATTGAATCTCTGTTTGCAGGATTGAACATGATTGCATAAATGGAATCTTGATAAGGGGTAAGATATAATGAGTCTGAATATGGCGTATAATTAGAAATATCTTCAAAGTCAGAATAAGTATTCTTGAAATTCAAAATTTCTTTTTTGCTTAATGGTTTAAAAGACTTGTAGTTTAATCTCTTATAATACTGTTCTTGCTCCTTGCTCTTATATTCTTTTTCTTGTCCAATCGCAAAAACTGGAATCAATAAAATCAATAATATGTTTAAATGTTTATTCATGGGTCTTTTTTATTATGCAACACAACTCCCCGCTAAACGCCACTCCATCACACTATCTTGTAATCGAACGCTATACCCGTAGAACAACGGATAAAAACACGATCCGTGTCTAAGCGTTTTTAAGTGCTTAATAATCGGATATGGCTTTGGCCGGTGCAAATCATCACTGCAAACCAAAAAACTGATATTTGGTTGAAAGGCAGTGAAGCCGGGCTGTGGTGTTTTCATGCTGTGGCAATTAACTTCCCAAAAATAAACATTTTATCCCTGCTGCAATGCCGGGATTTTTTGTTTTTGCAGACGAGGGTGGGTGTGTGTTTTTGCCGGATAGATGGCGGCGGAAGTGTTGCAAATCAGGATGGTTTTCGGGCAAGCAGTGGATTGTCGTTTCAGGCTTTGCACAGGCCGCAGCGATTGCTTTTGCCAAAGCAGGCAAATCACCGCTATTCGTATTTCACCACCTTGCTAAGCTCGATTCGGGTGCTTCTCCATGCC
>Ga0116141_10005209_pt1 | contig 10906 bp, 6 predicted proteins | sample AD_UKC097_MetaG_FD_89744 | JGI IMG/M metagenome (GOLD analysis project Ga0116141, IMG submission 89744) | Active sludge microbial communities of municipal wastewater-treating anaerobic digesters from USA - AD_UKC097_MetaG | ecosystem: Engineered > Bioreactor > Anaerobic > Digestate | place: USA... | reverse complement strand
TTCACCGCCTCCCGCAGGAGGTACTCGATCTGGCCGTTCACGCTCCGGAGCTCGTCCGCCGCCCATCGCTCGATCTCGGCGAAGAGGGCGGGGTCGATCCGGAGGAGGAAGGCCTTTCGGGACAATGGCCTGCGGGCCGGACGCTACACTCTCGGCCCGGCTGTTCTCCGAGGCGCCGGGCGCGGCTCACGGTGAATCTGAACGGCCCGAGGACGGCGGAATGGACTCGACGCAGCTTTCCTGGATCGCGAACTACATCTGGGGAATCGCGGACGACGTCCTGCGCGACCTCTACGTACGAGGCAAGTATCGCGACGTCATCCTCCCGATGACCGTCCTCCGTCGGCTCGATACCCTCCTCGAGCCGACGAAGAAGGCCGTCCTCGAAATGAAGGCCTCCCTCGACGCCGCCGGCATCGTCCACCAGGACCAGGCGCTCCGGCAGGCGGCCGGCCAGGCCTTCTACAACACCTCGCCCTTCACGCTTCGCGACCTCCGCGCCCGCGCCAGCCAGCAGCAGCTGAAGGCCGACTTCGAGGCATACCTCGACGGCTTCTCCCCGAACGTCCAGGACATCCTCGAGAAGTTCGAGTTCCGAAACCAGATTCCCCGCCTCTCGAAGGCTGACGCCCTCGGGACTCTCATCGAGAAGCTCCTCTCGCCCGACGTCAACCTCGGACCGAACCCCGTCCTGAAAGCCGACGGCACCGTCCGCCACCCGGGCCTCGACAACCACGCGATGGGGACGATCTTCGAGGAGCTCGTCCGCCGCTTCAACGAGGAGAACAACGAGGAAGCGGGCGAGCACTGGACGCCGCGCGACGCCGTCAAGCTGATGGCGAACCTCATCTTCCTCCCCATCGCGGACCGGATCGAGTCGGGCACCTACCTCCTCTACGACGGCGCCTGCGGCACCGGCGGGATGCTGACCGTCGCCGAGGAGACGCTGAAGGAGCTTGCCCGCGAGCGCGGCAAGGCCGTGGCGACCCACCTCTTCGGCCAGGAGATCAACTCCGAGACCTACGCCATCGCGAAGGCCGACCTTCTCCTGAAGGGCGAAGGAGAGGCGGCTGACAACATCGTCGGAGGCCCGGAGCACTCCACCCTCTCGGCCGACGCCTTCCCCTCACGCGAGTTCGACTTCATGCTCTCGAACCCGCCCTACGGGAAGAGCTGGAAGAGCGACCTCGAGCGGATGGGGGGAAAAGAGGGGATCCGCGACCCGCGCTTCGTCATCACGCACGCCGGTGACCCGGAGTACTCCCTCCTCACCCGCTCCAGCGACGGCCAGATGCTCTTCCTGGCGAACATGCTCTCCAAGATGAAGCACGGGACGCCGCTCGGGAGCCGGATCGCCGAGGTCCACAACGGCTCGTCCCTCTTCACGGGTGACGCCGGCCAGGGCGAGAGCAACATCCGGCGCTGGATCATCGAGAACGACTGGCTCGAGGCGATCGTCGCGCTGCCGCTGAACATGTTCTACAACACCGGGATCGCGACGTACGTCTGGGTCCTGACGAACCGCAAGCCCGACCATCGCCGCGGGAAGGTTCAGCTCATCGACGCGACGAGCTGGTCGAAGCCGCTCCGGAAGAACCTCGGGAAGAAGAACTGCGAGCTCTCGCCGGAGGACATCCGGACGATCTGCGACACGTTCCTCGCCTTCGAGGAGACGGAGCAGTCGAAACTCTTCCCGAACGAAGCGTTCGGCTACTGGAAGGTCACCGTCGAGCGGCCGCTCCGGCTCGAAGGCGCCGACCCCGACCGCATCTACGCGCCGAAGGAGCTGAAGGCGCTGAAGGAGTCGGCCCCGCGCTCCGAGAACGCGCCCCCGATCCTCCGGAAGATCCACAAGGCCGGGAGGACGAAGCCGGACCCGCTCCGCGGCCTCTTCCCGGCGACCGTGGACGGAAAGCCGGCCATCGTCGAGTACGAGTCGGACCCCGACCTCCGCGACACCGAGCAGGTCCCGCTCCTCGAGGAGGGGGGAATCGAGGCATTCCTCCGCCGCGAGGTCCTCCCTCACGCCGCCGACGCCTGGTACGACCCCTCGAGCGTGAAGACCGGCTACGAGGTCAGCTTCACCCGCTACTTCTACAAGCCGCAGCCGCTCCGGACGCTCGAGGAGATCCGCGCCGACATCCTCGCCGTGACGAAAGAGACCGAGGGGCTCCTCGAGTCGATCCTGGGAAAGGGCCGCTGAGCGATGTCGACGCAGCGCTACTCCGTCACACCTCACCCCATCGAGACCCTCCTCACCTGGGTCAAGTCGGGCGAGATCGCCATCCCCGAGATCCAGCGCCCGTTCGTCTGGGACGCGACGAAGGTGAGGAACCTCCTCGACTCCCTCTACCAGGGCTATCCGGTCGGCTACCTTATCGCCTGGCGGAACCCGACCATCAAGCTCAAGGACGGAACGGCGTCGGCCGGCAAGCGAATCCTCATCGACGGCCAGCAGCGCGTCACGGCCCTCATGGCAGCGCTCCTCGGGCGGGAGGTCCTGACGAAGGACTACGAGACCGTCCGCATACGGATCGCGTTCCACCCTCTCGAGGAGAAGTTCGAGGTTGCGAACCCCGCGATCCGGAAGGACGCTGCCTGGATCGAGGACGTGGCGATGGTCTTCGCTCCGGAGTCGGATCTCATCGAGCTGACCGAGGGGTACATCGAGAAGAACCCCGACGCCGACCGCAAGAAGGTCGGGAAGGTCCTCCAGAAGCTCACGAAGATCGTCAACAACCACGTCGGCATCATCGAGCTGGCCGAGGACCTCGACATCGAGACCGTCACCGAGATCTTCATCCGCGTGAACTCCGCCGGAGCCGAGCTCTCCCAGGCCGACTTCGCGATGTCGAAGATCGCCGTCAACGAGACGTACGGCGGCAACCTCCTCCGGAAGGCGATCGACTACTTCTGCCATCTCGCCGTCGCCCCCGAGTTCCTCCCGACGATCCAGAAGGGCGACAAGGCCTTCGCCGTCTCCGAGTTCTTCCCGAAGATGTCGTGGCTGAAGGACGTCAACGACGACATCTACGACCCCTCCTACACCGACATGCTCCGCGTCGCCTTCACCTCGGAATTCCGGCGCGGCAAGCTCCAGGACCTCGTCGCCCTCCTTTCGGGGCGCAACTTCGAGACGAAGCAGTACGAGGAGGCGATCGCCGAGGAGGCGTTCGGCGGCCTCAAGCGCGGCGTCCTCCAGTTCATCAACAAGACCCACTTCGACCGGATCACGATGATCCTCCGGTCGGCCGGCTTCGTGACGAGGGAGCTGATCGGCGGCCAGAACGCCGTCAACTTCGCCTACATCCTCTACCTCCGTGGCCGGGCCGACGGCCTCCCCGCGGCGGACCTCGAGCGGCTCGTGAGGCGCTGGTACGCCATGTCGGTCCTGAAGTCGCGCTACACCGGCTCGCCCGAGACGATGTTCGACTACGACATCCGGCAGATCGCCGCGCAGGGCCTCGCGTCCTACGTCGAGACCGTCGTCGCGACGGAGCTGCCCGACACCTTCTGGACCGGGATGCTCCCGACCGTCATGGACACCTCCTCGGCCCAGAGTCCCTACTTCCTCGCCTACAAGGCCGCGCAGGTGAAGCTCGGCGACAAGGGATTCCTCTCCCGCGACATCACTGCCCTCGACCTCCTCCTGAACCGGAGCGACGTCCACCACGTCTACCCCCGGAACTTTCTCAAGGGCAAGGGCCTCTCCCGCGGCCGCTACAACCAGATCGCGAACTTCGTCCTCGCCCAGAGCGAGATCAACATCGCCATCGGCGACAAGCCTCCCGAGAAGTATTTCCGCGAGCTGGCCGAGCAGGCCGCCGGCGGGCCGAAGAAGTACGGCAACCTGACGACCCGCGAGGAGCTTGCCGCGAACCTGCGGATGAGCAGCCTCCCCGAGTCGCTCCTCGACGGCGAGATACCGGCGTACGACGACTTCCTCGCCGAACGGCGACGGCTCATGGCTCAGAAGCTGAAGACCTGGTTCGAGGCGCTCTGAGATGCTCGACGGCCTGAAGCCGTACCCGGCGTACAAGGAGTCGGGGGTGCCGTGGCTGGGAAAGGTGCCGGAGCACTGGGAGGTGCGGCGACTCAAGGCGCTCTTTCGGGAAGTCGATCGCCGTTCGTCGGCGGGGACCGAGCGATTGCTCTCGTTAAGGCAGGCATCGGGCCTCGTGGACCACGAGCAGGTCGGCGGGAAGCCGATCACCCCTGATCATCTCGTCGGGTTCAAGATCGTTCAGCCGGGCGAGATCGTCATGAACAGAATGCGTGCATCGGCTGGGCTCTTCGCTGCCGCTTCGACCACTGGACTCGTGAGCCCGGACTACGCCGTCTTTTGCCAGACTGGCCCGCTACGCACCGACTACTTCGTGCGCCTCTTCCGCACCCCTCTAATGGGTGCCACATTCCGCAGGGAGTCTCGTGGACTCGGAACCGGCGAATCCGGGTTTCTGCGGCTCTATTCGGACAGCTTCGGCCAGCTCGCGGCGCCGTACCCACCTGAAGTCGAACAACTGAGGATCGTCCGTTTCCTAGATCACGCCGACAGGGAGGTCCGGCGGTATGTTCGGGTGCGACAACGACTCGTCATGCTCCTTGAGCAGCAGAAAGGGATGATCTGCGACCGGGCCGTTGTTCGAGGCATCGTTTCCGACATCAGTTTGAAGCCGTCAGGCCTGCCTTGGCTAGGGAACGTGCCGGAACAGTGGGACGTCCTCTCATTGCGCAGACGGTGGGAGGTGGTGGACTGCAAGCACCTCACCGCGCCCTTTGTCCCTGAGGGCGTCCCGCTGGCCAGCGTCCGCGAGGCGCAGACCTTTGACCTCGACTTAGCGAAGGCGAATCGGACCACGCAGGAGTACTACGAGAAGCTCATCGGGGGCGGACGCGCCCCTCGAAAGGGCGATGTCATCTACTGTCGAAACGTCAGCGTCGGGGCATCCGCCTTCGTCGGCACGGATGAGCCGTTTGCGATGGGCCAGGATGTCTGCTTGATTCGATCCTCAACGGAGAACTGTCGTTTCTTGAACTACGTCCTGCATAGCCCCGCGATGAAACGTCAGCTTCAGAACGTCCTGGTCGGCTCCACCTTCGATCGCATCAACGTCGCCGAGGTCAAGAACCTCACGATCGCCGTTCCTCCGAGAAGAGAGCAGGATGAAATCGTCGAACACCTCGACCGGACCTTCGCTGAGATCGACGCGGCGATCCGGTCCGCCCGGCGCGAGCTGGTGCTTGTCCGAGAGTTCCGCGAACGCTTGGTGTCCGATGTCATCACAGGAAGGCTCGACGTCCGGGCCGCTGCAACCGCGCTTCCAGAACCAGACACCGGGCCGGACGTGCTCGACGACTTCGGTTCCGCTGAAGATGAGGTCGAGGGCGACGCCGATGGGGTTCCGGTTCCCGACGAGGCCGACGCATGACGACGATCTTCCACTTCGACCGCCCGTGGTCCCGCCTCACCGCCGCCGTCCGCGAGTCCCGCGTCCCGGTCCACGCCGCGGTCGCCTACTACGGGAAGGGCGCCGGGCGGCTCCTCCCGCTGCCAGCGGGCAGCCGTCTCGTCGTCGATGCGAGCGAGCACGCCGTGGCGAGCGGTCAGACGAGCCCGAAGGACCTCCTGGCGGCTCATCGGAAGGGAGTCCGGGTCTTCAGCGTACGGAACCTCCACGCGAAGGTCTTCGTCGTCGGACGCCGGGTCTTCGTCGGCTCGACGAACGCCTCGATGCACTCGAAGGACGGGCTCGTCGAGGCGGTCCTCGAGACGTCCGACTCCGGTGCGGTCTCGGCGGCGCGCGAGTTCATCCGTGACCACTGCCGGGAGGAGGTCGGGCCGAGGGCTCTCGCCGTCCTTCAGAAGCTCTACCGTGAACCGCTGATCCCGGGTGGGAAGAAGACGCCGAAACGTAAGGCGAAGAGCGTCGCGGCGCTGCACTCTCCCCTCCGCCTGGCCCAGCTCAGGATCATCGAGTTGACCGAGGAAGACCAGAAGACGCATGAGGCAGGCCTCGCCGAGGCGAAGCGCCGGCGGAAGAAGCGGGCGTCGGCGGTCGAGAGCTACCGTCTCGTCGGGTCTCGCCTTCCGGCTCTGTTCGACGACGTCATCCAGATCACCGACGAGGGAGACGGCTCGCCGCTCGTCGCACCCCCCGGGAAGGTGATCCACCTGCGGAAACACCGAGCGGGATCGCGACCGGGTACGTTCGTCTACCTCGAAATGCCCTCGGCCTACCGTCGGGTCCGCCAGGATGCCCTCGCGAAGCGCCTCGGCCGCGGGTGGAAGAAGCTGCTCGCCCGGGACGGCCTCGTCCGGAACGCGGAGGCGGCGGCGTCGCTCCGATCGGCGCTGAAGGTGAGCTGAGGGTCGAGCGAGAGGCTCGAGAGCGATGCTCACGCGCCTGACCCCCGGTATCGTTCCCGATTCGGGTATGATTCTTCCCGAAATGGGAAGGATCTCGACTCCATCCCGGAAGGGCCTCGCGGATGCGCTCTTCACGCCAGTCCAGCAGCGCGTCCTCGGCCTCCTTTTCGGCCAACCGGAGCGCCGCTTCCAGAGCGGCGAGCTGATTCGCCTCGCGGCGAGTGGCACTGGAGCCGTCCACAGGCAGCTCGCCCGGCTGGCCGATGCGGGCCTGGTGACCGTGACGCGGACGGGAAACCAGAAGCACTACCAGGCACGAGAGAACAGCCCGGTCTTCGCCGAGCTGCACGGCCTCGTCGTCAAGACGGTCGGGCTCGTCGAGCCCATTCGCAGGGCGCTCGCACCCTTCGTGCCGCGCATCCGTGCCGCCTTCGTCTTCGGCTCCATCGCAAGGAGGACGGAGACGGCCTCGAGCGACATCGACCTCCTCGTCCTCTCGGAGACGCTCGCCTATTCCGATCTCTTCGACGCGCTCCAGGCTGCCGAGGCGGTCCTCGCCCGTTCGGTCAACCCGACGGTCCTGACGCCCGCCGACTGGCAGCTCCGCCGCGCCGAGCCCGACTCCTTCGCCTCGCGTATCGCCTCGCAGCCCCGCATCTTCGTGATCGGAGGCGACGATGACCTCGGCTGAGCTCGAGAACCTCGCGAGGATCGGGAAGCTGAAGAAGGAGCCGCCTCTGCTCAGGGAGTACGAGGGGCTCCTCCGGTCAGCGGACTCTCGGCTCGCTGATGCCGAGAACGAGAGCAACTCCCTCGAGAGCCGATTCGATCTCGCGTACGGCGCATCGCACGCCCTCGCCCTCGCCGCGCTCCGACGAGCGGGCTATCGTTCGGAGATCCGAGCGCTGGTGTTCCAGACGCTTCCCGCGACCCTGGGCGTCCAGAACGCGGTTTGGCGCGTCCTCGCGACGGCCCACGAGAAGCGAAACCTCTCCGAGTACGAGGGCTGGTACGGAATGGACGAGCGGCTCGTGACCGACGTCGTCGAGGCCGCGAAGAAGGTGCGGGACGCCCTGCGGGCGCTCGGGCCACTCGAAAGGGCAGAGCGTTGACAAGGGCTCGGAGCGCCAAGGCGCCAGAGGCCCTCCGGTACTTGATCCGTCGGCCTCAGCGAGCCCCTGCGCGACGGCGAGCAGCCTGGAACCCATTGCTATTGAGGGTGTTACGAATCCGGGGCTTACTTGACGGGTACTTGATGGACGCTCGTTCGACAGAGGCCCCGCGTTCAGCCGGTATCGAACAGACTCTCCTCCCGACGCAGCCTCGCGAGGAACGGAGAATCAAATGGAATACGCCGTCAGCAATGAAGGCTGCGACGATCTCGTGCCGGAAACCGCACATCTGGAATGACTTCGCTTTGTTTGCGGCCCACGTATCGAGGCGGGTGTCCAACAGATGGCCGCAGAGAGAGCGCAGCCGCCCGTGCGGATCAGTGCCGAATGACCTGACTAGGGATTCGCAGGCGTTTCTCCGGAGGCCCGTTGCATGACCACCGACACCTCAGAGAAGGGCCTCGAGACCCTCATCGTCACCGCGCTCACCGGCCAGGCCCCTCCGCCGCCGCCCAGCGCGGAAGACGCTGTTGAGCGGTCGGCCGCCTATGACGCCGGATGGATCCTCGGAGATGCGGGCGACTACGACCGGGAGTACTGCGTCGACCTGAACCAGCTCCGGACCTTCCTCTTCGCGAGCCAGCCGAAATCGGCCCAGGCCGTGGAACTGGACAAGGACGGGCCGGCCCGGCGGAAGCTCCTCGCGCGCATCCAGGGCGAGGTCAGCCGGCGGGGCGTCCTCGATGTCCTGCGACATGGCGTCAAGCACGGGCCGGTCAGCCTCGATCTCTTCTACGGCTCGCCGTCTCCGGGCAACGTCGCGGCCGCGGAGCGCTTCCGGAAGAACCGGTTCTCCGTGACGCGGCAGCTCCGGTACAGCCGCGACGAGACCCAGCTCGCCCTAGACCTCGGCCTCTTCGTGAACGGCCTCCCCATCGCGACCTTTGAGCTGAAGAACAGCCTGACGAAGCAGACGGTGGCAGACGCCGTCCAGCAGTACCAGCGGGACCGGGACCCGCGCGAGCGCCTCTTCGAGCTGGGGCGCTGCGCCGTCCACTTCGCCTTGGACGACCATGAGGTCCGGTTCTGCACTCACCTGAAGGGGAAGGGCTCCTGGTTCCTCCCCTTCAACCGGGGCTGGAACGACGGCGCCGGGAACCCGCCGAACCCGAACGGCCTGAAGACGGACTACCTCTGGAAGAAGATCCTGACGCGGGAGAGCCTGACCGAGATCCTCGAAAGCTACGCCCACCTCGTCGAGACGAAGGACGAATCGACTGGAAAGAAGAGCCGGAGCCAGGTCTGGCCCCGCCACCACCAGCTCGATGTCGTGAGGAGGCTCCTCGCCGACGCTCGCGGGCACGGCGCGGGACGGCGCTACCTGATCCAGCACTCCGCGGGAAGCGGCAAGTCGAACTCCATCGCCTGGCTCGTCCACCAGCTCATCGGCCTCAGGCGCGCGGGCGTGCCTGAGGCCCCTCACGTTTTCGACTCGATCATCGTGGTCACGGATCGGCGAATCCTCGACCGGCAGATCCGCGACACGATCAAGTCGTTCGCGCAGGTCGCGGCGACGGTCGGGCACGCGGAGAGTTCCGGGAACTTGGGGCAGCTCATCGAGTCGGGGAAGAAGATCATCATCTCGACCGTCCAGATGTTCCCGCACGTCCTCGACAAGGTCGGGACGGAGCACCGGGCGCGGACCTTCGCCATCGTCATCGACGAGGCCCACTCGAGCCAAGGCGGGCGTACCTCCTCGGCCCTGAACATGGCTCTCTCCGTCGGGGGCGAGACCGAGTCTGACGAGTCGACCGAGGACAAGATCAACCGGATCATGGAGGGTCGGAAGCTCCTCCCGAACGCGAGCTACTTCGCGTTCACGGCGACGCCGAAGAACAAGACGCTCGAGATCTTCGGAGAGCCGCACCCGGAGGGTGGGGAGACGAAGCGCCGCCCGTTCCACGTCTACACGATGAAGCAGGCGATCGACGAGGGCTTCATCCTCGACGTCCTTCGCAGCTACACGCCGATCGAAAGCTACTACCGGCTCGTGAAGACGATTCCCGGCGACCCCGAGTTCGACACGAAACGGGCACGGAAGAAGCTCCGGCGCTACGTCGAAGGCCACGAGCACGCGATCCGGCTGAAGGCCGAGATCATGGTCGACCACTTCCACGAGCAGGTGCTCGACCTGCAGAAGATCGGCGGGCAGGCCCGCGCGATGGTCGTGACGACCGGGATCGAGCGGGCGCTCCAGTACTTCCACGCGATCCGGGACTACCTCACCGAGCGAAAGAGCCCCTGGCGGGCCATCGTCGCCTTCTCGGGGGAGCACGACTTCGGGGGCGTCCCGGTCACGGAGGCTACGCTCAACGGCTTTCCGTCGAACAGCATCGCCGAGAAGATCCGGACGGACCCGTACCGCTTCCTCGTCTGCGCCGACAAGTTCCAGACCGGGTACGACGAGCCGCTCCTCCACACGATGTACGTCGACAAGGTGCTTTCGGGCATCAAGGCCGTCCAGACCCTCTCACGGTTGAATCGGGCGCACCCGCTGAAGCACGACGTCTTCGTCCTCGATTTCATGAACGACGCGGACACGATTCGCGAGGCGTTCGCGGACTACTACCGGACGACGCTGCTCTCCCAGGAGACCGACCCGAACAAGCTGCACGACCTGAAGGCCGCGCTGGACGGGGCAGATGTCTACACGGCCGGCCAGGTCGACGAGGTCGTCGACCTCTACCTCGGCGGTGCCGATCGGGACCGCCTCGACCCGATTCTCGACGCCTGCGTCGCCACCTACCGCCAGGAGCTGGACGAGGACGGGCAGGTCGATTTCAAGGGGAAAGCGAAGGCCTTCGCCCGAATCTACGCGTTCCTCGCCTCCGTGCTTCCCTACAACAACCCGGAGTGGGAGAGGCTCTCGATCTTCCTCGGCTTCCTGATCCCGAAGCTCCCGGCGCCGCAGGAGGACGACCTCTCGAAGGGAATCCTCGATCTGATCGACATGGATAGTTACCGGGTCGAGAAGCGGGCCTCGATGAGGATCCAGCTTCCCGACACGGATGCCGAAATCGAGCCGGTGCCGACGAGCGGCGGCGGCCACAAGCTGGAGCCCGAGCTGGACCGCCTGTCGAACATCCTGAAGACGTTCAACGACCAGTTCGGGAGCATCCGCTGGACCGACAGCGACAGGGTCCACCACCTCATCACGACCGAGATCCCGGCCAAGGTCGCGGCCGACGTCGCTTATCAGAACGCAACGAAGAACTCTGACCGGCAGAACGCGAAGATCGAGCACGACAAGGCCCTCGCCCGGGTCATGACGGCCCTCCTGAAGGACGACACCCAGCTCTTCAAGCAGTTCAGCGACAACGACTCGTTTCGACGCTGGCTGACGGACACCGTTTTCGGGATGACGTAT
>Ga0116141_10005200_pt1 | contig 10913 bp, 11 predicted proteins | sample AD_UKC097_MetaG_FD_89744 | JGI IMG/M metagenome (GOLD analysis project Ga0116141, IMG submission 89744) | Active sludge microbial communities of municipal wastewater-treating anaerobic digesters from USA - AD_UKC097_MetaG | ecosystem: Engineered > Bioreactor > Anaerobic > Digestate | place: USA... | reverse complement strand
GGTCGGCATCGGCGTAGCGGCTGGCAATGGCGAGATCGGAATCGACCTGGGCCAGATCGACGTTGATGCGCCCGACCGTGGCATCCAGCGTGTCCTGCTTGGCGGCGCGCGCCAAAGCGTTGCGCTCCACCTCCAGCAGCGCCTCGGCGAGCTGCAGCTCGCCCTGCGCGGGGGAAAAGCGCGCAATGACGTCGCCCTTCTTGACGAAGCTGCCGTCGGGCAGGAGTTCGGAAAGCTGCTGCCGGGTCCAGTTGCGGCCGGGCACCTTGAGCGGGGTCGAATTGACCGCGCGCACCTGACCCTGGGCGCGGATGTCCAGCGCCAGAGGTGCAGGCTGGAGCACTTCCACGGGCAATTCGCGGTCCGGCGCGCCCGAGCAGGCCGCAAGCAGAAGGAACGCGAACGCGGGAAAAATCCGCCGGGTCTTCATCGGGAACCTCCGCCGGCAGGTGCGCCGGACAGTTCGACCCGCACCGACTGGCCGGGCTTGAGCCGGGCATCGGGGCGATCCAGCTCCACCAGCAGTTCGACCACCGGCACCGGCTGCACGCGCGACTTGCTGCGCACCACGCGGCCGACTTCCTGCACATGGCCTTCCAGGACGATGCCGCTGCCCTCGGTCACCACCTTGGCGCGCATCCCGGCGGAAACGCGCGTCAGATCGCGCTCGTCCACCTGGGTGCGCACCGCCAGCGTGTCGAGATCGGGAATCTCGGCCACCGACTGGCCGCGGAACACGCGCGAGCCCACCGCGAACTTCTCGCCGCTCCAGCTCGTCTTGTGGACGATGAGGCCGTCGCGCCCGGCGGTGACGCGCAGCGCCGCGAGCGAGGCTTCCAGGGTGCCGATCCTGTGCTTGAGCAGGGCGATGTCCGAGTCGATCAGGCGCAGCTCCTGGCGGCGCTGTTCGGCGGCGAACCCCTCGCGATCTTCCGCCAGCGCCATCAGTTCCTCGGCCTCGGTGCGTTCGATCACCAGCTTGCGGTAATCCACCCGGCGCACCAGGGTTTCGGGCTGGGTCGCCTTGCGCCTGGCCTTGTCGAGGCTGGCGCGGCGCTCCTCGGTAGCGAGGCGCTCGGTGCGCTCGCGCTCGGCCAGCTCCAGCACCAGCTGCTCGCGCTGGCGCTGCTTTTCCGCCAGCGTGCTGCGCTGGGACACGAGCTGGTTCTGGCTGTCGCCGCCGTCGAAGACCACCACCATGTCGCCCTTCTTCACCAGCGAGCCGTCCGGCGCAAGTTCGGTGATGTTGAGGCTCCAGACGTCTTCCACGCTCGGCGGGGCGACCTGTTCGCTGCTGCGCGCGAACACCTCGCCGTCCAGACGCAGGCTCTGCGCGCCGGCCAGCGCCGGCAGGAGCAGCAGCAGGAAGGCCAGGCGGCTCATGGCGCAGCTCCGCTGCCGGCTTCCCGACGCGGCGCATCCACGCGCACGCTCATGCCCGACAGCAAGCGCGGCGTGAGCGCGGCGTCTTCGAGCGCGATGTCCACCTCGAAATAGCGCCCGTCACCCCATTCGTTCTTGCTTTCCGGCGCGCCGCCGATGCGCTCGATGCGCCCGTGCGCCACCACGCCGGCCAGCGCGTCGAAGCGCAGGTCCACCGTCTGTCCGACCGCGAGCGCGGCGCGTTCGGGTTCCAGCGCGTAGGCGCGCACGCCCATCGCGCCGGCCCCGGCGACTTCGCCCACCTGCTCGCCGGGATAGGCCGTGCGGCCTTCGGCGTAGCGCTGCCCGGTGCGCGAATCGAAGCCGTGGCGCACCGTGCCGGCGCGCGTGGCGCGCTGTTCTGAGGCGCCCACCTGCAAGCGGTGATAGGAAAGCTGCGCCTCCAGCTTGCGGATTTCGAGCGCCGCATCGGTCTGGCGGCGCGTGACGGCTTCCTGCGCGGCGACCAGCTCGTCGGCTTTGAGATCGTGCTCGCGGCGGGCGCGTTCGTACTCGCCGGCGTAGCGATCGAAATCCAGCGCCGAGAGGTGCTCGCGCGGGATCTCCGCATCCACCTGCGCCTTGTCGCGGGTGGCGCGCGCCTGGATCAGGGCGATGCGCGCGTCGATGGCCTTCACCCGCAGTTCGGCCAGCTCCTTGTCGCGCCGCGCCCGGGCCTGTTCGAGCTGGCCTTCCAGCGCCTGAAGCTGGGTCAGCGAACCGCCCGGATCCAGCCGCACCAGCACCTCGCCCGGCGACACCTGCGCTCCATCGTCGATGAGGTAGGCGATGGTGGCGGGGGAAATGTCCGACTGCGGCATGAGGATCGCCTCGGCATCCAGCGCCCGCACCTGGCCGGTGAGCATCAGCGGTCCGGCGAACGCCGGAAGGGTCGCCAGCGCCAGCAGCGCGGCGAGGCCGCGGGCCCGCCGCACGGCGTGGAATCGGTCAGTTCGCGCTGTCATGTTCGATCTTCCCGTCGCGCAGCCGCACCTGGCGCGGCGCGTGCGCGGCGACGTCGTTGTCGTGGGTCACCATCACCACGGTCTGGCCTTCCTGGTGCACTTCGTCGATCAGCGCCAGCACGTCCTTCGCGCTGCGCGAATCGAGGTTGCCGGTGGGCTCGTCGGCCAGCAGCAGGGCGGGCTTCAGCACCAGCGCGCGGGCGATCGCGGCGCGCTGCATCTGTCCGCCGGAAAGCTGGCCGGGACGATGGTCCATGCGGTCCCCCAGGCCCACGCGGCGCAGCAGGTTCTCGGCGCGCGCCGGGGCTTGCGGATCGGGGTGTTCGGAAAAGCGCATCGGCAGGAGCACGTTCTCCAGCACGGTCAGGCGCGGCAGCAGGTGGAAGCTCTGGAACACGAAGCCGATGCGGCCGTTGCGCACCCGGCTGGCGGCGGTGTCGTCGAGGGTGCGCACCTCGATGCCGTCGAGCCGGTAGCTGCCAGAGTCGGGGCGATCGAGACAGCCCAGCACATTGAGCAGGGTCGACTTGCCCGAGCCGGACGGCCCGGTGAGGGTGACGTATTCGCCGGCGCGGATCGCAAGATCCACGCCGTCGAGCGCGCGTACGGCCTGTCCGCTCATGCGGTAGTGGCGGGTGACCGATTCGAGTTCGATCATCGGGGCAGGAGTCATGGGGATTTGCGCCGGGGACGACAGGGACCGCGGCAGGAGCTGGCAGGTTCCGGGCGGCCATCCTACCGGCAGCGACGCGCCTTGCGCCCATGCCATCCGGAATGGTGCGCCGGTTCGCATGGCGGTGCGGCGACGCTTGCCGGACAATGCACCGTCCATTCCCGTCGGAGCCACCGCATGATCCGCAGCATGACCGCTTTCGCCTCGGCCGAGCGCCAGACGCCCTGGGGCACGCTCGGCTGCGAGCTGCGCGCGGTGAATCACCGCTATCTGGAACTTTCGGTGCGCGCGCCCGAGGAACTGCGCGCGCTGGAGCCGGCGCTGCGCGAGCGCGTCGGCGCAAGGATCCAGCGCGGCAAGCTGGAGCTGAACCTGCGGCTGCGCGCCGCGCCCGATTCCGCCGGCGCCACGCTGCGCCTCAACGCGCCCCTGCTCGAACAGCTCGCCGTCGCCTCGCGCGACCTCGGCCAGCAGTTCCCCACCCTGGCGGTGGACTTCGCCGCGCTGCTGTCCCTGCCCGGCGTGATGGAACGCGAGGAGGTCGACAGCGCGGGCCTGCAGGGCGAGGCGCTGGCGCTGGCCGAGGAAACCCTCGCCGAGTTCCTGCGCGCGCGCGAACGCGAGGGCGAAAAGCTCGCCGCCGTGCTGCGCGAGCGCCTCGACGGCATCGAGGCCGCCTGTGCGCAGGTGCGCCTGTGGCTTCCGGAAATCCGCGCCGGCCTGCGCGCGCGGCTGGAAGCGCGCTTCGCCGAGCTTGCGGCCGCGCTCGATCCCGGCCGCCTGGAGCAGGAGTTCGTGCTCTGGCTGCAGAAGCTCGACGTGGACGAGGAGCTCGACCGCCTCGCCACGCACGTCTCCGAAGCCCGCCGCGTGCTCGGCCTGCGCGAAGCCGTCGGCCGCCGCCTCGACTTTCTCATGCAGGAGTTCAACCGCGAAGCCAACACGCTCGGCTCCAAGTCCATCGACGCCCGCACCAGCCAGGTCGCGGTGGAGCTCAAGGTACTGATCGAACAGATGCGCGAGCAGGTGCAGAATCTGGAGTGAGCGCAGGCCGCTGCACAGGCTTCGTGCGAGACTTGCGGCATGGAGATCAGGCAGACCCATTTGCGCGGGGCACCGTGCCTGCTGCTGAGTACGGGCGGTGCCAGCGCACTGGTTGCGCTGCACGGCGCGCAGCTGCTGTCGTGGCAGACACCCGACGGCCGCGAGCGATTGTTTCTCGGCGAGCGCGCGCGACTGGACGGGAGCGGGGCGATCCGCGGCGGCGTTCCGGTGATCTTTCCGCAGTTCGGCGCGCGCGGGGCGCTGTGCAGGCACGGCTTTGCGCGGCTGCGTCCGTGGCGATTTGCCGGCAGCTCCGACGGCACCGCAAGGTTCGAACTTGAAGGCGAGGCCGGCAGCGCGCAGTGGCCGCACGCCTTCCTCGCCCGCCTGCACGTCACCCTGACGCCGCAGCGGCTTGCGATTGCGCTGGAGGTGGTGAACACGGGCAGCAGCGCGTTTTCGTTCAGCGCGGCGCTGCATGGCTATCTGCGCGTGGATGACCTCGACGCCGCGTCTCTGCACGGGCTGGCCGGCCTGCGCTGGGAGGACAGCGCCGACAGCGGTGCGGTGTACGCGGGATCCGCCGACGCGCTGCGGTTTTCCGGCGAGGTCGACCGCATCTATGCCGACCTCACCGGCACGCTTCTGCTGCGCGATGGCATCCACGCGCTGCGCATCGGCCAGCAGGGCTTTGCCGATGCGGTGGTGTGGAATCCCGGCGCCGCGCTGGCCGCGCGCATCGACGATCTGGCGGAAGGCGAATACCGCCGCTTCGTCTGCGTCGAGGCGGCGCAGGTGCTGCGCCCAGTGTCGCTCGAACCTGACGCCTGCTGGCGTGCGACGCAGTGGTTCGAGCCGCTGCCGGGCGGAGCCGACGGTGCCTGAGAGCCATACGCGACTCAGGCTTTGCGGTCCTGCTCCATCCGCGCCGAATCCGGTTGTGCCGCGCGCCGCGCAGCCGTGACAATGGCCGGCAAAGCCTCCCCGTTCTCGGCGCCGGCTTCCGATTGTTTCGCGCCCGCCGCACCGCATCCGTCTGTCCGTCATGAATCTTCTCTCTCCGGAATCCGAATGCCCGCTCGAACGCGCCCCGCAGGAAGCCTGGGCGCGGATGCGCGCGGGCGTGGCGCTGCTGGACGTGCGCGGCGAGGGCGAGCGCGCGGCGGGCACGGCCGAGGGCGCGCGCGCGGTGGCGCTGGAGGCGCTTGTCGAAGACCCCGACGCCGTCCTGCCCGACCGCACCCGCGAGGTCGGGCTGATCTGCGCCAGCGGCCTGCGCACCGCGCGCGCCGTCGCGGCGCTGCGCGGCAAGGGCCACGCGCGGGTCTGGTCGGTGGCCGGCGGTCTGGCGCGATGGCGTGAAGAAGGGCTGCCGGTGACGGCGCCGGTCGAGCCGCCGGAGTTCCTCGAACGCTTCGGCCGCCACCTGCTGCTGCCCGAAGTCGGCCTGGAAGGACAGCGGCGGCTGCGCGCAGCTCGCGTGGCGCTGGTGGGGGCGGGCGGGCTCGGTTCGCCGATCGCGCTGTATCTGGCCGCGGCCGGCGTGGGCCACCTCACCCTGATCGACGACGACCGGGTCGAGCGCAGCAACCTGCAGCGCCAGGTGCTGCACGGCGAGGCGGACGTGGGCCGCGCCAAGGTCGATTCCGCCGCCGACCGGCTCGCCGCGCTCTGGCCGGGCGTTTCGCTGCGGCGCGAGGCGCTGCGGCTGGATTCCGGCAACGCCGAATCGCTGCTGGCAGGCCACGACGCGGTGGTGGACGGGGCCGACAATTTCCGCACCCGCTACGTGCTCAACGACGCCTGCGTGCGGCTCGGGCTGCCGCTGGTGCACGGCGCGGTGGACCGCTTCCGCGGCCAGGTGTCGGCGTTCTGGCCGGCGCGCGCGCCGGAAGCGGGCTGCTACCGCTGCCTGTTTCCCGAGCCGCCGCCGGCGGAACTGGTACCCAACTGCGCGCAGGCCGGCGTGCTTGGCGTGCTGCCGGGCCTGGTCGGCCTGCTGCAGGCCACCGAAACCCTGAAGATTCTTCTCGGCATCGGCCAGCCGCTGCTCGGAAGCCTGCTGTGCGTGGACGCGCTTCACATGCGCTTTGACCGGATCGGCCTGCGCCATCGACCCGACTGCGGCGCCTGCGGCGCGCCAGCGGAACGCGCGGGCGCACCGGAACCCATCCACGCCTGCGGGAGGCAGGAACCATGAGATTTCTCGCAAGGCTGTTCGCCTGCCTGCTGCTGCCGGTCCTGGCTTCGACGCAGGCGCTGGCGCAGGATGCGCGCGCCGCGGTCGCATCGAACTTCCTGCAGGCGGCGCAGGCGCTGGGCGAGGACTTCCGCGCGCGCACCGGCCACCGCATCGCCTTCAGCGCCGCGTCCACCGGCAAGCTGCATGCCCAGATCCGCGCCGGCGCGCCCTTCGATCTGCTGCTGGCGGCCGACGCGCAGACGCCGCGCCGGCTGGTGGACGAGGGCCTGGCGGAGAAGGACACGCTCCACGACTACGCGCTCGGCCGGCTGGTGCTCTGGAGCCGCGATCCTTCGCGGGTGCGCGACGGCGAGGCGCTGCTGCGCGAGGGCGAAATCCCGCGCCTGTCCATCGCCAACCCGGCGCTGGCGCCTTACGGCATGGCGGCGCGCGAAGTGTTGCAGCGGCTGGGGCGCTGGGATGCGCTGCAGCCTTCCCTGGTGCTGGGCGAGAACGTCGGCCAGGCGATGCAGTTCGTGGCCTCGGGCGCGGCCCCGCTGGGGCTGGTGCCGCGTTCGCTGGTGCAGGAGTTCGAGCGCACCTCGCCCGGTTCGGGCTGGGAGATTCCCGCCGACTGGCACGCGCCCATCGTGCAGAGCGCGGTGCTGCTGGCGCGCGGCCGCGACAATCCGGCGGCGCGCGCGTTTTCCGACTACCTGCGCAGCGCGCCGGCGCAGGCCATCGTGCTGCAGCACGGCTATGACCGGGTGGATTGACCCGGCGCACGCGCCGGCCTGGGCGCTGGCGGCGTGGGTGACGCTCAAGCTGGCCGGCCTCACCACGCTGATCCTCCTGCTGCTGGGCACGCCGCTGGCGTGGTGGCTGGCGCGCACGCGCTCCCTCTGGCGCGCGCCGATCGGCGCGCTGGTATCGCTGCCGATGGTGCTGCCGCCCACGGTGCTGGGCTTCTACCTGCTTATCGCGCTGGCGCCCGAGGGGGTCTTCGGGCGCACCACCGGCGCGCTCGGGCTGGGCGCGTGGGCCTTCACCTTTCCGGGGCTCGTGGTGGCCTCGGTGCTCTATTCGATGCCTTTCGTGGTGCACCCGCTGCAATCCGGCTTTGCCGCGATTCCCGCGCCGCTGCTGGAAGCGGCGGCGACGCTGCGCGCCGGGCCGCTGGACCGCTTCTTCAGCGTGATTCTGCCGCTGGTGCGGCCCTCGTTCCTCACCGCGACCCTGCTCGGCTTCGCCCATACCGTGGGCGAATTCGGCGTGGTGCTGATGGTGGGCGGCAACATCGAAGGCCAGACCCGGGTGCTGTCGGTGCTGCTCTACGATCAGGTCGAGGCCATGGCCTACGGCGACGCGCACCGTCTCGCGGCCGGCCTGCTGGTGTTTTCGTTCGGGCTGCTGCTGGTGATGCAGTGGCTGGGCCGGCGCACGGCGGTGGCGCATGGCTGAAGACGGGGACATCCGGCTCGACCTGCGCCTTGCGCGGGGCGACTTCACGCTGGCGGTGGATCTGCGGCTTCCGCTCGACGGCACGACCGTGGTGTTCGGTCCTTCCGGCTGCGGCAAGAGCAGCCTGCTGCGCGCGGTGGCCGGGCTGGAGCCTTGCGCGCGCGGCTGCGTGCGCATCGGCGCGGAAGTCTGGCAGGACGCGGCCGCGTTCCTGCCGCCGCACCGCCGCCGGGTCGGCATGGTGTTCCAGCAGGCCGCCCTGCTGCCGCACCTGCGCGTGCTGGACAACCTGTGCTACGGCTGGAAGCGCGCCGGCGCGGCGCGCGCCCGGCTGGACGACTGGATCGAGCGCCTGGCGCTGGCGCCGCTGCTCGACCGCCTGCCGGCCACGCTCTCGGGCGGCGAACGCCAGCGCGTGGCGCTGGCGCGCGCGCTGGCCTGCGAGCCGCGCTGGCTGCTGCTGGACGAACCCTTGAGCGCGCTCGACGCCGAGCGCCGCGGCGAGATCCTGCCGTATCTGGAAGCGGTGCGGCGCGAAGCGGGCGTGCCGATCCTCCACGTCACCCACGCCATCGAGGAAGTCTCCCGCCTCGCCGATCACCTCGTGCTGTTGGATGCCGGCCGCGTCACCGCCAGCGGCGCGGCGCTGGAGGTGCTCAACCGCGCGGATCTTCCGCTCGCGCTGCGCGAGGACGCCGGCGTGGTGCTGCCGGCGCGGGTGCGGACGCGCGACGCGCACGGACTGGTGCTGCTCGACACCGCGGCCGGCGCGCTGTACGCGCACAGCGCCGCGGCGGTGGCGCAGGGCACTTCGCTGCGGGTGCGCATCCAGGCCCGCGACGTGAGCCTGGCGCTGAGCCGCAGCGAGGATTCCAGCCTGCTCAACCTCGTGCCGGCGAGGCTGGAGGCGCTCGACGCCCTGCCGGGCGGGCAGGTGCAGGCGCGCCTCTGCGCCTCCGGCACGACGCTGCTGGCGCGCATTTCCCATCTCTCGGCGCAGCGTCTGGGACTGCGCCCCGGGCAGACGCTCTGGGCGCAGGTGAAGGCGGTGGCGCTGCTGCTGTAGCGGTCCGCCGTGTTTGACCTCCATCAAGTACGGCGCCGCAGACTGGCCCTAGTCTGCGGCGCAGGCCCGGCCGCCGTCGGCCGGTGCATTCGCACGGGGGCATCGTCATGAGATCCTATTCGCTGCGCCGTCTGCGCCACGCCACCGCGTCCCTCTCGCCCGGCTATTTCAGCATGGTGATGGCGACCGGCATCCTGTCGCTGGCGGCCCACCTGATCGGCATTCCGGTGCTGCCCAAGGCCCTGCTCGCGCTCAACTGGCTGCTGTTCCTCGCGATCGGCGCGCTGGCGCTGGCGCACCTGGCCTGGCACCCGCGGCGGGTGCGCGACGACCTCTTCAACCACCTCAACGCGCCGGGATTCTTCACCTTCGTGGCGGCCTGCTCGGTGCTGGGCAGCCAGAGCCTCCTGATCGGCGGCAGCCTGCCCGTGGCGGCGGCGCTCGGTGCCGTCGGCCTGCTGGCCTGGATCCTCCTGACCTACACCATCTTCACGGTGCTGACGGTCAAGCAGGAGAAGCCCGCGCTGGATCGCGGCATCAACGGCGGCTGGCTGCTGGCGGTGGTGGCCACCCAGTCGATGGCGGTGCTGGCCGCGCTGATCGCGCCCGAGGTCGGACAACCGCTGCGCATGGAGCTCAACTTCTTCGCGCTGTCGATGTGGCTGTGGGGCGGGATGCTCTACATCTGGATGATGTCGCTGATCTTCTACCGCTACACCTTCTTCCCCTTCTCGCCGGCCGACCTGTCGCCGCCCTACTGGATCAACATGGGCGCGATGGCGATCTCGACCCTGGCCGGCGCCCTGCTCATCCTCAACGCGCCGCACGCGCCGTTCCTGCACTCGATGCTGCCCTTCCTCAAGGGTTTCACCGTGTTCTACTGGGCCACCGGCACCTGGTGGATCCCGATGCTCGCGGTGCTGGCGGTGTGGCGGCACTTCGTCCGCCGGTTTCCCTTCGCCTACGACCCGATGTACTGGGGCGCGGTGTTTCCCCTGGGCATGTACGCCGCCAGCACGCACCGCATGATCGACGCGCTGCAGCTGCCCTTCCTGGAGCGCCTGCCCCAGGCGATGTTCGCCGTCGGCATGACGGCCTGGACCCTGCTGTTCGCCAGCCAGCTGCGCGCGCTGTACCGGCAGTGGCGAACGGCGGAAAACTGACGTGGATCAATCCGCGAGCGCGGCGCGGGCGCTATCCTGTTCCCGATATGTACTCAAATTCATAACGAGGAAGCTCCCTTGAAGATCCACGCGCTCCTGCTCGCGCTGCTGCTGTCTCCGGTCCTGTCGGCGACACCCGCCGACCATCCGGAAACCGGCACGCCCAGCCATTCGGTCCGGGTCACGGGCGCGGTGAAGGCTCCCGCCGAGTTCGACGTGGCCGCGCTCCAGGATCTGGTGGCGCGCGACACCGGCCCGGTGGACGTGGTCTGCGCCTCCGGTGCCACCGTGGGTTCGGTGCAGAACTTCCGCGGCGTGCGCCTGACCGACGTGATCGACCGGGTCGGCATCGACGTGCAGGGTCACAAGGACGCGCGCCGCATGGTGATCCTGGCGCGCGCCACCGACGGCTACCTCGTCACCTTCTCCTGGAACGAGCTGTACAACAGCCCCATCGGCAAGGACGTGCTGGTGGCCTGGGAGAAGGACGGCAAGCCGCTGGAAGCGCGCGAAGGCCAGCTGCTGCTGATTTCCGGCCAGGACATCAAGACCGGCCCGCGCCACGTGCGCTGGCTCAGCGGAATCGAAGTGATCCGCATGGAATGACCCCGCGCGGCGGGTGCGCATAGCGCGCCATTCCGCCGCCGCCCTACGCCCCGACGAAACGCCGCGCCCGTCCGCCCGACGCCAGGGAGGACGGCAAGGGCGCGTCGTGCCCGCGATTCACGTTTTCCCATTCCAGAGAAGAGCCATGTCCCACTCCCATGCAACGCTTCATCGGCGCGCGCTGGCCACCGCCCTGCTCGCCAGCCTCGCCTGCCTTGCCGCGGCCCACGCCGAAGACGCCGCGGACAAGACCGTCAAACCCTTCGAACTCGGCCGCGTGGTCGTGCTGGGCCAGCGGACCGCGCAGCCGCCGGCCGGCGAATCGGCCATC
>Ga0116141_10005190_pt1 | contig 10925 bp, 10 predicted proteins | sample AD_UKC097_MetaG_FD_89744 | JGI IMG/M metagenome (GOLD analysis project Ga0116141, IMG submission 89744) | Active sludge microbial communities of municipal wastewater-treating anaerobic digesters from USA - AD_UKC097_MetaG | ecosystem: Engineered > Bioreactor > Anaerobic > Digestate | place: USA... | reverse complement strand
TGCCAAAAAAATACTTCCCAAAACACGGCGCAGTAAATTTTTGCTGTGCCGGTTTTGAGAAAATATTTTAAACTGCTCTTAATCTTGCTTTTAGGCGGTTTTATTCATAGGAGTTCGTAAAGTCAAAAGTTCATAAAGACCCGGCTTAGTGGCCAGTTGTGAGTAGTCAGTTGTGAGTTTATGATTCCGTTACGCGTTACAAACATTACATCGCTATACTCATCACTCATCACTTATAACCCATCACTTATAACGAATAATGCACATATGCACCTTTCAACTTTACAAACTTTATAAACTTTATGAACTCAAGCAAGGCGCTGAAAACTACTTCCTGACAAGATCCGCAAACGTAGTCTTTTCAAGCTTTTCAGCCACATAATCGCGGATATCTTTCATGATGTTGATGAAGCCCGGATGCTTTTCAGTGGGCGAAGAGCCGTAGAAATAGGTCGAAACACTTTCAACCGGAGCCAGCGCTCCGTCAATCAGTCGGATGATTTCAGCCAGTGATATTTTCGAAGATTCTTTGGCCAGTTTATATCCGCCATCAGCTCCCTTGCGGCTGTGCAGATAGCCAGCATTTTCAGGGTAATGAGAATTTGTTCCAGAAATTTTCTCGGAATATTCCAGGTGTTTGAAATAGATTCAATTTTTGTAAATTCATCCGGGTTACGCCCCGACAGTTCTATCATCGCTAAGCAAGCATATTCGCACTTTCTGGATAGTTTCATGGTTATGGTTTATATACAAAAGTAATAAAAATACCTTAACCTGACTTGTGATATAGAATTTGTAATTGACTTTAAAAACAGAGCTCTACCGATAGCGCAGATTTGAAATCCGTGATATGGGTTACAATTCAGTCAGAAAAGCCATCGTATCAACACCGTCGGCATATTCATCAATGCGCGGGAACTGCGCCTGTCCTGGTTTTACAGCATTCTCAACATCGTTTTCTGCAGAAACAGTGCATTGAATATGCTCAGCATTTTCAGTGAGAAAAGTTTTCACTTCGTCGATATGGGCATATTCGGTATAATGTAAAACTGCTACAGGAGCAGATGCTGACATGCTTTCGCGCAGCAGGTAAAACGATCCGTCGAGTGGTTCTTCTTTCGACAAGCTGAAATAACTTTTATAATATACATAGTTGTTTGCAAAGGCATTGTGGTCTGCAAGCCAATTCCATGGCAGGAACGCATCGAACAACCGTTGTTTGTCAAAGTCTTTTGGAATAAAAACCAACGATATGTTGCGGCATCCGAGTCCGAAATACATGAACACATCGTTGCCAAGGCAACGTAGATCTTCGTCGCTGTCATTGTTATGAACTATTGCAATACTGCTTCTGCTGTGGCGAATAATGTTTGGTTTGCCGGAGAAATAGGTGTCAAAAGTTTTTGCCGACTGATTACTCCCCGTTGCAATTACTGCATCAAAACCGGTCATCAACCCTTCGTGATAATGAATGCGATCTGTCCATTCCGGAAAGTATTTTTCTGCGTTTCTGAGCATCCATGGAATTAAAAATTTGTCATCCGAAGACAATTTTATTTCGGCAGAGTGCCCTGAAAGTAATGTGCAGAGCACATCGTGGAAGCCTACAGCGGGAATGTTGCCGGGTAAAACCAACAGTATTTTTTTTGAAGTCGCTGTCGGTTCCGGATATTTTTCCAGCCAGCCTTCAACGGCATTTTTATCCGACATCATGTCTGCAAGAGCGTTTACAGAGGCGATAATATTTTCTTTTGTAAACCACTTGTTGTGAGTCATGGCTTCGTAAAATGCTTCGGGTTGGTTTCCTGAGGCGAAAGACTTTGTTCCTGCCCTCAATTCCTGAGCCCACTCAGATAAACGGTTGATTGTGATGTTTGTTTTCATTTGGATTACTGACGATGCGAAGATAATATTTTATTGTTGATAAATATCATCGGTGGTTGTAGTATGAATGCGGAAATGAAAAGTTACCTTTGCATCCGATTTTGTGTATTATGAAGATTTCTCTTGTAAGTTATTTGAATTCATTTCCATATCATTTTGGATTGCTGAATGCCGATGACGGCTTGTATTCGCAGCTCAGTATTGTTCCGCCTGCGCAATGTGCGAAAAATTTTGCAGAAGGGAGCAGCGATGTAGCGCTGGTTCCTGTTGGTGCCTTGATTTCGATTGAAAACTTTCAGATTATAAAACCATACTGTATCAGTGCAGATGGGCCTGTGCGTTCAGTGTTGCTTTTGAGCAACAGACCGTTGCTCGATATAAAACATATTTCGCCTGATAGTCATTCGCGCAGTTCGAACCTGTTGCTGAAAATTCTGTGTCACAATCATTGGAACATTCATCCTGCCTTTGTAAAACATGATGATGCCTCGGCTGATGCGCGTATTGCTATTGGAGACAAGGCTTTTGAATTGCAGAAAGACTATAAATACAGTTTCGATTTGAGTGAAGCGTGGAAGGAAATGACCGGACTTCCATTTGTTTTTGCGGTTTGGATTGCACGTGCCGATATGAAGGATGAAATGCTTAAGCCATTGAAAACCGCTTTGGAAGCCGGCATTGAAGATCCTGCATCGGCTGTTCGTCATTTCGGTTCAGTTGGTCTTTCGTTCGACGATGCAGTTTCGTATTTGACTGATAATATCAATTACCGCATGAATGCAGCCTCCGAAGAAGGACTGAAATTGTTTTTGTCAATGGCGGCAAAAGTGCTTTAGAACACTGAACAAGGAACAAGGATGTACGAAGTTTGAAGGATTTTCAAACAACCTCCTATTTGTATTTGAAATCTTCTTTAAAATTCAATAATAAAATTTGAATTTGTGGAATTTTTAATCCGTAATTCAAATTCACCTTCCTACTTTGCTTCTAACTTCTCACTTCCGTTCGCACTTCGTCCTTCCTTGCCTGCCTGGCCGGCAGGCAGGTTCGGTGTTCATTATTCCAGTCATTTCTTTTTCACAAAATAATTCCATACCATGCCTGGCAGGCCGAGGAATGGTTTTTTGCTTTGCGAAAGAAACACTCCAAGAATGACGATAAGTACACCTGCGAGTTTTCGCATGGGTAGGTCTTCCATGCCTGAAAGCAGTGCGAACATAGCTGTTAGTACAGGTATGAAGTTTGCAAAAATGGTTGACTGCATCGCTCCTATTTCGCGGATTCCGGTTGAAAAAAGGATATAGGCGATGGCCGTGGCAAAAATGGCAAGTGTAATCGTTGCTGTTATCATTTGCCATGAAAAATCTATGTTTGCAACAATGTTGAAATCGGAAAATAAAAACAAAGGTATATACAATACAGCGCCAATGAGCGTTTGGTAAGTAACGATGGTAAATGAGTTGTATTTTTTGGTCAGTTTTTTTATAACAATGGTGTAGCCAAATGCACTGAATACCGCAAAGAACATGAAGGCCAATCCGACAGGTGATGCGGCAAGTGAGTAATCATCTTCGAAAATAACGAGCAGCACCCCAATAAATGAAATGATGATTCCGAAAAAGTTCGTTTTATCTACTTTCTCTTTGTAAAATGCGTACAATACGAAGGGTATGAATACTGGAATTGTGGCAATAATGACGGATCCAACTGTAGGTGAAACCAGCATTAATCCATTGCTTTCGCCTATGAAATACAGGAACGGTTCGAAGAATGCCAGTGCCAGAAACGAGATCTTGTCGGGCTTTTGAATTTTTTGCAGCTTTCCGGTAATTTTTGTAAAAGCCAGCAGGGTGATGGTAGCCAGAAGCAGACGCATGAAAACCAGCATGGTGGGCGGAACTCCGTACGAATAGACAATTTTGATCAATACATAAGAATAAGCCCATACAGCCATTGCAAACATGAGCCCGATGTATATCCAGATTTTGCTTTTCACGCTGCAAAGATAGTGTTCCTGTTTTATTTGTAATTTTGTATTTTATCAACATCTGGTTAGATGAAGCAATATTGTGATTTTCTGATTATCGGCAGTGGCATAGCTGGTCTGACCTATGCGCTGAAAGTGGCTCCCTATGGGAAGGTTGTTATACTTACCAAATCGGTACTTGATGAAACTGCAACACATTATGCGCAGGGGGGTATCGCCGGGGTGATGTATGGTCCCGATAATTACGAAAAGCATATTAATGACACTATTGTTGCAGGAGCAGGGCTCAATAATGAAAAGATCGTTCGCATTACCATTGAGGAAAGTACTGAACGTATTGTCGAGCTGATTAATTTCGGAACGCAATTCGACAAAAATACTGATGGAGAATATGATCTGGCGCGCGAAGGCGGCCACAGCGAAAAAAGGATTTTTCATTATAAGGATCGTACCGGAGCCGAGATTCAGCGTGCACTTACAAAGCAGATTCGTGAACATCCGAATATTACGGTCCTCGAAAATTATTTTACGATTGAAATCATTACCGAGCATCATCTGGGAAAAAATGTGACGAAGAAATCTGAGAATATTACTTGTTTTGGTGCGTATGTTCTGAATCCTGAAACCGGCAAAGTGGATACTTTTATTTCAAAAACAACCTTGATTGCAACTGGTGGAAGCGGAAATGTATATGGTGTTACTACAAATCCGGAAGTGGCTACCGGAGACGGTGCTGCTATGGTTTATCGTGCCAAGGGTGTTGTTGAAAACATGGAATTTGTTCAGTTTCATCCAACCGCCTTTTATTATCCAACCGAGAAACCTGCATTTTTGATAACCGAGGCCCTGCGCGGTGCCGGATCGATTCTGAAAACATACGATGGCAATGAATTCATGCAGAAATACGACAATCGTTTATCGCTGGCTCCGCGCGATATTGTTGCACGCGCCATTGACAGTGAAATGAAGATCAGTGGCGCCGATCATTTATATCTTGATGCAAGGCATATCGGAAAGAAAAAATTGCTGGAACATTTTCCGACTATTTTTGCACATTGTCTTAGCAAGGGTATTGATATTTCGCGCGACATGATACCGGTAGTACCTGCAGCCCATTATCAGTGCGGCGGAATAAAGGTTGATGAATACGGCAGAAACAACATTAAAAATTTGTATGCCACCGGTGAAGTTTCGTGCACAGGTTTGCATGGCGCAAATCGGCTTGCTTCCAATTCATTGCTGGAGGCTGCTGTATTCAGTCATCGTGCGGCTCTTGATTCCATCGAAGCTGTTAAAAATATTGATATTAACAATGACATTCCTGTGTGGGATGCGGAAGGCACTGTATTGAACGAAGAAATGGTTTTGATTACACAAACCCGTAAAGAGCTTAATTCAATCATGGGAAGTTATGTGGGCATTGTGCGTTCAAACCTGCGCCTGAAGCGTGCTTTGGATCGTTTGAAAATCTTGTATGAAGAAACGGAAGAATTGTACAAAAAATCTGTAGTCACTAAAGAAATTTGCGAATTGCGCAATATGATTTCAGTTGGCTATTTGATTATTAAAATGGCGTTGGAGCGCAAAGAGAGCAGGGGACTGCACTATTCGCTTGATTATCCTCCCAAAGAGAGTGGAAAGTAGAAAGTTTATCGGGTTTATAAATGTACTTCAATTTAATGATTAAAGTGCATTTTCACTTTGCAAACTATTTTAATTCAGTTTGATAAAAGTGTATGTAATAGTGCCTTTTTGAATTTCGGGAGCACTTTCATTTGTGGAAAACTTTGCCTGTAAAGCAGCATTTTTGGCTGCAGTCCATAACGAAGGATTTGAAACGGTTGTTCCGATGGCGCCGGGTTCTGCGCGTGTTACTTTTCCGTCGCGATCCACCCAGATGGTTACAGCAACTTTTCCCTGATCATCTTCGGTATATTTAGGAGTAGGAATACTTTTGGCTCCCCGACCTTTCAGCGAATAGCCGGGACCGCTTCCGGGGCCTGTTCCAGGTCCATCGCCAGAACCAACGCCTGTGCCGCTACCTGTGCCTGTGCCTGAACCCGAACCGCTTCCAGTACCGGTTCCAGTACCATTTCCCTGTCCCCAGCTGAAATTTGTCAGGCGGTTATCAACTTTTGGTTTGTCAGTGGTGTTTGTGCTTTGCTGCCCTGATGTATAATTGACATTTTCAACATCCTGTGTGATATAATCTTCGTTTGTTTCACCAATATTATCGGCCGACATTTCTTCGTAGAATTCCTGATCGAAAAATTCGTCCGATCCGCCACCTCCTCCGCCGGCATTGGTTTCAATAACAACGCCTTCTTCTTCGGGTAATGGAAGTGGAGTACGAAATGCAAACAGAAATAATATAACAACAACACCTCCGCAAAACGCGAGTGTTAATAATGCTGATGTTATTTTTCTTTTCGATTTCATGAATTTATATGTTTTCTTCGGGGCGTGTAGCAAGAATGACTTTGTGTTTTGTTCCTTTTTCTTTGTTGATGGAATTTACAATATCAATGACATTTACTGCAAATTGAATGGGAACAGTTGCATCGGAACGTAATACAACCGATGCTTCGGTTTGCCCGTCAAGTCTCGATTTGATTCCTTCGCGCAAGCCGGCAGCATCTAGGATTTTTTGATCGATAGAATATCTGAACTGATTGTCGATGTAAACATTCACCGCTTTTTTCTCAACAGGTACCCGCTCGCTTGTGCTACTTGGGAGAAGCAGTTTTATTGCATTGGGACTCACAAGTGTAGATGTTAGCATGAAGAATATCAGCAACAGAAACACCAGATCCGACATGGATGCAGAGTTGAAATCTGTTGTTCTTTTATTTCTTGTTTTGATATTCATGGTTAGTTTGATTATGCTGGTTCATTCAGAATGTCCATAAATTCTGTTGATCGTGCTTCGAGTATATAAACGATTTTTTCAACACGTGCAACGATGACATTGTATGCAAGCGAGGCCAGAATCCCAACAATAAGACCGGCTACTGTTGTTACCATTGCTTCATAAATGCCTCCTGAAAGCAGGGCTATATCAAGGTTGTTTCCCGATTTTGAAAGGTCGTAAAATGCGGTAATCATACCCGTAACAGTTCCCAGAAACCCGATCATTGGTCCTATTCCGGCAATGGTTGATAAAAATGCGATGCTCTTTTCAAGCCGTGCCACCTGTAGTTTCCCTTCGTTTTCTATGGCGGTTGTAATGTCGTTCAAGGGCCTGCCTATGCGCGAAATTCCTTTTTCTATCATGCGTGCCATAGGGGTGGGATTGCTCAGACACATTGCTTTGGCCTGATCGATTTTCCCTTCGGTGATGAAATGTTTTATATTGGCCATGAATCCACTGTCTTCTTTTGCTGCTTTGCTCGTCGCTATGTATCTGTCGAAAAATATATAAACGGCGATTATTAATAGCAATGCAATGGGAATCATTACAGGACCGCCTTTTAACGATAAATCCCAGAATGATAGTGTGTCGTACTGCTGGTTTGCAGTTTCAACGGTTTTTTGCACAGTGTCGGCGGTGGCTGTTGCAAGCGAATCTCCGCCCTGAACAATCTGAAGAAGAACATTCAAAAACATATTGCGTGATTTTGAAGTAAAAGTAACTTATTATGCTGTTCGCCTTTTTTGAGACAATTGATTATTGTCAACAGCGCTGTGTTAATTAAAACGCTGCGCAATTAAAAAATATTTTATACCACAAGTTTTTTTTATGGAATAAAAACGGCACCCGCGCTGATTGCTTTGCTGGCGCCAGTTGCAGATGGTATTGTGTTTGAAATTTCATTTAAACGCAACCAACCCATGAATGCAAAAACCAATGCTTCCTTAAAATCGATTGTTGTTTCATCTGGGATAATCATGCGATCCTGCAATTTTTCGCGAATGATGCCTGTGAGAAAATGGTTTTTAGCCCCGCCTCCCGTAAACAGAATGGATTTGTTTGCTCCGCTGGCGCGTACAATCTGTCCGGCTGCATGATGAGCCAACGTGCATAGTATGTCATCCGTGTTTACAATTCCGCTTTTTTCAATCACTGGCATAAATTCTTTTTCTATCCATTCTCTTCCAAGCGATTTTGGAGGATGTGCAGAATAGTATGGAATTTTATCTAACATGGAAAGCAGCTCCGAATGCGGTTTCCCAGCTGATGCAAATTGCCCGTCGCGGTCAAATTCATGTCCTGAAAGACGGGCAAAATGATTAAATACAATGTTGACAGGGCTGATATCGTATGCGATACGTTGGTTGCCGGAGCGATAGGATATATTGGCAAAGCCGCCCAAATTTACCAGTGCATCAAATTCGCCAAACAGCAGTTCGTCGCCGATGGGCACCAATGGCGCTCCCTGACCTCCCAATGCAACATCGCTGCTGCGGAAATCGCAGATTACTGTTAAGCCGGTTTCTGCTGCAATGGCGGCTCCGTGTCCTGCCTGATACGTCATGCCTTCCGAGGGTTCATGAAAGATGGTGTGTCCGTGTGATGCAACAAATAAAGGGGTTTCGCCCATGGCCATCAGATATCCGGAAAGTAGTTGTCCGTAATATTTGCCAAGTTTTCTGTCCGCAATCATAAGTTCAGGACCGCTCATGCCGGGCATTCCCAGAATTAATGCTCTTACCTCATCCACATAGGGAAAAGTAACAGCATCGTCGATTCGGTATTCCCAAACTTCGTTGTTGAATCGAAATGCACAAATGGCAATATCAACACCGTCGAGCGATGTGCCTGACATTATGCCCACACCGGCATTCCATTCGTGAATATCGTAATTTTTCATCAGAAAATTTCTTTAAGTGTATCAACTCCAATACCACGCGATCCTTTGAGCAGAATTGTGAATCCGCTGATGATGTTTTTTGTCAGCGCTGTTTTGGCTTCGGCTGTATTGCTGAAGAATAAAAATGCTGGAAATTCATTTCTGAATTTACTGAAACAAGGACCAATCAGAACGGCAGATTTGAACGGTAATTCTTTTAAAAGTTCGAGGATGGCATGATGTTCATTATCGCTGTAGGAGCCAAGTTCAAGCATATCGCCCAAGACGGGAAGCTTTTTTTCTGTTTGAAGATCGGCAAAGTTTTTCAATGCCGCAGACATACTGGAAGGGTTGGCATTGTATGCATCGAGAATCAGTTGATTGCGTTCTGTTTCAATCCACTGAGATCGCATATTCGAAGGCGTGTATTCCGACAGTTTTTCACTTATTTCTTTTGCTTTGGCGCCAAAGTGTAGTCCGATGGAAATAGCTGCAAGCAAATTCGGGAGATTGTAAGAACCGCTTAGTTTTGTTTGAGTCAAAAATCCTTCTTCATTAACCTTCCAATGGCAGCGCAGGAAAGGATTTGCATCATTTACTATGGATACATCAAGCGTTTTGGTTCCATACAGGATTTTTTTGCAACCTTCAGAAAGCTTCACCAGGAGTGGGTCGTCTTCATTGACAAAAACGCTCCCCTTGTTTCTGGCGATAAAAGAATACAGTTCTGTTTTGGTTTTTATCACTCCTTCAAAACTACCAAATCCTTCCAGATGAGCCCGACCAATATTGGTAATGACTCCATAGTCGGGACATGCTATATTGCATAGGAATTCGATTTCACCGGGATGGTTGGCTCCCATTTCCACGATGGCAAAATCCGTGTCATTGTTCATTGAAAGCAATGTGAGCGGAACGCCGATGTGATTATTAAGATTGCCTTGGGTTGCTTCGACTGTGCCAGCAGCTGAAAGGGCTTCGCGCATCAGTTCTTTGGTCGTGGTTTTGCCATTGGTTCCGGTAATTCCGATGACAATGGCTTTCATCTGTTTGCGTTTCCACAAGGCAACTTCCTGCAGTGTTTTGAGGGTGTTGTTTGTAAAGTAACATTGTGGATGTTTTTCAAATGCCGGATTCTGAGTAACAACAAGTGCTGCTCCTGCGTCCAGAGCTTGTTGAATAAAATTATTGGCATCGTATTTTTCGCCTTGAAAGGCAAAGAAAACCATTTCAGGTTTTAATGAGCGGGTGTCGATAGAAACGCCTGCTGAATCTGTGATTTTTTGATAGAGTTGTTCAATATTCATAAAAAAACCCCCATGGGTTAGATGGGGGTAAAGTTAATTATTTTTCGAATGTATCAGAATCCAATCGGACTGCCAACACGAATCATGGCGCAACGGAATCCGATATAGTCTGTTGAGAGTTCCTGATCGAGGAAACGGCGTGTTCCCGGGCTGAGCCAGTATGCACGGTCTTTCCATGAGCCACCTTTATAAACGCGGGCAGTATTGTTAATCATCGATGATTTTGAGTATTCATACATGAGTTTATTTTCAAACTCACCGTCTTTCATCATGTCATCACCATAATAAACGGATGATGAATAGTCGCCATCGAGATAGTTACGGTTGTCAGAATAACGGTAGTTGCGGCGGTTTGCAGCTTCTTCCTGCGTAACAGGTCTCCAATTGATACGACCGAGACTGTCTTTTTCAGCAATCAGACCTTCTTCGTCTGTAACCTTGGTTTGAAATTCATTACCACGGAAAGAGCGGAAGTCGTCGAAATCTTCATAAGAAAGAGGACGATAGACATCGAGAACCCATTCTGCCACGTTGCCGGCCATGTTGTAAAGGCCATAATCATTGGGCCAGTATGAATAAACGGGCGCAGTGATATCGGCGGCATCGTTCAGATTGCCGGCAACACCCATGTTGTCGCCGCGTCCACGTTTAAAGTTGGCTACGAATTCACCCATATTTTTATAATAATCAGTACGCAACAGGTGACCGTTCCACGGATAAATTCTGCGTTCAATTACGCGTTCAAACAAGGTGTTTCCAATAAGACCAATTGCAGCGAATTCCCATTCGGCTTCGGTTGGGAGACGATACTTGGGCAGCATGATGCCGTCCTCCATGCGCACTTTTCGTGTTCCTGAGCTATTGGGGTTCAGATCATACAGGTCGGTTTTGACCATACCTTCGAATTGACCGGCCAGGTATGCATCGGTATTGAAGTTTTCGTCGTTCTGCTGGTTG
>Ga0116141_10005188_pt1 | contig 10929 bp, 6 predicted proteins | sample AD_UKC097_MetaG_FD_89744 | JGI IMG/M metagenome (GOLD analysis project Ga0116141, IMG submission 89744) | Active sludge microbial communities of municipal wastewater-treating anaerobic digesters from USA - AD_UKC097_MetaG | ecosystem: Engineered > Bioreactor > Anaerobic > Digestate | place: USA... | reverse complement strand
TTGTACGAGACCTGGTTCGGCGCGGGCCATGCCCCGCCGCGCTTGCCGCTGGACAATGCCAGCCTCGAACGCCTTGCCAAGGCTGGCCGCACGGGCTGGCGCGACGGCAAGGGGCAGGCTGACCTCCTGGAAAGCCCGACCGGGCAGTGGAAGGCCGATGCGGTGCGGGCCGGGCGGGGCGACGATTACCTGGTCTGGACCTTCCGCCAGCTGAGCGACCCCGACCCGGTGGCGGAGGTTGTTCCCTATCTTCACGGCAAGTTCGGCCGCGCGCTCGCCAATGCGGGGATTTCCGCCGCGATCGTCGATCCGGACGGCACGATCCGCGCCGCCAGCAGCGGCTTTGCCATGCGCGCCACCGGCGATCCCGCCGCCTTGCTGACCGGCCAGTCGTTCACCGGCCTGCTCCGCCAGGACGAGCGCGACCGCATCACCTGGGCGCGCGAGGGCAGCCGCGGCGCGCCGCTGACCATGTTCTACCTGCCGGTCACGGACCCCGATGCGGCCCATGTCGACTATGAGGCCGCGCCTTCGCTGATGCTGCTGGCGGACAGCGGCGTCGGGATCGGCGGTGGCAGCGGCGCGGGCGAGGGTTCTGCGGCCGTCCCCCATCTCGAGGCGCTGCTCGGGCCGCTGCCGCTGGGCCTGGCCATGGCCGACCGCGACGGGCGGCTGCTGTTCGCCAACCCGGCCTTCATGCGCGCCGCGGGCCGCGAGAACCAGCCGCACCCGGTCTATCCCACCGACCTGGTGGTGCAGGAAGACAAGGGGCCGCTGTCCGATGCGATCCGGCGTTTCGCCCAGGGGCCGACCAGCGCCGGCGACATCGCGGTGCGCCTGAAGAATCAGGCGGAAGAGCCGGTCAGCCTCAGCCTTGCGGGCGTGCGCGGGCTGGGCGAGGCTGCCGTGCTGCTGGGCCTGACCGACAGCACCGAGGAAACCCGGCTCAAGCAGCAGGTTGCCCAGGCCACCAAGATGCAGGCCGTGGGCCAGCTGGCCGGCGGCGTGGCTCACGATTTCAACAACGTGCTGACCGCGATCCTGGGCACCTGCGACCTGATGCTGCTGCGCCATACGCCCGGTGACAGCGACTATGACGACATCCAGCAGATCCGCGCCAATTCCAACCGCGCCGCTTCGCTGACCCGGCAGCTGCTCGCCTTCAGCCGCCAGCAGACCCTGCGCCCCGAAGTGCTGCAATTGCCCGACGTCGTGTCGGACGTGTCGCACCTGCTCAAGCGGTTGATCGGCGAAAAGATCAAGCTGGTCGTGACGCACGACCGCGATCTGGGCGCCGTGCGGGCCGATCCGGGCCAGTTGGAGCAGGTGATCGTCAACCTGGTGGTCAACGCGCGCGATGCGGTTCTGGCCAAGGGCGAGGGCGGGGGCAAGATCATGCTGGCCACCCGCAAGGTCAGCGCTGCCGACGTGCGGGCGATGGGCAGCGCGATCATGCCGCAGGCGAACTATACCTCGCTGATCGTCGAGGATACGGGCACGGGCATCGCGCCCGAACACCTGGGCAAGATCTTCGAACCGTTCTTCACCACCAAGGAGACTGGCAAGGGCACGGGGCTGGGCCTGTCGACCGTCTACGGCGTGGTCAAGCAGTCGGGCGGGTTCATCTTCGCCGACAGCGAGCGCGGGCGCGGCACCCGCTTTTCGGTCTACCTGCCGGTCCACCATGGCACCGAAGGTGCGCCGCGCATCGCCCGGGCAGAGCCGCAGCGCGAATGGGGCGGCGGTGGCCGGGTGCTGCTGGTCGAGGATGAGGACATGGTCCGCGCCGTCGCGAGCCGCGCCCTGACCCGCGCCGGCTATGCCGTGACCACTGCCAGCGACGGCGACGAGGGCCTGGAAATCATGGCCAAAATCATGGCCAGCGGCGAGGAGTTCGACCTGGTCGTCTCCGACGTGGTCATGCCGGTGATGGATGGTCCCACCATGGCCCGCGAAATCCGCAAGACCCGCGCGGACCTGCCGGTGCTGTTCATGTCCGGCTATGCCGAGGAACAGCTGCGCAAGGAAATCGACATGGCCAATGTCGCCTTCCTGCCCAAGCCCTTCACCGTCCAGCAGATCACCGACAAGGTCGGCGCGGTGCTGGCCGAGGCCAAGGGGTGACGCCCGGCACTGGCCGCACGCCCCTGGCCGTCACCCGGCGTGGTGCCGCCGGATCGTTTCGGGATCGAGCCGCAGGAACCGCGCGGCGTTGTTGTACAGGATGTCGCGCTTCTGCTGGGCGCTGAGGAACGGAGCCTCCTCTATCACCCGGATCGATCGCTCCATCGTTTCGGGCCAGACCATCTGATCGGACCCGAACATGATGCGATTGGCAAAGCCCGCCTCGACCAGCGCCTGCAGATAGCGGTAGAACGCGGCACGGGGCTGGGTGTAAACGATCACCCCGGTATCCAGATAGACCTGCGGATGGGCGTAGAGCAGCGCCAGCGTATCATCCAGCATCGGAAATCCGGCGTGCATCACGTTCACGCGCAGACCCGGATGGCGGACCAGCACGTCCTCCAGCTGCAAGGGGCTCGACAGGCGGGCACGGTATCCCGATCCGGGCATATAGGCTACGCCTGGCGGGCCGGGGCCGAAATGGATCGCTACCGGAATGTCCAGCTTTTCCGCCGCCGCCCACAGCGGCTCCAGCGCGGGGTCGGTTACCGCGACACCGGCGTACTGGAAGCCCAGTTCCCCGATCACCGCCAGCTGGCCGCTTGCCTTGGACTGTTCCAGCTGTGCGGCCAGGCCTTCCTCCAGCGGCAGTTTGGGCATCAGGCTGGGGATCACCCGCGCCGGTGCGGCCTTGCGCCAGGCGGCGACCATTTTCGAAGTGCCGCTGACCACGCCGTAGACGTTGTTACGCTCCATCACCGCCAGCGTCCGGCTCATCACTTCCTCGTCGGTCTTGGGCGACCAGACCGGGTCCTTGCAGGCGGCCTGCTTGAAGGGCGCGATGAAGTTCTGGAGCGGCGGGCGCGAGGCATCCCACGCGGGCATCGGATCGATCGGCGTGCACATGGCCAGCGGGGGCGGTCCCTGATCGTCCGCGGCCAGCGCGTGGACATGAACGTCGATCACCGGTTCGCGCGCCTGTGCCGGCTGAGCGGTGGCTGCGGCGATCGCGGCAAGTGCGGTGCCCCACCGGCGGATTGCGGTCCTTCGCGGAAAGCGCAGCGATTCGAATGGCTTCATGCGGCTGTTGCTCCTGCCTTGCCGGTGCAGGTCTGTGCCTATCTGCGCGGCTTGGCAAGAGCCGCATGCGCTGGCGGTGCTTTCCTACTTGCTTCGGAGGGGCGATGATGCCGGTCATGAACCGAAGCATCCATCGCCGCGACCGGCCTGTTTCCGGCGCTTCAGCCGCGCTCGGGCTGCTCTTCAGGACACTGTCCAGTGTGTCCACCCGTTCAGCGTTGGCGCTGATTTGATGAATGGAACAAAGGTAAAACGTTTCCCTCTTGTTCCAAAAGAACAAACGCGATACACCGAGTCGCGAGTTGACCTTCCGGGTCGGCGGGTTAGGCAAGGGGACGAACGATGGCTGCACAGCTCAAGCTGATTCAGGAAGGCAAGGATACCATGGACCGTCAGAAGGCGCTGGAAGCGGCGCTGGCGCAGATCGACCGCGCGTTTGGCAAGGGCAGCGCGATGAAGCTCGGCTCGAAGGAGGCGATGCAGGTTGAGGCGATTTCCACCGGTTCGCTCGGCCTCGACATCGCGCTGGGCGTCGGCGGCCTGCCGCGCGGCCGCGTGATCGAGGTTTACGGGCCGGAAAGCTCGGGCAAGACCACGCTGGCGCTGCACGTGATTGCCGAAGCGCAGAAGACCGGCGGCACGGCGGCCTTCATCGACGCCGAACACGCGCTCGATCCGGTCTATGCCAAGAAGCTGGGCGTCAACATCGACGAACTGATCGTCTCGCAGCCCGACACGGGCGAGCAGGCGCTGGAAATCACCGACACGCTGGTCCGTTCCAACGCGATCGACGTGCTGGTGGTGGACTCGGTTGCCGCGCTGGTGCCCCGCGCCGAAATCGAGGGCGAGATGGGCGACAGCCACGTCGGCCTCCAGGCTCGCCTGATGTCGCAGAGCTTGCGCAAGCTGACCGGCTCGATCAGCCGCTCGCGCTGCATGGTGATCTTCATCAACCAGCTGCGCATGAAGATCGGCGTGATGTACGGCAATCCGGAAACCACCACCGGCGGCAACGCGCTCAAGTTCTACGCTTCGGTCCGGCTCGACATCCGCCGCACCGGGCAGATCAAGGACCGGGACGAGATCGTCGGCAACGCCACCCGCGTGAAGGTGGTCAAGAACAAGGTCGCCCCGCCGTTCAAGCAGGTCGAATTCGACATCATGTATGGCGAAGGGATCTCCAAGATCGGCGAAATCCTCGATCTCGGCGTCAAGGCCGGGATCGTCGAGAAGTCGGGCTCCTGGTTCTCCTATGACAGCGTGCGGATCGGCCAGGGGCGTGAGAACGCCAAGCAGTTCCTGCGCGAACATCCCGAAATGTCCGACCGGCTGGAGGCTGCGATCCGCGGCCAGACCGAAGGTCTTTCCGGGGAGATGATGGCGGGTCCGGACGCGGACGACGATATCTGATCCCCAGGGGAGGGCGCCCTTCGTCCCCCAAACCCGGGGGCGTTCTCCACGAAACCGGACCGGCGCGGCGCCAGGCGGCCCGCGCCGGTTTCCGTTGACAAGTGGTGAAAATCGCACCCCAAGCCTTGGTTTTCCAGCTTGACCCCCTCTCCGGCTTGCTTACGGACGGAAGTCTGTACAGGATGGGTTCAATGCACAAATTCAAGTTAGCGGCGCTCGCCGCGCTGTCCTCGGTCGCGCTCTCGGGCTGCGCCACGGTGATCAACGGCACCAGCCAGGACTACAAGGTCAAGACCGACCCATCGGGCGCCACGGTGAAGTTCACCAACGGTTCGACCTGCGTCTCGCCCTGCGAAATCAGCCTCAAGCGCCGCCACGACACCCGCGCCGACATCACCCGCGATGGCTACAAGCCGGTCTACGTCCTGGTCCAGAGCAAGACCGGCGGCGCCGCGGCGGGCAACATCCTGCTCGGCGGCCTCGTCGGCGGGGTCGTCGATGGCAGCAACGGGTCGACCAACTTCCTCTCGCCCACGCCGCTTTCGGTCAAGCTCGTCCCGAACGGTGCGGAGGGTGAAGCCCAGTTGCTCGACAAGAAGGACAAGGTGATCTCCACCGTCCAGGCCCACAACGACAAGGTCCGCGACGATGTCGCCAAGACCATCGGCGTCGAAGCTGCGGGCAAGATTGCCCCGGCTCCGGTCGCGGCACCTGCGGCGGAAGCCACAGCCGCGCCGCAGCCCGCGCCGTCGATGCAGTAGGCGCAGCGGTTGATTTGCTCCTGTCCCGCTGCGGGGCAGGGCAAATTCCGGGCAGGCGCAACCCGGATGGGGGAGCTAGGGTTTCGGGCAGGTCCTGATGGAGATGCCCGATGTCCAAGTGCCAGGTTGTCCCGGCCCTCAGCGTGGTCGGCGCCATCGCTGTCCTGCTGCTTGGCGCGCCGTCCGCCGGGGCCGATCGCCGGATCACCGACGGATGGCCGGTTCTGGGCAGTGACCGTGATGGTGCCTGCCGCCTTTCGATCGCCAGCAACGGCAGGATCATGCAATTGCGGGCGGTCGGGTTCGAGCCCGGCGAGCCGGTTCGCCTCGCTTTGACCAACGCGGCGATGCGGCCGATCGACTGGACGGTCCGCGCCGGAACCGGCGGAGCATGGTCCCAGCTCTACATCCCGTTCCTCTGGGGCGGCGGCGACGGTTCGACGCGGGGCGCCAATGCCGGCGGGACCGTTGCGGTCACGCTGTCCGGCAGCACGTGCACGCTCAGCGCATCGGCCGACTGGCGCCGGGAGATCCGCGTCATTCCCTGAGCGGGGCAGTGCGGGCGGCGCGGCAACACGGCCGCCCGCGCCGCCTCAATGCGCCTCGGCGGCGCGGGCCTTGACCACCTCGTCCGCGTGCTTTCCGGCTAGCTCGGCCAGATGGTCGAACCCGGCGATGTATCCCGCCAGGCCCTGGCTCAGCGAGCGCAGTTCCGCATCGAGCCCGTGCAGCGCGCTTTCCGGCAATTGCGCCTCGACGCGCTCCCAGCGCTCCCATTCTGGATGGGGCGACAGGCCGAGGATCTGCCCGCGCCGGGCCGATAGCACCGATCCCGCTTTTGACCCGCTGCCGCCCGGCGTGTCCACCGCCACCCGCACGATCGGCTCGAGCAGATAAGGCGCGGCCTGCTCCAGCGCGTCGGCCATGGCCATGCGCCCGGCGATCTTGAAAGCGAGTTCCGAACTGTCAACCGCGTGGAACGAGCCGTCCACCAACGTCACGGCGACGTCGACCACGGGAAAGCCCAGCGGCCCCCGTTCCATCGCATCGCGCACCCCCGCCTCGACTGCGGGGATGTACTGCCGGGGGATGGCGCCGCCGGTAATCCGGTCCTCGAACGCGAAGCCGGCACCGCGTTCCAGCGGGCGGATCTCGATCGAGCAATCACCGTACTGGCCGTGCCCGCCCGACTGCTTCTTGTGCCGTCCGCGCGTTGCGGCGGGCTTGCGGATCGATTCGCGGTAGGCGACCCGGGGCGGCCTGGTTTCGACCGCGACCCCGTAGCGCCGCTGCAATCGCCCCAGCACCACGGCGAGGTGATCCTCGTTGATCCCGCGCAGCAGGGTCTCGTGCGTCCCGTCATCCTGCGACCATTCGAGCGCCGGATCCTCCTCGCACAGGCGGTGGAGCGCGGTTGACAGCTTCACGTCGTCCTTGCGATCGCGGGTGGTGATGGCGATCGCGGCGTTGCGCGGCGGAAAGGCCGGGGCGGCGCCAGCGCCGCAGCGCGCGCCCTTGCGGGGCAGGACCATGCCGCAGCGCGCCCCTTCCAACTTGGCAACCGCGACCACGTCTCCGACCTGCGCGGTTTGCTGCTTGGCGGTCCTTTCGCCCTGGACGAGGAACAGCGAACCGCTGCGTTCGGGGGTGCCGCCGACTTCCAGTTCGTCGCCTTCGGTCAGCGGCGCGCCCAGCACCCGGCCGAGCGCAAGGCGCCCCATCGCGCCGCCATTGGCGATCTTGAACACGTGGAAGCCGCCGCCCTCGCGCAGCCCGATCCTGGCGGCGGCAGCATCGGGCGAGGGCGCTTCATGGCGCAGCAGCTTGAGCAGGCGGTGCACCCCGCCGTCGCCCAGCGCCGAACACAGCACTACTGGCACCACCTTGTTGCCCTGGGTATCGGTGGCAAGATCGGCCATGATGGTCGTCTGGTCCGGCGCCTCGTCCATCAGCAGGGCTTCCATCAGCGCATCGTCGAAATCGGCCAGCGTTTCGAGCAGGTGCGAGCGGTCCCGCTGTTCCAGCGCGGCAATGTCTCCCGGGATTGCGACCCGTTCGCTTTCCTTGCCCGGACGGTAGCGGTAGGCGCGTTCCAGCGCGAGATCGACGTAGCCGACCACCGCATCGCCCTCGCGGATCGGAATTTGGCGCAGGGCCAGCGGTTCGCGGCTCATCGGCTGAAGCTGCTCGATCAGCGCGTGGACCGTGCCTGCCCGGGCATGCTCGATCTTGTTGATGACGATGACGTGGGGCAGCCCCAGTTCGTCGAGCCGCCGCAGCACCGGTTCGGCCAGGGCGGCGCGTTCGGGCGCGGGATCGATCACCACCAGCGCCAGGTCGGCCGACTGCAGGGCGGCGAGGCCGTCGGTCGCGAAACCCGCGCCGCCGGGCGTGTCGATCAGGGCAAAGCGATCGCCCATGTAGTCGAAGTGCATCAGGTTCAGCTCGGTCGATCCGCCACGCGCCCGCGCTTCGGGGCTGGCATCGCCAACGGTGCTGCCCGCTTCGATGCTCCCCTGCCGGTTGATCGCGCCGCTGGCGAACAGCAGCGCCTCGGCAAGGCTGGTCTTGCCCGTGCCCGCCGGCCCGACCAGCGCGACCGCACGGGTGACTGCTCTGCCGGTGCCGGTTCCATTCGCGGGGTTGATATTGCCCATCGCCGCCTCCTCTCTTGCGAAGGCGCGCCGGGCGCTGGAATCTTGCACGCCGACGCGCAAGGACTTGGGGCAGAGGGTCTGCCTGCCGGGGCTGAGTCGCAAGTGAAATATGGGATGCAATTGTTGCTTGTGGTGCAACGGCGGCGGGCATAGCCTGCCGCGAATGACCACAGGCATGGATTGGCGCGCGCAGGTCGGGCGCAGCTGGGCGGAGAGCTATCACCTCACCGACCGTAGTTTTGCGGGGCTGACCCAGCGGCTGCTGGAGCGGATTGCCGAGCGCGAGGGCAATCACGTGCTCGACATCGGCTGCGGTGCGGGGGAGCTGTCGCTGGCGATCGCGCGCAACCGTCCTCATGCGCAGGTCCTGGGCGTCGACATCTCGGCGCAGCTGGTCGCAGCGGCGGGCCAGCGCGGCGAGCAGCTGGGCAACGTCCGTTTCATCGAGGCCGATGCGGCGACCTGGCAGGAACCGGGCTTTGCACCAGAAGTGCTGGTATCGCGCCATGGGGTGATGTTCTTCGATGCTCCCGTGGCGGCCTTTGCCAACCTGCTGAAGATCGCGGCGCCGGAAGCGGAACTGATCTTCTCGTGCTTCCGCAGCCCGCAGGAAAACCCCTGGGCATCCGACCTTGCCAAGCTGCTGCAATTGCCGCCCCCGACCGATCCCACCGCACCCGGCCCGTTCGCCTTTGCCGATCCACAGTACGTGGAAGGCATCCTTTCAGGCGCGGGCTGGCTGGGGCCGGGGTTCGAGCCGGTCGACTTTGCCTATATCGCCGGCAAGGGCGAGGATCCGGTCGAAGACGCGCTGGGCCTGTTTCGCCGGATCGGCCCGCCGCCCAGGCACTGCGCGCGCTGGAGGGCGAGGCACTCGCTTCCGCCGAGGCGCGGATTCGCGAATGGCTGGAGGATCACCGCAGCGGCGATCTGGTGGCGCTGCCCGCCGCCGCGTGGATCGTCACGGCGGGGCACGGTTAAAAGGGCAGGAAGGCCCGCGTTAACTCCTTCCCGCTTGCCGCAAATCGGCCACTGTCCTATCGGCGGGGCATTATGACCTCGACGAACGACATCCGCCGCTCCTTCCTCGAATACTTCGGCTCGAACGGGCACGAGGTGGTGCAGTCCGCGCCGCTGGTGCCCTTCAACGATCCCACCCTGATGTTTACCAACGCCGGGATGGTGCCGTTCAAGAACGTGTTCACGGGGCTTGAGACACGCGCGACGCCGCGGGCGACCTCTTCGCAGAAGTGCGTGAGGGCCGGGGGCAAGCACAACGATCTGGACAATGTCGGCTACACCGCACGGCATCACACCTTCTTCGAGATGCTGGGCAATTTCAGCTTTGGCGACTATTTCAAGGAACAGGCGATCACCCACGCCTGGACCCTGCTGACCCGCGAATGGGGCCTGCCCAAGGAAAAGCTGCTCGCCACCGTCTACCACACCGACGACGAGGCGGCCGAGCTGTGGAAGAAGATCGCGGGCCTGCCGGAAGAGCGGATCATCCGGATTGCCACCAAGGACAATTTCTGGGCGATGGGCGATGATGGCCCGTGCGGCCCCTGCTCGGAAATCTTCTTTGACCACGGCGACCATATCTGGGGCGGCCCGCCGGGATCGCCGGAAGAAGACGGCGACCGCTTCATCGAGATCTGGAACCTGGTGTTCATGCAGTATGAGCAGGCAGCGGGCGAGATCGTCTCCGAACTGCCCCGGCCCAGCATCGACACCGGCATGGGGCTGGAACGCATCGCCGCCGTGCTGCAGGGCCAGCATGACAATTACGACACTGACACCTTCCGCGCGCTGATCGCCGCGTCCGAAGGGCTGACCGGCGTGAAGGCGGAGGGCGAGAGCCGCGCCAGCCACCGCGTGATCGCCGATCACCTGCGCTCCACCAGCTTCCTGCTGGCGGACGGCGTCCTGCCCAGCAACGAAGGGCGCGGCTATGTCCTGCGCCGGATCATGCGCCGCGCCATGCGCCACGCCCACCTGCTGGGCGCGAAGGAGCCCCTGATGCACCGCCTGGTGCCCGCGTTGGTTTCGGAAATGGGCGCGGCCTATCCGGAACTGGGCCGCGCGCAGCCGCTGATCCAGGAAACCCTTCAGCGCGAGGAAGTGCAGTTCCGCCGCACGCTCGCCAACGGGCTCAAGCTGCTCGACGAGGCGACCGGCGAGATGGGCGAGGGCGGGGAACTGCCGGGCGAGACCGCGTTCCGGCTCTACGACACCTACGGCTTCCCCTATGACCTGACCGAGGATGCGCTGCGCGCCCGGGGGATCGGGGTGGACCGCGCCGGGTTCGACGCGGCGATGGCCCAGCAAAAGGCCGCTGCGCGCGCCGCGTGGAAGGGCTCCGGCCAGGCAGCCGACAGTGAAGTGTGGTTCGACATTGCCGAACGCGCCGGGGCGACGGAGTTTACCGGCTATGCCGCCAATACCGCCGAGGCGCAGGTCGTCGCGCTGGTCAAGGACGGCGCCGAGGTCGAGAGCGCAAGCGCGGGCGACAGCGTCAGCGTGATCGTCAACCAGACGCCGTTCTATGGTGAAAGCGGCGGCCAGACCGGCGATGCCGGGACCATTACCGGTGCGGATGGGCTGAGCCTTGCCGTTACCGACACCGCCAAGCCGCTCGGCCGCCTCCACGCGCACAATGCCGTGGTCGAAGCCGGGACGATCAAGGTGGGCGACACGGTCAAGCTCGACATCGACGTGGCGCGCCGCGATGCGATCCGCGCCAACCATTCGGCTACCCACCTGCTCCACGCCGCCTTACGCAATCGCCTGGGTGCGCACGTGACGCAGAAGGGCTCGATGGTCGCGGCGGACCGGCTGCGGTTCGACTATTCGCACCCCGCCGCGCTGACCGCCGAGGACATCGCCGCGATCGAAGC
>Ga0116141_10005186_pt1 | contig 10930 bp, 7 predicted proteins | sample AD_UKC097_MetaG_FD_89744 | JGI IMG/M metagenome (GOLD analysis project Ga0116141, IMG submission 89744) | Active sludge microbial communities of municipal wastewater-treating anaerobic digesters from USA - AD_UKC097_MetaG | ecosystem: Engineered > Bioreactor > Anaerobic > Digestate | place: USA... | reverse complement strand
GAAGTCGACAGGTGGGTAATCAACATTCGGCCATTGTGGTTCAACCATCTTCAGCCACTGGCGGTAAGCCTTTAGGCGCCATTCAAGCATCCACTCAGGCTCCTCTTTCTTCTCAGAAAGAGCCCGGATCACATCCTCGCTAAGCCCCGGCTTGAATGTATCGGAATCGATCTCAGTGACGAATCCATATTTGTATTCCCGATTCGCTAACTCTTCAATCTCATTGATCTCGGTATTGCTCATTCAATTTCCTTGTGTGTAAAAAATTCAAAATCCAATATTTAAACTTATCGAATCTGTACAAAAAAGTCAAGATTAACTATAAATTTTTTAACACAAGGAATAAGGATACAGTTCCCCGGGGAGAACTTGAGAACCTGAGAACTAGAGAACTTGAGAACTTGAGAACCTGAGAACTAGAGAAATAATTTGGAAATTCTCTGGTTCTGGGGTTCTGAAGTTCTCAAGTTCTCAGAGTTCTACTGGACATATTCCTGGAGAGAGTACCAGGGATCAACGAATTTGGTATCGTTGTCATGTTTTCCCGGGTAGAGTACCAGTTTGCCATTGTCGTTGAAGACAACAAATGTGAGGCGGTGTGCCCATCCATTGTTTTCACCGGCGATAACCGCGACGACATTGATCGCGTTACTCAGGTCGGTTGAGGGGTACGACTGCTCTATTGTGAAAGATTTTGGATAATAAGAATTAACAGTGAAAGTAGCCGGATCTATCTTGGCGGCCTTCAGGTACGACGGGGCGATGAAATCCATCATTGTTTTGGGTCTTTGATCGGTCACCATGATCTTAAGGAACTCGGTAACCTTTGCCTGAGCAGTCTGCTCATTAAGCTGAACAGCATCGCTGCTTGAACCGCAACCTGCAAAGAAAAGCACCACTGCCAACACTCCAACTGATGAGATCAATTTTCTCATATGATACCTCGATTATTTTGTTTGAAATTTCAGCAACAATCCAATGATTATAATACTTAATACTTAATACCTAATATTTAATACCTGACTAAGCCTTATCCCTGAACTGCATATCGTACAGTTTCTTATAAAGGCCTCCCTGTTCGAGGAGGTGGTCATGGTTACCCGACTGGATTATCTTTCCGTTCTGGAGCACAAGTATCTTATCGGCATTCTTTATGGTTGAAAGCCGGTGCGCAATGACGACAACAGTACGGCTCTTCATAAGCCTGTCGAGTGCTTCCTGAACAAGCTTTTCCGACTCGTTGTCAAGCGCGCTCGTGGCTTCATCAAAGATCATTATATCGGGATTCTTAAGCAGAGCCCTGGCAATTGCCAACCTTTGACGCTGACCGCCAGATAGTTTTACCCCCCTCTCGCCGATCTCGGTATCATAGCCATTCGGCATCTCAGTGATGAATTTGTGGGCATTGGCAACTTTTGCGGCTTCGTAAATATCTTCTTCACTGAAGTCGGTACTGCCATAACAGATGTTGTTCTTGATCGAGTCGTTGAAGAGTATCGTCTCCTGTGTAACGATGCCGATGAACTTGCGGAGGTCTTCAATCTTAAGATCACGCACATCTCTGCCATCTAATTTAATCGCTCCACCGGTTACATCGTAGAACCGGGGGATAAGATCGACCAAGGTTGACTTGCCGCCACCACTTGGCCCGACAAGCGCGACAACCTCCCCTTTTTTAATCTCAAAGTTGATGCTGTCGAGAACCATTTCACCCGGCTCATCGGGATAAGCAAACGAGACATTCCGAAAAGCGAGTTCGGAAGTAAATTCTTTAACGGGTTCAGCTCCGTCTTTGTTCACGATATCAGGCTGAGTGTCGATGATGTCAAATATCCTGTCGCCCGCGGCTGATGACTCCTGGATGCGATTATTTACGCCGCTCAACTCTTTTATCGGAGGAAGCAACTGGAAGATCGCGAAAAGAAAGCCGAGGAACTCACTTGCTTTTATCTCGTTGTTGCTTAGCACGAGCGTGCCACCGTAGTAGATGATTATCACACCAACCAGCACGCTGAGGGTCTCCGTTATCGGTGCCGAAAGGTTTCTAATCCGGGTAATACGGAGTACCATCTTGAAATAGCCTTCTGTTTCCTTCCTGAACTTACGGTTTTCATAATTTTCGGTTCCAAAAGCTTTTACTATCTTAACACCCGAAATTGTTTCCTGAATGACACTGGTAATATCAGCGATCTTCTCCTGTATCTTCGCGCTGTACTTTCGCAGTTTGATGCCGATGAAAGAGATTATCCCCGCGCTGAATGGAAGCGTAACCAGTGATATAAGAGTCAACTCCCAACTGATAGAGATCGCGATTCCAAGGAAAACAACTATTGAAAGCGGCTCCCTTATCAGGTTGAGGAAAGTGGCTGAAACACTGTTCTGAACCGCCGTAACATCGTTAACAATTATGGAGATAAGGTTCCCCACTCTCTCACTTTTGAAGTAACTGATCGGAAGACGGTGAAGCTGTTCGTAAGCATCATCCCTGAGATCACGCACAATACCCTGTTCTACAAAATTGAGGAAATATGCCTGGAAATATCCCGCGATATTTTTAAGAATAAAGGCGGCGAAGATAACCATGCATATTCTGAACAGTGCTTCTGTTTTGTCGCCGGCGAATATAAAATCGTTGAAGGCCTGCGAGATCGAATTCTTTATCGAGATCAGAAAACCGGGGAGGATCGATGACGACCCTTCGGCACCACTTCCCGATGGAGTGACCGAAGAAACCACCGAGGTGTTAAAAAGAGTGTCGAGAAGGGGGATCGAGAGATATACCGACGCGCCGTTCAAGAGCGCGAATACTATCGTGCAAAAAATGGATAGCGCTAGATACTTCCAATAACGGGCAGAATAGCGCAATAATCTATAGTAAGTGTTCAAATCGTTGTCAATTGTATGGTAAAAATCTAATGCTCACGCCGTTCTTCATCTTTATTCGGCGGGTTTCTTTCAATTTCGCAAGGTCGAATATCCTCACGAATCTTTTTTCATTTTCAATATCGTCGAACACAAGTTGATCTTTCTTAACAGTGAAAGTTCTGTATCCGGTCCCTGAGAATCGAGCTAAATAATCCATTTTTTCGAGCGAGTACACTAGCAGCGTTGATGAAGTATCCGCGTCCGTTTTGTGCACATCGAGTGTCGAGGTGAGAAGGATCACCTTCTTTTTGTCGGAGGTCCAGTAAACCCTGTCGATGTTCTGTCCCGTTTCGAGGATCAACCTCCCCTTTGGTGCCTTCTCCCCTGTTAGAATGATCTTATTATTGTTCCCCTTTTTATCAATGGTAAGAGTGTTCAATCCATCGGGTGAGGTGTTATTTATCTTAATACCCGGCACTTCAGGGATCTGCCCCTCCATAAGATTGTAAGACTCTTTCTGTTTGGTTACTATCCGGCCTGTACTGTCGATCATGTAATTATCTTTGTATATCCGTTGATTAACGAGCTCGAGGTGGTAAAGAACAAGATTGAGCGTGTTCGCGTCGAGAATATTTGAGTATATTTTCGATACTTTCGCGGACTTCAAAATATCCCTGGTCCCGTAGATGTTATGGAAGTGAATAGTGATTGAATCGAAATAACCTTCCCTCGTGTTGTAACTTGAGCCCGAAATGAAATAATACCTGCCTCCTTCGCCTGTTCCTGTTATAAGGACCGGTTTAACCGGCGGGAGTCCGTTGAAAACCCCGGTCCGGCCGGTACCCAGTTCATGCACAAATATCTTCATCCCCTGTCCATCGTCACCCACCAGCGGAATATTTTCTTCACCGATAATTGTGTTGGACTTATCTTCTTCACCGCAGGAGGTGAAAAACAGGGCTAGCAAAGGTATGGTAATTAGTGGAATGATCTTTCGCATCGGTACTCATGCTAATTGAGGAAATTGAACCGTAATATTGGTTTTCTAAAAAGCAAAGTTAATAAAAAACTCTCATCCCCGCGGGTGGAACCTGTTGACGACATCCCTTATGTACGAGATATCGATGTGGGTATAAATCTGAGTCACTGAAATGTCGGTGTGGCCCAGCATCTCCTGAACCGCCCTGATGTTCGCGCCCCCCTCGATTAAATGGGTGGCGAATGAATGTCTGAAAATATGAGGATAAACCCTCTTAACAATCCCGGCGAGACCGGCATATTCCTTTATCATCATCCACACTGCCACGCGGGAGAGCCCACCACCTCTTTTAGCATTCAGGAACAATACCGTTCCGCTTGCAGGCCTGGCTATCAATGGCCTTCCGTGAACCAGGTATTCAGTAAGCGCTTTTATCGCCGATGATCCTATCGGAACAAACCGCTCCTTGCTCCCCTTTCCGAAGACCCTGATCATCTCCTCTTCGAAGAACAGATCACTCTTTTTCATCCCTGTCAGTTCAGAAACCCTGATGCCGCAAGCATAGAGTACCTCGATAATGGCGCGGTCGCGTAAACCTGCCGGTGTCGAGATATCAATCTTGCTTATTATCTCATCGATCTCTGAGGGGCTGAGCACTTCGGGGAGTTTCCTGCTCAATTTTGGGGGTTTTAACCTCGCAACCGGACTTTTTTTAATGTACTCAGAAACCACCAGATAAGAAAAGAACCCTTTTAGCGACGAATGATATCGCGCGAGCGATGCGGCATTGAGCCCGGCTTTCGAGAGTTCCATGAAGAACTCACGGGCGTGATCTATTGTAACATCCGCCAAGTCGGTCACCCCCTCATCGGCTATAAACCGGAGAAAACTCTTTATATCCCTGCTATAGGCTTCAAGGGAATTGTCGGCGAGATTCCGTTCGATTCTGAGCTCCGTCAGATAATCGTGCAGGAATTGCTCGAGTGACCCGGTGCTACTCACCTTTTTCCAGCTTTTCCTGTTCGGGGTATCTGATCCGGCTGTGCTTGGCGGTCATCAGTGTGTTAAAGAATACTTTTTTGATCTCCTCCACCTCCGAAAGCGTGATCGGTGAGTTGTCCAATTCTTTCTCCTGAAGTGTCTGGTTGATCAGGTTGTTTATCAGGTTCTCGAGAGTCTGAGGTTCGGGGGTGGTGATGCTGCGGGAGGCCGACTCACATTTGTCGGCAAGCATCATTATCGCCTGCTCGCGGGTGTGAGGTTTAGGGCCGGCGTAGCGGTAATCGTCTTTGTTTACTTTCTCTTTCCCATAGCGTTGGACTGCTTTATCGAAGAACACCCGGATAACACCCGTGCCGTGATGCGTAGGTATGAACTCGATTATCTCCTGTGGCAAGTTGTGTCTCTTGCCTAGATCCATGCCCATCGTTACATGATCTTTTATCACCTTAACGCTCATTTCGGGGGTGAGTTCGTTATGAAGGTTCTGCCCTGGCGTTTGGTTCTCGATGAAGTAGTAAGGGGAGATCATCTTACCAATATCGTGATAGAGAGCACCTACTTTAACCAAAAGGGTGTCGGCACCGATTTTCTCGGCCGCGGCTTCGGCAAGCCTCGCCACTGACTGTGAGTGGTAGAAGGTACCCGAGGCCGACTGATACATCTCCTTCAACAGCGGATGATCTGTATTCGAAAGTTCAACCAGGGTAAGGTCGGTCGTGATCTTGAATGTTTTTTCAAAAAACCTGAGCAAGGTATATGTGATCATCGGGCTTACAACAGCGTTTATTCCTGAATATGAGATGTCACGCAATAATTTTGACCAATCACTCAGACTCTCGAAAGAAAGGAATACATTACCGGCAAAATAGCCGGCGAAGATAAAGATCATCCCCCGGTAGATCTGCTGCCTGTTCTTGATGTCCCTGACTGAATAAACTCCGAGTGACCCGGCAACGATGTTAAGCACAAGCAGTGAATAATCGTTCCCCCTAAGTCCGGCGGCAATTAATGAAGCCACAAGAGTTGTGTAAAGCCCGACCCTCGAATCGAACATGATCGTGGTCAGAAGTGAGATTGCAGGAATTATAATAAGAAGTTGAGCAGACCCCCCGATACTGACTATGTTGAGGTAATATGTCAGGTAAGAAATGGCGATGAACAGAAGCGAGAAGATCGTTAGTTTAACATTATCTTCAAACACGGTTTTTCTGAAGTTATGAAGAAATGCCCCAAGCAAACCGAGCAAAACCGCGATATGGATCACTTTACCCAAAAACTGCCGGGAGTACTCCAATAGACCGATATCTTCAAGTTTGGCAGATTTGTAGGAATCGAGTTTTTCCTTTACTTCAGGAGTTATCCTCTCGTGCTTCCCGATTATCTTCTCATTCAGAACAACAATTCCGGAGTTACGGCTCACCTTGTTCCGGGCTATCTCCATCTCTTCCTTCGTCAACTCCTCGCTATAGACAAGCGTGGGTATAAAGAGTGTGTGCGCTATCTCAGAGAGTGCCGAGATTCCGGTGGAATCATCAAACTCCCCGGCGATCGCGGAGGAGAGCATCGCTCTCGCGCCGGTGTAGTCGGTGAAATCGAGCTTGCTTCGCTTCTCCTGAAAACTCCCTTTTCTCACCGATATGGTATCCTTGGGTATCTGGGCATAGTCGAGGCTGAGTGTCCCTTTTTTTCCTGTTCTGACAAGTATTTCTTCGATCTTTCCAATGCTCCGCAGCAGCTCAGACAATTTGGAGCCGGTGGAATCGGCAAACTGCAGGAGGTAAGCCCTCACCGGATCGGAGAACCGGACCAACTCAAGATCAGAATCGAATAGTGAAGGGTTTAGCGCTGCTCTTTCCAGTGCTTTTCTGAGCGAGCCGACTGTATCATAAGTCAGTGAATCTGAGGGAATAATCGTGAATACATGGAAAACCGAAGCAACAGCACTGTCAACTTCCGCCTGATAAAGCTTTTCTTCCTTCAGGATCGGGAAACTACGATCAGCTATCAGATCTTCATCGAGCCAGATGTTTCCTGTCTCCGACTGGATGTTAACCACTTCGGCTTTGGGAAAAAGGAAGGCGATTGCTACTGATGTCAAAACCCACAGCAGTACCTTAACCCTCTTGCTGTTTTTAAGTCTTTCAGTAGTCAATTTTTTTCTGTCATCGCTTTTGTTTGTAAATCATCTCCAGGAGTTCGCCTACTCCATCCTGGTCGTTGGTATATTCAAGCTTTAGATCGGAGAGGAACTTGATCTCGGGAACAGCATTTGCCAGTGAAACTTTGATGGCATTGGTTTTAAATAACTCAACATCATTGTACCAGTCACCAACAACAACTGTATCCCTGATCGATATTTTCAGTTTCTTAAGCAATTCCGTCAGAGCCCCGGCCTTCGATATGTTGTTTCTCTTTACTTCGAGATAATACTGGAAGTGGGACTGGCTTTTTGAGTAGGTAAGCTTAATCCCGAACGAAAATGGAAACGAAAAGTGCTTTTTAATTTCATGGAGCGACTGTCTGTTTTCACCAACATAGACAAGCTCAATTATGTCATCACTCACCCGGTAATAATCTTCGACAAGTCTGAACTTGGTGCCGAAGCGGTCGATAAGTTGCACTGAAGCTTCATTATGCTCGGTGTATAAAACTTCCGACTCCGTGCACATCACCATCTTCACCACATGCTTGTTGGAGAGGTCTATCCCCTTCTTTACTTTAGAAGGTGCAAGAGCGATCTTTTGAAGGATCTCACCCGACGGATAATTTTTGATAATGGCTCCATCAGAGCAGATCAGATTACAATTCAGGTCGAGTTCCTTCGCGTAATGCTCTAGCGCGGAGTACATCCTGCCGCTGGCAAAAGTAACTACTATACCTTCGTCATTAAGTAACTTGGCGTACTTCTTGCTTTTCTCCCCGATCTTGCCTTCATTAGAGAGAAGGGTGCCGTCGAGGTCTAATAAAATTAATTTTACATTTTTAAAGTTCATTAAGTCCTATTCTGTTGCGGAAGTTATCTTATTTAGCGAGTAAACCACTCCACTGATACCAAATATAATAAAAATAAGATAAACCACTGTACCATACAAATCACCAAATATCAGGCTTCCACTTCCGAAGAGGAGGGAGTATATCATCACAACGCCCGAGAACCAACCAAGGAACTGATACTTTATCTGGCTTTTTTCTGCTGAAAAGCCACCTTTCACTCTCACAACATCCCACAGTTTCCCGTCGGGCCGCACCTTCTCATAGAATGAAATTAATTTTGCATCAGGTTCCGGTTTTGTGATAAATGTAACCGTGAGCCACACCGCGGTGGTTCCAAACACCAAAACATAAAGACTGTCGGGAAAAGGGATCCCCAGATACTTTACAAGAGGCAGAAGAACAAATGGTGTGGCCATAGCGGATATTTCACTCCAGACATTGATCCTCCACCAGTACCATCGCATGATCAAGACCAACCCGAGGCCCGCGCCGCACTCGATGATGAACTCCCAGGCACCCGAGATGCGGTCGATATACAGGGTAACAAAGGCAGAAACAACCATCAGAATGATAGTAACGATCCTGGAAGCAGACACATAGTTTTTCTCATTTTTTCCGGGGCTTAAAAACCTGCGGTAAAGGTCGTTTACGAGGTAGGATGTCCCCCAGTTAAGCTGTGTGGCAACCGTGCTCATATAGGCCGCGAAAAATGCTGCCAGCATAAGGCCCTTTAACCCGGCAGGGAGGAAATCGTTGATCAGATAAATATATCCCATCTTGGAGTTTTCCTGGGTCAACTCCGGGTAGAGAACGATCGCGGCAAGAGCCGCGAGTATCCACGGCCAAGGTCTTAAGGCGTAGTGCGCTCCCTGAAAAAAGAGAGTCGCGAAAATCGAGTGTTTTTCATTTTTTGCGGACATCATTCTCTGGGCCACATACCCGCCGCCGCCTGGTTCGGCCCCGGGATACCACGATGCCCACCATTGGATACCGATGAATGCGAAGAAAGAGAAAAGTGTAAGGGAGAACACCCTTGCCCCCGCTTCCGGCGATTCCCCGAGTCTCGGGAAAAATTCGAAAGCCTGTGCAGGCAGTTTTTGTTGAAGTCCCTGGATGCCGCCTATCTGGTCGGAGTTAATAACAATTATCGCTAAAATTATACAGGCTGCCATGGCAAGAACGAACTGAAAGGCATCGGTTACCACTACTCCCCACAAACCCGAGAGAGCGGAATATACTGCCACGAGTGCCATGCAAGCAAAAACATAGAGGATCACATCATCGGGTTTTACACCGAATATCCCGGTGAGCACAGCGATCATGGCACTGTTCACCCATCCTATAATTATCACATTCATGAAGAGCCCGAGGTAAACGGCTTTGAATCCCCTCAGGAACGATGCCGGCTTGCCGGAGTATCTAAGTTCCGCGAACTCCACTTCGGTGAGTATCCCTGCTCTCCGCCAAAGTTTCGCGAAAAAGAATACTGTTAAAACACCGCCGAACGCGAAGTTCCACCATATCCAGTTTCCGGAAACACCGTTGTTCCAGACGAGTTCAGTTACCGCCAGTGGTGTATCAGCGGCAAATGTGGTTGCTACCATTGATAGCCCCGCGAGATACCATGGAAGATTCCTGCCGGAAAGGAAGAACTCTTCACTGCTCTTGCTCGCCCGCTTCGAGTAAACCAGTGCGATACCAAGACTTATAACAAAATATATTGCGATAATGATGTAATCAATTGCTTCCATTAGCCTTGCCGAAGATTTTTTGTCGAATCAATGCTGAAATGCTACCCGTGATCAGACAGACAGCCACACCGATGAGGGTGAACCAGGTCCAAGCGGTTAACTTTAGTAAAATAACCGCGGTCATCACGGCGATCGAAGAGATAAAACCCGTGATGGCATCGGCCTGCACAGCTTTTTTGTTGAATATGCCAAGTAGAAAGGTGCCGAGTAAGCCGCCGAAAGTGAAAGACGCGATACTGAGCGCTACCTCGACTGCCGCACCTTTCATTTCTATAAAAAAGAATGCTGAAAACGAGAGTACAACGGCCCAAAAGATGGTTAATCTTTTTGAAACTTTCAGTTGAGTTTCGGGGTCGAGCTCCTTTTTACCGAAGAGAGTATAAATATCGTAGAAAGAGGAGGATGATAGTGAACTGACCGAACCCGCGAGTGTGGAAAGCGCCGCTGCCATCAGACCGGCAACGAGCACCCCCTTAATACCGGCCGGTAGATCGTGGATGATGAAGTAAGGAAAAACCTCATCAGGTTTTCCAAACTGACGGCCCTCAAAATAGATGTAAAGCAGAACCCCAAGGAGAAGAAAGATCGCGAACTGTATTACAATTATCACTCCGCTGGCAATAACTGCCTTCTGTGCTTTCCGGAGCTCGCCGGTTGCCAGCAACCGCTGAACCACCAGTTGGTCGGTACCGTGTGAAGCCATCGAAAGAAACACACCACCTGTGAGACCGGCTATTAGTGAATAGGGTTGGCTGAAGAAACCTGCGATTCCTCCCTCGAACCCTGAATTGAAAATAACGAGTTTTTGGGCTATGTTTTCGGCACTTAATGCCGTAAAAATACTACCCTCAACCATGAAACCTATCAGCACAGCTGATATGATCGCCCCTCCAAGATAGATGAACATCTGAATGGCATCCACCCAGATCACCCCGCGTAAACCTCCTGTGTAAGTGTATGCCAGGGTAACCAGCACTATCAGAAGAATTGCATAGGGGTAGTCGATATCGAGGAGCAGTTTAACAGGAATGGCAGTGGCAAAGAGCCTGACTCCGTCTCCGGCGACTCTTGTGAAAATGAACACGGCTGATGCCGTCGACCGGGTTTTCTTTCCGAATCTCATCTCAAGAAAGGCATATGCAGTTGAAAGATCGCCTTTGAAATATTGCGGTAGAAGAAGAAATGCAACTATGATCCTTCCAAGAAGGTATCCAAATGTCACCTGTAGGAAGTTGAGACCGGTAAGATAAGCTAGACCGGGTATTGAAATGAAGGTAAGTGTGCTGGTTTCAGCCGCAACAATTGAGAAGGTGACGAGCAACCAGTTTACATCGCCTCT
>Ga0116141_10005177_pt1 | contig 10938 bp, 7 predicted proteins | sample AD_UKC097_MetaG_FD_89744 | JGI IMG/M metagenome (GOLD analysis project Ga0116141, IMG submission 89744) | Active sludge microbial communities of municipal wastewater-treating anaerobic digesters from USA - AD_UKC097_MetaG | ecosystem: Engineered > Bioreactor > Anaerobic > Digestate | place: USA... | reverse complement strand
CGCGACATGTGCATCTTCTTCGGCTACCAGGACCCCGCGCATTTTTACTACGTGCATATCGCGACCAGGGCCGATCCCCACGCCCATTCGGTGTTTATCGTCAACGGCGCCCCGCGGGTTTCGATCGCCGCCGAACGTACCGAAGGCGCCGACTGGGGGCTGGATGTCTACCATAAGGTACGTATCGCGCGGGACACCGCATCGGGCGCGATCAAGGTCTTCTTCGACAACCTGGATACGCCCATCATGACCGCGCAGGACAAGACGTTTCTTCACGGCAAGGTCGGATTTGGCTCGTTCGACGACACCGGCAACGTGGATAACATCGTCCTTTGGGGAAAAAAGAAGGAGTAGTTGCGCAACGACTGGGTCCGCGGTCACGGGGGAATCTGCCTGTATGAACTGCGATTTCTGCGGCGTCCGGAGTTCGATCGGATTCTGCGGCGAATGCAAACGCCTGCTGTGCGAAGACTGCGCGGAAAAATGCGAGAGCTGCGGAAGCCTGATCTGCCGCGAACATGCGCGCGACACCGCGTACCGGCGGCTCTGTCCCGCGTGCATGCGTGAACGGAAGCAGCAGTTTGCATCGACCATCGACGAGATGCGGCGCTACGCCTACGAGATGGCCAACCAGACCGAAGGGCGGATGGGCGCCTTTTTCGAGCGCCTCATCGACGTGCTCGAGGAGGTCCGCCGCCGCGACCGGGATCTCCAGGACGCGCAGGCGCAGCTCGAGCAACGGATCGCCCAGCGTACCCAGGCCCTTCAGCGCCAGGTGCAGGAGAAAGACGCCGCCTACCGGAACGTCCTCGCCATGAAAGACGCCGCGCTCCAGGCCACCCGCGCCAAAAGCGAGTTTCTCGCCAACACCAGCCACGAGATCCGCACGCCCATGAACGGCGTCATCGCCATGAGCGACCTCCTGCTCGATACGGAACTCACGGCCAGCCAGCGGCACTACGTCGAAACCATCCAGCGTTCGGGGCGCGCCCTGCTGTCGCTGGTGGACGATATCCTCGATTATTCGCGGATCGAGGCGGGACGGCTCACCATCACCCCCATTCCCTTCGACCTGGAGGTGACCATTACCGACGTGGTCGAGCTGCTGGCCCCGCGCGCCGAGGAAAAGGGGCTCGCCCTGATCATGCGGTACGCGCCGAACGCCCCCCGGCGGCTCATCGGCGATGCGGGCCGCGTCCGCCAGATCCTGACCAATCTCATCGGCAACGCGATCAAATTCACGCACCAGGGCCACGTGCTCGTGAACACGGAATGCCTTGGTCTCGATGAGGAACGCGCCATTCTCCGCATCGCGGTTGAAGACACCGGGATCGGCATCCCGCAATCGCGGCTCAACGACATTTTCCGCCAGTTCGTGCAGGCCGATGACGCCACCTACCAATACTATGGCGGCACCGGGCTTGGTCTGCCCATCACCCACAAGCTCTGCCGCATGATGGGCGGGCGAATCGGTGTCAAGAGCACCGCGGGCGAAGGTTCGCGGTTTCGCGTCACCCTCCCGTTTGCGCTGGACCGCGAGGCCGCGCTGGCGCCGCCCGACGACGCTACTGATCTCCACGGCGTGCAGGTGCTCGTCGCCGACCCGAGCCAGGTGAACCAGCGTATTCTATATGAACAGCTTTGCGGCTGGGGCCTGCGCGTCGAAACGGTCTCGACGCCGGAAAAGGCCCTCGCCGGGATGCGCAGCGTCCGCCGCAAGGGCGACCCGTTTCACATGACCCTCATTACCCATCAACCCGGCCCGATGGACGCTATCGCGCTGGGCGAGGCCATCAAGGCCGACCCCGAACTGCGCGGTACCGTGCTCGTGATGCTGTCCCGGACAGGTCAGCGCGGGGAAGCCGCGCGGGCCGCCGCCGCCGGATTCGCCGCCTACCTCAGCGGCGTTTATCGCAGCAGCGAACTGCATGACATGCTCCGCGCCGTCTGGTCGGCCCACGAAAGCGGCCAGGAGGCTACGCTCATTACGCGGCATACGGTCGCGGAGGCGCGTGAAAAGGGCGACCAGAACGAGGCCCGCCCCAAACCGTACATCAACGCCAACATCCTCGTGGTCGACGACGAACCGGTGAACCAGGAGGTCGCGGTGGAGGTCCTGAAAACCCTGGGATGCCGCGTCACCGTCGCGTCCAACGGCCAGGAAGGCCTCGAACGGTACCGGCAGGATCAGTTCGACGCCGTCCTCATGGATTGCGAAATGCCGGTGCTCGACGGCTACGCCGCCACGCGCGCCATCCGCGAGTGGGAAGGCCAGGCCGCCCATGTCCCCATCATCGCGATGACGGGGTATGCCTCCGAACTCGAACAGAAGAAATCCATCGCGGCCGGGATGGACGACCATTTTGTGAAACCCGTGGAACCCGCCATGCTGATGGACCTCCTGATGCGGTGGCTCCACAAACAACCCGCGGGCGTGCCCGAAGGAAGTACGATGGAAGATGTTACCCAGGCTGCGCCGGAGAAAACCCCGGCGCCACACGGACCCCAATCCGCCGCCGGCGAGCTCCCCGTGCTGGACATGCAACGCGCCCTGGAAGTCACCGGCGGCAATGCCCGAATTCTCAAGCGCGTCACGGATGTGTTTCTGGCCAACCTGCCCAACGAGGTGGAGGCCCTCGCGGCCGCTCTGACGGCCGGGCAGCGCGAGACGGTCCAGCGCAAGGCCCACGCCCTCAAGAGCGCCGCGGCCTCCATGGGCGGCCTTCGCGTGAACACGATCGCGCTGGAGATCGAGGCCGCCGCGAAGGAAGACCGCCTCACCGAAGCCCAGGAACGCTATGCGAACGAGCTTGTTGCGGAGTTCGCCCGCCTGAAAACCGCCCTCGAGGCGGTGGACTGGGACAAGGAAATCCCGGCATCGTCGTAGCGCTGCGGCGTCCAGGACGGCCCGATGCGGTTCACTTCGTGGGCGAGGGGCTCTCGTACGCGCCGATATCGGGCGCGTTTCCCTGGGGCACGGGCACGCCCGTGAAATCCGCGGGCCGCGGATACAGGGCCTCGACCGCCCAGCCTGCGTCAATGCAGGGCGAACCGGGCGTCAGACGGAAGTCGAGCGCGTCCATGTTCGCGAGGCCCGGCGCCGCGACGATGGAATGCGGTTCAAGGCCGGTCAGTGCCCGGTAGGCCGCGAATTCGGCCATCGTGAACGCGTGCTCGGAAACCGCCACCATCGTTCCTTCCGCCTGGTACCAGCAATTGTGGTCCATGACCAGGCTTTTGACCTGTTCGAGGGGCCAGCTGGGCGCGTAGAACGCGTTCTTCTTTGCTTCGTAGAAGACATTGTTCAGGATGTAAAACTCGGACTGCTGCGCCGGGCTCGTGTAGAAGCACAGGTGGCGCCCGCTCGGGTCGGGCCGTTGCGCGTGGCCCCATCCGTGCCCCGCATTGATGCACGTGTTGTTGATGAACCAGATGTGGTGCGTCGTCGAGGTCTCGGGACGGTTCCAGTATTCAAACGAGTATTCGCAGTTCCAGACCAGGTTGTTCTGGTACACGATGTTGTATTGCGCCGCAACGCCACCGGTGCTCTGGTGGGTCATGGCGGCGTCGTAGACCTCCCAGAACCGGCACCGCTCGACCAGGCAATCGTGGGCCGGACCCCAGAACTCCACCCCGTTGCCGAAACGGACCGTGCGGTCGCCGCCCATCTGGTCGCCGCCGCCGATGTAGCCGAAATCGCAGCCGCGCACGATGATGTAGTGGGTACTGCCTCCGCCGACGCCGTGCGCTGCACCGTACAGACACGCGAGGTTCTCGTAGCACACGTGGTGCCGGTTCTGCTGGTTGATGATGTGATCGCGCACCGCGCACTCGATGGATTCATACCGCTCCGCGGGATTTGTCTCCGAATACACGTACACGGCGAACCCGGCCTCGTCGTACCAGTACTCGTCCTGCTGGTCGAGGTCTTCCCGGTTCCAGACCTTCACCCCGCACCGGGGTCCGTGGTTGAGAATGATGTTGCCCACATCGCGCGGAATCAGGCCCGCGCCCAGCCGTTCCAGGCGGATATTGTCCAGGTACAGGGTCACCCCGGCGGGCAGGCAACCGCCCAGCACGAAGTTGAGGCGGCCATCCCCGGCGTCCTCGACGGCGCCAAAGGTCATGGTGTGAACGGCCCATTCGGCCGTCACAGGCATATTGTGCGGATTGCGCGGGTGGGCGTATCGCGTCCAGGGCGCGCCGCTTTTCATGATCACGGGCGGATACATCTCGAACGGGGCCGAGGCCCGCACCGCCATGGTCAGCCGGTACATCCCGCCCCGCTCGACGGCGAACCCGCTCGTATAGAACTGGATGTGATGCGGTTCGCTGCCGGAAGCCTCACACGCAATGCGAATCGCACCGGGACTGCCCTCGACGCCGCCGGCCTCGCGCCCCACCGCCACCTTCGCGCCGCCTTCCGCGTGGGACGACCACCCCTGCGCGTCCATGTCGAAACCGGGGTTCACGAGCAGGTTCTCGATGCCGGACACGTCGGCAGGGGCAACCCCGCCCGCCGACCAGAGCTTGTCCCCGGCGGCGGCCCAATCGTCCGGATTGTCCTTCGCGATCGAGCCCAGCAACAGCGGTTTTGGTCCCTCGCCGTACGCGCCGTAGGTGATGTATCCGCCTCCTTCGCTGCCGCTCTGGGGCACGAGCTGTCCACGCCAGGCGTCGCCCCGTTTGAACAGGACCGCGTCGCCCGGAGCCAGCGGATGCGCGTTGACCTGTGTCAGGCTCGCCCAGGCCTCCTGCGGAGACAGGCCGCTGTTGTCGTCGGAACCCGCGTTGGCGACGTAATACGTCGCGGCAACCGCCACCGGCGCGCATGCAAGCAGGCCCACCATGATCACGCCCAAGAAACGAACCCGGTGCGATGGCATGCGACGGCCCCTCCTTTGCCCGGGCCCGCGGCCCGATTCACTTAAACGTCCGGGAAACCGCACCGGTTACGCCAGCGCTCTCCCGGTGCTGCTCATGGACAACGTGGCGTGCAACACGCCTTTGAGCTGGTGCAGGGCGTCCGTCAGCGCGCGAATCTGTCCCGCCCGGCCCCGCACCATGATCATCTCCGCGCACAGGTGATGCGTCAGGTGCACGTGCGTGCTCGCCATGATCGTTCCCTCGAAATCGTGCTGTAAATCAATCAGTTTCTCGGAGAGATTCCGCGAATGGTGGTCAAACAGGATCGTGACCGTGCCCAGCGCTTCTTCGTTCTTCTCCCATGCCTCGGCGACGAGCCGGTCGCGGATCATATCGCGGATGAACTCGGAACGGTTGCCGTAATTGCCTTCCGCCACCATGCGTTCCAGGCGCTCCAGCAGCGGTTTCTCGATCGAAAAGCTCAACCGGGCCAATTCCGACATCACGGGCCTCCCTGCGGTGCGCCGTCCGCGTCTTCTTCTTCCAGGCTCCATTCCGAGCGCAGTTGCACCACGCCCTCGCGCTGCGGCAGCTCGTCCCCGGCCGTCACCGGCGCTACCGTCAGCGGGATGCCTTCGACAAAATCGATCTCTTCGGGGCCCGCCGCCACCCGGACATCCATGCTGTATTGTCCCGGACTGAACACGTTTTTGAGCCGGGCGGTGAGCGCATACACGCCCCCGTCGCGCATCTCCAGACGGTCCAGCACGTACGACGTGCCGATCGTGCCCAGGACCAATCCGTCGTCGCGGCGGAACTGGACGTTGACGGTATAGTCCGGACGTGACCGGCGGGCGCGGCAATGCAGGCGGAGCCCGAACGGCTCCTCCATCAGCACAAACCCCGCCGGTTCGCCATGGCGGTTCAGGACGTCCACGCGGAAGACCTCGAGGTCGCATGGATAGCGCCGGTGAAATTCGGGCGGGATCGGCGTCCCGGGTTCGACGGCGGTCGCGCGCGCCAGATACGCCTCGACCACATCCGCGATGGGGCCGCGCTGCACAATGCGTCCGCGCTCCAGCAGGATCCCCGACTCGCACAGCGCCTTCACCGCCTGCATGTTGTGCGACACGAACAGGACGGTCCGTCCGCCGCCCGCCACGTCTTTCATCTTGCCGACGCATTTTTTCTGAAACTCGGCGTCGCCCACCGAGAGCACCTCGTCAACGATGAGGATTTCCGGCTCGAGGTGCGCCGCCACCGCGAACGCCAGCCGCACGCGCATGCCGTTGGAGTAGCGTTTGACCGGCGTATCCAGAAACTCGTCCACGCCCGCAAAATCGACAATCGCCTCGAACTTCCGCCGGATCTCGGCCTTGCGCATGCCCAGGATCGCCCCGCTGAGGAAGATGTTTTCGCGGCCGCTCAGTTCGAGATGAAATCCCGTGCCGACCTCAAGCAGCGACCCGATACGGCCATGGATTTCGGCCCGGCCCCGCGTGGGCTCGGTAATCCGCGCGAGGATCTTCAACAGCGTGGACTTGCCTGCCCCGTTGCGGCCCATAATCCCGAGCACGTCCCCCTCGTGGACGTCGAGGTCGATGCCGCGCAGCGCCCAGAAGGTGCCCGGCGGGGTTTCGGGATCGTGGCCGCCCGCTTTCGCCGCCCGGCGTTCGCGTGAGGTGTTGCGCAGCCACGCGGGCAGCGTGGCGAGCGTGTCGCGGAAGGTGCGGTAGACCTCGTGGGTCTCGCCCAGCCGGTAGCGCTTGCCCAGTCCGCGAACCTGAATGGCGATCTTGTCGGTGCTCATCAATTCCCACTGCTGCGGGTTGCGCATGGCGCGCGGCGCCCGGGTTTACACAATGTCCGCGAACGTGCGTTCCATGCGTTTGAAATAGTATATACCGGCGGCCAGCATCGCTACGGCGACCGCGGTTCCCAGCACGAACAGGTCCCACGGGGGCCCCGGCGCGATCGCGACCGGGCGGCCGGGCAGCAGTTCGACGCCGTTCAGATGGCGGAACAGGGCCCAGCGCGTGCCTTCAACCACCGCCGCCATGGGGTTCAGGGCATAGACGTAGCGCCACGCGCCCAGCGCGTCCTTGACGGCGCTGTACGGCGTGATCACCGTGAGAAACATCCAGAGCTGCACCAGAAACGGAACGATGTGCCGGACGTCGCGGTATTTGACGTTCAACGCGGCGAGAAACGAGCCCGCGCCGAAGGCCGCGCCGCACGCCAGCGCCATGAACACCGGCAGCAGCAGCCACGACGCGCCCGGGACGATCCCGTAGAAGAACGTCAGCGCCAGAAGCATGACAAACGCGAGTGCGAAATCCACAAACGCGGCCGCGCAGGGCGTCGCGGGCGCCATCAGGCGGGGAAAATAGATCTTCGTCAGCATCGGCGCGTTCTGCACCATGCTGTTGCTGGCCTGCGTGATCGACGACGCGAAATAATTCCACGGCAACAGGCCCGCGATGTAAAACAACGGCCCCGGCAAGCCGTCCGACGAAAAGTCCGCCACCCGTTGAAACAGAACCGTGAACACCACCATCTGGCACAACGGCACCAGCACCGCCCACGCCGCTCCCAGCAGCGTCTGCTTGTACTTGATCTTGACGTCCCGCCACACCAGAAACCCGAACAGTTCGCGGTACTGCCACAACTCGCGCCAGTGCACATGCATCCATCCCCGCGACGGCTCTATCACGTGCACTTCGCGCGGCATGTCGTCAACGGTTTGGTTCATGGATCTCCCGGCGCCTCACGATGCGACGCACTTCCCTCGCGTGATTGTATGCCGCGTCTCCAAAACGGTGCAACCGGAGAACGCCGGGGCGGCATGCTTCCTCCATCGTTGTACATCCTCCCGCACGCAGCGCCGTGATCGCCCGGGCGGCAACGCGTACGCAACGCGCCGCCCGTTCCCGCATGATATGATCTCCGAATCCGCATGTCACCTCCGAACGGACGCAGGTTTCTGCGCGATTCGTCCGGCCGCTGCTTCGGGCGTGCCAAGCCGGGTATAATCCCCTGCGCACCGATTGCGGGACCCTTGGCGGCGCCCGGGAGCATGCATTCCGTTTACGAAGGAGACGACGTGGAGACCATCCGGCGGTTCCGAAGCCTGGCCGTTCGCGGGGGGCTGCTGTTGTCGGCGGCGGCGGGGGCCGTTGGCTATGTCATCTCGCCCGAATTGGGCCAGGGCCTCCTGGGCGGCGGCATCACGGGGGTGCTGGCGTTCTGGTTTCTGGCGCGTCAAACCGAGCGCCTGGCCGGGGCGCCGCGCGAGAAAGCCCACGCCGCCGCCTACGCCTGGACCGCTCTGCGCCTGATGCTCTACGGCGCGGTGCTCGCCGGGGCATACCGGCTGGACCCCGAATCGCTGCACGGATTGCTGGGCGCGACGCTCGGTCTGTTCATCATCCAGGGCGTTGTACTCGCGCTCAGCCTGACCTGGCCCGGCCTCAAAACCCGCGGGAAAGAGCAGGATCCGCCCCGCTAAGCCGCCGTTCCCGCGCCGCCTGGCATCATGCCCAGTCGAGCAGGCGTTGCGAACCCGTCAACGCCCGGATCCCGGTCACGTCTTGCGACACCTCCAGACAGCCCCGGTATTCCCGCTCCACGGTGCGCATCGCGAAATACCGCACGTGAATGAAGCGGCCGCCCATCTCAAACCAGAACTCCGCGGCGTCCTTCGTTCCCGCGCGGAACTCTTCGAGAATGCGGTTTACCATGTGGAGGCTCTTTGACGGGTGGCAGTTCTGGACCTGCCGTCCGATCACCCCCGGGCTCCGCGGAAAGATTCGCGCCGGTCCTTCCGAGTAATAACGGACCACGTCGTGCTCGTCCACAAACGAGATGTCCACGGGAAGGTGCGTGAGCAACAGGTTCACCTGTTCCAGCGTGAGCAGTCCCGTGTCCAGCGGCAACGCGTTCAGTGCGGAGGGGCGCGCCGGCGCCGGCGGGGTTGCGGCGGGCTGCCAGGCCGGCTCGGGTTCGATCAGCGTGTAGCCGATCTCCTGTTCCCCCCGGTGCACGTTCACCCAGTCGTCCTGGCTGAGCAGTTCGAGGCACATGGGAAAGAGGATGTTCTCCTCTTTGTAGATCATGTCCTCGATGGCCGTGAGGAGCGGCGCGGCCTGCGCATGCGCCGCGGCCATGTCGTTTCTGGCCAGCGCGCCGCGCACCTGCTTCAGCTGGGCCCGGATGTCGTCGTGAATGGACCACATCACCTTCGGCGGCGCCGTGACCCCGTAGTGCTCCATCCGGGGAAAGAGCTGGTTCTCTTTGCGGACATAATGCTTCTCAATCTCGGCAAGACGCGTGAATTCGATCGAGAGCCGCCCGGGATCGCCTGTGCCCGGTTCGCTCAGGAACCCCCGGATCCGCGCGAGGACGTCTGCGATTGCGGCATTCTCCCGGCGAAACGTGTGCACCGGATGACCCGGAGGGGTCTCCGGCCGGCTCGAGCGGTCCAGCGACTCCCGGAACACCGCCACGTGCACGTCGCACAGGCGTTTGATCTCCTCCTCGGGCAGGCCTTCCTGGACCAGCTGCTGCTCCATCGCCGCGATCTCGCCCGGACCCACGTTCTGCACGAGCTCGGCGAACTCCCGCTTCACCGCCTCCACGCCCTTGCCCTCATGCAGGCCCTTGATGATCTCCTTGAGCTTGGCCACGCGGTCCGGGTCCAGCTCGCTGCCCGCACGCTGCGGCGCGGCCTCGGCCGCATCGATCTCCACGGTCTCGCCTGCCTGCTCGCGGATCGCGTTGGCGAGGGTCTCGAGCAGGTCGGCCAGCGCGATTTCGCCGATCTGCGCGGCCTTGGCCAGCGTGGCAAACTGGCCGACCGTCTTGCGCATCAGCGGATTGCGCAACATCGTGAACTTCTCGGATAACGCGGTCAGGGTGTCGAGCAGAAACGGATACTGATCGACCAGCTTCCCCACGCGGATATTGGCATCGAGTTTCATGTGCGGGCCCTCCCGGTGTTGCCTGGTTTCCGTGCGCCGGCTCCCACCCCGGACCAAAGCATACCACGAACCCCGACACCCCATGCCAGTCCACAAGCGATGGGTGAGCGGGCACACCGCCTTGCCCGGGCCGGGCGGTTCCCTCCCGTGTCTGGTAATCGCGGCTTCCGGGGGCGCCTGTAACCTGGCCGGGGATTGTGCTACACTGGATGCGGAAAAAAAGGCGATAAAATCAGCCCGGACGGAGGGGTTCGGGCACGTGAGAATGGAGCGCGTGACAGGTTTGCAGGCTGCGCAACCCTCTCCGCCCCGGTGCCGGTCCATTCGAAGCACATGGCGGCGCTTTTCAGCTTGTTCTGTTGCGCCCTGAACACGAAACACGCGTCTTCCTGTCCACAGAGAAATCCACGACGGCGCGACCGCCCGCGCCCCCGCACCCCTGTGGCGGGCGGTGAGACCCGCGGAAGAGCGCGTAGGAAGGAGTGACGAACCCTCCATGCAAACACTGGTCAATGTATCGAACCGGCTTCCAGTCACCGTGGGGAAGACCATCCGGCAGGCGTCGGGCGGACTTACGGCAGCGCTCGAAGGGCTTTCGTCTGACGCATTTCGCCTGAAGTGGGTCGGGTGGCCCGGTGCGCCAGTCAGCGCGGCCGAACGGCGCGAGGAAATCGCGCATTTTTTGATGGAGGAATACAACTACGTTCCGGTGTATCTAACGCGGAGCGAGGTGAACGGCCATTACCACGGGTTCGCGAACTCGAGCCTGTGGCCCATTCTGCATTACATGCCGAATTACATGCACTATGAGGAACGGTGGTGGGAAACGTACCTCGAAGTCAACCGCCGGTTCGCGGAATGTATCCTGGAGAACACGGACGAAGAAGCCATCATCTGGGTGCATGACTATCAGCTTATGGTGCTGCCGAGACTGCTGCGCCGGGCCCGCCCGAGACAGCGCATCGGTTTCTTCCTGCACACGCCGTTTCCGTCGTATGAGATTTTCCGGTGCCATCCAAAGCGGGTGGAGTTGGTGGAAGGCCTGCTGGGCGCCGATCTCGTTGGGTTTCACACGTACGGATATCTGCGCCAT
>Ga0116141_10005175_pt1 | contig 10940 bp, 8 predicted proteins | sample AD_UKC097_MetaG_FD_89744 | JGI IMG/M metagenome (GOLD analysis project Ga0116141, IMG submission 89744) | Active sludge microbial communities of municipal wastewater-treating anaerobic digesters from USA - AD_UKC097_MetaG | ecosystem: Engineered > Bioreactor > Anaerobic > Digestate | place: USA... | reverse complement strand
CCTTGCCTCCTCTGCCTTGAACCTTATAAGTATCAACTGGCAGTCGTTTTACATAGCCATCGTGAGTAATGGTTACAACTACGGTTTCGTCCGCAATCAGGTCTTCCAGATTGAAAGTTCCCGCTGGCGCAGGAATGATAGTTGTTAATCTTTTATCGGCAAATTTATCTCTCAATTCTGTTGTTTCCTGTTTAATCAAGTTCATTCTCAGTTCTTTATGTTCCATCAGTTCCGTGAGACGGGCAATAGTAATCAGCAATTCCTGATATTCCGTTTCAATTTTATCGCGTTCCAAACCAGTTAGCCGTTGCAATCGCATCTCCAGAATCGCCTTTGCCTGGATTTCGCTTAAACCGAATTTTTCCTGTAAACCGTTGCTAGCATCATTTGGAGTTTGGGAAGCACGAATTAAAGCTATCACTTCATCCAGATGGTCCAGGGCAATTTTCAAGCCCTCTAAAATATGCAACCGTTCCTTGGCATTACGCAATTCAAATTCAGTGCGGCGTAAAACAACATCGTGGCGAAAATCAATAAAGTTCTGCAACATATCTTTCATATTCACCACTTGGGGAACGCCATCTATCAGACAGAGATTAATTACCCCGAAAGTGGATTGTAGTTGAGTGTATTTATACAGTAAATTACGCACCACTTGCGCATCCTGATTGCGTTTCACTTGAATTACCAAACGCATGCCTTCGCGTCCGGATTCATCACGAATATCGCTAATTCCTTCAATTTTCTTATCCTTCACCAGCTCCACCATTCTTTCAATTAACAGCGTTGTGGATAGTTGATAAGGTATGGCACTGATTATTACTTGTTCTGCATCATTGGGCAGGGTTTCAATTTTAGTTTCCCCCCGCATAATTATTTTACCTCTACCGGTTTCAAAATAATCTTTAATTCCTTCTGTTCCCAAAATAAAGCCACCGGTAGGGAAATCGGGTCCTTTTATATATTGCAGTAAATCCAGAGGTTGCAAATCGGGATTATCAATTAAGGCAATAACCGCATCACAGACCTCACCGATATTATGAGGAGGCATATTGGTAGCCATTCCTACGGCAATTCCCGAAGAACCGTTTACCAATAAATTGGGAAAACGGGCAGGAAAAACCACTGGTTCTTGGCGTGTTTCATCATAGTTACTTCTAAAATCAACCGTTTCCTGATCCAATTCCGCCAGCATTTCCATCGTTATTTTTTGCAAGCGTGCTTCTGTATATCGCATTGCGGCAGGTGGGTCTCCATCAATGGAACCAAAATTTCCCTGACCGTCAATGAGAGGATAGCGCATAATCCAGGGCTGAGCCAAACGGACTAAAGTGGGATATACAACCTGTTCGCCATGGGGATGATAGTTACCACTTGTGTCACCAGCGATTTTAGCACATTTACGAAAATGGCCTCCTGGGGTTAAATTCAATTCGTGCATTGCATAAATTATTCTGCGTTGCGAGGGTTTCAAGCCATCCCGAATATCGGGTAAAGCGCGAGAAACAATCACGCTCATAGAATAATCCAAATATGCCTGTTTTAGTTGTTCTTCAATTTGCACGGGGATAATTTTTGTTTGTTCAGACATCTATTTTACTCCTTAAACATCCAGATTTTTTACATACCGGGCATTTTCCTGGATAAATTCCCGGCGGGGCTCAACTTCATCCCCCATTAAGATAGTAAACATCCTATCCGCTTCAATGGCATCATCCATCTTAATAGCAATCAATTTTCGGTTTTCGGGGTCCAGAGTGGTTTCCCAAAGCTGTTCTGCATTCATTTCTCCCAGCCCTTTATAGCGTTGCACGAACACCCCTTTTTCGCCAAATTCCCGAATTGCTTCATCGCGTTCGTTTTCATTATACACATAAACTTTCTGCTTGCCTTTTCTTACCAGAAAAAGAGGAGGCATGGCAATATATAGTTTACCTTCTTCAATCACGGAACGCATATAGCGATAGAAAAAGGTCATCAGCAAAGTAGCAATATGCGAGCCATCTACATCTGCATCAGCCATAATGATAATTTTATGATAGCGTATCTTTTTAATGTCAAAATCCTGCCCAATTCCAGCTCCCAAAGCTAAAATTATCGGCTGTATCTTTTCATTATTCAGCACCTTATCCATTCTCGCTTTTTCCGTGTTCAACATTTTTCCCCACAGCGGAAGAATGGCTTGAAAAGAACGGTCTCTACCTTGTTTAGCACTTCCACCAGCAGAATCGCCTTCCACTAAAAAAAGTTCCGTTTTTTCCGGATCATTTAAAGTGCAGTCCGCTAGTTTTCCAGGCAGGGAACCACTTTCCAAAACTGTTTTGCGGCGGGTAAGCTCTCTGGCTTTTCTGGCTGCTTCTCTTCCGCGTGCAGCTAAAATACTTTTCTGAGCAATGTTTTTTGCTTCTGCAGGATGCTCTTCAAAATATTCCATCAACTTCTCATAGACAGCGCTATTAACAATTCCTTCCACTTCTGAATTTTGCAATTTAGTTTTGGTTTGACCCTCAAACTGGGGATTAGTAATTTTTAGTGAAATTACTGCTGTAAGCCCTTCTCTGATATCTTCTCCAGAAGGAGTAACTTTCTCATTTTTAAGCAAATCGGCATTTTTGATATAGGTATTAACCGCACGCGTTAAGCCGCTTTTAAATCCGCTTAAATGTGTTCCCCCTTCAGTAGTGTTAATATTATTGGCAAAACTGAAGATATTTTCTTGATAACCCTCATTGTATTGCACCGCTACTTCAAATTCCATCCCTTCTCTAACGCTGGAAATGTATATCGGATTGGGAAAGAGCGGTTTTTTGTTCTGATTTAGATATTCCACAAAGCTTTTAATGCCACCCTCATATTTAAAATCATGCATTCTGCCACTGCGTTCATCTTTCAACATAATCCGCAATCCGCTATTCAAAAAAGCTAGCTCTCTTAAACGCGAAGTGAGGTAATCAAAACTAAATTCCGTGGTCTCAAAGATCAGCGGATCAGGGTGAAAAGTTACTATTGTGCCTGTTTTATTAGTATCACCTAAAACCTGCAATTCGGTTACGGGAATGCCTCTTTCAAAACGCATATAGTATTCTTTGCCGTCTTTGAAAATATTCACTTCCAAAAAGTCCGAAAGAGCATTTACTACGGATACGCCTACACCATGCAGACCTCCCGAAACCTTATAACTTTTATCGTCAAATTTGCCCCCTGCATGCAGAATAGTTAAAACCACTTGCACTGCTGGAACTCCCATATCTTTTTGAATATCAACAGGAATTCCGCGTCCATTATCTTCCACTTTCACATATCCTTCCGGAGTTATAGTGCAAATGATTAAATCACAATAACCTGCCAATGCTTCATCAATGGAATTATCTACCACTTCATAAACCAGATGATGCAATCCGCGTTCACCGGTGCCTCCAATATACATTGCAGGACGTTTTCGGACTGCTTCCAAACCTTTCAGCACTTTAATATTGCTGGCTGTATAAGTTGAGCTTTGCATATTCTATTGTCTCCTATAATTTTATAAATTATGCTAAGGATTTTTTTCAGAGCTGCTGATGAGCTATCAAATTTGTATCCTTAATTTGTTGCCATACTAAATGATATAAGGTTATTGTCAAGCATTTTCTTTCTTCCTTTTGCTTTTATAACTCTCTATCTTTCAATGTGTTATAATGGCTTATAATTTTTCATTTTTCCGCGTTCACAAATTCATCCCTTTTCCCCCTCTTTTCCCTTTTTGTTCACTCCTGCTTCTATCCCATATCCAGCCCGTATCCTTCCCGTATCGTTCCCGTATCCGATACGGGAATTATACCGGATAATAATTGCCCTTACAAAGCAAAGAAGTAAGGGCAAAATGCAATAGGGAAAAGCAATAAATAAAAACGAGGGTCGTCCATAGACAGTAAGTTGCTGTTTTCCTGTAGGTTAACCTCCCTGGCAACTAGCTTCATTACAGCATAACATATCTATTCTTGAAGGAAAAGTAAACTGTCATACCTGCCCTGGCAGCAATCCCATTAGAATTTACTGCAATGCTTGTTTGTTCAGGAGCAAATATTATCGTAATCATCCCTAATGCTAATTTAAAATTCACTTCTTATGTTTGGCATTCCCGATGTGCTCAGCATATAAAGAATCTTTAGAGGAAAGAAGCAGCTCCTTTTGTTTACGAATTTCAGAGGGTTTGGGAATAGGGATTGGTTTTCCTGTTTCGTAATCTAACCCGGTGTAATACATACAGGTGGAAATCGTCATTGGAGTAGGGGTAAATTCTTGCACCTGGTCTACATTAAGTTTATTTTTTTTCAGCCAGTTACGCAGTTTATAAGCATCCTCCATCGTGGTTCCAGGATGTCCAACTATAAGATAGGGAATAATTTGTCGTTTTAATCCTGCTTTGTTAGTATAGTAATAATACTTCCGGCAAAATGTTTCAAAGAGATTGATGTTGGGCTTATTCATCAGGCGTAGAACCTTAGGAACAGAATGTTCTGGAGCAAGTTTTAGCCGCCCACCTGTATATTTTGTAGCAATAGCTTCAATATAGTTATCGTCTATAATTGCCATATCATATCGGATTCCTGAAGCAATGAACAAATGTTTGATCTTGGGCAAGCTGTTTATCTTTTCCAAAAGCTGCAGTTGGACTGAATGGTTAATTTGCAAATTGGGACATAGCTCAGGAACCAGACAGGAACTTCTTTTACAGCTTGCAGGAAAGCCTAGCTTACAAAAAGAAGCATACATATTGGCTGTAGGCCCTCCCACATCGGAAATGGTACCGTTATGTTTCTGTGCTTCTTGCAATAACGATTTTTCTGAGCGGGATTGAATATGGCGTCCCTGATGGCAAGAAATCGCACAAAAATTGCATCCGCCATAACATCCTCGGTGGGAAGTGATTGAGCCCTTAATTTGTTCATAGGCAGGAATTGTATGTCCTGCATATTCAGGATGAGGATAATAAGTAAAAGGCAACGCATAAATAGCATCCATTTCTTCAGAAGAAAGAGGTTTTGCCGGGGGATTATGCTTTAACCAGCGTCCTGCCGTTTTTTGATATAAGATTTTAGTTCGGTAGTTTTCTTCAAATTGCCTGGTCATCAAGTAAAAGGTATCTTTAGCGGCACACTTCTCTGCTTCCGGCAAAATAAGATCTTCCTCGGTTGGAGGAGTAGAAGCAAAAACAACGCTGGAAGGTAAATTTTGAATACTGCTTACAGGATTTCCTTGTTGCAATAAAACAGCAAGTTCTGTTACAGGCCTCTCCCCCATTCCATAAAGCAAAATATCTGCTTTGCTATCTGCTAAAATGCTGTTGCGAACTTTATCCTGCCAAAAATCGTAATGTGCAATCCTCCGCAAAGAGGATTCAATGCCACCGATGACAATTGGCACCCCCTTAAAAAGACGCCTTAAAATATTGGTGTAAATAATGGTAGCCCGGTCTGGACGCCTGCCAATTTTTCCATCAGGACTGTAAGCATCATCGGTTCTAATTTTTCTTTGTGCTGTGTAGTGATTAACCATAGAATCCATATTGCCAGTAGTAATACCAAAAAAAAGACGCGGTCTACCCAAAACTGTGAAAGCGGAATCATCTTTCCAGTTGGGCTGAGCAATAATCCCCACTCTAAAACCCGCTGCCTCCAAAGTGCGTCCAATTATTGCTGCAGCAAAGGCAGGATGGTCTATATAGGCATCTCCGCTAAGCAAAATAATGTCTAACTCATCCCAACCTCTCGTTTTCAGGTCGGATTGGTTAACAGGTAAAAAGGGCATCAATTAAAAAAGGGTAATGGCTTTTTTTCACTTGCCATTACCCCTGAAAAAGGTAGGCATCTAATCAGGGATTGACCCTGATAATATTGATTGCCTGAATGCCTTTGTCCGTTTCCATCAAATCAAAAGTAACCAATTCGTCTTGCTCCAGAACTTTCAATTCTCTGGGAGAATTAGTAACTATAGATTTCCAATGAACAAAGTATTCCTTGTTGTCTTCAGTAATAATAAAGCCATAACCTTTATTCTTGTTAAACCATTTAACTTTTCCTTTCATACTCACCTCGTATATATTTATCCTAATGTCACAAAAAAAATATAGGGCTGATTATGTCAATAAAAATGTCTAACCCGTTTTAAAACAAGGAAAAAAATTTAACGGGTAAAGCCATTCCCTACATTGATAATAAATTCCCTCCTCCAGGATGCAGAAAAAATTTGCTTAACCTTTATTTTTCCAATGTTCAGCTTACTTTGGTTGCCCCGAAACGAAAAAATAGTTGTAGGACGGTTTAGCTAAAACGCTTTATTTAGTTATCTCTCTTTGGTAATACTTTCGGGATAGCCATCTTCAGCGAAAAAAGAGTTTTTTCTACGGTTTTGCTATAGCTTTTAGCAACGAGGTAACCTCAACAATTGCATAGTGTTCCCCTCTCCCTGAGAAATCTATTCTGCACACTGTTTGCAAAACACTTCGCATTTTTAGGTTGACGATTTGAGAGATTTGATTATAATAGATTACATAAGATAATCAATAAATTTTGAGGAGCTTATATGAGGCCTAAACTTCTATTAGTAGACGATGATAAATTACTGCGTGAAGTTACGGGTGATTTTTTATCATCGCACGGTTTTGAAGTTGATTTGGCTGAAAATGCAGATAACGCTTTGGAAAAATTTGAACCCGGAAAATATCGTATTGCTTTAATTGATTATCTAATGCCTGGAATGAATGGATTGGAACTAATGAAGATTATTATGAAACAAGACCCGAAAATATTTTGTCTGATTATGACTGGCTACCCAACAGCTGATTCCGCTTTTCAATCTATAGTGGATGGTGCCTCTGATTATATCATCAAACCGTTTCAGCTGAAAGAACTGTTAAATACTATCGGTTCCTATATCTAATGCTGGAAATAGAACTATCTCCACCCAAGCTTATCCCCAATCGGAATTTAAATGTTTGGAGCAATCCTGTTTTTATGCAAACAGTAGCGGATATATCTGCTATTCGCCCCTGGCATATAATCTGTTCCAAAGGAACGACAATAGTTGCCGTTCTGCCTATTTATGAAAAGAAAATCCTGGGTTACCCTATCTTAAAACGCTCCTCTCTTTCTTACTATCAGGGTTTAAATCTTTGGCTGGAAAACGATTCTTCTCCGGCAAGAAAATTATTGGATGCCTTACAAATAACAATGGCAATCGCCAAATATATCAAAAGAAATTATTACCGCTATCGGATTAACCTTACTCCTGAGACCAGTGATATTAGAGGTTTCTTGTGGAATAAGATGAAAGTAATTCCATTTTATACCTTTATTCACAATTTGGGCGAAAAGCTTAATCCCCTTCCCGATAAACGGAGAGACCTTGTTTTAGCTGAAAAACAAAACTACACCTTTATTGAGGAACTGAATATAGAGGCATTCATCAATTTATTGCAGCAATTGAAAGAAAAAAAAAGCTGGAATCCCGATTGTGATTACCAGGGTTTGACAGAGTTTATCCGTATTTTACATCAGGAAAAGATATTACGCCAAATGAATCTGAAACTGGACAAGGAAATAGTGAGCAGTAACCTTGTTTTACAAGATGGCAACAAGGCATACAATATCTATCAGGCAACTGCCTCCAATGCTTTAAAAAAAGGAGCCAGTAGCTGGCATACCGTTAAACTGATTGATTTATTGCAGTCAGAGGGCTTTCAAGAACTGGATTTTTGCGGCAGCAGCATTCCTGAAATAGCCAGATTTAATAGCGCTATCGGTCTGCAACTGAAATTATTCTTTCAAATTCGGTCTTAAGTTATGGTCTTAATATGAATAATTTGCTTATCTGCCGGGGAAAAAAACTCAGCAGGGAAAAAAGGTAAGGGAAAAAATGGAGAAAATCGTTGTCCTGAAAGGGGGAATATCTCCCGAAAGAGAAGTGTCTCTCGTTAGCGGTGCAGAAATTGCCTCCGCGTTAAAAAATATGGGCTATTCCGTTATAGAAATAGACCCCGCCAATTATTCCAGAGTTTCGGATTTATTGTCTGCCATCCAATATGAACAACCGCTGCTTGTTTTTAATGGTTTACATGGTGGTAGCGGCGAAAATGGAGAACTTCAGGCAGCTCTTTCTTTGGCAGGAATTAAAGTTACCGGTTCCGGTTTCAAAGCCAGCTGCATCAGTATGGATAAATACATTTCCAAACTGATTGCTATTGCGGAAGGAATTCCGGTTCCCAAATATATTCTTATGCGGGAAGACCTTTTAGAGGACTACCAGGAAACGGAAGATTATTCCGGATTTTCCAATCAATTGGGACTTCCTATAATAGTAAAACCCAATGATGCAGGTTCTTCTGTCGGAATTAGTAGAGTAGAATGTTTGGAGGATTTGAAACCTGCAGTCCAAAAAGCATTACAGTATTCCCAAAGTGTGCTTTTGGAAGAATATATCCCGGGTAGGGAATTAACCGTCACAATTATTGATGCCGAGGCGTATCCTGTAGTGGAAATCAAACCGCTGGAGGGTTGGTATGACTATACCAATAAATATACCCACGGAAAAACAAAATACGAAGCTCCTGCTCAAATTGATGATTCCGTAGCCAAACTTTTACAGCTCTATGCTTTAAGGTTATGGAAGGCATTCGGCTTAAGTGGCTATGCCAGAATTGATTTTCGCTACGATGACCTTAAGCCCTATTTTCTGGAAGTAAATACCCTGCCTGGAATGACTTCCCTTTCTTTAACTCCTATGGCTGCTAAGGCAGCAGGATTATCCTTTCAGGATTTACTGCAAAAAATAATCTATGTTACTGCTCCGGCAGGGAGGTAAAAAATGAAACGCCTGATTTTTATTTTTATTATCGCTTTAATGCTGCCAATTTTAGCTGCAGCAAGAGCCGATTTTGATGTTACTTTCTCACCCGAGAAAATTAGTGTAAACAGTTTCAGTTCTGCCAGTTTTGACCCTTTTGCGCCGGAACTGCAACCTGTTCTAACCACTCTAACTATTCGCAATACAGGCACTGCTCTTGTAAAAATAGACCTGAAATTAGTTCTGGAGTGGAATAATATCTTATTGGTAGAAACAATCTTCAGCTCCAAGGATAAACAGGAATTCTGGCCTTTAACCAACAGGGATTTAATAACCAACAAAGCAAGCACTTTTTTTGATATTAAACCTGGAAGCGAAGGTATAACTGTTCAGCAGGCAATAGAAAAGAGTCCTACTTTAAAATCAGCTGTTTTAGCGGGCTATTTTCCCGATGGCGAACTCAAATTCAAGGTCTGGGTAAGAGAATATTCTGAAACTGAATTTGATAATAATAATGCGGTCTACGATGATTTTACAATAATAATTCGCAATGCTGGAAATATTACTTTGCTTTCTCCCGGAGTTCCGATCGGCAAAACACCTCCATTAGTCAGCGGTTTTCCACTAAGTTTTTTATGGAATTCACAGCTGACCGATTTTAACAAGTATAAGCTCATTATCAAAGAGTTTCCTCCCGGAAATCCACCTGCTCTCAATACCGTAGATAGAACTGGAGCCGTTTTTTATGAAACCCCGGATGGTGAGAATGAAAACATAGGTTTTGCTAATTTCCTGCCTTTTACAGGTGGTAACTTCTATGCCTGGAAAGTGACAACTGCTTTAGCAACTGAATATAACCCAAAAAAGCAAAACAACGGTAATAATATCCTCTCCAGTAACTGGTATGTTTTTCAGTTTGTAGATGAAGAAAGTGCTTCCACCAGTATTTCCGAATTTCAAACTCACCTCAATATGCTGCAAAATGATACATTATTGAATCTTTACACTGAAGGTTATGTACCTACGGGTATTGTGATTATTGAAGATAGAGCGTATAGCGGTCAGGATGCTATTAAGCTAATTGATGCTTTGTTAGATCAGGATATCTCAGTTGAGCTAAAGGACTGAGGAGGCAAAAATGAAAAAGCTGTTTCTTTTCGCTATAGTCCTCATTTTAGCAGTCAATTTGCTGGCACTGGATTCGGTGGCAATTATTTCCGCTTCCAAAGGAAAAGTGGATTTGCGCAGAGCAACTAAAGTAATTAAACATAAAACCGGCGATATGTTGCAAAATAACGATGAAATACGCACCGGGGGAGAATCGTTCGCTGCCTGTAAATATATAGACGGTTCTTCCACAATAAAAATCTTTTCCAATTCCGTAGTGAGGATTTTCGCTTCTACCAAGGATAAAAAGCTCTCCAAAACAGTTAAACTGAACAAGGGTAGCGTCTTTTCTCAAATAAAAAGTGATACAGGACCTTTTGCTGTGCAAACGCCAACTACTGTTGCTTCCGTAAAGGGAACCGGTTTTCTGGCTAAATTTGATGAGCAGGAACAGACCAAATTCATCGTTACCGAAGGAGAACTGGAATTAAAGATTTTGGATAAAATTGAAACTCAATCCGTTACAGCAGGAAATACTGCTATCATTCAGGCAGATGGATCTTGTGAAATAAGACCTGTTTCAGAAGTAGAATTAGAGGAACTGGAGCAGGTAGAACTGCAATCCAAACAGGAAAAAGAAAACAAGAAAATGCGCATCCCGGTTGTTGATCCCAACGGAAAAACCAGGTATATTGAAATTACCTGGTAGGAGGGTATTAGAATGAAAAAACAAATTTTAATGTTGCTCTCTATCCTCTTTATTACTCAACTTTTTAGCGTTGCTCTATTAAATATTTCTCCTCAAACCTATAATTTCAACAGGGAATGCGATTTGAGGGTAGAGGTTCAACAGGGCTTAAGCGACATCGCCAAAATGAAGGTCTATTATCGTATCGGTAAAGCTGATCGTTGGTATAGCGAAGAAATGAAACAAGATAGCCCAGGTTCTTCATATTTTCTTGTTACCTTACCTGCCGATTATTTAACTACTGATGTTGTAGAATATTACT
>Ga0116141_10005169_pt1 | contig 10944 bp, 5 predicted proteins | sample AD_UKC097_MetaG_FD_89744 | JGI IMG/M metagenome (GOLD analysis project Ga0116141, IMG submission 89744) | Active sludge microbial communities of municipal wastewater-treating anaerobic digesters from USA - AD_UKC097_MetaG | ecosystem: Engineered > Bioreactor > Anaerobic > Digestate | place: USA... | reverse complement strand
CTTGTGAAAGCAACGCCTGTAGCACAGTCAGCACCCATATTTCCGAAAACCATCGCCTGAACATTGACCGCTGTGCCCCATTTGTCTGAATAGCCCTCCATTTTGCGGTAGTAGCATGCTCTCGGATTCATCCAGCTTCCGAAAACTGCTTCGACTGCTCCCCAGAGCTGTTCCATCGGATCGGTCGGGAAATCTCTTTTTGCTATTTTTTTAACGATCTTCTTATATTCATCAACAAGTTCCTTGAGGTGATCTGCGGTCATATCAAGGTCGTTCACAAGCTTATATTTTTTCTTCAGTCCTTCAATTGCATGTTCAAAATTCTCACCTTTGACTTCCATGACGACATTGCCGTACATCTGAATGAAACGGCGGTAGCTATCCCATGCAAATCTCTCATCCGCCTTGGTTTTGATAAGACCCTTGAGTGTGTTTTCGTTAAGTCCGAGATTAAGAACCGTGTCCATCATGCCGGGCATTGAAACTCTCGCGCCGCTTCTGACCGAAAGGAGAAGAGGATTCTTTTTGTCACCGAACTTCTTGCCCATTACATCTTCAACTTTTTTCAGGTTTTCCATCACCTGTTCTCTCAGTTCAGGCGGATAGTTACGGTTGTTTTCATAGTAAACCGTGCACATATCTGTCGCAATTGTGAAGCCGGCGGGAACCGGGATTTTGAGGTTGCACATTTCGGCAAGGTTGGCACCTTTTCCGCCGAGAATGTTTTTCATTGTTGCATTTCCTTCTGAGCCCTCAGGTCCGAAAAAATAAACGAATTTTTTAACCATTTTTTTCTCCTCTAAATGTTAAGATAACTGATATCTCCAATGTCTTTAATTACTAATGTAGTTACTTTGTTTATAAGCCGCATTCTGTTCATCCTTATATTTTCGTCTTCCGCCATTACAAAAACAGCGTCAAAGAAGGAATCCAACACCGGCTTTATTGTAATTATTTTCAAAGCTATTTCAAGATTGTCTGACATATTAACGATTTCCTGACAAAGTGTGTCAGCCGCTTTAAAAAGATTCTTCTCTTCAGCCAGTTCAAAAAGGGATTCAATCGGCTCTCCGGAAATATTCTCCTGTTTTTTCAATATGTTACAACCCCTCTTATAAAGCTGTGCAAGACCTGTGATCTCATTGTCTTTTAAAAGCCGGCTTATTGTTTCAGCCCGTTTTTTAACAACAGCCGGAATGTCTGCACCTGTTGCGGTAGATGCCTGAATAACTGGTGTTTCAAAATTAAGAACTGCGTTGTATCTTGCCGTCATGAACTCCATTATTTCGTTTACATCGAGCTTGAGTTTGCTGTTATGTTCAAGGATAAGTCCGCCTGCAAATTCAAACAATTCTCTTAAATTTACTGAAGCTGATTCATTTTCAACAGCGAGTGTCAGAAGTGAAATCCCGTTTCTTCTGATGGCGAACTTGTCTTTTGAGCCGGTCGGTTTCATCCCCGCCATGAATCCGCCGGTAATTGTGTCAACTTTGTCGGCAATCGAAAGAACCGTCCCTGTCAGAGTCGATGGGAGTAGATCTCCAGCATTTACAGGCAGATAGTGTTCATGCATCGCTTTTGATATCTCAGGGTCAAACCCTGCATGATAAGCATAGTATTTTCCCATGATGCCCTGAAGATCGGGGAATTCAAAGACAACTCCGGTGACGAGATCGTTTTTTATCATTTCGGAAGCAGTTTTTATTTTTTCAATTTGACTCTGGTCGGCATTGAAAAATTTTTGTGCAACAAATTCAGCAATTTTTCCAATCCTTACAATTTTATCGTGATATGTGCCGAGATCTTTCTGGAAAAGGACTTCGCGGAGCTTTTCCTTTAATCCGTGAAAGTCTTTTTCAAGATCATCGGTAAAATAGAAAGCCGCATCTGCAAGGCGGGCTGAAACAACTTTTTCATTTCCTTTCACTACAACTGAATCGTCTGTCGGTATGTTATTTAAAACACTGGCAAATTTTTTAACAACGGTCTTTTCACCATGTTCACAGAGAACAAAATACCTCTGATCTTTTTTGAGAACTTTTGTAATAAGCTCTGCCGGAAGATGGCTGTATCTTTCAGGGATCGTTCCTACAATGACATGAGGGTATTCCAGCATGTCAGTAACTTCATCAAGAAGATTTTCCTCAATGTTTGCAACAAGTTGATGTTTCTCTGCAATAGCTTTGACAGATTCTTTTATTATCCTTTTCCTTTCATCGCGGTCTGCAATCACGAAATGACCTTTCAGCACTTTCTCATAATCTTGTGCAGAAACTGTCAGCGGTCCGTTTGCAAGAAACCTGTGCCCGAAAGAGGTGAGTGAAAAATCGACATCTTCAAATTTGTCAGCGACCGGTTTGCCGTTTATTGAAAGGAATATCCATCGTATCGGTCTGGCGAAAGGGAATTTGTGCTCTCCCCACCGCATGCTTTTTTTGAAACTTAAAGCTTTTATCCCGTTTTTAACGATAGGGATAATAACTTCTTGAATTTCCATACCTTTTTCTTCTTTCCAGCCGGCTATCACTTCGCCTTTATCGCTGTTTTCAAAGAAATATTCAGTTATTCCGTTCTTTGCAAGGAACGATTCTCCCGCTTTTGAAAGAGTTCCTTCAGGAGTTAAGGATACTTTTTTCGGAGCGCCTGTAACGAGTTCTTTCCGGTCCGGTTGTTTTTCAGGAAGTTCAGTAATTACTGCCGCAATCCTTGAACATGTTGAATACATTTGACATTTTGCATTCGCAAGCCGTGCTTTTTCAAGCTCTGAAATAAGAAAAGCCCGCATCTGTTCAGCTGCAGGAACAATGAAACCTGCCGGAAATTCCTCAAAGCCAATTTCAAAAATGAAGTTTGCCATCATTTTCCTCCGACATTAGTGAAACTTTCGGCATATTTTCCGGCTATTGCACAGGCGAGATCCCTTATTCTTGTGATATACCGTTGTCTTTCCGTTACTGAAATTGCGCTTCTTGCATCAAGAATATTGAAGGCATGACTTGCTTTGATGCAGAATTCATATGCGGGACGGGGGAGTGATTTTTCAAGAAGTTCCCTGCTGATCTTTTCATATTTATCAAAAGAATGGAAAAAATCTTCAACCGGTGCTTCCTTGAAATTAAAATGTGAGAACTCAACCTCATCCATTTTATGAATGTCGCCGTAAGTTATCCGGTCATTCCATTTGAGATCATAAACATTGTCAACATCCTGCAGATACATGCAGATCCGTTCAAGTCCGTATGTATATTCAACAGGAACGGGGTGAAGATCGATGCCGCCCACCTGCTGAAAATATGTGAACTGGCTTATCTCCATTCCGTCAAGCCATACTTCCCATCCAAGACCCCACGCACCGAGAGTAGGACTTTCCCAGTCATCCTCGACAAAGCGGATGTCGTGATCTTTCGGATCGATCCCTATCACTTTCAAGCTGTCAAGATATAACTGCTGAGCATTTTCAGGACTTGGTTTGACGAGCACCTGAAGCTGATAGAACCTCTGCATTCTGTTCGGGCTTTCGCCGTATCTGCCGTCCGTCGGTCTTCTTGACGGCTGAACATAGACAGAGCTGATGTTCGCAGGGTTAAGTGCATAGAAAAATGTTGCAGGATGAAAAGTTCCCGCACCCATTTCGATGTCCCACGGCTGAACTAATATACAGCCCCGATCCATCCAGAATCTCTGAAGCCGGAAAATCATTTCCTGAAAGGTGATTCCCTTCATTTTTTCCCCCATAAAAAAGTCGCGGAGGACTATATCACATTTGATGCTCAAGTCAAAGAAACAGAAGTATAAAAGGGAAAAATCCGGACGATTTTTTCATTCGTTTTTTGAAATTTCGAACATAAAATCTTCAGGAAAACGGCCGGGATTTCCTGAAATTTATATAATTGTGCTGACCCTTTTTCTACATTTTTTTTCATTTTTTTCTGTCAAAAAAGTAGAACTACTGAACATTCGGGACCGCTGGCAAACGCCGGTCAACTTTTATTTACTATTCGATTCAGTTTGATATATTACTTGAAATCGTGTTGAAGGAGGTCTGGAAATCATGTTATACGACAATGAAAAGAAAAAGATTTGTGAATGGATTAGAGAATATACAAAAGAAGGGACGATGGATATTGTCACTGGATATTTGACTGTTGCCGCAATAAGTTATGTTTCAGATTGTGCAAATGCTAAAATCAGAAATTTCCGTATTATTGCAGGAGAACTTGTTGAAAACCAGAATATTGATGAAAGAACGATTGATCTTTTGAATGAAAATATTTCTGTTGATGCTGCTCTTGAAATCTCAACGGTAGCAAGAAATGCTGTCGATTTTCTTAAACAGGATAAGGTTCTGATGAAAACTCTGGAGCCCAACTTCTGTCATGCTAAAGCTTATATTTTTAAGGCAAAAGAAAAAGATGATCCTGCAAACTATTTCATTCTTGGAAGTTCTAACTTAACAGAAGCCGGGTTGGGACTTAAAAAGACCAGTAATGTGGAACTTAATATTGTAGGTCAGGGAACTGATGCAAATTATGGTCAACTTCACGACTGGTTTGAGGAGTTATGGAAGAAACCTCAGGCACATTCAGATAAAACGCTTGGCAAAAAAGGTGAGAAAATCGATTTTAAAGAGTATTTAATAAAAGAAATCAGTATGTTATTTATAAAATACAACCCTGATCAGATATATTACAAAATTCTTCATGAACTATTTAAAGCCGAAATTGAAGTTTCAAATGATAAAGACTTTGAAAGACAGATAGGACGGCTTCAGAACTCTGTTGTTTACAATTCTTTATATGATTTTCAGCAGAAAGGCGTTCTAAGCTTAATCAAAATGATTGAAAAATATAATGGCGCGATCCTTGCAGATGCTGTCGGTCTTGGTAAAACATGGACAGCTCTTGCCGTAATTAAATTTTATCAGTCAAAAGGTCGGGATGCAGTAGTATTCTGTCCAAAAAAACTTGAACACAACTGGAAAATGTTTCTTAAAAGACAGAGTTCAAAGTTTGAAGAAGATCAATTCGGCTATCTTGTAAAATTTCACACAGATCTTGACGAGCGACTTATACAAAAAGGTGGTGAGACTCTTCCGGATTACTGGACAAACGACAAACCGAAGTTGTTCATTATAGATGAAAGTCACAATTTAAGAAATGATAAATCTCAGCGGTATCAATTTCTTGTAAATGAAATTTTAAAGAAAAATCATGATGTTAAGGTTCTTCTCCTTTCTGCCACACCCATAAACAATTCATTCATTGACATCAGAAACCAGTTCAGGTTGATTGTAAAAGGTGACGACACGGGTTTTGCTCAAAGTCTTGATGTAAAAAATCTCCTTCATGCATTTAAAGATGTTCAAAGAGTTTTTAATGAATGGACTCAGGAAGAGAACAGGTCTTCAAATGATTTTGTAAGAAGACTTAAAAGCGACAATTTTTTTAAACTCACAGATTCTTTGATTGTTGCAAGAACCAGAAAGATGATAGAAAAACAATGTAACCTTGTGTTCCCCGAAACCGATTATGACCCCCAAAGAGACAATATTTTTAAAACACCTGTAGAAATGGGGAATTTTGAAAGCTTTGAGGATATATTTAATGCTTTTCCCCCTAAACTTTCTGCCTACCAGCCGGCATTATACACCTCTGAGAAACATGTAAAAGTTATTGAAGATGACAAGATCAGAGACACTTTTCTTGTTAAAATGATCTATATTCTTCTTGTGAAGAGATTAGAGTCTTCTTGGAAATCATTTAAAGCAACTGTGGAAAAAATCAGCGAATACCATCAGAAAGTGTTTAATTATATTAAAGACTATGAAGAAAGAAAAAAGGATCTTAAAATAAAAGATGATATTCAGGGGAAGCTTTTTAATGATGATGACGACCTTGCTGTATTATTCGAAAACTACCAGATCGGTAAAAAAAGGACAATTACAATAAGAGAGATAGATCTTTCGGGGAAGCTTGCTGATTATAAAAATGATCTTAAAAAAGACATGGAGAGTCTTGACAAGCTGACAATGCAGGTAAGCCGGTTTAACTCTATAATTGAAAAAGAAAAAGGTAAGAACTCAAAAGATTCCAAGCTTGCCGCACTTATTTCAAGAATTGATGAAAAAAGAAAAAATTCATCAAACAAGAAGGTTTTAATATTTACAACATTCGCAGATACCGCAGAGTACCTTTATACAGAGCTTTTAAGAAGGGGTTTTGATAAAATAGCTGTTGTAACAGGTGGTGATTCATATTCGAGTTACAGCAGTGTCAAACACAGCAATTTTGAGCCGCTTCTCCAACAATTTGCTCCATTTACAAAACTGTTTCTTGAAAGGGAGTGGAGCGGATTTGAATTTGATAAGGAAAAAACCAGATCTGAACAGTTTGATGACTGGAAGAAGTGGATAATTGAAAATAGATCTGATATTGCTGAAAAGATTCAAAATCCGATTGACATTCTTATTACAACAGACTGTCTGAGTGAAGGTCAGAATCTTCAGGATGCTGATTTTGTTATTAATTATGATATTCACTGGAATCCGGTAAGACTTATTCAGAGGGTCGGCAGAATTGACCGTCTGGGGTCTCCGAATAAAAAAATAAGAATGCTTAATTTCTGGCCTGCAGAAAACATTAATGCTTATCTTTCTTTACAAAAAAGGATCGAGAACAAGATAATTGCCATGACTTTGGCCGGTTCTGAAGTGAACAGAGGTCTTACTGAAAATCTAAAAGAGAGAATGAAAGAAGATTCACTTGAAGAAAGGCAGAACAGAAAAATGCTTGAACAGATGCAGGTAAAATGGGAAGATATTGAAACAAATGAAAGTTCAATAGGATTTGACACCCTTTCACTTGAGAAATTCAGGCAGGAACTTATGGCGGAATTTGAAAAGAACAAAAAATATTATGACAGAATGCCCAGCGGAATTTATTCAGGTTTTGGAAATGACAAAAAAGGAATTATTGCAATGCTTGCATATCCTACTAAGCCACCTAAAGTGAGAAATTATAACTACTCAATTTATGAACTCATTTTCATTAATGATAACGGCTCTTTGGTGCTGAACAATGAAAAAGAAGTCCTCGATTTTCTTTCCCAAAACAAGCTGGCTGAAAGATCGGTGAGTGAAAAGATTGATTCAGGAGAAAAAGAAGAAATTCTCAAACTTCAGAATTCAATAAAGAAATGGTTTGAAAACAAAAAGACATCTGAACCCTCTTCACTGCTTGATAAAATAAAAAAAGGAGACAGCTTTTCAATTGATAAAGTGAAAAAACACGGTTCCGTCGAAAATATATATCAGATAGAAAAGTGGGATTTAATTGCCTGGATGATTATCGAATAAAGAGGTGTACTTATGAATAGATACTTGAAACTTATAGAAGATTATGTGAAATCTCCTAAAGAAAATGAATGGATCGAATTTAAAGAAAACAATTGCAACCCTCAACTGATTGGAGAATATTTATCCGCATTAAGCAATTCAGCCGCTCTTCATGGGAAAAACAAGGCATTTTTAATATTTGGTGTTGAAAATGAAACGGGGAAGATCGTTGGAACAAATTTTTATCCTTCAAAAACAAAGGGAAAAGGAAATGAAGATCTGGAGCCGTGGCTTTCAATAAAACTTTCTCCGAGGATTGATTTTAAAGTAATTGAATTGATCATGATGATAAGCATCTTGTCGTTTTTGAAATTGATGCAACTTTAAATACACCGGTAAATTTTGACGGAGAAGCTTTCATTCGTGTCGGCGGGCACAAACATAAATTAAGTGATCACCCTGAAAAAGAACGCAAAATATGGAAAAAAGCTGAATCGGTCTCTTTTGAAAAAGATATTGCGGCTTCCAACCTATCTCTTGCAGATGTTCTGAATAAAATCGATTATCAAAACTTTTTCAAACTTTTAAATATTCCGTTGCCGGAGAATAAAAACAGAATAATTGAAGGGCTTGTGCAGGACGGGATTGTTGTACAGGATGACGAAAATTATTCAATAACCAATCTCGGTGCACTTTTATTTGCAAAAGATCTCCATGATTTTGATTACTTATCAAGAAAGGCAGTTAGAATAACAGTTTATAATGGAAACAGCAGAGTTCATGTAAAAAATGAGATTACGGGAAAAAAAGGATACGCCATAGGTTTTAGCGAGTTGATTAAATGGATTGATGATCTGATTCCTTCGAATGTATATAATGAAAAAACATTCAAATTCGAAAAAAAGAAATATCCTAAACTGGCAATAAAAGAATTTGTTGCCAACGCTTTAACCCATCAGGATCTTACTGAACCAGGTAAAAGTCCGAGAATTGAAATATTTAACACAAGAATTGAGATTACAAATCCGGGAAGTCCTTTGATTGATACCGACAGATTTATTGATTATCCGCCAAAAACAAGAAATGAAAAAATTGCTTCACTTATGAGAAGAATGAATATTTGTGAAGAGAGGGGAAGCGGAGTTGACAGAGCTCTTACACAAGTTGAAATATTCCAACTGCCGCCACCGCTTTTTCAGGCAGAAGAGGATTATACAAAAGTAACTCTTTATTCTTACAGGGAATATAAAGATATGGACAGAATTGAAAGAATAAGGGCATGTTATCAGCACGCATGTTTGAAGTGGGTATGCGGAGAATATATGACCAATTCATCGATCAGGGAAAGAATGAAAATTGATCTGAAAAACAGTGCAATAATATCCAGAATAATAAAAGAGGCGTTGATAGAGAATACTATTAGAATCTACGATGATTCCGTCGGAACAAGAGCAAGAAAATATTTACCATGGTGGGCTTAAATTTGTTTGACTGTTGTTTGATAAAACGGAGAAAAACATGAAATTAAGTAGTTTCAAAACCGGTCTTGTGGAAGGGATCAGAAATCTTTTCAATGATCTGAATATTCCTGTTAATCCGATAACAGAGCTGAAAGAAAGTCCGGAAAATATCCTTAAAGAGACATTTAATCCAGAAAATGAATCTTTCAAGCTGATTGAAGCAGTTTATCCTTATGGACTGGTTGATGATGGTGCTTTTGAGAATGTAAGAGATATTAAACTTGATGATATTCGTGAAAAATATGAGGCAATTGCAGTTTTTGGAGTTAAATTAAAAAAAAGAGAGAATAATCTTCTCCCGACAAGAAAAATATTTGCAGATATTACAAGAGCTTTCAACAGGGAATTTAAATATACTCCGGTAATAATTGTTTTTAAATATCAGGACTTTATCACAATTGCAAGCAGTGAAAGAAGTGAGTACATTCAGAAATGGCGTGAAGGTGAAAAGGTTGGAAAAATAACACTTCTTCGTGATATAAATATTGAAAACACTCATACCGGACATCTGAAAATTCTTGAAGGTCTGAAAATTCCGGTAAACGGCAAAAATGCAATAAATTCATTTGTTTCTCTTCATAAACACTGGCAGGAAGTGTTTGATGTTTCAATACTTAACAAGAAGTTTTATAAAGAGCTTTCCAACTGGTATTTCTGGGCAATGGACAAAGTTGAATTTCCTGATGACGCTGAAAAAAGGGAAGATATAAGAAATGCGACAAACCTCATACGGCTTATCACCAGAATCATTTTTATATGGTTCATAAAAGAAAAAAATCTTGTGCCTGAAAAACTGTTCAGCAAAGATGAAGTCAATGATATTATTACTGATTTTAACAAGAATAAAAAGTCAGGAAATTATTACAGAGCAATATTGCAGAACCTGTTTTTCGGGACACTGAACCAGAAAATGGGGGAAAGGAAATTTGCAAAGGATGGGGGGCATGAAGATCGGGAAACAAATAGAGAAGAATATGGAGTTAAGACTCTTTGGAGATACGGTTCTCTTTTTAAGATTTCGCAACAGGAAGCTGAAAAACTTTTTAAAGACATTCCTTTTTTAAATGGCGGTCTTTTTGACTGTCTTGATAAAGAAAATGAGAAAAACAGAACAATATATGTTGACGGTTTTTCAAGAAATCCCGAAAAGCAGGCATTTGTTCCCGACTATCTCTTTTTTGGAGAGGAGACAGAAGTTGATTTGAATGAAATATACGGAACGAAAAACAAAAAATATTGTGCAGAAGGTCTTATAAACATTCTTAATTCTTATAAATTCACAATTGCGGAAAACACACCCACAGAAGAAGATGTTGCTCTTGATCCTGAACTTTTGGGAAAGGTTTTTGAGAATCTTCTTGCAAGTTATAATCCTGAAACAAAGACAACTGCAAGGAAACAGACAGGCAGTTTTTATACGCCCAGAGAAATTGTAAATTACATGGTTGATGAATCTCTTATTGCGTATCTGAAAACAAAACTTGATGATGAGACAGAAGAAACAGACCAGCTTCTTCACCGTCTTTTTAAACACAACGATGATCAGCCTTTTGAAGATAAGCAGACAGTTTTAAGGATAATAAGAGCTTTTGATGAAATAAAGATTCTTGACCCTGCTGTCGGAAGCGGTGCTTTCGCGATGGGAGTTCTTAATAAAGTTGTTCATGTTTTAAGCAAACTTGATATAAATAAGGACGATAGTGAATGGCAGGAGCTTCAGCTTAAAAAAGTTGATAGGAAAATGGCTGAAACAACTGATAGAGCGGAACTGAAAGAACTTGATAAACTTAGAGATGATATAATAAAAGCTTTCACAGATAACGAAGCCGATTATCCAAGAAAGCTATATCTGATTGAGAACTGTATATATGGCGTTGATATTCAGCCCATTGCCATTCAGATATGCAAACTCAGGTTTTTTATCTCGCTCATCGTTGATCAGAAAGTTGATCGCAGAAAAGACAATCACGGAATCAGACCTCTCCCCAACCTTGAAACAAAGTTTGTGGCAGCGAACACACTCATCGGACTTGAGAAACCGAATCAAGGTGGATTAGAAGAGATTTTTATAGAACCGCTCAAGAAATCACT
>Ga0116141_10005168_pt1 | contig 10944 bp, 10 predicted proteins | sample AD_UKC097_MetaG_FD_89744 | JGI IMG/M metagenome (GOLD analysis project Ga0116141, IMG submission 89744) | Active sludge microbial communities of municipal wastewater-treating anaerobic digesters from USA - AD_UKC097_MetaG | ecosystem: Engineered > Bioreactor > Anaerobic > Digestate | place: USA... | reverse complement strand
TCACATTGATATGTATAGATTGGCATAGCTTACTCCATTTCCAAAAAATGATTATATACCATTAAAACGCAGATTCAAGGCTTGCATAATTAATTTAACGAATCTCATACATCCTATATGGAACCAGAGCAGCGCTTGTTCTCGCCGGTCTCTGAGTGCACAGCCTACCCGTAGGGCACCGTGCGAGTCGGGTTGACCGCAGGTCTCACAGCCCATTTTGTCTTTGCGAGCCCCTTAGGCGAGCGCCGCAGGGGCGAAGCAATCTTCTGCTGTTGTAAAAAAAGATTGCTTCGTCGGGCAAAGAGCGCCCTCCTCGTAATGACAGTGATATAGCGTTCTCGCTGGTCTCTGAGTGCGCATCCTGCCCGTAGGGTACCATGCTGGAACAGTGATTTTACCCATACAAATGATACAGAAAAAAACCAACCTTACGCGCGGCTGTTTTATACGGCTCAAGTCCGTTATACTATTCTGGATTAAATAAAAAATAGAGGCAATTTGATGAGCGAAAACCAACCTGAAGCCGTATACGATGTTGTGATTATCGGCGGGGGCCCAGCCGGCTCCACAGCCGGCATTTACACCGCGCGGGCAAATCTTTCCACCCTGATCCTCGATAAGGGCCTCACCACCGGCGCATTGGGTATCACCAATAAGATCGCGAATTACCCTGGCATTCCTGGAGAGCTGAGTGGCAAAGAATTGCTTAAAACAATGCGCGCTCAAGCCGAGAGCTTTGGAGCGCGATACGTGAACGACAAAGCTATCGGCACCGATCTTACCAGCAACCCCAAGGTTGTCTACGGCAACGCTGGCGTCTATCCTGCCCGTGCCGTCATCATTGCCACCGGCTCATTGGGCCGCAGCAACCTGATCAAGGGCGAGGCGGAGTTCCTCGGACGCGGGGTTTCCTATTGTGCGGTGTGCGATGCCGCTTTCTTCAAAGACGAGGCAGTAGCTGTGGCAGGCAAAAATGACGAAGCCGTCGAAGAAGCGCTCTATCTCGCACGTTTTGCCAGCCGGGTTACACTGCTCTGCCCAACGCCGGAGCTAGTGGCTTCAGAAGAGCTGATCGCCGAACTAAAAGCTAATTCTAAGATCGAAGTGCTTTTGGGTGCAGCCATACACGAGATATACGGCAACACGCATGTGGAGGGTATTGCTTACGCCCAACGCGGCAAAGAAGGTGAGCAGAAGCTGGTAGTAAAAGGTGTGTTTATCTATTTGCAGGGCGGCGTGCCCATCACAGATTTCTTGCAAGGGCAAATCGAAACCAGCGCGCAAGGCTGCATTTTGGTCGATCGCGAGTTCCAAACCAATGTGCCGGGCGTGTTTGCGGTGGGGGACGTGCTCTGCCAGCATATCAAGCAAGCTGTGATTGCCGCAGCCGACGGAGCCACCGCTGGCATTGCTGTAGAAAAATACCTGCGCGGCCGTGCTAAGATGGGCGTCGATTGGAAATAAATGCTCGTTATGTGGATGGCAAACTGGTAGAATAAAGCCTATGCCGCAGGTCATCCCCGAAAACTTGGAAAAAGCCGCCGAGCGAGGCGAGCCTTCGCACGTCTGGCGCGCTGGGCAGGAGCGCCGCTTTGCCATGCTGCGTGAGGCAGCCGGAGAGCACATCAATGGGCGGGTGCTCGTGGATGGCAGCGGAGTTGGGACGTATCTGCGCCACTTGGTGCCGCTGAGCTGGCAAGCTGTCGGGCTGGATATCGAGTTCCCACGGGTGCAAGAAAGCCATGCTTTTGCGGAGCTAGTGGTTTGTGGCGCTGGCGAGCATTTGCCCTTCCCCACTGGCAGCATAGATTTAGTCTTCAGCCATGAGGTGCTGGAGCATGTGCAGGATGACCAAGCCACGGTGCGTGAGATGGTGCGCGTGCTGCGACCGGGCGGACGCATTGTGCTCTTTTGCCCTAACCGCGGCTATCCCTTTGAGACGCATGGCATTTATTGGCGCGGCAAATATCATTTTGGCAATATCCCGCTGGTCAACTATCTGCCCCGCCGTCTGCGGGATAAACTCGCGCCGCATGTGCGGGTCTATACGCGTGCGGATTTGGCACGCCTGTTTGCCGGGCTGCCGGTGCAAGTCGTGATCAAAAGAACCATCTTTGGTGCCTACGATAATATCATCGAGCGCCGGCCGCGATTGGGCAAAGCTCTGAGGGCTGTGCTGCAAGCCCTTGAGAAAACGCCTTTGCAGCGTATGGGGCTTTCCCACTTTTGGGTGATCGAAAAAACCACCTGATAGAGATTTTAGTGCAGCAGGATAGGGGAAATGTTTTGAGATATGTACGAGCGTTCACCCCTGGATAAGGTTTGGCATAAAGCTTGACTTTTAGATTTTTTATTCTATAATACTAAGCACTGCGGGGTAGAGCAGTGGCAGCTCGTCGGGCTCATAACCCGGAGGTCAGTGGTTCGAATCCACTCCCCGCTACTAGAGTCAAACCAGAGTCCGTCGGGCTCTGGTTTTTTGTTAGCCTGTCGCACAGCGGTAGACATTTTTCCAAAAATGGAGGAATTTCTTATGAACCGCAGTTCGCCGGGTACGTCAAAATCCAAAGTTTCACTTTCATTGGCAAAAGCCATTGAAGGCTTCCTAAAATTCAAAACAGCAGAGGGATTAAGCCAGCGCACAATTACCTCCTATGAGTTCACTCTTGGCCATTGGTTGAAATATATCGGAGACCGAGAGGTGTCGGAAATTCAATCGTCCGACCTGACCGGCTATATGGCCTGGTTGAGGACCGAATATAAACCGAGACGCTGGACTGGAAGCTCCGAGCCGCTTTCCGCCAAATCCATTCGAAATGTGTGGGTAACATTCCGATCATTTTTCGGCTGGCTGCAGGTGGAGTTCAAGTTCCCTAATCCCGCAAAAGAAATCGCAACACCCAAGTTTCAAAAACATCCCATTGAAACATTCACAAAAGAGGATGTGGAAAAACTTTTCAAGGCTTGCATTTACCCCCGATAATCGCATACTGAGGAAAGGAAGAAGTTTGTGATGCGCCAGCTGAGAAGTAACCCTAACCTCAGTCACATTCAGGTGGTTTTCCTGGTCATTGGCTTTCCAGATGTAATTTGCCTTCATCCAACGCTGAATGCTATCCCCCGTGGCTCGTGCTTCCACTCCGGAAAGCGTATCCAATGGCAAACCACAGGTAATGCTGACCGGCTGAGAAATATCCCCCGATCATTGAATTAAGCGGGTGAATGCCCCATAGAAAAGCGCCAGCATTTCTAGTGAACCGGCAAAACGGTCCATACTTAGGTTCTCGACAGGCCGTCCGCTGTCATGTGCACCGCTATCGACAAAGAACGTGCTTCCCGACGGCAAAGCGATCCGCAGCGGCAGGCGGGAACTGCCCAACCTCAGCATGCGCCCTACCAGCGGACCATTATTGACTGCGACCTGAGAGATCAATTGAATGCTTTGCTGATTCCCATGCAGCTTGAGCGCTCCCATTCCTAGATCGAGTCCAAAACGTATTATTTCTGTCATGCATTCTCTTTTTTCTACATGATTCAAACTAACTTGGAGTATTTTGAGGTAAAAAAATCAACCTCATCAGTTGAATTTATTGTAGCACATTACTCCATGTTAATCATTATCTTGTAGTGATTATTTGGGAGATTACTTTTTATATGGACGTCCTGAGTCATCAAATGCCCATTTGCCCTGGCCACCGTTTTGGCGATAAACACTGGCACAGTAAGCCACGTCTGCTTCATCCAGCAGTGTCTTTCGACCATCTTTGCCCAATTGGTGGATTAGACCGCGTTGCATCCAGCGCGTGAGTGTGGAAGTGTTGAGCTTGTATTTCCGGCCGGCTTCATTGATGCTGATCGGAACGCCTTTCAGATCGGCATTAAGCTGATATTCAGGTAAGGCTTCCTTGGGCAGCAGATGATTCACGCTGATTTGACTGATGCCGATACTTCCATCGGTCATCACGGCTGCCTGAAGTTTTCCTTCATCGGCCAACTGATAAATGGAATCCAAATCCAACCGAAGCTGTTTTGCGGCTTGCTCGGGGGTGATGTAATATTCAAATCGGGATTGATCAAGTTTCACGGACTGTTCACAGAATGCGATTTACTACAAGTTAATCATACAGTGAAAGTGAGTGATCGTCCAGCAATAGAGGATTATTGCGCATCTACCTGGTATTTAGGTTAACTGACCTGAAGGTTAAATGACCTAAAAATCTGAATGACGTATCATATTGTTTGGTTGATGATTTCAAAGTCCAGGACAAAGCAAAATATTAATATCGACAAAAAATAAAGGTCTTCGTCCTCGCTGACGTGCCACAGACGCCTTGTTGACACGCCGCAGACGTTGACGCAAACGTTACTGCAGACGTTGATTGAATAGGAAGAGCACTGAAGCACCTTTTACCGTAAAGAGATATGGAAATACTATTCGACCGAGAATGACCATTCTATCCCGAAAACTTGACTCTAAATGGGCATAAATTGCACCACCATACATAGGTCAAATGGAGAATCTAGCGGATGAGAGACTAGAAATATTTACACAAATAAATCGGCATATTTTTTTTGTGCAAGGAAAAACCATCTTGATCCATGGGAACGAAGTGCACTCTGTTCCATCCACTTTGATCCCCTAGAGTCTTAAGGGGGAACGGGTCAACGGAGTGACACATCGTTCTCTGTTGGATTGTCCTTGATGGTTTTGAGAATATCACCCACTCGCCAGGGACGATACCCCCTGACCTCAACACTCATATTGTTATGGTATAGTCCAAGGCCTTGAGATCGATGTGCTGGTATTATTTGATTAGCGCCTTTCAATGAAGCCTAGCTGGAAGGGGTCAGGAAGGTTATCTGCTTTGCTCTCCCCTAATATCTCATTTTTCTAGGTCTCATTGAATAGTACACAGAATTTTCAACGATTCCCATTTTATAAACTGGACAATTTTGCAATTTTCCGATTCTGACTAATTCTTTCTCGTATTTAGCAGCACAATTCATGCCAATAAATATTTTTTCGACATGTAAACCAGTTGATGACAAAGGTATTGTTTTCCCAGGTTTCTCTTCTTCTTCGTTAAAATCAAAAACCCTGTATTCATGTTCATATTTCCATTCTGAACTTTTCGTGCAAAAAGTGAGAAATAAAATTCGGTAATAATGCCAAAAATCCGAACCGGGCTCTTTTCTCTGCTCATAACCATCTAAAAAAGCCTGACACAACTTAGTGACAATTGTTGCCGAGATTAATCTTTGATTAGAATAAAGAACCGGAAAGATTTGATTCTTATCAGATATTCCATACTTAATGCAAAATCCCTGGTGATTATTAGCGTAATGGGCCCATAAAGGGATTCTTTTTCGAATTCCATTGCTAAAGCAACAGACCAATATATTGCTTGAAAGCTGGTTGATAATTTTCTCGCATAATTTGACATCCCAACCGGCTCTTTCGATGCGCTTTATGTCTAGGGTCAACGCTTTTAATTCAAATGGGTCATTTAATTTCTTAGGTGTGGATGCCCATATATTTTGGTTTTCCAGACTATCCAATCTGAGCTTATTCTCTTCGGAAAATTTTGAATGAGTGTCGTTATATAATGGAAAATACTTGTAGATTTTATCGGGTACCGATTCGTTCTTTATTCTGATAGTTTCATCCCAATCGTTATTATTTAAGGCATTGACAAATTCAATTCCCCACGCTTTAGCATTCATGTTTCATCCTTTTTCGATATAAGGCGTAATTTTCCCCAATTTGCGATTAATTCTCGTGCAGTGGGGTTGGTTGTTTATCGCCGGTAGAATAAATGCAAGTAAGGTTTGCTTTACGACCTTAATCCCCAAGTCACTGTGAGTACCGCTAACATTTAAAACTGGTAGATAAGAGATGATTTACTTATCCTGCGACTACATACACCCTTCAAAAAGCGTTTTGAAATGCGTCAGGAAACTCGAAATGCATTTGGTCCTGTTCACAAACACCCATTTGAGTCACAATTAACCTTTCGGAATGCTATGCTCACAATTAATGAATTTGACATTTGTTATCCTCTTTTATTTTTTAGTTTCGGCTATTTTTACCATATCCAGCCCACCGCCTTGGCGTTGAACCTCAAAGCGCGAATCCCTTCGCAGATTATCCACGCCAATAGTAATTTTGAACGGGTAAAGCTCAGGCAAATGGATCAGGTCAGCAAATGGTATTGCTTCGGATGGATGGGCATGAAGTGCACAGGTTAATAGCCAGCTTTGTAAATTTTCGGTAGATGAATAATGGCGTAGAACGATCCGATAATTCTGCTTCTGCTCAGTATTTGCTAACGCTCCCCAATTGGTCAGCGAGGCGATAATGCGTTCAACGGATCGGTCCAATGCTCCCAGATGTCCATAATCGCCAGCGATTCGGTCTTTGATCATTTTTCTAGTGATTAATTCGTCAGTCCGGCTGACCTGGCCGATGGCTGCTGTGCATTTTCGAAAAAACGGATAACAAACCAACGTCATGCCATAATGGAGCCACATCCGCTCTTCGGATGAGGATAGGGTTGGAAATATGGCTAAAGCTTGTTGGCGAATTTTCGGAGCACTCTTTTCTGTCTTCACCCAAATTGCCGATAACACATCGATTGTTTTCCGCTGGGCATCTATCCCGTGAACAGTTCCTGAAATCGTTTCAGCCAAATGTTGCCTGATTTTGAGCGGTTCAATATTCTGAACACACAAGGATGCAGTAACATCCAACCAATCCAACTTTATCGTTCGGCTAAATCCAATACCTTTATCCATTAAGAACTCGCTTTCGATATTTGAATAAAAGGGACAATTGCTTCATCGATTGAAATACCGCCATGAGTGACAACGACTTCTCCGCTGGGAGCAAAGGCATCTCGTCCCGCCGGCATTAGTGCGGTCATCTGATCTGGCAAAATTCCATCGTTGTCCCACAGAATGGTATTTGCAAAAGCGCTTTGAACTCGTAAAGCTGCCAGTCTATCCATGTAAATTCTGGCTCGTTTTCCGCGTGTCTGTGCCAGCAATCCTTCAGATGGTTGACCAAACCCCGTGGCTTCCACGTGTCCGTGATCGCTGGCAATAAACACTGAATAACCTCGATCCAGAAACGAGTCGATCAGTTTTTCAAGTGGTAGGGAATTTTGATCGTGAGCTGGGTCGAGCCACAGACGGAGAGAGGATTGTTGATCGGCTGCACCAAGGGTGGCATTATGCGCCAGTTTATCGGGCGTATCATCGATCAAACACCAGAAATTTACCCTCGGATCCTGCATTTCAGGCTGTTGGTCAATTTGCCGATCATAAGAAAGCGGTAACAACTTACAAGCAGTTTCTGCGATTCCTTCTCTAGACCAGAACAATTCCCAGGCGCGAGCTTCCGACACATAATGCTCTAGATCAGTTGCGAAATCTGCCGGCCGAAGTCCAGAAATCAATGCATATCTGGAAATGGAAGTGATTGTGGGTACCTGGGCGAGAAGTGTCTCGGTTTTCATTTCCCAATTCGTATGCCGTCTTGCCCACACGGACTTAATCACCTGCCAATCGGTCAGAGACAATCCATCCAGAACCAGTAGGACAATCCGCTCAATTTGGCCAAGATTGCGGAGGTAAGCCAGGTAATGGGGTATATGATGAACATGGTGTGGTTTGGGCAGACGTTGAGCACCAAGAGGGCCATAGTTGTTTCTCAACCAAGCTGCAAAAAACGGATCTACATCACGAACTAGTCTTCGGAAAGTCTCTTTTTGCGACAACTGGATGGTGAGATCGGTTTGTGAATGATAGCTGCACAGTTCTGCCCAATCTCGAGCAAATTCATACCAGACACTCCAGCCCGTTTGTACATGCGGGTCAGATTTTATTGTCGTCAAACGGTTATCTAAATCTTCTAAAAGCGTTGTGAAGCGTTGAATACGCACATCCACCAGTGTAACACCGGGTTGCGCCCAGTTGGGTAAACTGTTTTTGTCGACAATTTTTAGCGGTTGGATGGTTCCCTGGCGAACCAGAGCCGGTAGCAGGTCTTGCAAGTGAGGGTTGCGGTCAAAGGAAACGTGGTAAGCAGATGCGGTTTCTTTGATTTGTCTGCCTGACAAGGATTGCTCAACAGATTCCTGCCACTGGTTTTGGATAAAATCCTGGAAAGCTTGAGCATCCCTGATGAGAAGATCGATATCCCACCCCTGATATTCAGGAAATTCCTTCAAGTGCTCTACCAAGTCGGTTCTTAGAAGTTCAGGAAGGGAAGACTGTTGGTGATGATAGTCATTCAACCAGGCAATCAGCGCATGCGGTTGACTTAATGCAACTGGATCAGCATTAAAGACCTCATGCAGCAAGTAATCCATGGTTTTTTGCCGGCTCAATGTTTTAACTGGTGGTTGACAGGATGCCAGTTTTTCAATTTGATCTGGATTGAGCGTTTGCAGCACCGGGTAGGCCAGGTTGGGATAATATTGATGCAATGACAGATTGATTCGATAAGCGCACTGATAGAGGTCGTATGGCAGGTCTTCCAATGCAGCGGTGGTGGTTACGATGATTGGATGATCCAACGTGAACGGCCGTGCTTCCTCAATGCGATGGCGCAAGAGCACTGGGTCCTCTTCCTGGATGACCTGAAACCCGCGCCGCGTCAATTCTGTTATCAGCGTTTCACCAGCCAGCAGGCGATCCGGATCGCTGACCAGGGTGAGGGGATGGGTTTGAGGTGGAAAAAGAGATAGAATTCGCTGAAGCATTCCTACTCGCTTAAATGGACGTCAAGTACATTTGCCAGCTTGGTTCGTATGATCTTTTCTCGTTCCTCCAAAAATGTGGGAAAATCTTCAAACTTCAAGGAACAATCCGGGATGAAGTGGAGTTCTTTATAAACCGCCAGTTTTTCTGGAGTCGGGTATTCTTTATAAATCCAGGAATCTAATGGCTCGTCAGATTTAGCGATATTCACTGGGCCTTGAAGGAGTTGTAAGTTTCCCAGATCATTATAATGGTCGAGCCAAAGGTGCCAGTTCTCTTGAGGAATGTTGTGCTTTCTTAACTCTTTAGTTGTGAACATCGCCCGCGGGAAAATATGGTCAACATGAAATTGTTGATCATATTTGAGCCAGGGGTATAAGAAGGTGAGAACACTGAAAGTGTAAGGTTGTTCATAACGGTAAGACATCAACCCGTCTAATTCAGCGGCATCAAATTGCATGGATCTTGTTGTGCCCTTTAGTTCTTCCAAAATTGCATTAAACGGAAAGCTATTTAAATTCTCTTGGATAACCTTACGAACAGGTCGTAAAACGTTGTCCGGTGTCCCACTAAATGTTCTTTTTAGTAAGGCGATTTGCAGCCACTTGCGCATCAATGTTCGATCTTCAGCGTATTTATTCGAGGAAATGAAATTTGAAGGGCTGCCTTGTTTATGGATGTAATAGGCCAGGGGGATAATGGCATAAGCCGAAACCAGGGTTTGCCAGCTATACCCCCAACTGGAAATCAGTTTGACAGTTTCATTCAACGCTTTGGATATCGATTCCCAATAATTCTCTATCTTTTCCATGTTTTCTCGTGTGAAATTGGAAACACGGAATTCAATAGCTGGGATATCGCACAATACCAGGCATGATTTTAAAACAAAATCTTTGCTCAGGGTGAATTTTTCACCAATATCATTCAAGTCTTCTACAAGCTCATAGATCGCTTTGCGCGCATCAATCTTTTTCCAGGCTGCTGTTGCAATGGACAGTAGCATATCGGAATAACTGAGTACAGTTCCTCCCGAATTGACCCGGATAAAGATGTTCAATACTTTGTCCAGATCCTGGCTTTCTTCTAGAAAATAATTGATCAAAGGTTTTTCTTTGATAATACGATACAACTCCATCAAAGCGCTGGATGGGAATGTCCGCTTATCAGCGGTTAGACCGTTTTCGATGCAATAATACATTGCGTCTTGCAATTCTTTAAACTTGAAGATTTCACTGACACGGAACCAATATTTTTTTCCTCCAATATTGGTTACTTCTTTATCCTGCAGCATCTTAAATTCATAAGCGTTTCCGTTCTCATCTGGGGGATTAAGCAGGTTAAGGTCAAACGCTTCTCAGGAAAAGCATAATCGCTGTTCCAACGGTAATAGGGCATCTTGTTCGCATACCAACCCTTCAACCCAATATTTAATGCCGTTAATCGCTGCTGCCCATCCAGCACTGCAGTTACGCTGTTCCCGCCCACCAACTCAATCGGTTCATTATGTCGGTAATCCCTCTCATGGAAACGATCCATAAACCGGTAGAATTGGAAGTCCTTGAGATGATCCGGCTCGATTTTCCAAAATAAAAACGAACCGATCGGATAACCGCGCATCAGGGAATCAAATAATTTCTCAATCTGTTCCGTGTCCCAAACAAACTCGCGTTGAATGGCAGGTAGAACATATTTGTTTTCCTGGATGCCTTGAATGACTTTTTCAATCGTAATCGGTGTCTCAAATCCCATTTTGACCTCCTTTTTACCAACTGGGTGGTTTATGGAACTTTCTGTTTTGATCTTTGATTAAGCTTTGAAATTGGTTGTCTGAAAAGACACCCTGCTTAATGATTGGGATCTCTTGCTTAAATAAGCAGAGGCGGTTATTCGCCGCCTCGCACCCTGCGCCCGAAGGAGCAGGGGGGATGTGCTTATTTTATAGCATGAATCAGTTGAAATGTCAAATGTTTGACGACTTTGCCCCATCATCCTCATCTCCTTAAACCCCTACTTCTTCCTCAACAATGCGCTGTCATAATACATTAGCAAATCGGGGTCTTCACGCAACACGTCTTCGGGCAGACGTTCAGCTACTGTGATGATGGTCTCGTAGTCCTGACGCTTGATGCAATCGGCAAAGCCGGCCCGCACGGCTTCGCTGCGGAAGACGCGCAGCCGGCC
>Ga0116141_10005163_pt1 | contig 10948 bp, 7 predicted proteins | sample AD_UKC097_MetaG_FD_89744 | JGI IMG/M metagenome (GOLD analysis project Ga0116141, IMG submission 89744) | Active sludge microbial communities of municipal wastewater-treating anaerobic digesters from USA - AD_UKC097_MetaG | ecosystem: Engineered > Bioreactor > Anaerobic > Digestate | place: USA... | reverse complement strand
TCTATGGCAAGATCTACCCCGTAGTGGAACCCTCCTTTTCTTGGACCATAAGGAGAAGTGACTCGGCCTCCAATAATTGGTCTAGCATAATAGCCAGAATCAACCTTGGTGTTTGAAGATTTTGCCCCAGAAGAAGATTTACTGCTTGAGGCTTTTTTAATTATTCCATTTGGCACAAATATAACATCTCCAATACTTAGAACGCTGTCTTTTGATAAACCATTAAAAATAAACACATCCTCGCTTCGGGCGTCGTATTTTCCGGCAATTTTATTAATTGAATCTCCTTTTTGAACGATATGCTTAACTCCAGTCACTGGTAAGATGTTTAACTTTTGACCAATCATTATTTTTTCTCCAGAAATATTGTTTTCCCATCTAATTGTGTTAGTAGAAACATCAAACAATTCTGCAATCTCTGATAGGGTATCTCCTTCTTTGACAGTATAAATAATTATTTTATCTGAAAGTGAACTCTTTTCTGTCTCTATGTCCTCCACCCAAAAAGGCATGTTGTTGTATATAAAAGAATCTTCTTGAACTATTAAAACATTTTCATTAACATTAATTTCTAAATTAGGGTTAGAAGTGGCCTCCAGAAGGGGTATATTTTGAGAGTTTAGGTGGGAGCCAGTAATACTTTCTATTGTTTCAAATTCATCAGCTTTAGCCTTTTTACCCAAAAGAAAAGCCCCAGCTTCTATTGGAAGAATACTGGAGATCAATATGCACAAAATCAAGAAAAAGGCCTTAGTGGTATAAGTCTCAGTAGTAAATAAAGATATTTTAACTCTTTGGCCTCCCAGCGAACTGGGGATCTCGTCAGAGTTTTTTAGGTTTTGTTTTATAAGCCTTTTAAATTATTATGCTCTTTTACCCCTTCTTTGGGATTACAGTACGACCGCAATAGCGAAAGCTGTAATTATCTAAGTAAAATAAGCATAATTATTACAATCGTCCAGAAACGCTTGAAAAATAAAGCTTTTTTCAATCTAAACAGTATACGGGGCCATTTTTTTGCCCTACTCATATAGGGTAGCCTAGATGAAAATCTAAGTCAAACGAGTTATCAACAGGTAGGCTAAAGATAAAAAGTTACAAAAATACTTGACAATGTCAATTAAATATGATACTATTTAAAAGAAATTGAAGTTAAATAAATTAATACATACAGAAATGAAAAAAATTATCCTGATTTCCCTTATAGCCGTGGTAGCCATGGCTATGGTATCCTCTTGTCAATCTTACGAATCCGGATCCTATTCTCACTACTCTTCAGAAAAAACTGAAAACGCCGAGCAGGTGGAACAAAACGGTTTTATCTTGAAAAGAGTAAAACCTGGGGACACTCTCTGGGAGTACTCCGAAGAAGTGTACGGAACCGGATACAAGTGGAGAGAAATACTTCAAGAAAATCCCCATTTAATTGGAAGATTAAGTTACGATAGTAATCGTAACCTTCCTGTCGTGATTATATATCCGGGAGAAAGTGTGAGAATTGGTGGAAAAGAGATTTATCCATCGTTCTCGTCTAGTAGCAGATCTACCACAAAGACGATTTCCTCATCATATAAAAACGAAAAAGGGGTGTCGGTTGCCTGGTGGACGTGGGTAATACCGAGCTTTTTGTTTCTCTTGGTCACCGTCGGGGTTTTGTGGCTCCGATACGCAACCCGACACAGTCGGGCGCGGGAGAGGGAAAGGAGGGACCAAAACCGACTTATAGAAGAAGCCATGATTTCAAATTATGGAAAAAAAGTCCGCATCTCGTGGACCGAAAATTCTTTTGAAGTAAGGTAAGAAAAAATATTTAGCAACCCCCGCCTAAAAACGGGGGTTTGTTTATTTCTTGAGCATTGTGTGGTATTATTGTGTTAAATACAATTTATCTAAAATATTATTAACAAACATAATTTTTATAAAAAATATGGAAAAAGGAACGGAAAAAGCAGAGAAAAACACTGAAATAAAGGGCGGGGAAAAACAAGTTTTTGATAATTCTAAATATCAAGAAGTTATCCCTACAATGGACCCTAGGAACTTAGATTTCTGGGAAAAAATGTCAGCGGGAGCAAAAGGTGTCATGGGTAAAATGTATGACGGGTTAAACAAGATCCCTGTTGTTAACCGCTTCGTCGCAAAAGTAGAAATTGCACACAACCAAAACAAGGCAGACAAAAAAGAAACTAAACAAACGAGGTTAGTTAATAAATATAATTCTCTTAACAGTAAGGGGGGCTTTTTGGAGGAAGCTCAAAGAGCTAGAGAGAACGCCTTAAAAACACTTGAAGCTGGGGGTATTATTTCAAAAGATTTAACTAAGGATAAACACAAACTAGAAAAGCAAAAAAATAAAATAGAATATAAAAAAGACAAACTTCAAAGTAGAGTAGAAAAATTAGAAAACAAAAAGAGTCTTTTCGTCAATAAAAGAGATGCCTCTGCTGAAAGGATGATACATTTTTATGAAAAAAAACTTGAACCAATAGAAGCCAGCCTAGAAAGACTTGAAACCAAAAGAGACAAAGCTGAGTTAATTTGTCTTGCCAATGAAGTTAAAATTGACGAACAAGAAAGCCGTATTAACGATTTAGAAAAAAAGAAAAATGATTGGATTGAAAAATGCGAAGCTTTTGGGATGACTGAAAAAAAAGCAAGGAGATATGAAATTCTTAAAGAGATGGACAAGCAAATAGAAATGGCTCAGTCAAAAATTTATATAATGAGAAAAGAAAATGAGATACGAATGAAAGAGATTAATTTAAGGCTGGCTAAAATACACAAAAAAGCAGAGCCATATAGAAATAGAAAAAATCAATTCATAAGAATAAAAGACAATAGACCTGTTGATTTTAATATGCCAGAGAGAACTGAATTGAAAGAACACACCGAAAAACAAGAGGTAAAATCATACAAGAGGGGCGAATATGTTGAAACAGAGGGGGAGGAAAAAACCAAAAGAGATCCCCGCGAAGAAATGCACGATGTCATAGAACAAAAAGAAGGAGCAGGTAATTTTGAAGCTTGGATAACCAAACTTAACGACCACATAGAAAAAAAACAGGAGCTTAAAAAATACAAAGACTTATTAAAAATAGACCAGGAAAATATAATTCAAGCCACAAGACTCCACGATAATACAAAGATGACGGTAGATAATTTCAAAAAAATAATTACTCAATATTATAAAATTAAAAAAATAGATAAAAAATTAGTAAGTGAAGTTATAAATAATTTTAAATAAATATGAATACAAATAACAACCAAAAAGAAGACGAGTTAGACTTAGAGCTTGAGGATATGTTAAATCAGTCTGCCAACATTAACAAAAAGCTAGACGAAGAATCCGAGTCTTTTAAAAAAGATATTGGGGAGATTGAGAAAGACATGGACATAGAGGAAAAGTTCATAAACAAAGAACTAGACGACATAAAAGAAGAAGAAGCAAAAGAGGAGGCAGAGGTAGAAAAACTCTTGATGGAAGAAGCCGAAAACATAGCGGAAGAAGGTGATGAGAATTCTTAAATAATTGATATAATAGAGTTGTGCTATATCTAGAATCTCTAAACGAAAAACAGAAAGAGGCCGTCTTGTATACCGACGGGCCTCTTTTAATAGTGGCTGGGGCTGGGGCTGGCAAAACAAAAACAATCACCCATAGGATTATTCACCTAATTCACAAGGGGATTAATCCCGAAAGGATTTTAGCTGTTACTTTCACCAACAAAGCTGCTCGCGAGATGAAAGAGAGAGTCTTTGACCTTCTAGAAAAAAGAGAGCAGGGGAATAAAATAAACATTGATAATTTCGGTAATTTTATGAACACCCCTTATGTTTCAACCTTTCACTCCTTGGGGGTAAAAATAATTAAAGAAAATGCTAGCTTGCTTAATTTAACTAAACATTTTTCTATTTTAGATGAATCTGACTCAATCTCTATTATCAAAGAGATTATGAAAAGGCATGATATTGATCCAAAGAAAGAAGAGCCCCGGAAAATAAGATCCATCATCTCAAAAAATAAGGGAGATTTTATTCATCTTGAAAATTATGCCAGTCAAGCCAAAAGTTATTTTCAAACAATGGTTGCTCTTGTTTGGAGAGAGTATCAGGAAGAACTAAAAAAACAGAACTCTCTAGATTTTGATGATCTTCTAATTAAGGCCACAAATATTTTAAAAGAAAACGAAGAAATCCGTTTATCGTATCAAAAAAAGTGGCAATATCTACACATTGACGAATATCAAGACACTAATCAGGTCCAATATGAAATGACTAGACTTTTAACTGGGCAAGCCAAAAATATTTGCGTCGTCGGTGACACTGATCAAAACATTTATAGTTGGCGAGGTGCTAATATTAAAAATATGTTTTTGTTTGAAAAAGATTATCCTGAAGTAAAAATTGTGACCCTAGAACAAAATTATCGTTCAACTAAAAATATTATTACCGCTGCCAACAAAGTAATTGAAAAAAACAATTACAGGGTGCCTAAAAATTTATTCACCGAGAATAAGGAAGGGGAGAAAATAAATTTAATTGAGGCCTACGATGAACAATCTGAGGCTAGATATGTTGGTCATAAAATTGAAGAATTAATTAAAGCTGGTTTTAAGCCCAAAGACATAGCTGTTCTTTATAGAGCTAATTTTCAATCAAGAGTCATAGAGGAAGAATTATTAAAAATTGGTTTGCCTTATCAAGTTTTGGGTACTAAATTTTTTGACCGCAAGGAGATTAAAGACACCTTAGCCTATCTGGGGGCAGCTTTAAATAGACAAAACTTATCTCTCATTAAAAGAATTATAAATAGTCCAGCTCGTGGTATTGGGAAAACGACAATCGCTAGACTTTTTGCTAATCAAACAAAAGAAATTCCACCCAAAATGATGTCTAGGGTTAATGATTTTTATAAAATACTAGACGACATAGAAATTTTTTGCCAAAGTAATAAGCCAAGCGAGGTGATTAAATATATTATGAACCAAAGTGGCTTAAAGGATAGTCTTAGCGACGGATCAAGCGACGATTTAGAAAGGCTGGCTAACATTAAAGAACTTGTCACCCTTGCCACAAAATATGATAATTTAGAAAACGGTTTAGAAAAATTAATTGAGGAAGCATCCCTCTTTAGCGAACAAGACTCTCTAGACCAAAAGGAGTCTGGGGTAAAACTTATGACCGTTCACGCCGCTAAGGGGTTGGAATTTAAGGTTATTTTTGTAACTGGCCTTGAACAGGATTTATTCCCTTACTCCAAAGACGACAAAGAAGATGATGAGGAAGAGAGAAGATTATTCTATGTCGCCATAACCAGAGCTAAAGAAAAACTATTTTTAAGCTATGCAACAATTAGAACTATTTTTGGCAACAAGCAAGTAAATAATCCGAGTGAATTTATATACGATATTCCATCCGAATTAATTAATTTTGAACAAGTCTTTCACTCAAAAAGGGAAAAAGTAATCTGTCTAGATTAATGCTAAAATAAAAACATGGTTCATTATCCTAAAAAATCTCTTGGGCAAAATTTTTTAAAATCTGAAAATATTTTAAATTTAATGTGCCAAACATCTTCAATTAAAGAAGGTGAAGTTGTTTTGGAAATTGGACCGGGTAAAGGATCCTTAACCAAAAAAATACTTAGTTCTGGCGCTTTAATTATCGCTATTGAAAAAGATAATGAGCTTTTTGCTTTCCTTAAAGAAAAGTTCAGTCAAGAAATTGATGAAGGAAAATTAAAACTAATCAATCAAGACATTTTAGACTGGCAAATAGATGAAGTAAAAACAGATTATAAAATTGTTGCTAATATTCCATACAATATTACTGGGCTAATTATAAAAAAGTTTCTGTCTGACAAAAAATTACCAAGAAGCATGACCTTGTTGGTTCAGAAAGAAGTAGCCGAGAGGATTGTGGCGAGAAACAACAAAGAAAGCATCTTGTCTTTAAGCGTCAAAGCTTATGGCCAAGTTAAATATATTAAAAAAGTTTCTAAAAAATTATTTAACCCGTCACCTAAAGTTGATTCAGCTATAATTAATATTTTCAATATATCTAAAGATAATTTTCCCCAAAAAGAGCTTGAAAATAAATTCTTTTCATTAATTAAAGTTGGTTTCTCGCATAAAAGAAAAGTTTTAATTAAAAATCTAGAGATTATTGCACCCAAAGAAAAGCTAGAAAAATGTTTTCAAGAATTAAAAATAGACGCAAAAATTCGCCCCGAGGATGTTTCTTTAGATAAATGGTTAGAATTAAACAAAAAGTTATCAAAATAACTAGGCTTTTTTGTAAAAAAGTAATATAATATAAGCTGTATCTGATAGATTTTCTTTTTGTATGGATAACTTTAAAAAATACCTGCCTAGTAAAAACTTCATCAGCCTAGTTTTGTTAATAATAACCTTTGTTTTAATATTTTTTATTGGCAGGGGGGTTATTTCTTTAATAAAAAACAGGGAAAGAAAAGATGGGGTAAAAGAACCTGAAATTGTTTCTATTAAAGAAATTATTGACGAAGACGACAATAACAACGGCATCCCAAACTGGGAGGAGTATTTTTGGGGATTAGATCCTAAAAAAGACGGTAAGAAAAACAGAGAATTTGTCTTGGCTAAAAGAGAGTTGGCTAATCAAAACACTGGGAATGAGGTTAAAGGGGAACCAGTTGTCTTAACCGAAAACGAGGCATTATCCCGTGATTTCTTTGTGGCCATGCTAGCCTTATCCGAAGAAGGCTTGTTAGATGAAAACTCAATAGACATAATCGCTGAAACAATGGGTCAAAAAATTATCGCAGATCCAATCGCTGATAAATACACCAAAGATCAAGTTATTATTGAAAAAAACCCTTCAGTTGATTCCGTCTTAGACTATGGAACCAAAATAACTGACTTGTTTGAAAAATACAGCTTAGAAAAAGATATCGGGGAAGAGATAAAGATAGTGGCTCTTGGGGTAGGAGATAACGATACCACAGCCATGCGAGCTGTTAGAACTATAGCTGAAGGTTATCATCTTTTGGGACAAGACATTATGAATATCCCCGTGGCAGAAGATCTATCCACCGTCCATCTTGATATTGCTAATAATTGCGAAAAAGTGTCTATATCAATAGGGGGCATCGCCGAGGGACTAGAAAAACCAGACAAGGCCTTGAGGGCACTAATAAACTATCAAAAATATTACAACGATTTAATTAATAATCTTAGCAAACAAGAATAAAATTCTTTTTTGATATAAAAATGATATAATAGTAGAGGTAATCATTATGAAAAAAGGAGCAAGAAAAAAAATAAAGCAGGTGATCCTTTCAGTCCTTTTCTTGGGACAAATATTTTTGTCCCCAATGATGGTGGGAGCGTCCTCTTTGATTAACTGGGAAAATCCGAACAAAAATGGTGATAATCCTTATAAAATTAATTTTGACAACATATTAACTTCTGGCCTCTTGACCCAAGTAGTTGGCTGTACGGGTATCACAAACAAAATAGCTGAGGTTATATATTCAGGCGAAAACTCTCTTAAAGATATCTTGGCCGAGCTTAAAAAAAGAAAAGCTGGGGCCAAACTTATCAATATAATTATGGGAACAACTGAAGCGACAGTCGGGCTAGTTCCCACGGCTAATAACCTTCCTCAGTCGATAGAAAGGATCGTAAATGTAGACTCTGCATCTAATCCAGTTTTTGACGAAGACACAAGTAAGTCTATTCAAAAACAAACAGAATCTATGGAAAGAGAAAATCTTATTAAAAGTTGTTTTAATGGTATTGCTTACACTTTAGCTAAGAATCAATTAACCTCTATCGCCCGAAATACTTTAAATTGGGTTAATTCCGGTTTTAGTGGCGACCCTGTTTATGTTCAAAATGTTACTCTTGCTTTACAAAATGTTGAGAGAAGTATCGTTGAGCCAGCCATTGAAGAATTATCTTACGGGGCTTTCCCTTGGGGAAACACTTTTATTCAAAGCCGAATAGAAAGAATTGCCAACAGAAGTTCTTATACCGGAGATACTGGTTTACTTTCGAGGACAGCTTCCGATTTAGCCAACTACATAAAAAATGATTTTAAATATAACAGTGAATTAAGTGAACTGGACAATCAAAGAATTCGGGCAGAAAGCGCGGTGAGGACTTTTGCTAATGATTTTAGCTCTGGTGGCTGGACGGGTTGGCTATCTATGATTATTAACGACAATAATAATTATTTGGGTTATCAATCTCGGGCATCAAGAGTCTTGCAAGAAAAAGTTGAAGAGCAGCAGAAAGCACTACAATCTGAATTAGAACAAAACGATGGCTACTACAATCAGACTGAGTGTGTAAAGTGGCAAAGATACAACAAAGATGGAACACCAATGAGACCAGTAGATACTCTTCAGTATGGTGATATCATAAACGATGCTACTCTTTACAACCTTGGACAATCAAAATTTGGTAGTTTTTCACTAAGGTCTTCTGGGCAAGATGTATTCTCGGATACAAAACAGAGCGATTACGATGTCTGTGTAGAGACAAAAGCTGTTACTCCTGGCTCAAACATTAAAACTCGGGTAGATACGACTCTTGGTATTCCGGAAAGACAATTAGAAATAGCAGATGATATCAACGATGTCCTTAATTCCGTCTTCAGTGTTTTGTTGTCTGTTTTGCAAGATCAAGGGTTATCTGGATTATCTTCTGGAGAATACACATACACTAACAGCAACATAGGGATAAGAACCTTCTCTGGTTCAGTAAACGAAGATAGTCTCAGTAATCATTCATCAGGTGATGCTTCTTTTAATCTTACAAGAGACCTAGGAAATACATTTATATACGATACAGCTATTAACCTTGGCTCGTGGGATGCAAATAAAAATATTATTAAAAGCAAAGAAGAGGGAGTTTGTTATGATCAAACTGGTAAAAAGATTGTTTGTCCAACCAGTTTAATAAAAGACATTGCGCCTAAAGATTGTTTAGATTCTCAAGATAGAAGCAAAAAAATAACATGCCCTGCTAATGTTTATTATGTAGTTTCAAACCCAGGAAAAACTAAGTTAGCCGACGGTAGCTACAGTGGCTGGGCTGTTGGTGACCGAGCTTTTTGGGATGGAAACTCTTGGCAAAACTGGAAAAAAGACCAACCACAACCGATTAAAAAACGGGGTGTGCTTCAATTGCAAGAAGATTATTCTGTAGCCGCCAAAGAAATACTAGCAATGTTACCAAAAATCATGCCAATGATTGGTGAGCTAGACTACTGCATTCCAGGACCCAACCCCTCCTGGCAAATTGTTACAACAGAAACATCTGCTGCTTTGTTTGAATTAATGGGGGCGGTAAATGCTTCATATGATTCTTATGGAATGAAATTAGAAAAGGAAACCCGCTATTATAGACCGGACGAGGAACATCAATTATATCAAAATTACATGAATTTTTTTAAAGACCTAGATGGCAAAATAACTGATTTTTGGAACAAAGAGGTTATTCAAACCGCAAAGTGGTTTGAGCTAAACAAGTTTTCTGAAATTACAAAAATAAAAGGAGATGATGAAAAAGAGAGGCTAGATGAACAAGCGGATCTTTTAATTTCAGATGTTGCTAAGCAGACAAAAGCTTTCAATACTTTATATAAAGAAATAGTGGACAAAAGATTTGGCCCACAAAGTTCTTTTTGGAGAGAGTTTGATATGAAAGAAAACACCGCAGCCGTGACAAGAAACCCCGGTTATTTACCAATGATAGCTTCTGGGTCAAAAATTACTTCTAATATTTTAATATATGACGAAGAAATAAGTAATTTAATGGAAACTTATAAAAATGAAATTGTAAATTCTGAAGCTAATATATACAAACTAAAGCAAATTAAAAAAGAGGTTAGTGACATAATTCTTACCGCCCAAAATCGCCGAGCAAATAAAATGATTGAAAAAATTAAAGAAGAGGAGGGTCTAACAAGTTTCACTATCCAAGATTTTGAAGAACGGTACAAAGACTGCTTAGACCAAGAAAATATTAATTATTATGATGACTTAGAGGTGCTATATGGAGCAGAAAATAACGCAGAAAGATGTGGCGATGGGTTAGATAACGACCTAGATGGATTTGTAGACGGAAACGATATGGACTGTAATAGTTTTAAAGATAACATAGATAATTTTAATGTTGAAGATGGCTATGGTTCAGGGGCAGAAGTTGGGTATTATAGAACAGGGTACAACACTAAAACAACAGAGCCAGAAGAAGGTTATAATAAAAAAGAAATAGAAAACGAAGATGAGCGGGAAGAAATAGATATGTATAAATACAATACCGGTAAGTGTGACCCCGTTAGAATAGGAAAATGTCTACGGGGTGAAGCTACTTCAGTCCAAGAATATTTTGATAAATATTCTTGGACATGTCTACCTTCTTTCACCATGGAAAATTATGAAAATGAGGGGAAAGATAATTGCTCTATTTATAAAGAAATCACCGAGACCAGCCGAGAAGAAGCTGAGGAGGAATTCTTAGAAAAACTGAAAGGGGGTCACCTTGATGAAGATTTAGCTGATTACATCATAGAGGGATTTAAGCAAAAGGAAGAAAGTGGTGAGTCTCTTACAATGACAGACAGAGCAACTAAGTGGGTAGTTGAAACGCTCGTAGAAAATAAAAGTGAGTGGTGGGTGAAAACGATCCTTGGGCTTATTGGTTGGGTTAAGGATTTAGAAGGTGTAGTAGAATTTATTTCAAAATTCATCTAAAAAATAATTTAGTTTATGAAAAATAAAACAGCAAAAACAAAAATAATAATCCTATCCATCATCGCAATTTTGGTAATTTTACTTGTTGGCTTTTTGGTTTATAGAAATAAAAACAAAGAAGAAGGTAGTAATTTATTTTCTGACATATTCTCAATTCTTCCATCTTCTAGAGATGCGACTGAAGTTGAAGCTATCGCTGGGGTG
>Ga0116141_10005161_pt1 | contig 10948 bp, 11 predicted proteins | sample AD_UKC097_MetaG_FD_89744 | JGI IMG/M metagenome (GOLD analysis project Ga0116141, IMG submission 89744) | Active sludge microbial communities of municipal wastewater-treating anaerobic digesters from USA - AD_UKC097_MetaG | ecosystem: Engineered > Bioreactor > Anaerobic > Digestate | place: USA... | reverse complement strand
TGGCAATGGCCAATCAACAATACGGGAAAAAAACAATCCTTTTTCTAGATGAAATCCACAGATGGAACAAAGCACAACAAGATGCACTTTTACCATATGTAGAGAAAGGGATAATTACACTAATAGGTGCAACAACAGAGAACCCTTCATTTACAATAATTTCAGCCCTCCTTTCAAGAACTAAGGTGTTTGTATTTAAACAACAAACTGAAGAAGATATTGAGAAACTTCTAAGCAAGATATCTAAGAAAGAGTACCCTAATATAAAGATTTCTAAGAAAGTCCTTCAACAAATGGCTAATCTTGCAAATGGAGACATCCGCTCAGGTCTAAATATTCTTGAGATGAGTGCTACATTAGCGAATACAGAAGCTTCCAAGAATGGGAAAGCAGAAGTGAAAGAGAAAACCTTAATTGAGACTGTTCAAAAACCAGTATATTATGACAAGACGGGTGAAGAGCATTACAATATCATATCCGCAATTCATAAATCTATGAGGTCATCGAATCCAGATGCTGCCTGCTATTGGGTAGGAAGAATGCTGGCAGGCGGAGAAGACCCATTGTATATTGCTAGAAGAATGTTAAGATTTGCTAGTGAAGACATTGGGAATGCTGATCCTCAAGCGTTAATTTTAGCTAATTCCGTTTACGAATCTTGTCAAAAAATTGGTATGCCTGAATGTGAGATATTTTTAATGCAATTAGCCATATACCTTTCAAAAGCACCAAAGGACAACACTGCATATGTAGTTGAAGAGCAAGTAAAACAAGATATTGAGGAATTTGGAAATCTACCAGTACCTTTAAATATTCGAAATGCAGAAACAAAATTAATGAAGGAAATGGGGTATGGAAAGGGATATGAATATGATCATGAGCTTCCAAACAAGAAATCCGACCAACAATGTATGCCAGATAAATTAATAAAAAGAAAATATATTCATTAAACTCTATCTCTTTTGTGGAAAGTTAAGAAGATTGAATATATAATTAGGAAATGGAAATAAAAAAAGACAATCAAATAATTGAAAGGATACTTAACAAAGGGGTAGAGCAAATCCTCCCTTCTAAGGAGGTACTCAGAGAAAAATTACTCTCAGGAAAAAGGTTAACTGTATACCAAGGTTTTGACCCAACGGCACCTTCACTTCATATTGGACATACTGTGGGAATGAGAAAATTGGAAGACTTCAGGAAGCTTGGTCACAAAGTTATCTTTTTGATAGGAGACTTTACAGCTAGAATTGGTGATCCATCAGACAAGAAGGAAGCTAGAGAATCAGCTAGAAAAATTTTAACAAAAGAAGAAGTTGAGTCAAATTTGAGAAATTATGTTGAGCAAGCGTCCCACATAATTGATATCAAGAACAAAGAGAATCCTGTTGAAATAAGATATAACAGTGAATGGCATGACAAATTAACCTTTTCCGAGGTTATTACCCTTGCTTCAGAATTTACTGTACAACAGATGATAAAACGAAGCATGTACCAACAAAGAATTAAGGAAGATAAACCAATTTTTCTTAACGAATTTCTCTATCCAATTATGCAAGGATACGACTCAGTTGTCATGGATGTAGATGTCGAGGTTGGAGGCAATGATCAATTGTTCAATATGCTCGCAGGTAGAGATATGGTTTTAAATCACCTAAAGAAAGATAAGATTGTTTTAGCCGGTAAATTGCTTGAAACAGCAGATGGAAATAAAATGGGCAAATCAGAAGGGAACATGGTAAGGTTAGACGACACACCCGAAGAGATATATGGGAAGATAATGTCTTTTGAAGATAATCAAATTCTCTTGTCCTTCGAAATTTTAACAAATGCATCAATGGATGAACTCGATTTGTACAAGAAAAGAATTGAAAGTGGAGAGAACCCAATGGTACTTAAAAAAGAGTTGGCCTACAAAATTACCTCAGAGATTAAATCGGAAGATGAGGCAAAGAAAGCCGAATTATTCTTCGAATCGATTTTTCAGAAAAAGAATCTAAACACCGAAATACCAGTAATTAAAATTAAAAAGGACCCTCTAACCCTTGTAAATCTAATTTACGACAGTAAATTTGCCAAAAGCAAAGGAGAAGCAAGAAGATTGATTGAACAAGGCGCTGTGTATATTAACGGAGAAAGACATTCCGTTTTCGATGAACATATTGATTTAAGAAACTCCCCAACAACTCTTAAAGTAGGAAGGCAAATAGCCAAGATAGAGATTCAATAAAATGGAAAAACAAACATCAACTGGTGTATTAAAAAGCAGGCTATACTCCCTAGCTCCTTTGAATTTTATAAAGGACTTAAAAGAAGCTGTCTCATATGCCGAGGAAAAATACAAAGGCAAAACTAGATTCAATGGAGTTCCAATGATAAATCATGTCCTCGAAATTGCAATTTCGCTTCTAGAAAAAGGACTAGATTTAAATACTACAATCGCAACTCTGTTGCATGAGATTGAACTTAACGAAACAATAGAAGAAGAAATCCACAAGTATTTTTCTGACGATGTAATGGAAATTCTTAATGGTATTAAGAAAATTAAAAGAGGGACAGATAGTGTCGACACTAATCCTGAAATAATTATTAAATATGTTCTAAATGTTTCTAAGGATTTAAGACCATTATATTTAAAAATATATGACACACTACACGATATTCGCTCTTTTGATGAAATCCCAGATGAGCAGAAAAAAAGCAAACTTTTTAAAGCATTAAATATTTACGGGGTTTTAGCTGAGTATCTTTATCTGGAAGATTTAAAAAAAGAACTCGAAGAGAAAGCATTTTCATACTATCTTCCGATTGAGTATAGAAGTATCTCAAAAAAAATGGAGTCATTGGGCATCTCAGAAGAGCTCTTAGAAAAATACAAAAAAGAGATACTCCTAAGAATCAGAGAATCAAGAATTAAGGCCCGTATTGAGCAAAGGATAAAGAGTAAATACAGTATTTACAAAAAATTAAAAAAATATGAGAAAGAATGGATAGACCCCAATATTAGTAGACTAGATGATCTAATAGCTTTTAGAATTATTACTTCCGATATAGATTCCTGTTACGAGATACTTGAAAAGTTGATGGATAAGGGAGAAATAATTGAAGAAAGATTTGATGACTACATATCAAATCCAAAACCAAACGGATACAAAGCAATTCAATTCCCAATATGTTTCCCTCAAATATCCAAAATGAATATTGAGCTTCAGATAGTAACTGAGGATATGTATAAAGAGAATACTTTTGGGAAAGCTTCTCATATAGCCTACAAAGCAAGTCAATTAAGGTATGCAAAGCCAACTAACAAATATGATTGGGTTAAAAAAATTCAGGATGAAATTGAAAAAAGTAAAATTGAGAATAAAAAATCTAAATCATTCCCAATAAGATGTAAGATCTTTGATGATGAGGTTTTTGTATTTACTCCAAAAGGAAAAATAATTGCACTTGATAAAGGAGACACCGTATTGGATTTTGCTTTTAGACTTCATACAGATATAGGTAACAAGGCCGAAAGTGCAAAAGTAAATGGATTACCAGCCAAATTAGCTCAGAAACTAGTTACGGGAGATACTGTAGAGATAAAAGTTAATAAAAATAAATCCTATCAAAAAGATACCACCCTAGAATACGCAAATTCGAGAAGCACAAAAAACAAAATAAGAAAAAATATGAAAGAAAGGGTTAAATAAAAAAACAAAAAGTTATACAATAAGAAGATGAAAAAGAAAACTCGAGGAAAAGTAACAAAATTAATAAACATAATCATGGCAGTCGTATTACTTGCAAGTATAGTAGTCCCAATGATTATTGTATTAACTTCTCTCTAAAAATGTTAAATAAAGATACAGATATTAGCCAATTAAAAGGTGTTGGCCCTAGATCTGAATATTTATACAGAAAGCTAGGGATTAATACTGTTAGAGACCTTCTTTCCCACATTCCATTTAGATATCAAGATTCTTCTAACATTATTTCAATTAAAGCTTTCAAGGAATTAAAGGAAGGAACATTTATCGGTGAGATAGAAGATGTAAAAACAACCTATTTTAGGAAAAAAATAACGACAGTAAAAGTAAAAGATGATTCTGATAGTATAAGATTAGTATTTTTCAATCAAGCATATCTTCAAAAGACTTTTAAGAAAAATGATGTCTATCTTTTTGATGCAAAAATTACCGAAAAAAATGGTAGAAAAAATGTATATAATCCGAAATTTGAGAAATTCAAATTAGATAAGAAAAACCAATTGCATGTTGGGAAAATCGTTGGAATATACCCAGAAACCAAGGGGCTATCTTCCGCAATGCTCAGAAGAAGAATCTCTGAATTAAGAGATGAAATACAGAATATTTTTAATGATCCAATAAGAGAATATAACCCACCCTTACTTAGCCTAGAGAGTGCAATTGAGAAGATTCATTTTCCAGAAGAAATAAAAGATACTGAAGATGCAAGAGAGAGACTAGCATTTGATGAAATGTTAAAAGTAGGAATTAAAATTGAAAAAGAGCACATGAAAAGAAGAAAACAAAAAGGCATTCCTATTCCTCTTAACTCAAATCTAGTTAACAGCTTTATTCTTTCCCTCCCATATAAACTTACCAATGATCAAGCCAAAGCAATGGAAGAAATATTAGATGACTGCACAAGAAAAAGACCTATGAATAGACTACTAAACGGAGATGTTGGGAGTGGAAAAACAGTAGTTGCTGCTTCTGCAGTATTGAATTGTGTAAAAAGTGGTTTTTCAGCAATAGTTCTGGCACCAACAACCGTATTGGCAAAACAACATTTTGATACCTTTTCAAAACTCTTCAAAAATTTTGGAGTAAATATAGAACTTTGTATCTCTACAAAGAACGATATTTCCTCTTCAAACAATAAATTAATAATTGGAACTCATGCCATTTTGTACAACAAAATCCTTCCAAGTGACTTAAACCTAGTGGTTATCGATGAACAGCACAGGTTTGGTGTAGAACAAAGACAATATTTCAAACAAAAGAGAGATAACTCTCCTCATCACTTAACAATGACAGCAACTCCAATTCCAAGAAGCTTAACTGAGATTTTTTTCGGTGGACTCGATGTGTCAGAGATTAGAGAAAAACCAAAAAACAGAATTGAAGTCAAAACATACTATACACCTTTGAAAAAAAGAATAGAGTGTTTTAAATGGGTAAGAGAGAAAATTCTTTCGAGCGAAAAGAATGATCAAGCATTCTTCATTTACCCTTTAATCGAAGAAAGTGATAAATCTACAAGAAAATCAATTTTGAATGAGTACAAAACTATAACTAAGATTTTTGAAGGATTAAATGTCCAATATCTTCATGGCAAGTTAAAAGAGGAAGAAAAAAGTAAATTACTTAATGATTTTAAAGAGAAGAAAATCAATGTACTTATTTCTACAACTGTAATCGAAGTAGGAATTGATATCCCGGATGCAACAATAATGGTAATTGAAGATGCGGAAAGATTTGGTCTTGCACAACTTCACCAGCTTAGGGGTAGAGTAGGCCGAAGTGACAAGGAATCTTACTGCTTTGTTATCCCAAGTAATTCTGTTGAGAAAGGTTCCCCTGCAGAAGAGAGATTGCTCTATTTTGCTAAACATAGTTCTGGCTTTGAAGTTGCAGAATTTGATCTAAGAAGAAGAGGTCCAGGAGAAGTATATGGAACACTGCAATCTGGTATTCCAAATTTTAAAGTGGCTAGTATTTACGATACCGATTTACTAAAAGAGGCAAGAGTATTTGCTAAAAAAATCTTAAAGGAAGATAATGATCCACAATATATTTTAGATAACCTTTTTTCTTAAATGGAGGTGCATATAGTCCTAGATAATATTCGCTCAGTTTTTAATGTAGGAAGTATATTCCGATCAGCTGATGGAGCAGGAAGTGTAAAAAAAATATACCTATGTGGTATGACATCTGATATAGACAACCCTAAGTTAGAAAAAACAGCACTAGGTGCAATCGAAATGGTTCCTTCCGAACATTATGATAGTACACAGGAAGCACTTGAAGAAATCAGAGCAAAAAATATCCCGATATATTCAGTAGAGTTAACAGAGGATGCGGAGAATTTTCAGAGAGTTAAATATCCTCAAAAGTTAGCACTAGTTTTTGGTCATGAAAAAATGGGTGTAGATAAGAGTATTTTAAATTCTTCTGATAAAAAAATCTTTGTTCCTATGAGGGGGAAGAAAGAATCCCTAAATGTAGCAAATTGCGCAACAGCCGTTCTATATGAGATTACAAGAGAGTAAGAATAAGCCTTTAATAGCTTTATATTTCAATTTCAAAACGATATAATCCAATATGAGTTTAAAACATGATTCATTTAAAAAAGTTAGAAAAGAGAAAAAGAAATGGAGGTTAGAAACCCCTGAGGATTTTGAGGAGATGGAAGACACTTTTCTTAAGGAAAGGTTACAAAGTAAAGAGCCTACAATAACTACAACAGTAAGAATTACAGCTGGAAAGGCCAAAAATTTTAACTTGGAAGTTCCCAAAACAACCCGTCCTATGACAGACAGAATGAAGATTCGTATTTTTGATATTCTTAAAGAAGATTTAGTAAACAAATCCATATTAGACCTTTATGCGGGAGCTGGCTCTTTTGGTTTCGAAGCTCTTTCAAGAGGTGCAAAGAGTTCTACATTTGTAGATGCTTCAAAGAATGCTAATATCATCTTAAAAAAGAATGCTGCTCATACTGGATTTTTAATAGAATCTGAAATTATAAAAGAAAAGGTTGAAGAATATCTATTTAGAGTTCTTAATCAAGAGCAAGTTCCTTCTTTTGATATTATATTTATGGATCCCCCGTACAAGCTTTTCAATACAAAAAAGACTTACAAAATGGAAACAGTTATTAATATGGCAACTAAGTTATTGCCTGGTATACAAAACAAGAACTGCAAAGGTTGGAAAGGAGCATTTATTCTAAAACATCCAAAAAGATATGATTTAGGAAAGATAGACATTAAGAATCTTAAGTTGGTGGAGAGTATAAATCTAGGACTGAATGTAATCTCGTTTTTCATAGTTTCTGTACAATAAATTATATTTATATTTAATATGGACGATTTTTTAAAGGGGAAGATTGCTCTTGTTACAGGATCAACTTCAGGTATTGGTGTAGAAATTGCAAATAAATTGCTGGAAAGTGGATGCACAGTAATTTTAAATTACGCGAATGATGAAAAAAGAGCAAAACAAGTCCTAAAAAAATTTAGCAAATACGAAAGTCAAGTAAAAATTATTAGAGCGAATATTACAAATGAGGAAGAAGTATCAAGAATGTTTAAGAAAATAAGGAAAGAATTTAATTATCTCGATTTTCTAATTAATAATGCTGGAATCAGTTCAGACAGTCCTATTGAATTTTTTAGCACTGAAGAATTTAAAAGAATAGTAAATGTAAATTTAATTGGAAAGTTTCTATGTACAAAACATGCTATTCCCCTCCTAAAACTTTCAAAAAATCCCTCAATTATTAATATCTCTTCTCGATTAGGTACAAGGCCTAACGCAAATACTTGTGCTTATTCTTCTTCTCAAGCTGCAATAATAAATTTCACTAAGTGTTGCGCTATTGAACTTGCTAAATACAATATTCGAGTTAATAGTATTAGTCCCTCTTTAACTTTAACACCTCTTTCTTTAAAAACATGGAGTAAGAAGCGTATACAAGAGCAAAAAAATAAAATACCCCTAAGAAGACTTGGGAAACCTGAATATATTGCTGATGCTGTCATTTTCCTTCTGTCTGAAAAGGCTAGTTATATACATGGAGAGAATCTTGGTGTTAATGGAGGAGCCCTGCTATAGGTTCTCACTTTTTCTCCTACTTCTTCAGACTTCATAAAAAAGATTCTTGGGTATATACTTGCCACGCGAGGGTGAAACGCATATAATTAACTATGGGCCCTTGGATTGCAAAGAGAAATTGTTTTTCTGGGAGCTAGAAAGCCACTAAGATAAATTAAAAACCTTGCCATATGGAAAAAACTATTGTGATGCTCAAACCAGATGGACTAGCATTATCTCTTGGGGATACAATGATTGAAAGGCTGTGTGAAAAAGATTTACATCTATTAAGTGCGGACTTAGTTATGCTTACAGACGAAGCAATTCGTAAGCTCTACAAAAAATATGTAAATCAATGGTTCTTCCCATATATCTTAGATTATCTACAAGAAGGCCCTTGCCTACTAACCGTATGGGAGGGCGAGGACTGTTATGAGAAATGTCGGGAAGTAAAAGGAAATTCCTATAAAGGAACAGGGATGAGAGGGGAGTGGTCTTCTTGTGAAGTAACATCCGAAGAAGGAGAAACGTCTTACATAAAAAATGTTTTACACGTTTCAGATCCTGAAGACTTCGAAAGAGAATATGAGATCTTATCCAATTTTATAATTCCATACGAAAAAGATGAGCGAGGAAATTAAAGATGCAATAAATAGAAACTCAAAAGATTTAAGGAATAAATTTCACAATAAAACAAGGGACAGAAATCTGCTTTCTCTATTTCAGGTAATGTACCGATCATTCGCAATAGAAAATAGAAGTTATTTTGTATTACATGGCTCATGTGCTGTTACAAAATATGGCAATTGTGTTTTATTTGGAGACGATGGGAACATAGCTTCTGGGAAGACACTTCTGTCATTATCAACCGCGGCTGAATCAGGGAAATATTTATGTGATGAATACACATTGATAGAAACAAAAACGAAATTGGTTTTTGGGAATGGGGACATCCCAATAAATCTTAAAGGAGATAGTTCTATGTTTCTAAAAGAAGAATACTCTCTCATCTTAAGAGATCCTAGAATTATCTTTGCCAATGATTATTTTAAAATAATTGAAAAAAATATTCTAAATCTTATAATTGTTCCATACATGAACGCTAATAAGACTGAAGTCGTTATTCCAGTTGAGGAAGAAAAGAAAATGCTGATAAAATCAACTTTATATGGCCATATCATTAAATACCTCAACCCACAGTATGATCATCTTACTTTTTCACTCAAGGATGAAACAAAATCTCATAAGGATTTAAGGAGTGAACTCCAAAAATTTGAAGACTACGAATTAAACATCCCTGTAATTAAACTTTTTATAAAGAATGTCAATGATATAAAACCAACATTAGAGGATATTTACCAAAATATTAATTTTATAGATGCAACTTAATGATAAAAGAAGAAATTATTCATATAGGCAAAACAGATAAAAATATATTGGGGATAATTATGAGTGGTAGTTATAATACAAATAATTTCATAGACGGTTGGAGCGATATAGATCTCCTATTTGTTTTGAGAGAAATAATATTTAAGGATGTAAAATCTATCAATAATAAATGCCTTGAAACAAGTCAAAGACACTCAATTAAGATAGGGCCCTCATACCTAACAGAAAAAGAATACAACTCTAAAAGCTGCGAATTTGTGTCCCACAAGGCAAATTTAATCAAATATAATTTCAGATTTCAAATATCAAAAATTGTCTTTGGTGATATTAAAGAGGTACAAGTAGACCTACCCAAACATACAAAATATTTACTTATACAATTGACATCATTTAAAGATAGACTCAGATACTCCGTTAGGAACTTACATGGATTTGAACTCTTCAAGGAAGTAGCAAAATGTTTCCAACATATAATTTTGCTTGCTTGCTTACTTGAAGACACTGTAAATATCCCGTCGAGAGAGATATGCCTAAAGCTTTTCAAGGATTTTAATAATGATTTTACGATTATTAACGATGTAAATAAATGGAAAAAAACTACTAGTACTTTAGAAGAATACAATAACTATGCGAAAAATATTTTTAATTTCTCAGAACAATTTTTAGATTATATAAGTAAAAGATATTCAAATGTATAAACAAACAAACTTGTATGTAAGAAAAACACTGATTAAGGGTATTGTGTATAACTTTTATTTCAGCGATTTAAGTAAGCCCTGGATAATTCTTTTATCTGGTCTCCCTCAATATATATTCAAGCAAAATTATCTAAAAACCCTAATAGAAACATACTCAATAATTGCACCTTACTACCCTGGATCGTTCCATTCTTACAAGAGGTTTTCCCTAAACAACATATTACAAACAACAAATGAGACAATAAAATTAATTGAAAATGGAGAAATTTATGATTATTTCGAAAATAAAAAATATAAAATCAGTAACAACAATATTGATTGGATTTTCGGTTTAAGTTTTGGAGCAAATGTTTTATTCGATTTTTTGTTAAAAAAAGACAAGGACTATTTGCCTAATACAAAATTTCTACTTGTTTCCCCCATGTTTAATGTCTCCCAAGACAAACAAAGGCTTTATTGGAAACAAAAATTAAGTTTTCTCTCTTCTAAGGTATATTCCAATATCTACCGAGGTATTAATGATTTAGAGTTAATAACATGGTTTTCTGGACTAGAACAAAGTATTACTCAAGAAAAGAATGGGATAGTTCTTTATGGCAGGGAGGATATATACATAGACAAATTTTTTCTTAAAGAGAAGTTTCCTAATTTCAAGATAATTCCCGTCAATGGTTATTCCCATGAAGTAGATAAACTAGTAGAATACTTCATACCGTATTTAAAATAAATATTCTTATTATTTATGAAAAAACATTTTTCAGCTGGAGGTATTCTCCTAAATCAAAAAAACGAAGTATACTTACTTCACCAAATTGTTAGAAACGAATGGATACTACCAAAGGGTGGGATACAGGAAGGAGAGGATGCATTAACAGCTGCAAAAAGAGAAACAGAAGAAGAAACAGGATATCATAACTTTGAAGTTGTTAAGGAAGAACCAATATATATTCACCACTTTTCCTTCGTACACCCTAACACAGGAGAAGAAATAGAAAAGACTGTTACATTCTATCTTTTTAAACTTCTTGATGACAAATT
>Ga0116141_10005156_pt1 | contig 10951 bp, 9 predicted proteins | sample AD_UKC097_MetaG_FD_89744 | JGI IMG/M metagenome (GOLD analysis project Ga0116141, IMG submission 89744) | Active sludge microbial communities of municipal wastewater-treating anaerobic digesters from USA - AD_UKC097_MetaG | ecosystem: Engineered > Bioreactor > Anaerobic > Digestate | place: USA... | reverse complement strand
TGAAGGCGAATTCCCGGCAAGCCCTGCTGATTTTCCTGTTTTTTGCCGCAACCTATCTCCTATTGCAGGGGGCGAAACCGGGATATACCGTGGATGCGAACGCGGCCTACCAACTGACACAGTTCATTGTGGATCGGGGAGAGATGTTCCCGCAGGTCCGTTTGAAACAGGGAGTTTTCCATGCATTGGTCTTTGTCCCTTTCTACGCATTGGGAGATTGGCTGGTAACGAATCATCCCGATTCGGACCCAGACGGGATCCGTCGCCGCACCATGTGCTGGATGAACGGGATTCTGGCTGCAATATGCTGTGCCGTGCTGTTTCTGCTGTGCCGAGAGATGGGCGCAGGTTTGGCGGCCTCACGGAATGTGGCGTTGGCGGCGGGCCTTTCCACAATGATGCTTCCTTATTCACGGTATGAATACAACAAGATTCCCGCCATGCTGCTTCTGACCTTGCTGCTCTGGTCGATCTGTCGATACCGGCGATTGGGTCAGAGAAAGGATTTCCTGTTTGCCGGGCTTTGGGCCGGGCTGTTAGTGGGATTCCGTCTGGAATTTCTTCTGCTTTTTCCCGGATTGATCGTGTGGGTATTCCGGCAAAAGAAGTCTGCTGCGTTCTCGGACCTTTGGCCCGGCATTCTGGCGGCAGGAGGACTGACCGCCCTGGTAGTTGGATATCAGTGGTCTCGGTGGGGTGGAGTAGCGGGGTATGAACTGGGATTCAATCCGTTGCCGTTTGAGGGGCTGTATGGATTCATCTTTTCGCTGGGCAAGAGTGTTTTCCTGTACAATCCGATCTTGCTCCTGTTGCCTCTTGTTCTCTGGGAGAGTCGGAGAAGAGATTGGTGGGGACCGTGGTGGCTGATGGTCGGACCGATGCTGGTGTTTTACGGCTGGTGGTCGAACTGGTGGGGCGGATGGGCCTGGGGACCGCGTCACCTGGTCCCGCTGATCCCCTTATTGGCGGCTCCGCTTGCCTTCGGTATAGGAAGTTCGCACGGGCCGAGGAGATGCTATGCGTTCTGGTTCCTGACCATGCTGGGGATTTTCATCCAGTCGCTCGGCATCGCCATGGATTTCAACGATGGGATCTCGCAGCTGTACCGACAGGGTGTTACGGAGAACATGCTGGTCTATCTCTGGCCGTTCGGAGGGATCGCCAACCATGCCCGTCTGGTGGCCCAAACGCCCGCTGCGCTCCTGGATTTCGGAATTTTGCGGTATTTTCTGGTCTATGCATCCACGCGGATTCTGGCTGTGGCTCTTGTGGGATTTCTGCTGGCCGCACTTGCCCTGCTGAAACTCCGCGTGTCTTGCGAGGATACGCCGATATGAATCGACCGGGAGCCTATCCCATGCACAAGCCGACGGACGAGTATGCGGGATACCGCCGTTCGCGTGGATATTGGCACCGCGTGTTCTCCGTTGCATCGCTGATTCTCCTGGATGTTGTTTTCGTGGTGATGCTGGATAGCATTTTTGAGAACAGCAAGGATGAAATCATCCGAGGCACGGATATCTATAACGAACGGATGCAACCGCATTTCAAATTGATCAATGAAGAATACAACAAGCAGGTTAAAGACCCGCTTGCCAATGAGACTCTTGAGGATTTTGAGAAACGAGTCAAAGAATTTTTCCGGCAGAATTCGGATCGTTATCTTTCCCAGGATGCTTCTTTTTACCGGATCACGATCTTCGGCGACGAGAATCGTGTCATTTTCGAGATCTCCAATCCCTCCAAGTTTCGTCACTGGAATACCTGGCGAAACTGCTTCCTGTCGCGCGATTTTTCCCGTGTGCAGAAGCGGAATCTCGACTATGCGGATCGTGGGATCGAATTGGCTGTGTGGATCTATTACACCTCGCCGGTGGGTTGGCCGGAGATCGAACACCTGGTGCTGCGCTTCTGGGGATATGCGCTGGCGTTTGTGATAACGACACTTGTCTTTTATTTGTGGTTGGACCGGCGGTTGATTGTTCCCCTGGGGCGAGTGGCGGGACACCTGGAACAGTTGGCAACGGAAGGGACTGTTCAGATTATCCGCCAGCCACGCGTGGATATCGAGGCGGCCTACAATCGGCTTGCCGAAACCCAGCGCGAGGTTCGGTTGGAGATGGAACTGGATCGTCTTGTGGAGAGCTACCAGCGGTACGACGAAGTGCCCGTTGATGAGATGAGTTATCGACTCTTGCGGGATATCCCCCAGGCCATTGGGGAAGGTTTCGCATTGAGTGCTGTGTTCGTGAAAGTCCCGGAGCCTGATACCGGCGGGTGGGAACCCATCGGTGCATGGGCACGAACGGCTCCAGTCCCCTCCATTGAAGAGCCACCGGATTTTCAGCCTGAGGAGATCGGTCAGCTGAGCCGTGGAGATTCGGGACCGGCCTGGTGGGTTGTTCCACTTCGGTCGGAGGAACATCCGGCGGGTCTGGTTTTTCTGCTGGACAACGAGGGTTCTTTAGCGGCGGCGAGCGTGCAACGTATCCGGCGGCTTATCGAGAACAGCCTGCTGCGATGTGCCAGTTTCTCGCGCCGTCTCGCGGAAGAACGAAACCGGTTCGGGATCAACCTGGCAACGAATATGGGCCACGATCTCACCAACATCGTTGCGGGAGGGAAATGGGATCTGAATACGATCCATCGGGCTCTCAACAGCGGCGCGATTCGGTTGGACCCGGCTCGTGCGGAGGTTCTGCTTCAGGCGTTCGAGGGGCTGAAGAATAACCTGCAATTTCTGCAGGAGATGGTGGATATCTACCGCGCACTGGGAGCGGCCCGCGCGCCGTGCTACGAGCGAGGGGATGTGGGTCGATACTTGCACGAGGTATGCGAGCTCTTCACGCGCTCGACGTCTCAACGGTTGGAGGTGCGTCAGGATATCCCTGCGAATTGTGAAGCCGTCATCGAACCGCGCCTCTTGAAAATGGCGGTGTTCAACCTTCTGGTTAACGCGGCTCACGCTATTCAGCGACGCGAGGATGGACAGGTCGGAGGTCGAATTGAGGTGCAACTCCACCGCGAGGGCGATCAGATCGTCTTCATTGTGCGGGACAACGGACCGGGGATTCGTGACCGCACCGGCCGGTTGCTCGATGAAAAAGAGATAGCCCGTATCTTCGGTGCGGGGTACAGCACAAAAGACTCCGGTTCCGGTGGAGGACTGGGGCTGGTCTGGGTGAAGAGTATCGTGGAGGAATTCCACCAGGGCACAATTCGCGCGGCCAATCGCGCGGAAGGTGGCGCGGAAATTACCATCCGATTTCCCAGGGAGTCCGAAGACCGCCGGATCGTGTGAATCCCACCAAAAAACAATGAGGTCTTGGAGAACCCCAAGACCCCATTCAGGAAACTTGCTCAAGAACGTCTACATTTTGCGAACCATGGGCGCGGCCAGACGTACCGCGGTCGGCGGAACGCCAACCAGGGGTGCAACATAGTGCCGAAACGCATCCGTCACATTATTCGCTTCCGGCGCGATGAACTCATCCGGCATGACTTTGGTTTTGGCCGCCACATCCTCCAGTTTCACCATGTCGAATTCGACGGCGTAATCTCCCACTCGGCGAATCACCACGGAGCCGTCCACACTGTGCCAGACAGCATACTGAACGGCCTTTTCGCCGACCTCGCGCGCCTCGTGATAATCGATCTCGGAGACACAACCCAGAAAACAGCGCTGCGGATATCCGAACGTGTCGGCACGGACACGTTTGATGTTCAGTTTGCTTTTAACCAGGTCCGACAGCACATCGCCCAACGCACCGATTCCGGAAAGCTGCACATTGCCATGAGCGTCCGTTTCCGATTTGCCGGTTAAGGTTGAGATCAATGGAACATGTTTTCCTTTTTCGTCAATCTCGCTCCAAACACCTTCCGAAACGGCCACGATGCATCTCCCGTACTTCTTCATGGTGGCGTCGATACTTCCAAGGAACTCTTCCTCGTGGAATTTCCGCTCTGGGATGTAGACCAGATGAGGCCCGTCATCCGGGAACCGACGAAACGCGGTGGATGAAGCGGTCAGAAATCCTGCATGACGACCCATGACAACCGCGATGTAGACGCCCGGAAGCGCCTGGTTGTCCAGATTCGCACCCGCGAGTGCAAGCGCCACGTAGCGGGCCGCCGATCCGAACCCGGGGCAGTGATCTGTGATGACCAGGTCATTGTCAATCGTCTTGGGGACGTGCACGCAACGGATCTCATAACTCTCCTGTTCAGCAAAGGAATTGACGATCCGGCAGGTATCGGAAGAATCGTTCCCGCCGATGTAAAAGAAATATCGGATGTTGTATTTCTTGAAAATACCGAAGATTCTCTTGCAGTAGGCTTCATCCGGTTTGTCCCTTGTCGATCCGAGGGCCGCACCCGGTGTTTTCCCGATTTCCTCCAGATTGTGAGAGGTTGCCTGGCTCAGGTCGACGAACTCCTCATCCACAATCCCTCGCACTCCATGCCGGGCGCCGTATACATGTGTGATTTGACTGAACTTACGGCATTCCAATGCGGCGCCTACCATGCTCTGGTTGATGACAGCGGTGGGTCCGCCTCCTTGCGCGATGATCGCTTTTCCAGGTAGCTGTGCCATTTCCACAGACCTCCAGTCGGATTATTTTGCGTGGGATCTTGCCCGGTCCAGGTTCCAACTCGACGAACGCCAGGGAAGGCAGGAACATTTTCATCGGGCGGGGGGAATCGGGCATAAATCTTGTTTACCCTAGAGACTTGCGCTGATCCGCGCAAGCCATCCTGAACGACCCGGTTTGGGTCCATCCTGAATGCCCTTGCCTGGGGATGACTATCTCGAATCTCGCGCTTTCCATTCCTCATACCAGGCCATCTGGACTGCCTCGAGTTTTTTCTCGTCGGAACTCTTCGGATCGCCGTCGAAATCCTCCAACTCGACAATCCATCGCAGGAGATCCGTGAATCGAATCGTCAAAGGATTCACTTCGAGATGCGTATCCGCGAGTCGTTCGGCGATCTCTTCAATATCGGACCAGTCGAGTGACATGCTGTTTTCCTCTTTTACTCCGGGTGAACGACTTCGACCACAACATCACCATGAACGGTGCAAAAACAGCCGAGACGGGAGTTTGTGCGAACATCATTGGCATTATCCAGACGGTCGGCTTCCTCGTCGGTGATTTCAGAGAGATTCTCCATCCCGTTCCGAACATAGACATGACATGTGCCGCACGCCCCGGCTCCGCCGCAGAGATGGGGCAACGGAATATCGTGTTGTTCCGCCGCGTCCAGAATGGTGATTCCCTCCTGTACGTCGAACTTCTGTTCCTTATCCGTGATGAATGTAATGGAAGGCATGAGTTTGTCCTCGTGTTCTATGATGTTCTCCACGACCTTTCGATTTCCTCCAGAGTGCGTCCTTTAGTCTCCGGGACCATCAGAAGAACAAAAATAAGGTATAGAAAGCTGACACTGCCATAAATCCAAAACGTGAGAGCCGGGCCAATTGAAGGGCTGTCGTTGAGCATGGGAAAAGTGAGCGCCACGATATAACACGAAAGCCAGATGGTGAAAGTTGCCACCGACATCGCGCGCCCGCGCACTTTGTTGGGAAAGATCTCGGAACAGAGAATCCAGCCAATCGGCCCCACGGACATCGCGAAAGCCCCGGTAAACGTTACCACGCAAATCAGCAGGGCGATTCCCTGTTGCTGAGTATGGAACATCCAACCCACCAATCCCAAGGCGGTCGTTTGCACGATCCCTCCGATCAGAAGAAGGGGTCTGCGCCCCAATTTGTCCACCAGGGCAATCGCCACCAGGGTGAACAGAAGGTTATTCAAGCCGACCCACACCGTTGAGGAAAAGGCGGCGTTTTTCCCCGCGCCAGCCGATTCGAAAATCTTGGTCGAGTAATAGATGATCGCATTGATGCCGCAGAACTGGGAAAAGGCCATCAACAGAACGGCAATCAGAAGAGGTCTGAGATAGACGCCGCTGAACAGTTCGGAAAACCGTCCTTCCTCTTGAGAAACCGTTGCGCGGATGGCCGACAGTTCGACTTCGGCATGGGCCGCACCACCCACTTTTTCCAGAATGTCACGGGCTTCGCCTTCTTTTCCCTTCTGGGTCAGCCAGCGCGGACTTTCGGGCACGGTGAAGAGCAGCGCGAGGAAAGCCAATGCGGGAAGTACTTCCATGCCTAACATCCAGCGCCAACCGAGAACGGTGTTCCAGGCATCGTCGCCTAAACCCTGGATGAGTTTATTGACGAAGAGGGTTATGAAGATGCCGATGACAATCCCCAACTGGAACAGGGAGCCGAGACGCCCACGCCATTTCTCGGGAGAGATTTCCGCGATGTAGACCGGGCAGATCATCGAGGACGCCCCGATCCCCAGGCCGCTGATGAATCGGGCGGCGAGAAACTCGCCGAAGGTGCGCGGGATCGCCGACAGAACCCCCGATACGGCATAGAGCACCGCGCAGAGGAAGAGCAGTTTTTTACGCCCGAACCGGTCACTTAAGAAACCGGCAAACATCGCGCCGGGAATGCAACCGAGAATCGCGCTGGCGCCCACCGCCCCTTCCTGGGCGGGCGTGAGATTCAGATGAATCTTGATATACGAATTCGCGCCGTTGATGACCGCCGTATCGTAACCGAACAGGAATCCGCCGATGGCGGTTACGGCGGTGGCGAAGAAGACAAAACGCATGTTGGTTGAGGCAGAATGATCCATCGTTGAGCGCTTTCCAATCCGTAAGGTCTCGCCGTATAGTCCGTCAGCCAATATCTTCAGGCCTATCGAGCAACACAATATGTATGGGAGTTGATGTTATTCCAACTTGTGAAAATCAAGAAGGCTGGATTTGGGAAAGACTCCATACCGGAAGTTGGACGGGGTGACGGATCCCGGCAGCAGGTTCTCGGCTGCCCGGGGCACAGAGTTTGCCTCGTCATGTGCAATGACAATCTGCGGCCCACATCGATCCGCTATAGGAGTTCTGCCGGAATCTCAGGAGAATCCGGAGAAATGCCCCGGTCCGACTGGCCGGAAGCCGCCTGTTTCTGTTTGAAATCGCGGATGGCCGCCTTGATCGCATCCTCCACAAGTACGGAGCAATGGATCTTGATCGGAGGCAAGGCGAGTTCATTCGCAATGTCGGTATTCTTGATCTGCAGCGCATCGTCCAGGGTTCGGCCTTTCATCCATTCGGTCGCCAGGCTGGAGCTGGCGATGGCGCTACCGCACCCGAATGTCTTGAACTTCGCATCTTCGATTACCCCCTGGTCATTGACCCGAATCTGTATTTTCATCACATCCCCGCATTGCGGCGAGCCTACAACCGAGGTTCCGACGTCAGGGGAGTTTTTGTCCAGCGATCCGACATTCCGGGGATTGTTGTAGTGATCCAGAGCTTTACTGCCGTATAACATTTTAGACTCCTTTATGCGCTCTCGCTCCACTCGAAGGTTTTCAAATCGACACCCTCTTTCGCCATCTCATAAAGCGGGGAAAGATCCCGCAGCTTGTTCACCACGTCAATGACTTTCTCGACGACATAATCCACTTCCTTCTCGGTATTGAACCGCCCCAACCCGAAACGCAGGGAGGTATGCGCGAGTTCCTCGCTGACTCCGAGTGCTTTGAGTACATAGGATGGTTCCAGGCTGGCGGAGGTACACGCGGAACCGGAGGAAATCGCCACATCCGATAGTCCCATCATCAGCGATTCGCCCTCCACATTGGCGAAGCTGAGATTCAGGCTTCCCGGCAATCGTTCTGTTGGGTGACCATTGAGAAACACTTCGTCCAGGGATTCCGTGATCCCTCGATGAAGTTTGTCGCGCAGGTGGGTCAGGCGAAGACCCTCATCGACCAGTTCCTCCCGGCAGATCTCACAAGCTCTGCCGAACCCCACGATTCCGGGGACATTCAGGGTGCCGGATCGCATTCCGTGTTCGTGACCTCCACCGTCCATCTGGGGAACCAGGCGGATTCGAGGCCGTTTTCGCCGGACATACAGTGCACCACACCCTTTCGGGCCGTAGATCTTGTGTGCCGAGAACGACATCAGATCCACCCCTAACGCATCGACATTCACCGGGATTTTGCCTACCCCCTGGGTGGCATCGCAGTGAAACAGGACGCCATGGTTTTGAAGCCGTCTGCCGATCTCGGCGATGGGGTGGATGGTCCCGATTTCGTTGTTCGCCAGCATGATCGTGACCAGGATGGTCTTATCGGTCAGTGCATTTTCCACATCGTCCGGGTCAACCAGGCCATCCTGCCCGACCGGAAGCCAGGTAATCTCGAATCCCTGTCTTGCCAGCGCTTTGCAGCTGTCCAGCACCGCCTTATGTTCCGTAACCACGGTGATGATGTGATTGCCCCGCTCGCGGTACATCTCGGCGACGCCTTTGATGGCGAGGTTGTCGGATTCCGTTGCGCCGCTGGTGAATACGATTTCGCGATCCGTTGCCCCGATCAGTGCGGCGATGCGTTTGCGAGCGATATGGACGGCTTCCTCCGCTTCCCACCCGAATGAATGACTTCGACTGGCGGCGTTTCCGAACCGGTCGGTGAAATAGGGAAGCATCTCATCCAGGACCCGTGGGTCCATGGGTGTGGTTGCGTGATTGTCCATGTAGATCGGTGTTTTCACCATGGTCTTGGTGCTCCCTGATAGATCTGGGTTGTATCCAGGGGCTATTGCTGGATAAAGTATACCAAATTAGTTTACTTAGTCAAGTATTGTGGGAGAAGAAACCGACGTTGGTGAGATAAGGGGATTGAATCCGAGTCGGCCGGTTGGGGAACGAAACTCCTTGGAGTGCGGCAGTGCCGCTGTCGCCTTGGTGCCTTCGCCCTCCCCGCATGTCATTCCGGATCTTGACTCTCATGGCCTGAACCACGATTCATTTGATTGGAGGATTTCCTTGATTCTGCTCTGAATCACGGTCATTCAATAATCGTGCGAATCAAGGTTCAGACAGAAGATTTGATAGGCTCAGTGTCTTTTCTCTATCGAAGCATTTTCCAGAATCCTGCTGATGAAATATCTTGAATGTCCCACAGTCTCGCTTTGCGATCGCCGCTCCCCGTCAAGATCTTTGTTCCATCCGGGGAAAACGCCACCGCCCAAACAGCAAAATCATGCTCTGAAAATGTCCGAAGCAATGCGCCCGTGCCCGCATACCACAATCTCGCCTTTCTGTCCCAGCCCCCTGACAGTATTTTTGTTCCGTCGGGCGAATAGGCCACAGACCAGGTGCCATCCGGAGTATGCCCCCAAAAAGTCCGATCCAACGCTCCCGTCTCCGTTTCCCATAGCTTTATTGTGTTATCAAAACTCCCCGTTAACACTTTCGTTCCATCCGGCGAAAACGCCACGGAAAGGACTGCCTTGGTATGCCTGGCGAAGGTCCGAATCTCAGCCCCTGTTTCCACATCCCACAACTTTGCAGTATTATCGTTACTCCCGGTCAATATTTTCGTCCCGTCGGGCGAGAACACCGCAGAGTCAACCCACCCGGTATGCCCGGAAAATGTGCGGATCTCTGCAGCGGTCTCCGTATCCCACAATTTCGCCGTATTATCCCCGCTTCCCGTCAAGACCATTGTCCCGTCCGATGAAAACGCTACGGAGCGCACACCTCCCGTATGACCGGTAATCGTCCAAATGACCGCTCCCGTCTCCACATCCCATAATCGGGCGGTTTTGTCGGGGGCCGGCACGATCACGGAATCATCGCCGCTCCCCGTCAAGATCTTTGTTCCATCCGGCGAAAACGCCACGGACCACACACGTTCCGTGTGCCCGGAAAACGTGCGGATTTCCACGCCGGTCTCCACATCCCACAATTTCGCCGTACCATCGGCGCTCCCCGTCAGAATCTTCGTCCCGTCCGGTGAGAACGACACGGCTTCGACATAACCAGTGTGCCCGGCAAACGTTTGAATCGGCTCATCTCCAGCCAGTGCAGGAACCACGCCCACCGCCAGGATGAGAACCGTGAATAGGAACAAGCATTGTCTCATGGTAAACCTTCCTTATTTTTGTGAATCGCGTAAAAGCTCATCAATGACTATCAGCATAGAACATCTGGAGGGAATTCGCCAATTGTTTTTCGGCTGTGTCTGACAGTTCATCGGGGTTTTCAGCATGGTTCTGCAAATAGATCTTTCGAACAGTTAAGGAATTCAAGAGAGGAATGTAAGAGAAATCTCCCTCATTCGTTCCATGCAGGAATGCAAGCTGGGCGCTTGCTGGGCTGCGATGCGGGGACGCCAATGCTCTTGAACATATTCGATCAAGAAAGTGGTATAGCCCGGTCCTACTCTGCTGCCGGAATTAGGACGCGGGACCATCTCCTCCCGGATATTCCGGCTTCGAGAACGGGCCGCAATATCGACCAGCCGCCTCTTGGGATCTGCAAGTTCCTCCGGGTGGGGAGGGATATTAGATTGAGGAACACGAAGAAAGCCCGCCATTTTCTCGTGATCAGCCATCAACCACGCTTCGACTGCCCTGACAGCAACGCGGAAATACATGCAGGTCGCAGGAGACGGTAGCCATTTTTGCCGCAAAGGCGGGGCACATTCCTCGTCGCGGTCAAGGTCAACCAACACAATCCACGGTGACTGTCTGGCTGCATTGTTGAAGCCTTCTATTCGCTTCTCCAGATATGACTTTCCCCTTTTCCCATAGACTGTGCCGATTCTCATTCCCGTTTCGGAAGCCAATCTTCTCAGAACGGCTTCATCCAGAACTCCTTCAACGGCACAAGAAATCGGAGGAATATCTCCGGAAGACATTCTCATACCTCAGAATAGTGTCATCTGCGTCAATGTTCCCGCAATTTTTGGGGCCGTTTGAGGAATCACGGCTTCTCCCACGGGAATGCCGCCTTGCACAAGATGCCGGATATCCCGAATGTCTTGCGCGGGTCGAACAGTGGTTCCCTCCGGATTGG
>Ga0116141_10005152_pt1 | contig 10953 bp, 5 predicted proteins | sample AD_UKC097_MetaG_FD_89744 | JGI IMG/M metagenome (GOLD analysis project Ga0116141, IMG submission 89744) | Active sludge microbial communities of municipal wastewater-treating anaerobic digesters from USA - AD_UKC097_MetaG | ecosystem: Engineered > Bioreactor > Anaerobic > Digestate | place: USA... | reverse complement strand
TGCGCGACCTTGTCGCCCAGGGCGACCCGCAGTTCGCGCACCACCCCGGCCACCGGACACGGGATCTCCATCGACGCCTTGTCCGACTCGACGGTGATCAGCGACTGCTCGGCCGCCACCTCGGCGCCGGGCCGGACCAGGATCTCGATCACCTCGACCGCGTCGAAGTCGCCGATGTCGGGAACCTTCACTTCAATCAACTGGCTCATGCTGTGCCCTTGCCGCCCGGCGCGTCATCGTGATGGCGCGGCGCCGGGCGCGGATGGATGCGGAGGGAGCGATCGGTCGCGCAGCCGCTGCGGCGACACCCGCGTTCAGAGGATGGCGCGGCGGAAGTCGCCGAGCATCTGCGCGAGGTGGGCGTTGAAGCGCGCGGCCGCGGCGCCGTCGATCACGCGGTGGTCGTACGACAGCGACAGCGGCAGAATCAGCCGCGGCACGAAGGCGTCCTGCGTCTCGTCCCACACCGGCCTGCGTGCCGCCCGGCTGACGCCGAGGATCGCGACCTCGGGCGCATTCACGATCGGCGTGAACGACGTGCCGCCAATGCCGCCCAGGCTGGAGATCGAGAACGTGCCGCCCTGCATGTCGGCCGGCGAGAGCTTCCCGTCACGGGCCTTCTTCGACAGCTCGCCCATCTCCGCGGCCAGTTGCAGCACGCCCTTGGTGTCGGCGTCGCGGATCACCGGCACCACCAGCCCGTTGGGCGTGTCGGCCGCGAAGCCGATGTGCCAGTAGCGCTTGTAGACGAGGCTGTCGCCGTCGAGCGACGCGTTGAAGTCGGGAAAGCGCTTGAGCGCCGACACGCACGCCTTGATGAGGAACGCGAGCATCGTCACCTTCACCCCGCCCGCGCCCTGCTCCGCGTTGAGCCTGACCCGGAAGGCCTCGAGCTCGGTGATGTCGGCGTCCTCGTGGTTGGTGACGTGCGGAATCATCACCCAGTTGCGGTGCAGGTTCGCACCCGACACGCGGCGGATGCGCGACAGCGCCGTGCGCTCGATCGGACCGAAACGCGCGAAGTCGACCTTCGGCCAGGGAATCAGCCCGAGGGCCGCACCGCCGTCGGCCGCGGGCGCCGCCGGCGCCGGGGCCGCGCTGGCCTGCGCGATCATGCCCTTCACGTACGCGCGCACGTCCTCGGGCGTGATCCGGAGCTTGGGGCCGGTGCCGCGCACCTGTGCGAGGTCGACGCCGAGCTCGCGCGCGAACTTGCGCACCGATGGCGACGCGTGCGGCTTGACGGCATTGTCGTCGACGACGTGCAGCGCGGCCGGCACCGGATGGGTGCGCTGCACGGCCTCGGGCAAGGCCACGGGCGGTGCCGGCGCGGGCTCGGGCTCCGGCGTCGGGGCCGACACCGTCGCGCGGTCGGCCGCACCGGCGGTCAACGGGGCGGCGGCCGCAGCGGCGGACGCGACGGCCCTGTCTGCGGCGGCGGCGGCGGCGGGGACGGCAGCGGCAGGCACGGCCGCAGCCGCGGTCGCGACCGGCGCAGAGGGATCGGCGCCCGCCCCCCCATCCGCCGTCTCCAGCATCAGGACCACCGAGCCCTGCGCCACCTTGTCGCCCAGCGCGACGCGCAGCTCGCGCACGACACCGGCCGCAGCACTCGGGATCTCCATCGACGCCTTGTCGGACTCGACCGTGATCAGCGACTGCTCGGCGCGCACGACGTCGCCCGGCCTGACGAGGATCTCGATGACCTCGACCGCGTCGAAGTCCCCGATGTCGGGCACCTTGATTTCCACGACTTCACTCATCTGCGGTGCCTCAGGCGGTGTGCGGGTTGGACTTGTCGGGATCGATGCCGTACTTGGCGATCGCCTTGGCCACCGTCTTCTGGGGGATCGCACCCTCGTCGGCCAGCGCCTTGAGCGCGGCCAGCACGACGAAGTGCCGGTTCACCTCGAAGTGCTCGCGCAGCTTCGCGCGGAAGTCGGAGCGCCCGAACCCGTCGGTGCCCAGCACGCGGTAGTCGCGGCCGCGCGGCAGGAACGGGCGGATCTGGTCGGCGAACAGCTTCATGTAGTCGGTCGACGCCACCACCGGGCCGGGGTGGGACTCGAGCTGCGCACGCACGAACGGCACCTTCGGCTTCGCGGTGGGATGCAGCAGGTTGTGCCGGTCGCAGTCGAGCCCGTCGCGCCGCAGCTCGGTGAAGCTGGTCACGCTCCAGACGTCGGCCCCGACGTGCCAGTCGTGCTCGAGCAGCTCGGCGGCCGCCAGCACCTCGCGCAGGATCGTGCCCGAGCCCAGCAGCTGCACGCGATGCGTGCCGGCCTGCCCCGGCCGCAGCAGGTACATGCCGCGCTTGATGCCCTCCTCGTCGCCCTTGCGCAGGCCGGGATGCGCGTAGTTCTCGTTCATCACGGTGATGTAGTAGAAGACGTTCTCCTGCTCGCCGACCATGCGGCGCAGACCGTCCTGGATGATCACCGCGAGCTCGTGCGCGAACGCCGGGTCGTAGGACACGCAGTTCGGGATCGTCGAGGCCAGCACGTGGCTGTGCCCGTCCTCGTGCTGCAGCCCCTCGCCGTTGAGCGTGGTGCGCCCGGCCGTGCCCCCCAGCAGGAAGCCGCGCGCCTGCATGTCGCCGGCCGCCCAGGCGAGATCGCCGACGCGCTGGAAGCCGAACATCGAGTAGTAGATGTAGAACGGCACCATGATGCGGTTGTTCGTCGAGTACGACGTGGCCGCCGCGATCCACGAACTGAACGCGCCCGCCTCGTTGATGCCCTCCTCGAGGATCTGGCCGGCCTTGTCCTCGCGGTAGTACATCACCTGGTCCTTGTCGACCGGCGTGTACTTCTGCCCTTCGGGCGCATAGATGCCGAGCTGGCGGAACATGCCCTCCATGCCGAAGGTGCGCGCCTCGTCGGGCACGATCGGCACCACGCGCGGTCCGAGCGACTTGTCGCGGATCAGCTGGGTGAGGATGCGCACAAAGGCCTGCGTGGTGGAGATCTCGCGCCCGGCCGCGGTCGGCTCGAGCACGGACTGGAACACCGACAGGTCGGGCACGTCGAAGCGCTCGTCGGCGACGCGACGGCGCTGCGGCAGATAGCCGCCGAGCGCACGGCGCCGCTCGTGCATGTACTTCATCTCGGGCGTGTCTTCCGACGGCTTGAAGAACGGCAGCGCTTCGAGCTTGTCGTCGGGGATCGGGATGGCGAAGCGGTCGCGGAACTCGCGGATCGTGTCGCCGTCGAGCTTCTTGAGCTGGTGCGTGGGATTCTTGGCCTCGCCCACCCGCCCCATGCCGTAGCCCTTCACCGTCTTGGCGAGGATGACCGTGGGCTGTCCGGTGTGACGCACGGCCGCCGAGAACGCCGTGTACACCTTGTGCGGGTCGTGACCGCCGCGGTTCAGGCGCCAGATGTCGTCGTCGGTCATGCGCGACACGAGCTCGAGCAGCTTCGGATGCTTGCCGAAGAAGTGCTTGCGCACGTACGCGCCGTCGTTGGCCTTGTACGCCTGGTACTCGCCGTCGACGGTCTCCTCCATGATCCGCTGCAGCAGGCCCTCCTTGTCGCGCGCGAGTAGCGGATCCCAGTAGGAGCCCCAGAGCAGTTTGATGACGTTCCAGCCCGAGCCGCGGAACTCGCCTTCGAGTTCCTGGACGATCTTGCCGTTGCCGCGCACCGGACCGTCGAGACGCTGCAGGTTGCAGTTGACGACGAAGATCAGGTTGTCGAGCTTCTCGCGGGCCGCCAGGCTGATCGCGCCCAGGGACTCCGGCTCGTCCATCTCGCCGTCGCCGCAGAACACCCACACCTTGCGGTTGGCGGTGTCGGCGATGCCGCGTGCGTGCAGGTACTTGAGGAAGCGCGCCTGGTAGATGGCCATCAGCGGCCCCAGGCCCATCGACACCGTGGGGAACTGCCAGAAGTCCGGCATCAGCTTGGGATGCGGGTAGGACGAGAGGCCCTTGCCGTCGACCTCCTGCCGGAAGTTGGCGAGCTGCTCCTCGGTGAGCCGTCCTTCGAGGAACGCGCGGCCGTAGATGCCCGGCGCGGAGTGGCCCTGGAAGTACACCAGGTCGCCGCCATGCCCTTCGTGGGGCGCATGCCAGAAGTGGTTCATGCCGGCGCCGATCATCGTGGCCAGCGACGCGAACGACGCGATGTGGCCGCCCAGGTCGCCGCCGTCGGGCGGGTCGAGCCGGTTGGCGCGCACCACCATCGCCATCGCGTTCCACCGGATGAACGAGCGGATGCGCTCCTCGTACTCGGCGTTGCCGGGCGAACGCTCCTCGAGCGCGGGCGGGATGGTGTTGATGTACGCGGTGTTGGCGGAGAACGGGATGTAGCCGCCGGAACGCCGCGCCTTCTCGATCAGGGATTCGAGCAGGAAGTGCGCGCGCTCGGGGCCTTCGCGGTCGATGACCGCCTCGAGCGCGTCGATCCATTCCCGCGTTTCGACCGGATCGACGTCACGGTCGTCGCCGGCAGGAGGAATCGTGTTCGGAACCGCGGACATGTTGGTCTCCTTCCAGGGATTCGACGCGCTTGGTGCGGACGATTCTAGAGAGGGGCTGCAGCGAAGACAAGAAAAACTCGCACATTACGCAATGTTATTTCATATCGCAGAATACCAGTGGAAACGCATGCCAATCCTGCGCACCGGCGTGCACCCGACGACCCCATCGCCAGCCCCCCGGGTAGTCGCGCATGGACGCAGGTCCTTGCCCCCCCTAAACTCGCTGCAGCAGGTACCCATGACACCCGAGGCACTGAGTTCTTCCCCCCGCGCTGAGCTGCGTGCGATCAAGTGGTTCACGCTGACGCACGCGGCGGGACTGCTGCTGTTCGCGCTGATCATGGGAGGCTTCTTCTGGTACCTGCACGTGATCGAGGCCGAGCAGCAGCGCCAGACCCTGTACCGCGACGTCGAATGGGCGCAGCAGTCGCTGCGCCTGCGCCTGCGCCAGAACCAGGACGAGATCAGCGCCTCCACGTCGGACTGGGCGCTGTCCGATCAGATCGAGGACTCGCGCGGCCGCGCCCGCGACTTCCTGATCCGCAATCCCGACGCGGTGTACATCGCGCGCCTCGATGCGGAGCGCCGTGTGGTCTGGCTGCTGCCCACCGCGGGCGTCAGCAACGTGATGAACCGCACGCCCGGCCAGCGCATCGTCGACTCGGCCGGCTACACGGTCTTCCACGAAGCGCGCGAGGAGCGGCGCCCCACCTTCTCGGCGCCGTTCGTGGGCGCCGACACCGAGCTGCTCGTCGAGCTGCACGCCCCGGTCATCCGCAACGGCGCGTTCCTCGGCACGATCATCGTCGGCTACTCGCTCAACCGCATCCTCAGCAACATCCTCGCACCCGAGTCGCGCGACCGCTACCAGGTCACCATCAACGACGAAGGCGGCAACCAGCTCGTGAGCTCGTCGCCGCGCACCATCCACGAGTCCAACCTCGGATACGAACTGCCGCTCGACCCGCCCGGCCACGGCATCCGGCTGAAGGCGCACGCCTTCGACACCCAGCCGCGGCTGGTCGAACGCAGCCTGCTGCTCGCGGTGGTCGGCCTGTCCGGCGCCAGCCTGGTCAGCCTCGGCCTGCTGTGGCGCCACTCGCGCCGCCGCATCGAGGCCGAGGCCGAGCGCGACCGGGTGTTCCGCCTGTCGCAGGACCTGATCTGCGTGTTCGACATCCGGGGCCGCACGCAACGCGTGAACCCCGCCTTCGAGGCGATGTTCGGACGCGACGGTGCGCAGCGCTCGCTCACCGAGCTGGCGCACCCCGATGACCGCACGCTGGTCGAGAGCGCACTCGTCCAGGCGGGCGCACGCGACATCGGCACCGGCAGCGTCGAGGCCCGGTTCGCCTGCGGCGCAGACTGGCGCTGGCTGCACTGGTCGCTGCGCGGCGACCCCGAGCTGCTCACCGCCACCCTGTACGGCATTGCGCACGACATCACCGAGCACAAGCAGGCCGAGCGCGCGCTCGCCGCCGAGACCGCGTTCCGCCGGGCGATGGACGACTCCATGCTGACCGGCATGCGCGCATTCGACCTCACCGGTCGCATCACCTACGTGAACCGCGCGTTCTGCGAGATGCTCGGGTTCGACCGCGACGAACTGATCGGCGCCGTCGCGCCCTTCCCCTACTGGCCCGACGAGGACACCACCCGCCACGAAGCCAGCCTGCAGGCCATCCTGCGCGGCGAGTCGCCGCCCAGCGGCTTCGAGACGCGCATGCGCCGCAAGGACGGCAGCACCTTCGACTCGCGCATGTACATCTCCCCGCTGGTCGACAGCGAAGGACGTCAGACCGGCTGGATGACCTCGATCACCGACATCACCGAGCCCAAGCGCGTGCGCGAGGAGCTCGCGGCAGCCCACGAGCGGTTCACCACCGTGCTCGACGAGCTCGAAGCCGCGATCTGGGTGCTGCCGGACAGCGGGGAGCTCGACCCGGCCGCCGGCCCCCGGGGCGAACCGCTGTTCGCGAACCGGATGTTCCGTCACATGTTCGGCGCGTCCGCCGACCTGGGGCGCCTCCTCGAGGCGGGCGGCGCCGCCGCCGGCTGGGTGCCGCGCGAGGTGTTCCATCCCGGACTCGGGCGCTGGTTCGAGCTGCGCACCCGCCGCATCCGATGGGTCGACGGCAGCAGCGTGCGCCTGCTGGTCGCCACCGACGTGACCCGCCGCCACGAGGCCGAGGAGCGCCACCGCGAGCAGGACGAGAAACTGCAGCGCACGTCGCGCCTGGTGACGATGGGCGAGATGGCGTCGTCGCTCGCCCACGAGCTCAACCAGCCGCTCACCGCCATCGCCAACTACTGCATGGGCCTGTCGGCCCGCGTGCGCTCGAAGCTCGCCCAGGGTCAGCCGCCCGACGCGCAGGAGATGCTCGAGATGCTGCGCAAGACCGCCGCCCAGGCCGAGCGCGCGGGCAAGGTCATCCGCCGCATCCGGGAGTTCGTGAAGCGCAGCGAGCCCGAGCGGCGGCCGTGCGAGGTGTCGGCCATCGTCGCCGACGCGGTGGGCCTGGCCGAGATCGACGCGCAGCGTCTGGGCGTGTCGATCGACGTGCACACCGATCCGGACCTGCCCACGCTCAGTGCCGACCCGATCCTCATCGAGCAGGTGCTGCTGAACCTGATGAAGAACGGCATCGAGGCGATGCGCGAGGCCGCGCATCGCCGGCTCGCGCTCACCATCACGCGGCGCGACGGCATGATCGAGTTCGCCGTCACCGATGCAGGCAAGGGCCTCACGCCCGATGCCCGCGAGAAGCTCTTCGAGCCGTTCTTCACCACGAAGACGGAAGGCATGGGCATCGGCCTGAACATCTGCCGCTCGATCGTCGAATCGCATCAGGGCCGCCTCTGGGTGGAGGACAATCCCGACGGCGGCTGCACGTTCCGATTCACTCTTCCTGCGCCCGAACGGACCGCGGTGGCTCGCGCGGCCTGAAGGCGACGACATCATGACAACAACACCCCCCGACACCCCTCCCCAGGACGCGCTCGTCTACGTCGTCGACGACGACGAAGCCGTCCGCGACTCGCTCGGCTGGCTGCTCGAAGCCAACGGCTTTGCGGTGCGCAGCTTTGCCAGCGCGGAAGACTTCCTCGCGCACATCACCGGCGAACGTACACCGGGCGTCTCGTGCCTGGTCGCCGACGTGCGCATGCCCGGCATGAGCGGGCTCGAGCTCCATGACGAGATGCTGCGCAAGGGGCTCGAGATCCCGCTGATCTTCATCACCGGCCACGGCGACGTGCCGATGGCCGTCGCCAGCATGAAGAAAGGGGCGGCCGACTTCCTCGAGAAGCCCTTCAACGACGAGCAGCTGTGCGCGCTGGTGCGCGACTGCCTGCTGCGCGCCACCACCCGCCAGCGCACCAGCGCCGAGGACCGCCGCGCCAGCGAGCGGATCGAGAAGCTCACCCAGCGCGAGCGCCAGGTGCTCGAGCTGATCGTCGCCGGGCGACTGAACAAGCAGATCGCCGACGACCTCAGCATCAGCATCAAGACCGTCGAGGCGCACCGCGCGAACATCATGGACAAGCTCGGCGCACGCACGATGGCCGATCTCATGAAAACGGCACTCCGGGCTGGCGCTTCCTGAAACCTGTGCTATACTCTTTTTTCTCAGCGCCCGTAGCTCAGTTGGATAGAGTACTTGGCTACGAACCAAGGGGTCGTGGGTTCGAATCCTGCCGGGCGCGCCAGTTGTACCAAAGGGGCCAGATCAATCGATCCGGCCCCTTTTCATTTGTCCGCCGGTCGTGTCCCATTCCTCCTTCGAATCCCGATCGAGGAACCGCGTCGTGAACCACGCCCCCCACGTCCTGCTCTGGACCGATTCCACCGCCCCGTACCTCGACGCCCTCGCGGCGGTCGGGCTGAGCGGCCGCGTCGCCGTCGACACCCTGCCGCGCAAGGAACAACCGTCGGCGGAACAGCGGGCGCGCACTGAAGTGCTGATGGCGTTCGGCGCCCCGCCGGGGCTGCTGGCGACGATGCCGAACCTGCGCTGGGCCCAGTCGATGACCGCCGGGGTGGAGGGATGGCTCGCCCTGCCCGACCTGCCCGCCGACCTGCTGCTCACCTGCGCGCGGGGCACGCATCGCGCATCGATGCCCGAGAACATCGTCGGCGCGCTGTTCTACGTCGCCAAGCCGTATGCCGCCGCGGTCGAGAACCAGAAGCTCGCCCGATGGGTGCCGAGCGTCGCACGGCCGCTGTCGGGCAGCACGCTGGGCATCCTCGGGCTGGGCGCGATCGGCCAGGACGTCGCGCGGATCGCCGCCACCCTGGGCATGCGGGTGATCGGCACACGGCGGCGGCCGGCCCCGGTCGATCATGTCGCCGAGGTGCTGCCGCCGGAGCGCACGGACGAGGTGCTGGCGCAGTCCGACTTCCTGCTCCTGCTGCTGCCGGCCACACCGGAGACCGACCGCTTCATCGACGCGAAGCGCCTGGCCGCGATGAAGCCCGGCGCCTGGCTGCTGAACTTCGGGCGGGGCCACCTGATCGACGACACCGCGCTGATCGCCGCGGTCGAGACCGGTCGCATCGCGGGCGCCGTGCTCGACGTGTTCCGCCAGGAGCCGCTGCCGGCCGATCACCCGTTCTGGCGCACGCGCGGGATCATCGTGCTGCCCCACATCGGCGGTCCGCACCCGCAGCGCGACCAGGTCGTCGCGGACCTGTTCACCGACAACCTGGCCCGCTATCTGGACGGCCGGCCGCTGCGCGAAGTGGTCGACCGCGCCGCCGGCTACTGACACCGTTCGGTCTGCCGTCCCGCCTGCCGTCCCGCCTGCCGGCCGGTCCGCCATCCCCGTCCGGACGGCACGCACCGCGTGCGGTGTGCCGGCGTCGCGCGGGCAGTTTCCCGCGTGCGGGCCGGCGCACGGTTTTCCGTACCGGATTCCGGAACGCGAACGGCATCGTCCGGGCATCCCCTGAGTGGGCAGGGTCACTGCGGCCGGGCGATCATCCCCGCCGGTGACGCGCCAGGTGCGTCGTCCGCGCGCCACGCGCCAATCCATCGCGTGCGCGTCGAGAACACGAACAACAACCCGGAGACGCCCCATGCATGTGCCCTCACGTCTGAAGCTCACGTCGATCGCCCTCGCAACGGCGGCCGCGCTCGCGGCCTGCGGCGGAGGCGACGGCCCCGAACCCGAGGAGACGCGCGCGCAGGACAGCCGCACGTTCACCGCCGACGCCACGGCCAAGACCTTCGCACCGATGGCCGCGGCCCCCGGCGACGTGGTCGACATGAGCACCACCAGCCGCTGGGCGGGTGTGCTGGGCAATGCGGCCTATCGCGTGGAGGTGCCTGCCAACTGGAACGGCAAGCTGGTGATGTACGCCCACGGCTATCGCGGCACCGGGGCGGCACTGACGGTGTCCGACCCGTCGATCCGCCGGCACCTGATCCAGAACGGCTATGCCTGGGCGGCGTCGAGCTACAGCACCAACTACTACGACGTGCGCACCGGCGTCGAGGACACCAACGCGCTGGCCAACGAGTTCACGAAGATCGCAGCGGCCAACCAGCGCACGCTGGCGGCGCCTTCGCGCATCTACATCATGGGTCACTCGATGGGCGGACACGTGGTGGGCGCGGCGATCGACGCCGAAGCGGCCAGCACCGCCAACAACCGCACCCGCTACCACGGCGCCGTGCCGATGTGCGGCGTGATGGGCGACACCGAGCTGTTCAACCAGTTCGCGGCCATGCAGGTCACCGCGCAGGCGCTCGCCGGATTCCCGACCAACCCGTTCACGAAGTGGTCCGACATCAGTGCGCAAGTCACGAGCGCGCTGTTCACCACGTTCCCCTCGGCGCCCACGGCCACCGGGCTGGCCTACCTGTCGGTGCTGCAGAACATCACCGGCGGCGTGCGTCCGATGTTCGAACAGGGCATCGCGTTCGGCGGCAGCTTCCCGTCGGCATGGGGCACCTTCGGCGGCGACGGCACGATCTCGGGCATCCTGAACCGCAACGTGCTCGACACCCGTGCATACACCTACACGATCACGGGCGATGCGGCCGCCTCCGCCGCGCTGAACGCCGCCGTGCTGAAGGTGGCGCCGGACGCCGACGCCAACCGCCTGCGCCGTGACGGCCTGCGCTGGATTCCGGCGGTGAACGGCGACTTCAAGATCCCGGTCGTGTCGATCCACACCCTGGGCGACCTGTTCGTGCCCTTCAGCATGCAGCAGACGTTCCAGAAGCGGGTCGCGGCCAAGGGCAACAGCGCCTGGCTGGTGCAGCGTGCGATCCGCGGCGCGAGCCACTGCGATTTCACGATCGCCGAGCAGGTCGCGGCCTTCGAAGACATGGCGCGCTGGGAACGCGAAGGCGTGAAGCCGTCGGGTGACGACGTCGTGACGCCGGCCACCGTGGCGGCACCGACCTACGGCTGCGCGTACACCAACAACACACTCGGGCCGGACGACGGCGCCACGGTGCGTGC
>Ga0116141_10005149_pt1 | contig 10956 bp, 9 predicted proteins | sample AD_UKC097_MetaG_FD_89744 | JGI IMG/M metagenome (GOLD analysis project Ga0116141, IMG submission 89744) | Active sludge microbial communities of municipal wastewater-treating anaerobic digesters from USA - AD_UKC097_MetaG | ecosystem: Engineered > Bioreactor > Anaerobic > Digestate | place: USA... | reverse complement strand
GTCTTTTAATACGCCAGCATTAAGATAAATGTAAAACGAAACTGAAGTCGTTAAAGCAAGAACAAACCCTGTAACTAATAATAATGTTTTTGTTTGTATTTTGTTTCGATTGCTAAATGGCTTTTCAATTAAGAAAAAACTAACAATTGTAAGAGCAACGGTTAAAATACATATTGCGCATAGATGTATGATATGTATTTCTCGAACCCAACAATATCTTGCGTAAGCCAATAGTACTTGATGCCAGAGATACAGACCAAAGCTTATTTTGCCGATCGCCACGAGGAATTTATTTTCTAACAAAAATTTATGCAGCTTATTTTTGTTTGATGTGGCAAGAAGGCCAACCGTTAACAAAACAGTGAAAAACAAGATAATTTCTTTTGGAATAAACTGAAAATTAATAAATAGCAGTGAAATAAGAAAAAAGATAAGCAGAAATGAATATTTAAATTCAACAAGCCTGTCTTTTAGTACAATTGCGGTGATTCCACCTGCTGCAAACTCCCAAAATCTAAAATGAAGCAGGTAGAACTTTTCGTGATCCGCGGAATAAGGCAAAAAATACAGTGCAAGAGAGAGACAGCCAAGTATAGATAATATGGATAATAGCCACGAAGGCCGACTCTTCATAATTAAGATTAGTAAAAGTGGATACAAAAAGTAATATTGCCCAATTACCCCTAAATACCAAGTATGCATTAAAGGCTTATATTCATTTACGACATTCCAATAATTCATGGTCGTGATTGCCTGCAGTATATTATTGCTAAAGAAATTTGTCGCAATTACACTTTGGGCTAGGTTTTCCATATCATCTGGAAGCATAGTACCTAGACCCGCGACTAATGCCACCAGACCAACTAATAATGTCAGTGGAATTATGCGCCTTGTTCTACCAAGGTAAAACTCAGTTATTGAGAAATTACCATCATTGATTTGGCCGTAAATTAATTTAGTAATAAAAAAACCACTTATCGCAAAAAAAACGTCAACACCCAAAAATCCTTTAGGAAGATATCCGGCATGAAATGCTATAACCGCCATTACAGCTATCGCCCTTAGGCAATCCGTATCATTTCGGTATCTCGCTTCTTGAATGAAATTCATTTTTTCTACAATCATGGTGAAAATGTATTCAATTTGAAATCATGGAATTTCAGTCGGTGAAAAATTCCATTGATCATAACGGTACTTCCTTTATCAGCAATGTAATCCAGTTTATTGGTGTGCTGTCTTTCCTGCCCTTTGAGCCCTCCCCATTGTCAAGACAGAAAACATTCTGGTTTGCAGAAAAGATCATGTTTATGAATAAACATCGAATCTCACTCATTATTTGATTAAAAGAGGTAGCAAAACTTTTCTAACTTGCATCTTGTGATTACAAAAGTTTTGTAGTGGTATTCCGATGATTTCAATTTGTCAATAAAAAAATCAGTAAGCTCAGTAAGATCGTTCTTGTTGGCTTCGATTCCCATGTGTGGCACTAACGTCGTTAGGTTAAAGAAGGTTAAAGGCAGGTTAAAGAAATACACTCGATAAAAATCGAAATTGATGAATAAAATGGCGGAAGTGCATGGGAATCGAACTCACATGATATAATTACTTATTTTCGACAGACCCGGTGTAAAGCGAAAAGGGCGGCAAGCATTTCTTTTGATAATCTTCACTTCAGATCAGTCAATGTTGTTGAGCAGTTGTAGGTGGAAACAATGAGAAGGCCTTTTCGGCCCGCCAAGACGAGAAAGAAAGCAGGTTTCTTCCTGTAGTCCACGGTTTCTCAAATTCCAATATTATGCTACCTTTCAACCGGAAATCGTTAAAAACGATTCTGCTTCATAAATTTATTACGCAAGACAATTGTATATACTATTAGCACTGCAAGGAGACTCGCATAATGGATGCAACAAAGCTGCAATTTTGTTTTTTTGCTTTTATTTTGACTTTTGTTATCCCTCATATACTCTTTGCTGCAAGTTAACGGTAATAATGTGATTGAAATTCGTATAAGCGGGCATAATAACCGTTCAACTGAATCAGTTCTTGATGGCTGCCGCGTTCCACAATCCGTCCTCCATCAAGGACGCAGATATGATCCGCCATCTGGACAGTGGTGAAGCGATGGCTGATCAGAAGAGCGGATCGTCCATTCAGCAATGTCCGGAAAGTTTCAAAAACTTCATGTTCCACCCGGGCACTCATGGAACTGGTCGGTTCGTCCAGAATAATCAACTGGGCGTCCCGCAAAAATGCCCGCGCAAGAGCCAACTTCTGCCATTCGCCGATGCTGAGTTCAGTTCCTCCATCAAATCGGTTCCCCAGAATGGTATCATACCCAAGCGGCAGACGACTGATAATTTCGTCGGCTCCCGCCTGTTGCGCTGCATTCCGGATACGGTCGTCATCGGAATTCAGTCGAACGTCCCCGATCCAGATATTTTCTTTGGCAGAAAATGGGTAATGGATATAATCCTGAAAGATCATGGTAATTTCACGGTGTAGAGCCTTGATGTCGAAATCACGGTAATCGTTGCTGTCTATGGTAATGCGTCCGCTGGTAGGATCATAAAGACGGCAGAGTAATTTGGCTAACGTCGTCTTTCCGGCACCGTTATCACCCACGAGAGCAACAATTTCTCCGGGCCGGATGGTCAAGTTGATGTCGTGCAAAATGCCGACGTTTGTTGTCGGGTAACGGAAGGAAACATGCTCCAATTCAATTACCGTATGCATGGGTCTTGGAGTTTTCGCATGAAGCGAAGATACGGTCATCCGGGGTTTAAGATCCAGAAATTCATAGAGATGATTCAGGTACATACTGTCCTCATAAAGGCCGGCAAGTCCGCCAAGAATATCATTCAAGTAGCCTTGAGCCCGTTGAAAAGCTCCATAATACATAACCATATCCCCTAGGGTCATGGCCCCCTGAACCGTCCGTAGAGCGACGAAAACCAGCATGCCGAAAAGTGCCAGAATGGCTCCGGTCTGTGCGATCATCTCGAATGTGGAGCGGCTTTTATCAAGTAAAAGTTGTTCTCTGCGGAGCATTTGCCGCAGGTCTCGATACCGCGTCCGGAAGATGTTGCCCAGATCGAAGAGTCGCACTTCCTTGGCATGGCCCTCGTCCGTCAACATCTGATGATAGTTGTCCGCCCGCCGGTTTGCTTCCGACCTCCGGCAGAACCACTCATAACGCCGATCGGCATAACGGATTTTGACAATGATGCCGGGAGAAACAGCGATAAATAAAATCACAGCTATGGCCCAGTGCAGGTAAAAAAGAAGCCCGGCCAATGAAAGAAGGGAAATTCCGCTTTGCGTTAATTGCGTCAATGAATTAACCATGCTGTTGGGTCTGTAGGGTGCATTTTGCTGCGCCCTGTAGAGGGTGTCATAATAATTGGGGTCTTCGTAATAGGAAAGATCGACTACAGCAGACTGGCGATGGATTAAATCCGTGACGTGATCAGTCACCAAATGGCTCTGATTATTTCTGACAATTTCGGATAAAGCACGGCACCCCGCAGTCAGTAGGGCTACAATAGCGGTCAGACCGATCAATACAAAGATGTGTCGCAGAGCTGCTTCTTTGTCCGGAGCGCTTATTCCGGCAGTGACGGCGTCCACAATCAGCTTCATCATATAGAGAGCCAGAAGGGGTAGAAACGCCTGAATTGCCATGAGACCCAAACCGGCCAATGTCCACATTTTGGCGCTATCCCAGACCAGAACCAGGGCGCGGCGTAGTTGGATCAATCCACGGATTTTCTGAGAATAACTAATCTTTTTATTTTCGATCATGCCTTTTTATCTTTCTTAATTCATCAAAAACTATTTCAGCTTTTATCGTTATTCACTTATCCTTTTTGAATCCATCGTTCTCACAGCTGATTAACCGAATCTATCCTTTTAACAATTTTATTTTAACTTTATCCATTGCAAACTTAAAGCCATGATAACGCCAGTGCATAAAGAAAAGGTACAATAACTTTGTCGAATTATTCAAAAGCATAAACTCTCGATATTTTAATGATTTTCGTTTTAATTTGCGAAGTCCGAAAGGTGATTTCCTAAAATACTCATCCCATTCACCGACACAAAGTGTATCAAAATAAATCCACGGTTTTTCGTAGCTAGCCAATATAATGAATAATGCAAGAATATATAAGCCAGAGTGAGCTTGCATGGAAAAATTCTTTAATCCGAAATCTGTCGCCGTTATCGGCGCTTCCAATGCCCCGTTCAACCTCGGGGCCACCATCTGCGATGTGCTGAAAAATTACCTTAAGTATCCAGGTACTGTTTATGCGGTGAATTCAAAAGGTGAAACCGTGAGCGGCATATCCGGAATATGCATCGCTGCTTGATCTCCCCGAAACACCCGATCTGACAGTCACATCATGACGGTTGTTCTATCGCTTCTTGAAATAGTGATATGCGCCTACGACCATTCCCGTTGCCCAGGCGGCCCGGTAGATGAGAAACAAGGGAATCAGCAGGAGCGTTTTCACGGGATAGAAGGGAAACCAGCGTTTCACCGTGACCCACGTCTCGTTCAACATCCGCAACGGCGCGTTTACCCAGAACAGACTGGAGTTGTCGCGGAACAACCACACCTGCGATGTCCGGCCCGGCAGGTAAAACTCCCGCACGTTCAGCCCCCATGTGTAGAACTTATAGATGATTGCGCCCAACGATTCTCTTCCCGTTATGTAGGCGCCGGCGGCTGGATTGAAGTAAATCTTGCGGCCGGACCGGATGACGCGTTGACTCCACTCGAAATCTTCCAGGTAGAGAAGCGACTCATTCCATGGTCCCAACTCGTCGAACAGTGTACGACAAAATGCTTGGTTGCCCGCGGGTTGAAATGTCAGCTCGCCGGCGGGAAGACGGTCGTGCCAGTTGAACTGGGCAGTTGCGTTCTCTGCGAAAGCGATTAGACTTCTCTGCTTCGGATCATGCGTAATCGCACCGCCCGAGATTCCGGCGTCGACGTGCCTGTCAATTGTCTTCAGGTGCTCCGCGATCAGGCGGCTGTGGGCGGCGCGCATGTCGGCATCGAGAAAGACAATGATTTCGCCTCGGGCCGCTCGCACGCCGGCGTTTCGCGCGGCGGCCGGGCCGCACTTCGATTCCTCAACGACCCGGACCGGAAGACGGCTCAGCAGTTCCAATGTACAGTCCGTACTGCCGTTGTCTACCGCCACGATCTCAAGTTCTACACTGTCGGGAAGTTGCTGCTCGTGCAGAGACCTGATCAGCCTCTCAATTGTATCCGCGACATTGAAGCAGGGAATAACGACCGAGACGAGACGATTACTCATATCGGTACGCCTCGCTGGCCGTAGTAGAGCTTATTAGGGTTGAAACTGGCAAGGCTCGTCAGCAAACCGCGAACACCGACGTAGGTTGCTCTGGTATCGGTATCACTATATGCGTGTCTTATGCAGTATAAACTCCGTGCCAGAAGTTCTGTCCTGCGGATGCTTTCGTGATCGAGCTGGCCAAGACGCCACGATTCAGTAAGAATCCTCAAACCCTGCAAGATGGTGGTGCCGGCCGACAGGCGAGGGATTCCCAGCCTTTTCTCACGCATAAGCCAGAGGGCGTGCTTTAAGGCCTGTGTTTTCGAAGACAGTAATGGGATTCGGTCGGCGATGCTGCCAAGGATTGTTGCGTAACGGGAATGATCTTCGGCTGAAAAACAGCCGGATCCGGCACCCAGAACGGTATCGCACGCGTGCTGGATGGTGTCCACGGCGTCGGCGCCGATCTGCGATTCGGCGCCGACAATGGCCTTCCGGACAAAAGCCAAGCTGGACAGCCCAATCCACTGCCGGCGCGGGCGGCCTTTAGCTTCGTGAAGAAGCAGCGCTTGAGCGCCTCGCGTGAGGCCCTTGGCGCAGAGTAATTCGTACCGTTCCGGGAACAATGGCGCGGCGGATAGAAAGCGATACGCCCGGAGCAGAGCGCTGCCCGCACTGGGAGCGGGAAGAAAGGGAAGGATCTTCGAGATGTCCAGCGTTCCGCCGATAACGGCTCCGCCAATAGTGGTCATTCTCATTCGAAGCATTAGTTTCCATACCAGGCTGATGTCGAGTTGGGTGGAAAGAGGCATTGCGTCTAGCGTGGACAGGAGGTTTTGACGCGCAACCGGCGGCAACAGGAAGCCCAGGTTCGGGCTGACAACATACAAATCGTAGTCGCTGCGGATCACGGGATAACCGGACACGCGGTCCACCTGGCCTTCGCCAACGAACATGCTGCCGGTAAGAACGATGGCACTGTCGGGAAACATTCGAATCAGCACGTCGCGGACGGCGGCAAGTTCGGAACGAATCCTCTCCACCATGTCCGGCATCGGCGAGCAAAGGAAACACGCCGTGGCAAGATCGAGGGCAAGACGGTCAGTAAAAGCTTCTGATTTTCCCTCCGCCCGCATCAGTTCTGCTCCTTCCGGTGCCGACGCGCCCGGGCTAGTTCAAATAGTACGCCGGCTATCAGGGAAATCGAGTGGGCTTTATCCAGGAACGGGTAGGCGAAGCTTCGCGCAGGGCTCCGGCCATTCTTTCTCTCCCTGCATACGCTGATTGGATATTTGACGCATCCCCCCAGCGCCGACATGAGAACCACGGCGTATCTCAATAGGGATGTCATGTACTCCGGAATATCATCCCGGTGCTTGAGTCGAAACAGAGCTAGGCCACGACCCTCGAGGCATGTGCGTCTCAATAAAACTGAAAGCGAGGATGGATGAGGATGAAAAACAACAGCTTCCCCCTGAAAGCGGTATTGAAACCGGTTAGATTTTACAAAACGCCAGAACAGATCTCCATCTTCTCCTTCTGTGAATTTTTCATCGTAGTACCCGATTCCCTCGAACACAGTCTTCCTGTACGCGATATTCGCACCGGCAGCGACAGGAGGAATAGATGAAAGTAAAGCTTTCTGCGAAATCAGGTGCCGATCGTGAATAAAGTCCGAAATTAATCCTCCTTTGGGCATGGGCAGTATGTCTCCGACAAAACAGTCGATTCCCGGATCATCCGAATCTAAAAGCAGTTTTCGCAGCCAGTCCTGCTTTGCAATGCAGTCCGCGTCGATGAACGCAATGATTTCGCCCGATGCTGCGAGTATACCTGCGTTCCTTGCCCTGGCTACACCCCGCCGCACTTCCTCGACCACGATTACCGGGAACTGATGTGCGACAGATGCCGTGGCATCTGTGGAACCATTGTCCACGACAACGACCTCCATCCGCTCGCGGGGATAATCCTGATCAAGCACCGATGTGAGGCAGCGGCTGATGCATGATTCCTCATTCAACGCTGGAATAACAACACTGACCGCAATGGCATTCATTCGCGCGTTCTCCCGGAATTATGAAGTGAACAGAGGTTAAGTTAAGGAAAGTGCTGCGCCACATCAAGATAATTGCGTTTTGGATTAAGAATTTATTGTTCACGGGTGGGTACTATAAAAAAAGACCCTATTTTAAGTCAATAGCAAACAAACGAATAAATAGTTTGATTAAATATCATCAAAAGAGTCTAAAGAGACAGCCGTTTAAAAAGATTTTCTTTTGTAAATAAATAATTTGCTGAGCCGGGTAACCCATTTACTTATTTTTAGAACGACCTTACTTTTTAATAATCTGTAGATGGACCGCAGAGAGTGATAAGTCCTAAGCAATTTGCCGCTAATGATAATTTTTTTAAACCTTTCAACTTCTTTTGTGTAAATCTGTATTAATTCATTGAAAAATTCGCCCTGAGCCTTCTCATTATGTTCATTCCCTCCGATAAAATTTATACCATAATCACACAGGGAACCGCTGGTTTCACCACCAAAATAGTTGCCGCCGTTGAACCCGACAATGCCGATATGCTGCACGTAGCTTCTTTCCGTTACCAATAATCTGATGCCCGATTTTACGAGATAGTCTGACCAGTCCCAGTCATAGGTGTTGGAAGGAGGCAGTTCAGACAAAATTTTTTTTATTATATCTTTTTTAAAAACCGCTCCGGCTCCCCCGATAGTTCTTTTATTCAGCATGTTGACATTATCGATCTGTATTTTCCCCAGAATACCCTTATGCAGGACCGAATTATATAAACTCATCATACCATCCGTATGACCTATAATCCGCTCGACGATTGCCAGCCATTCAGGATTAAAAATCAGATCGGAATCAGCGAGAATCAGTATGTCATCATCATGAGAAATGAAATCGGTAAAAATCCGATGCATATTTTTGCTGGGCCCCAGATTGACGAGATTCCTAAGAATGGTCTTTGAATCTGGAAATGCTTTTTTCAGAAAATCCTCATCAAAATCCGTCGAAGCATCATCATATATTCTTAAATGAACATTGTTACCCATGCCTGAAAGGTATAAAGACGTTATCATCTTCTCAAGCAAGTGCTTCCTGTTGTGGGTGGCAATCGCGAGTGTTATTTTAAATTTTCCATTCATAATCAGTTTATCCTGTGCATTTAAGAAGATTATTCGCAGCATAAAATAGTAACACAAGAAAAACAACATGAAAGGAAAGGCGTATAGCTGTGTCGATTTATTTTTTGCGGTCGGCCTATTGATGGGTCATCGTATATATGTTATCAGAATAACAATTTTGATAATTCTTAACGAATATTGAATGGTAAAGACAGACAAATTATAGAAAGAAAATTTGTGGTTCTGCATGGCCTCAAAATCAATGAAACCCCGGCTTTTATTCATATCTCCCATTGTTCCCTCACCGGATGGCCCTGGTCTGGCAATGCGCCCCTATTACCAGATTGCAAACCTCAGCCAAATATATTCCATTCATCTCCTTGTAGCGGGATACTCCCCCATAAGCACCACAAATACAGCTCATATCAAACCATTCTGTGAAAGAATAGACTACTTATACAGATACCGTTATTCGGGATGGAAGCTAAGGCAGTGGAATCGATGCCGCCGCTTTATGGACTATTTCAGGCATCTATTCAATGGGCATGATCTGAGTTTTGCATTAGATTCAGCCGATCGTCAATATTTGCGGCATAATAAAACGTTGGCCACGATAGCCCGTATGAATTTTGACAGGGTTCATGTATTCAGAATCTATCTGGATTCAATAGCCGAAATATTAAAAGAGCATGGACTTCAATCTTTCTACTCCCTTGATATCGATGATATTGAATCAGAAACACGACGGTCAATCAGTGGATTATTTTCGCTTAACAGAAATTTTGTGAATGCATTTAAATTCAAGAATGAATCAATAACTTATTTTAACCTGGAAACAAAAAGCATACCTGCTTATGATCAAATATTCACCTGTTCGCATCACGACCGGGATATGCTGCAAAACAGATTCCCGGACAAAGTGATTACTGCTTTGCCGAATGTCGTGTCGATTCCGGAAATATCACTAAATCATAAGTCTGATCATAAATTTACAATACTTTTCGTGGGGATGATGGACTACTATCCCAATACCGATGCAATAATATTTTTTGCAGAACGTATAGCCCCTATCCTCAGGGAAAAAAGCTCTCAACCATGGCATCTGCGCGTTGTCGGAACTCCACCTCGAAAAAAATGGATGAGAAGTTTAAAAGATTTTCCGGAAATAAAATTATCGGGTTTTGTCAAAGACTTAAAACCTGAATATGAAGCTGCGGGCATCGTCATTGTCCCTATACGTGGAGGAGGCGGAACCCGGATTAAAATATTGGAAGCCTTTACCCACGGAATTCCCGTTGTGTCCACATCCAAGGGTGCGGAGGGGCTGGAGGTTAAAAACGGAGTTCATCTCTTTATTGAAGATGATCCAGATCTGTTTGCTGATGCATGCATACGGTTGATGAATGACCATCAACTCCGGGATGAAATATCCCACCGGGCCTTTAGCTTGGCCGTTTCAAAATATAGTCCGGAAATTATCAATCATATCTGGACAGAAACACTGTCTGAGACCTACCGGAGCTAGGAGCATGAAAAAAATACCTCGCATATTTCATTTTGTTTTCGGGCTTCGACCGCAAACAGAACCTTTCCATTTGATGCACTACCTTTGCGTTGCCTCCTGTCTGGGTGTCAATAAACCGGATGCAGTTATGTTTCATTATCAGCATATGCCGTGGGGACCATGGTGGGAGTTGATCGCTCCTTTTTTGCAACTGCAGAAAATCGAGCCGGATCAATTTATCTCCTCATTCTTATACAACGATCCGAAAATCGGTCAATACCGGTATGCTCACTTGTCCGATATTGCCCGCCTGGAAATACTGATTAAGTACGGCGGAGTATACGCCGACATAGATACGTTGTTTATTCATCCGCTTCCGGAACGTTTACTCGAACACGAATTCGTCATGGGGTTGGAAAAAGTGGACTGGAAGGCAGCAGCCGCACAGGCCGCGGGAGGCTCTCTTTGCAATGCCTTCATGATGGGAGTGCCGGATTCCGATTTTGCCAAACTTTTACTCAACCGCACCTATGAATCTTTTGATGGCACCTGGAGCGCTCATAGCACGTTTTTACCGTACCGTTTAAGTCGGGAGCACCCGGAGTGGATTCATGTGGAACCCGAATCCTCTTTCTTTTATTATGACTGGACAAAAGAAGGTATAAGAGGAATTTTTGAAAAACCCCTGCTTCGCCTTCGAAAAGTATACAGTATCCATCTTTGGAGTCACATGTGGTGGGAGCGTCAAAGAACCGACACATCCCTTTTCCACGCGGGAAGACTAACACCCGAGTATATACGATTTTCGCGATCCGCCTATGCCACTCTGGCAAGGCCTTTCCTGCCGGTAAACATATCATGCAGCAGGTTGCAGTTTGGTTTACAGAACGTAAATTCATTGATGGAAAACGGCGCGTTTTTTTTCAAGAAATATCTAGGGAAATTTACGGGCTCTTGAAAGGTGCAGGTTAGGTGAAAACGATTAAATACATCGGATT
>Ga0116141_10005147_pt1 | contig 10961 bp, 6 predicted proteins | sample AD_UKC097_MetaG_FD_89744 | JGI IMG/M metagenome (GOLD analysis project Ga0116141, IMG submission 89744) | Active sludge microbial communities of municipal wastewater-treating anaerobic digesters from USA - AD_UKC097_MetaG | ecosystem: Engineered > Bioreactor > Anaerobic > Digestate | place: USA... | reverse complement strand
GGGAATTAAAAGTCGAATCCGATACCGAACCTGATCTCTCTCGGGGTCGAGTACATTGCCGGGTTGTTGATGTATTCTTCTATGGTGTTCAAACCGATGATATCGCCGGCGAACTGTGTGTTGAGGTCGGAGTTGGCCCTACCGGTCGTTCCGTAAACACCAAACTCATTCCTGATATCAAGGGCGTTGTAAACTGTGAGGTATGTCCTCACATTGAAGCCACCGATATTGAAGATCTTATCGACCCTGAGATCAAGGTTGAAGTAAGAAGGTTTGATACCGCCGTTTTCGAAACGGACACCGCGGGAGATCTTCGGATCTTCGGTGTAAGGCATACCTGATCCATACTGGAAGATGGCTCCTACTGTCCAGTCGCCCGGAACACCGACATTCACACTCAGGTTGAGGGTCTGACGCTGATCCCAGCTAAGGGGAACAACAGTCTTCGACTCTTCGATCGGTGGGTTGGTCTGGTTCTTGTTGTACACGGCGTAAGGATCGGAAGAGTTACCTTCAGCGATCTGGTAAGTGTAGTCGAGCTTCGCGCTGAAGTAGTTAGAGAACCTCTTGTCGAGCACGATAACAAGACCGCGGACATTTGCATAGTCGCGGTTGATGAATCTTGCGTATTTGAAACCTTCGTATGTGTTTACTATCTCCATACCGAGCCAGTTACGGATATCACGGTAGTAGAGCGACATATTCAGGGAAATGTCTTCCATTAGTGCCTGCTGAAGACCGATCTCGTAGATCACATTCTTCTCGGCGTTAAGATCGGGGTTACCGACAACCGTGCTCAGGCTATTGCCGGGGCGGACAATAAAGTCAGGGTTCTGATAAAGATTCTCAAACGACGGTATCTTAAAGAAGTGCCCGTACGAGAATCTGATGATTCCCCTGTCGGTGATCGGGAATGAAGCACCAAGCCTTGGGCTAACCTGCCACTTGGCTTCCGCGTCAACCCACTGATCGGCACCCGGGAAGTTCGGGTTACGCGTCGGGTTCTGCTTGTCAAGCGGCATGCGGCCTTTCGAATTGAAATAGTCGAACCTGACACCGGCATTGATGATCATGATGTCGTACTCCATCTTGTCCTGGATGTAAGCCGACATTTCGATCGGTTTCCTGGAATATTCGATGTTCGATCCCTGATCTGAAATGGTACCCACTGCAGGATACCCGGGGGTGAAGATAACATTACCGAGTGAATCGGTTTGACCGTCGGTAAGATTAACAAGATCCCAACCGTGGTTGTAAATGTCGTGAAGTCTCGCCTCGAAGCCAATTCCGATCTTGTGTTCTTTGTTGACCTGTGACGACATGGCCCACTGGCCGACATAGCTGCGGGTGGTTCTGTCGTATCTGCCACCCTGGTTGCCGCCGGAACGGAAAGTGTAGTTCGAAATGGCGATACCCTGTCTTGGGCTTACATATCTCGGATCGAATGGATCCTCATAGAGGTAACCGTAGAAATGGTAGTTGTTAACCGAGAACTTTAAGGTCTGGTTGGTTGACGACGAAAGATAATGGGTGAACTGGAGGTTCTGTATCCAGTCTTCACCGTAATTGGTAATCACGCCGTCGGGTGTCCATGAAAATCCATGATCATACCCCTTGCTCTGTGACTTGTCCCAGAATAGCGAGTAAGTGATCGCGACCGAAGGGAGGGCGTAAGTAAGTTTTCCGTTGAACGAGTACTTGGAGTAAGGGTTCATCGATACATACGCGCCATCGCCTGTGTTTCTGGGGAACCAGAACGATTTATCCGCGGGATTGGGATAGAATGGAACATCATCTGTTACATTGTAAACTCTTTTTCCGTAGAGATGCCCGATGTTATCGAAATATCTACCGGTAAGGAAGAAGTAAAGGTTCGGAACAGGTGAGACCGGTCCGCTAACCGTTAACTGAATGTTCTTTTGGGCGATCCTGTCGGCTCTGTCAAGGTTCTTGAAGATCGAAGAACTCCCCGTAATAAAATTTCCTATGTATCCTGAAACATCAGTTCTGAACTTGTTCGAACCGCCTTCGGTAACAATGTTCACCACTCCTGAGAGTGCCTGCCCGTACTCGGCGTTAAATGTACCCGTTATTACTTCCATCTGTCTGATGGAGGCATTTTCAACTTCAATGTTGAATCCACCGTTGAAGGGGTCGGTTACTGCAACACCGTCGATCAAGTAAGCCACATCGTTGGACCTTCCACCGCGGAAGTGACCATCGATAACGCCCGCCTGGAGGTTGACGATCTGGCTCACATTCTCAACCGGCATCATCTTGATGTCTTCGGATGAGATGGTAACGGAGGTGGAGGTGAGGTCTTTCTGTACCAGTGGTCTGTCGGAAGTGATAACCACTTCTTTGTCGAGCGTGATACCGGCATTCTTCATAATAACATCCACCGTCGTGGTAAGATCGATCTTAACGAGGATCTTCTCGACTATGGTCTTCTGATAGCCGACTGCCGAAAAAACGAGTCTGTATGTACCCGGTGGGACATTGTTGATGGCGTAGTACCCGTCGGCGTCAGCAACGCTTCCAAGGAAAGTACCTTCGAGCATTACAGTAGCGCCAATGATCGGATCGCCGGTTTTTTCGTCGATCACCCGGCCTGATATCTTCCCCGTTACTCCGCCAAAAGTGGCGGTCGCGCCGGAGATGAAGATCAGCAGAAGGACTGCAGCTCTAAAGTTTCTGAAAAAATGGTTGATGGTTTGTCTCATCGGATCATCCAATAGTTTTTTTCTTGTCAAAAAGACGGGCGCGGATTTTTAAGTCCGCGCCCTGAAGAAGATATGCTATTTAACAAGCATCATTTTGTTGATAATCGACTGCGAGCCACTCTCGAGCTTGTAGAAGTAAATTCCACTAGCGAGCTGTGAAGCATCGAACTTAACGGTGTAAACACCGGCTGACTGGTCCTGATTAACCAGGTTTGCAACTTCTCTTCCGAGCATGTCGTAAACCCTCAGAGAAACGAATCCTGATTTCTGGATCGCGTACTTGATAGTAGTTGAGGGGTTGAACGGATTCGGATAGTTCTGCGCGAGGGCGAACTGATCAGGTGTAAGTTCAGGATCGTTCACATCTGTAGGCTCCCAAAGGTTGCCGATCCAGGTGTAAAGCCATCTTGAAACATCCTGATACGATTTGTCTTCGTTGTAAGGTGAGTAGGTCATGATACCTTCTCTGGTCTGTGTTGCATCAGCATCGTTGAGAGCGAAGTCGATAGGGAGTCTGTAACCTTCAACGGGAGAAAAAGTAAGATCATTGCCATGAAGGGCGAGATCTGCGAGGTTGATCCTTGCTTCAACAATATAACCTTAAGGGAACTTCTCATCCCAGTAGTAGTTAACGCCTTCACCGATAAGACTGTCAGTTCCTGCTGAACCGTCGATAAGGATACGGTTGTAGGCGAATCTGAAGTGATAGTCGGGCTGAGCGCCTCTCTGATATGCAGTGTGAGGCATTCCGTGCCAGTTGTAAAGACCGATATAAAGATCAGGGCAGTCGTTCAGATAGGATGAGCCCTGTGCGTTCTGTACAACGATATCATCGTCTACATCGAAAGCCACATACATATACTGGTTGTCCATGGCGACATATGCCTTGGCTGAAAGGTCGGCATCGTTGGTTACAGTAGTGTTTGTAACAACAAAACCTGTTCCGTCAGAAAGGTACATTCTGAATGGAGTGATTGCCTGCCACTCGGCGAGGTTACCGTCAGCAACAAAGTTTGTCGGAGGATTAAGAGAGATGGTAGCCCTTCCTCTGGCAGTGTTTGTTACTGCTGATGAGTTCTGGCTAACAACACTCTTGTTGCCCGCGAGATCTTTACAGGTAACCGCATAGTAATATGTGGTCGACTGGTTTGTGTTCGGAGCGAGAAGGAGGTGCTCGAAAAGCTGAGCGTTTTCAGCAACACCGAGTTTCACAACTTCAACACCGGGAGCGGTGAGATCGGTGATCGGGTTCTTTGAGTAGAAAATGTCGTAGGTTTCGCCTGTTTCACCCGGTACATCTATCCATGTAACAACATTCTGATAGGTTCCCGCGAACGCTGCAACACCCGCAGGGGCAGCAGGAGCAATAACATCAAATTTGGGATTGCCTGTCCACCAGTCGGTGATCCATACAACTCTGCCGGCCACGCCTGAGGCTTCAGCCATGATCTGAACAACATTAACATTGCTTGAATCGAAGAATGTTGTGTTGTCCTGGAACGCCATTTCTCTCAGCGGGAACGAGTAACTGTGCCACTGATCGTCGGCGACGGGTGTGAATACAGTTCCTTTTTTACCGCCGCCGCCTTCAACCTGTACTCTGAGGGCACCGGTTCCGGGAGGGCATTTCAGTTTTATTTTCATGCTGTCAACCATCCATGAACTTCCAAGGTTGAATACAGGGTCAACATTGAAGCCTGTACCGGTCCAGCCGTTACCCCATTCGTTGCCCTGGGTCCACTTTGCAGCGTTGCTGTTGGGAACAGGGCCCGCGCCGGTAACAACTTCGAGGTTCGACTGACCCCAGTTGAAGCCTGAAAGGTTGCCCATAAACTGGAGACCGTTAAAAACAACCGCGGGAACAGATCTGTTACCAAATCTTCTGAAACCGTCGAATCTTACCGTAAGTGAGTCGGCAGGAAGGTTGGTACCGGGTGTGTATCCGGAGGTTATCGCGCTGATATTGTAACCGATGATCTTGTCCCAATCAAACTCCTGATTATTCCAGAAGTTGTTTGGTCCGCCACCCCAGCCTGAAGGGAAGATAACGAAACCTGAGTCAACAGGAGTCATGCTTCCATCGGTGGCAAGGATTTTGATGGGTATCTTCAGTTCCACCCAGTCACTGGTAGCGTCGAGGATGGTTGTGTGTTCGAACACCCATTCTTCAATCGGAGCTTCAGGAGTCGGCCTGTCGGCGATGTGAATCCTGAAAACCATGTTGGTCGGGATTGCCGGTGGGGTTACCACTTTGATCCAGAGGGCAAGCGAGTCGGTCGCCTGCCAGTCGTAGTACTGGCCGGCCGGTAGTCTTCTTATAAGCTGGGCATAGCTGCCCCACTCGTGGACCGAGCCAATAACGAATTTAATTTCAGCCGAACCTGTACCTTGCTTAACATCTGTTGTGTTAAGCACATAGTCCATGCGGCTGTTAGGTCCCTCAATCGACCACTGGTATGTTGTATCAGTGTCGATCTGGGTATCGAAGCTTTCAATGATCTGAGGCAGTGCCTGGGTTGAAAGCCCGATCAGAAAAAGAATTGACAGTACGATTCTTTTCATGTTGATTCCTCAATAAGTTGAGATTTTGATTAATGAAATTATGGTTGAAAAATCTGTTTTTCTCACGACCAAATACTCCACAGTCCGATGATCATGATGAGAATTATTGCTGATAATACAAAACTTGAGCTTAGTTTCCCGACCTTGCTGATACAGGCGAAATTTCCTTTGATCTCGATCAGGCTTTCAGAGAACGATTGTCTGAACTGAACTGCAAAACGGTTGTTCTCCCTGCTTTCACCAACGCTCAGCGAGAGGATAATTCCCACACTTATCACAAAGAGGGCGAGTGAAAAATGGAGAAAATTGATGTCCAGTATCGCCATTAAGCTTACAGGCAGTTCCGAACCGCCGGCTTTCAGTAACTCGAGAGAGAGCCTTCCGATTCCTATCGTCTCCATGACCGCGAGGGTGATCAGTGCCGTCCGGGTGTTCATCCTTCTGGAGAAGAGCCCAAAAATAAAAACGGCAGTGATTGGCGGGGCTATAAACGACTGAGCGCTCTGTAAAAAGAGATAGAGTTGAGAACTTATAACCTTTACGAGTGGCACGATCAGGATCGCCGCGATCACCGCTATCGTTGTCGCAAGTCTGCCAACGAGCACCAGCTTCCTCTCAGAGGTATTTGGATATTTCAATCTATAATAATCATTGGTAAACAGTATTGCTATACTGTTAAATGCCCCCGAGAGAGACGACATTATTGCCGCGAGCAACCCGGCAATAACGAGTCCCTTCAGCCCCACCGGCACTATATTTCCATTCAGAAGCGCGGAATAAGCCCCGTCTCCCTTTGCTTCAGGGAAGAGTATTGCGGCGAACAGACCAGGGAGAACAAGAATAAAGATGGGGAGAAGTTTAAATGAGGCGGCAAGCAGTGAGCCTTTGCGGGCATCATCAATCGAACGGGCACCGAGCATTCGCTGTACCATGTACTGATCGGTACACCAATACCAGAACGCTATTACCGGGGCGCCGAAAACTATTCCAGTCCACGGATAATCGGGGTCTGATGCCGGCTTGAACATTGTGAAAAAATCGGCGGGTAGCCTGGAATATAGACCATCAAACCCGCCAACCGCTATGAAACCCAAAACCGACATGGTGACCGCTCCGGCGATCAGAACCACACCCTGAAATGTTTGTGTGCGGATGACCGCGTGAGAACCACCGATAACGGTGTATAAACCTGTTATGAGAACGATCAGGATCGAGGTGGCGTAGATGTTGATACCGAAAATGCTGTAGAAGATTATACCCGCGGCAAATAGCGAGACCAGTATCTTGGTAAGGATGTAAATTACTATTGAAAAGAGGGCGAATATCTTGCGCATCCGTACATCGAAGTTCAGCCCTATGAACTCAGGCACAGTGTAAACACCCGATTTGAAGTAGAAGGGGGCTAAAAACCATCCGAGAAATATCAGTGTAAAGATGGCCATCAACTCGAACTGACCAACGGCGAGGCCCCTGAGAGAACCCGCGCCTGCCAAACCAAGAAAATGCTCACTGGAGATGTTGGTCGCGAATATCGAGATACCTATGGCTATCCACCCGGCGTTCCTGCCGGCGAGGAAGTAGCCGCTGTAGCTTTCATCATTCTTGCGCGAATAATAGAAGCCGATGCTCAGTACCGCGATCAGGTAGAGAACAATTACAAAAGCATCAAGATATGTAAATGGATTCGGCATCTCTTTTTTTTAATTATGCAAACTATCAGCCTGCACAAATCATGCCACATCAAAAACGACAGTTATTCAACTCTATTTTATCATTTATGAGAAAATCTCATAAGTGAATTATCAAAATGATAACCCCGGGATTATTGTTTTGATAATTAATCACTTCAAACCGAGCTCCTTCATCATCCGGTAGTAGTTGGGGGGCGCGAGACCCATCTTCTTCGCTGCATCAGAATCTGATACGCTGTACATCCTTACAAAATTGAAGTAGCGCTCCCTGAATATCTTCTCGGCATCCTTCAGATCCATAATATTGTCGGGATTGAAGAGGTCTTTCAGGTTATCATCGCCGCTTCCACCGTCGATACTGAACCCGAGCGCCCTGGTGGCCTCGACCGGGGAAACCGAGGCATCTGAGTGAAAAAGCACCCTTTGAACCACATTCTTTAGCTCGCGGACATTTCCGGGCCAATCGTACCCTGTAAAAACCTTCATTGTTTCAGCCGGAATTGCCGGTCTTTCTTTTCCCATGTCAACGCTGATGTTGTGGAGGAAATGGTCGATAAGCAACGGTATGTCATCCCCTCTTTTCTTAAGGTCAGGCACAACAACGGGGAGAACATTCAGCCGGTAGTAGAGGTCTTCCCTGAATCGGCGCTCCTTCACTTCCTGCTCGATGTTACGGTTGGTCGCGGCAATAACCCGAACATCAACCTTAACGGTTTCGGTTCTGCCTATCTTCTCAATTTCACCCTCCTGGATCACCCTGAGCAGTTTTACCTGCGCGGAGAGGGGGAGCTCGGTTATTTCATCAAGGAATATCGTACCATGGTTGGCAATCTCGAAGAGGCCGGGCTTCTTCTTGTCGGCACCCGTAAAAGCACCTTTTTCATAACCGAAAAGCTCACTCTCAACCAGTTGCTCGGGAAGGCTGCCGCAGTTAACCACCACGAAGTTCTCATATTTCCTGCCGCTTCGGTAGTGAATGTTGTGTGCCACCAGTTCTTTACCCGTGCCGGAAGAACCTTTTATCAGAATGTTGATGTTGCTCTTCGCGAGGCGCTCGATATCTGATTTCAGGCTTAGCATAAGTTGGGATTCGCCGATGATCCTCTTCTGGGTGAGAATATCTTCCACATTCCGCTTGATCTTCTGCAGCGAACGGCTCCGCTCCCTCTCGAGAATCGATTTTTCATGTGCGTTGAAGATGCTTAGGATAAAATCGGTCGGCTGATAAATATAGTCGTCGATGTCGCCGGGGTATTTGGTGCAGTACCAGAAGGCCCCTGCTTTTATAAGTTTGTTGGCAAAGTGGTAGTCGGAGAGATTGATCGTCATTTTTGTAATAACGATGATCTGGATAGTCGGGTCCACTTCCTTGATCTTGCGGATAAGCTCTTCACCCATCAACCCGCCTGATATCTGATAGTCCATTATCACGATATCTATGGTGTCTTTGTGGCCGGCGAGATAGTCGAGGGCGGCTTTGCCATTGGAGACAAAGTTAACTATCTGCATTTTATCCGCGAAGGGCGCGACTGTGTTTTTCACCCTTCTTACATCAAACTCTTCATCTTCTATCAGGAGGATGCTGATGTTCTTATCCTGGTAGATCATTAAAAACGCTCCGGATTTTAGTGTTTTATCGTAATAGTGAACCTGCACCCCTTTTCGGGGAGGTTAGCGGCATCGAGCTCCCAACCGCATCGCTTGGTCATCTCGTAAGCTATGTAACAGCCGTAACCGGCGTTTCTAAGCCCCTGACTCTTGGTTGTGGTGCTTTCCATAAAAAGCTTCTTCACTCCCTCATCCCCTGCCTCGAGTAACTCGGGATCGATGCCACGGCCGTTGTCACTGATCATCAGTCGCGAACATCCTGCTTCTTTGTCGTGCTTTGTGGAGACTACAACAACAAGCCCGGGATCGCTTCCATGATCGATGCTGTTCTGGATAAGAGGCTCAACCACTTCCCAAACAACGAACTCGTTCACATTAACCACAGGCAAATTCTGTTCCAACTCACATTCGATCCTGAAATCCTCACTGGTAGTCGAAGTGCGGCGGAAGATGTTATCCACAATAAAGGTGACCACTTCGTTCAGGTTTGTACGGAATATCTGGTTCCTGATGGTCTGGATTGGGGGGTCGTACCACTTCATGTCATAGATAACACGGGAGACGAAGTTCGAATACTTCGTTACCCTGTATTTTATCTCATCTATGTTCCCCGCCTCCAGCGTCCGAAGGTCTTCTTTAATAAACCCCATAACCTTTTCGGCTTTATGATGAGTGTGGTAGATCCGCTTGGTGAAGGTGAGCTCATTCTCGTAGTTGATCTGCTTTTTCAGGTTCTGCTCATGCTCTTCAAATAGGAGTTTTTGAGTCTCATCCCTCTCTTTTACGGTGTATGACGAGATGAAATACATCGCTAAAAGCCCCAGTGTTATTAGCGATAAATATATTACCGAGGTCTCATCGTAAGAACTTATAACCTGATTACTGATCGAGCTGAAATCCGGTTGGATCAGCATGTATATAGCCCCCATGAACTCCCCTTTGATCACAAAGGGGACAAATATATGGAATGTCTCCTTGCGGGGGATTATACTCTTGATCATTTCAGTAGCCTTAAGGTCTGACTCAACCGAGCGGTACAACCGTTCAATCTCAACATCCTCCATACTTTTTCTTGCAGGATCCACCCCGCGTACAAGAGCATTGTAAAGTGCCGCCCCGTCACCGAGAATCGAAACCCCGTCACCCCTCTGAATGATAAGGACAAGCTTTTGGACATTATGGGTGAGTTGCTGCTGGCTGAAAATGATATCAAAAGCCTGTATTATCTGCCGTTCCCTCTCAGGTTTGGGAGTATCTTCCGGACCGATCGATTCAAGGCCGAGTTCGACCGCTGTTGCAGTTAGATTGGCGATCTCTTCCGCCGATTCTTTTTGATACCAGTCTTGAGTGGTCTCAAGAAACTCCCTTATCGATGATTTGTTGATGAACGAGACCAAAAGCTGGAACGAGAAGAGAATTATGAACAGAACAGTTACATGCCGGAACTCGAAGTGATACTCTTTGATCTTGTCAACAAGGTTCTTCTTCATATCAATTCCCCCTGAATTGTCCGTTTATTGCCTCAAGAGCTACTTTCGGGGGTAGATTCTCCCTGATCGCCCTGTTCAGATGGTCAACCAGAATGTCGGAAACAGAGGTATAGTTCTCGAACATCGGACGGTAAACCCCCGCCTCGAACAGCCGGGAGTAGAAGGAGAGTTCGGGGTGCTTCGCGATAAATTTTTCATCCGTGTAAACACTTTTCTTAACCGGGAGGATATTTCCTTCCTCATAGTGGAGTTTTTGGATCTCATCAGAGAGTAAAAATTCAATAAACTGGATCGCCTCGGGAACATTCACCGAGAGGTTAGAGATCATCAGGTTCCACCCGCCAAATACCTGCGCGGGTTTCGAACCTTTCAAATGGGGAAGTGGTGCCGCTTTGATCTTCCCCCTGAACTCATCCCTGAAGGAAGTGTTGGTTTTTCCCATGAAACCGGGCCAGCCCCTTACCGCGAACCCGTTATTATCAAAGAAAAAGTCGTAACTCTGGTTCTCCTTCATTCCCGTAACCTCAACCGGCGAGAGCTTTTGACGGTGTATGAGGCCGGTGATAAAATCGATTGCTGCGGTCGTTTTAGCGTCATCCATCCCCAGTTTTCCCTGGTTCACAACCACGGGATTGTTGAGATTGGCCATCACTTCCACAAAACTGCACATCAGTCCCTCGTACGCCTCAGCCTGAAAGATATAAAATGGCTCCTTCACACGGTTGTTTGCGGCGTCGACGGCTTTCTTCAACTCACCGAAGCGTTCCCATGTGATCGATTCCGCGAGTTCTTTTTCGAATTGCTGATAACCCGGCACTTTCTTCAAAAGATCTTCACGGTAAAACATCAGTGCTATATCGATATAATGCGGTGTGGCGACGAGGGAG
>Ga0116141_10005139_pt1 | contig 10968 bp, 15 predicted proteins | sample AD_UKC097_MetaG_FD_89744 | JGI IMG/M metagenome (GOLD analysis project Ga0116141, IMG submission 89744) | Active sludge microbial communities of municipal wastewater-treating anaerobic digesters from USA - AD_UKC097_MetaG | ecosystem: Engineered > Bioreactor > Anaerobic > Digestate | place: USA... | reverse complement strand
CTTAATGCATAATCGCGGTGTCATAGTCAATGGGCTTTACTGTGGGCGGAAAACATTCTGGACATAAAAATCGATTATCCCGTGTCCGCGTCCATCGGAAAATTGAAAGGGTGCGGTTCAGGTCTTCCCAGGAATAACAGACTGTCCGCAATAGTTCGCCGCAATTATGACAGGCAAGTTCAAGTTCCATTATGCCCGATTATCATATTGACTTGAATATGTCAAACATTCCGGGGCCCTGGTGTGCTTCCTTCCATGTGCCTGGTGTATCCTGTGAAATGTCCTTGATGATGTCAACCCGGGTCCGGTGAATTGTCCACTATGATGTCAACCGGCGTGTCTGGCTCCCTCTATTTCCTTGATTTTTTCGGGTGCTTTGCGCATTACTTCTTTTGCAAGTTCAACACTTCGCTTGCCGACATTCAGCATTGACGCGGCGGTTTCGGTTGATACTTTGTCACGCAACCGCAGATTTGCGGTTGCGTTACCCTGCGCCACGTTTCCAATCGCTCCCGCATCGCTTCGCGTCATATTCGCCAATCTCGCCGCCACTACCGCCCGCTGGCTTTCATTCTGGTGACGCCGATTAAGGTTTTCCGATATGATGAATGACAGAGCATCGGTTCCGGGGACAACCCTCATGTCGCCGCCGGCGTCGTACTCGCTGTCCGCGTCGCCGCGCCCTGTGCTGCAATGAATAGCCGCCACTCGTAAGCCTGTAGACGCCTTTCCGTTCGCCTCATCCATGACCGCGCCCGTCGGATGGTGAAAACGATCATCAATAGAATCTTTCCCCTCATCGCCCCCCCTCGGCCCGCCTGATCTCCTGGACCTCCCGGTCATACCGTGCTCCCCATGTCCCGGGGGTGAGCCTGTCGCCCTGGTGGTGGCGCCCCCCTGGTGCTGCCCTTGCCGCGCCTGGTGGTCCTGGTTGACCTTGACGGCGCTCCCTATGTGGTGCGCCCCGCCTTCCTATTCTGCCCCGGCACCTTCACCCGCCGGCGCCGGGACCTCATGCCGTGAGCGCTGCCGGCGGGCCTTCCTGGTGCGCTTGACGGCCTTTCCCGTGGTCCCTGTGCCCTCTCCATTCAATCCCGGGACCTCATGCCCGCCTGTGGTGTCAGTCATGGCCTCCGTGCCCTCTGTGCGCTCCGTGGTGGGCTCTCCCTGTCCTATGGCATGGACATTGACGCCTTCACTTTTCGGGGCTCCTGGTGCATCCTTCCCGCTGTGATCCATGCCAGATGATAACGGCACTGCATACCCTTCATGTAAAGCGGCAATCTGCCTTGATTGAATGAACTGTGCACAGTGCGCTATCATATCAGCTGATAAGCTCCTGCCCTCATCCTGCGCCATCTTCACGGCCTGAATAAGTAGTGGATGTTTAAGCGCCCCGGCTTTAATCTCCTTGCGATAAATCTTTTTAAGCTCTCTGCGTTTGGTTGGTCTCATATCCTTTTAACCTCGGTTCATAATGTGCTGTTGCTTTCAATCATTATAAAATAAAACCATTGCCGCGCTGCTGTCCTGATCCTTCGCCCTTTGTTCTCTCTTGCCTCGCTCATCGGTCGCCGCTGTCGTTCGCCGCGCCGTCTGTGGCTGTGAAAAAGAAATATTTTTAAGAAAAAAATAAAAAGCCCGGGTCCTCCTGGGGGACCAGCCAAAATATCGAACGCGAGATTTCGGGCGAAAACCTCTATAAAAATTCATTTTTTGAATGCAACAAATCAGTATATCAATGGTTGTTGCATGACCACTTATTAACAAATAATGTATAATAATTATAGAATAATAAAAAAAATCAGGTGAATTTTTTAAAAACACCTGAAAACCGCATTTCGCGGAAAATCTATTTTTATCAGCGAGGGGTTATTTCGCTGTCAAAGCCTTACTCAACAACTTCACGAAAAAACAAATCATCAATTATATTGTCACCGGAGAAAATCGCGGAGACCTGCCCGGCCGCGTCGATTTCAAGGACTGCCCGGGAAAGGGGGACAATCTGTATTCCGTCCGCTTGATTGTCGCCGGTGTAAATTTTTAGCAACGGAATAAATTGATTTTTTTTGCCGAGCGTGCCGATTTCAAAAATTGCATCGGGTGATAAAAGGTCCGGGGAATACGGGCGCGCCTCTGGTGCTTGCGCTGTGCTTGTGGTCGGTTTCGGTGGACCTGCTTTCACTCGATCAAAAAACTTTATAAAATAACCATGTTGTGTCGAAGTCATTCTCACGCGGTCAGCTGCAAATCGTGAAGAGATATAAACCGCGTTTTTTGCCAGTATGATTTTTCCGTTTTTTTCGCGGGTGATCTTTCCGGAGTTTGCCGCTCGTAAAATAGAAGATGGATTGACATCAAGTATTTTTGATAAATTGGCGGAGGTGATCTCCTCCCAGGGATCGACCGCGGAAATATCAAGAACATTCGATGGAACAGAAACAGATTTTTTATTCATGGTTAGCCTCTCCGTATTTTTTCCGCGCCTCATCGATAAGAGTGTCACAGATATATTTTTCCCCGCTCGTCCTGTGGATCTTCGGCCAGACCGCCGCCGCCTTTCGGACTTCATCAGGCATTAAACCGGGAAGGAATTTTAAATAATAACCCTTATTGATTGCCGGTGTCATCAATACACAGTGAGCACTTCTTTGCTCACTTAAAACATTGCCGCTGACATCGGCATGGGTATGAATGCCCGCGCAATATGGGCACAGAGTCTCCCACCCGCCCCCGGGCCGTCTCCACGTCGCGGCAAGTGGCACGTCTCCGATGAAACCGGCGTTTCTCCATCGTTCGGCGGTCATCACGATTTTATACTGATTCGAGGTCATAACTTTTTTACCTTCCTGTATTCTCAATACTTCTTTTGCAAGTTCAACACTTCGCTTGCCGACATTCAGCATTGACGCGGCGGTTTCGGTTGATACTTTATCAAGCCGCAGATTTGCGGTTTGATTTTTTCTGTTCCCTCCGTGCTCGATATTCGCCAACCTTGCCGCCACAATTGCCCGCTGGCTTTCATTCAGGTGACGACGATTAAGATTTTCCGATATTATGAATGACAGTGCATCGTTCCCGGAAAATTCTTCAAAACGCGGATCGACTCCCGCTTTCATGCATGCGAGGTAGCGATTTCGGCCATCAAGTATTTTTCCGTTAAAAGTAATTACTGGATGAAGTAGTCCGTTCGCCTTTATGTCATCAGAAAGCGATTGCAATTCTGTTTCCGCAATCAGCGGGAAAATATCGGCATATTCGTGAAATTCCATTCTGCTCACTTCCCTACCTCGCCGTGGTCCTGGAGCTGGTGCGCTCCTGGACGGCACGAGGGGCACCAGTAGCCCACGCCGTCCTGCGCTCTCTGAAAGCCGTGCTGTTCAAGGATCGCGCCCAGGTTGTAAGGGATGGCGACATTCACCCGGATTTTATTCCGGCATCCGGACGCGCGGCAGGGGATTTCTAAAATCATGACATCCTGTATTTTTTGCACCTTCACCACCTCCACCACGAGCCCAGGGCTGAAATAATCCAAATCATTGCGGCCATACTGAAAATTGACGGTTCCATCACTCCTCCCCCTTCACACTGTATTCTATCAATTTCGATTTTCCCGGATTTTCCCAGGATGGAAAAGAAGATATACAGACCTTCAGTCCATGACGGCCGGCCTGTTCAACTATCGTTTCGGTCGCCAGCTCAATCTTGACCGGATCGAGCGCCAGGTGGGAGACGATGCAGACCGGCACCCCTTCCGTGTTCGTGAACCATGACGGAAGGAAAAGGAACATACCGCGGAAAAGGGTAACCCTGAAGCTCGCCTCAAAAGGTGCGGTTCCACCTTTCACGCGCTCCCCCTTCTTGAGCGATTCCGGAGAAAACCCCGCCGTGTCAATCTTCCATCCCTTCCGCGCTGTGAACTCATCAAGCAGCATACCACGACGGGAGGCGAGGAAGTCGCGGGCCTCCGGTGATCTATGCCAGCCGCGCCGTGAGGTAATGAGGCGGATTTCTTCGACGATTTCATGTATCTGGTTATCATTCATTTTTTAACCTCGCTCGCTTTCTTGAAAACAAGCGCCCATGAGGCGCGCTGTTTTTTCCTCTATTACATTAATGTAATTAATATACACCTGTCCGCGCTCGTAAGTCCTGAACTGTTCAGCACTTACGGCGTTTGTAAAATTGAAAAGTACCGCCTTTTTACACGGAAGGTACCGCCTTTTTACACACGGGACGTCATTATTAAATATTGTGGTGTTCATTCCTTGACATCTCGCTTTTCTATTTCAATAAGCATTTGAGCTTTTGAAAAGGTAATATTCTTTCCCTTCGGGTCCCTGTCAACGTCGACCAGCCCGCACTTTTTCAGGAAGGATATTGCGCAAAGCGTGTCTCCCTTCGCCTCGTTGCGCCGGCGTTTGTCTTTCATGGAAGTGGGCTCCCCGGTGATGTGGAAAAAGTAAAGCCAGTGTGCGGTTTTCGGCAGTGCCTGTACCTTCGATAAAACGTAAAAAGCTTTCGTCATTCTACGTTGTTTTGGGGTAAGACATAGAGCCGTGAGCGGTGTCCTTTCCTGGGTCTTTTGCGCTTCCAGTCCGCGCAAAAAGGAAAGCGACACGGCATAGTAATAATTGTTTACGATTTCAATTATGGGCGCTGCAATTTCAATAATTAGACTGTCCTCTTTTCCCAGGGCAAAAAGAAAGCCGGTGCCGTACCGGCGCTTTCCCTGCGCATCGATTTGGATATAAGCATTGTTTCCTAATTTCTTTAGACATCGGAAAAGTTTTTCCTGTTGATTCCCCCCGGGCCCCCATCCTATTGTAGTGAGTACCTCGCGGCCTGACGTTTTGATACTGACAATCTCATCGTCAGAATTTACCCGCGCCTGACCGCGTGTTCTGGCCATGTGAATAATCACAAGCAAAACGTGGATCTCATCGCCGTTGAGAACCATTTCGCTGTAGAAGTTCTCCGGTAGACTGCAATCCTTCGAGGTCATGTCGGTGAGCATTTCCTCAAACAGCCGAGCCCGGGCCTGTGGTGCTTTGGTAAAAAGTGGAGACAGGGAATTTTTAACCGGACTTCCCGGAAGGGCTACCCGGTCCGATAGCTCACACGCGGTGATGGCGGTAAAAACAGGATCGTTGTTTGTGAGCGTCGCGGCGTCCGCAATTATCTGCACTCTTTTTTCTTCCGGTATGTCGCCAAACTTTTTTGGCATTACTATTTTACGCATAGTTTCGTCTCCCGCCAGTGTTTGACATTGAAAATCCAATCGCGCCCATTGTGCCGATGTTCCCGTCAAACTTGAATATGTCGGCCGCGCCTGATGCCTCATCACGCGCTTTCAAAACTTCCATGTAGATGGTCCCGGCCGTGATTCCCATTTCTTCAATGCGTTTTATTTCGTCTTTATTTTTCTCCATCTTTTTAGAGCCGTTCCAAAGTCCGATTATTTTATTGGCCGCTTTCTCAATATCAGATGATTCGGCGAGTCGCTGCGCTGCCATCCTGAGCGGGTTCACAACTTCACGATTGAATTGTGCGGCGGCGATAATCGGAATTTGCGTGTTGACCGCGGTGTCCTTCAGGAGCAATGCGATTTTTTTTAATTCTTCTGTGCGGGTTTGAAATTTTTCGGAATTGAGATACAGGAGTTGTATATAATCGATCAATACAACTGCATTCCGTGGAACCTGGTAAATGAGACTGCACAGAGCCGGGGCGTCAAAATCGGATTGAATAACATTCAGGGTTCCCGATTCCACAAGTGAGAAATACTCATCGACTGCGTTTTTAAGTTCAGGGTTTTTTGATAATCGGAAATATGCTTTGACGGATTCCTTGTTGTTGAACCCGCATTTTTTACCGTGAAGGATGGAGATAAATTTTTGATCAACTGCGCTGATTGTTTCCTCGTACGAAAAGAAATACACAGGGATTCCGGCCCGGACCATGTTCACCGCACAATTCAGCATGAACGCCGTTTTGCCGTGGCCTGTCGGTCCTGTCGGTATGGTGAGCGCCCCAGACTGTGCGGTGAGTTCATCACCTTCAATACAGAACCCTGTGGAAACGCCGTCCCTGCGCTCCACAATGCCCCTGCTAACGTCTTCACGGGTCCGTGGTGTGATGGTCCGGGAGGGCCGGGCCCTGAGGTCCTGGAGGGCTGCGGCGGCGTCGTCCAGCGTGGCGCCTGGCTCCTTTTCGAGCCTTTCCGCCTCCATGCGAAGGATGGACACCGCGCGTGTCCGCTCGCTATGGTCCCTGATCTGCTCAACATACTGTTTGAAGTTCACCGTGGTGTAAGACTTGATAATATCATAAAACGCGCTGATCGTTTCGCCTGGCGCATTGCGCTCCACGAGAACCGCGTGGACTGCAGAGGTGTCCACGTCGAGACCTTGCACCACGACTTTGTTGATTGCAGAGTATATGAACTTGTGCGCCGCTTTGGTGAAGTCGCCCGCGTCGAGCTGCTGAAGGATGTACCGGCGCGCCTCCGGTGCGCACATTGCCGTGGAAAGCACCGCCGATTCGAGGGGTAGAAGGTCAGGGGCGCTGTTCATAAATGCCCCCATGCGATTTTCTGGTTGACGTGGACTATATTTTTTATTATATTGATCATGCTTTGCACCCCTATATCCGTTTCAAACCAAACGCCCGGAGTCCGATTCTCCGGGCGTTGTCACATCCGTCTACTTCGCCGCCGCGCTTTTCGCCGGTTCCACTTTTGCCGCCGGTTTCTTCGCGGTCATTTTTCCGTGCAATTCCAGACCTCCGGCTATCTCCGAGTCGATGCGGTCGAGCTCGGTTTTCAGCACGTCAAAAAATTTCTGTTTCGCCTCGATGGACGCCAGGAGCGCAGCCGGTCCCGCCACGGTCCTGAAGTGTTCGAGCGCTTTTTTTCCATTTTCAATTTGAGTGGTTAACTCTCTGATGCGGCCCGCGATGCGCTCAATGTCGGAGTACTTTCTGAGCTTTTCAGCTTCCAAAAGTTTCGGTTCATTGACCGCCAAGCGGTTTTTCAGGTCGGAAAGCGTCGCCTCGCCTTCATGGATTTTTTTCACAAGGTCGAAAATAATTGGTTCCGGGATCTTCGCAATGACGCGGCCGTCCTCCCAGTTCAGGAGCATGATGCCCGTCAATCCCCGATCGCTCTCTTCCTTCAAAAAAAGATTCCATGCTTTTCCGCCGATCATCGTTGACGGCTGAAGCAGGTTGACCGGACCTTCCGGCCGCGCAGGTGCTGACTTCGGCATGGACGGGACCATCCCCGCCTGTGTCGGGACCGGCACGCCGCCAGGGAGTTTTTGTTCTTGTTGAATTGCTTCCATGATTATTTTCCCTCCTTTTCTCTGAGCTCGCGGAGCTCTCGGCTCCACTCCGGCGGGACGTCCTCGCCGCGCCGTAGTTTCTCGTTGATCGCCGCGCCTATTAAGGTCATTCGACATTCCGCTTCTGATTTTTTGCGCGTGAGCGCCCGCCAATCGACCGGTCCGTCTTGATCTTGAATTACTTTTCCGCCTCGTATTGTAAACATTGATGGTACCTCGTTTCCCTTTAATTTTTAATTCCTTTCCCCAGGCTCCACCGCGTGACCGGCCATCCAATCCAAAAGGGCCCCCACCTTGAAAAGCACCGCGCCGCCGTGACTTCCAGGCGTCCCGATTTTTTCAAACGGTATGAGCCTGAGGCTGACGTACTTTTTCAGCGTGGACACCCTCAACTGTGTCACTTTCGCCGCGCCTGGATACCTCACGCGCTGTTCCCTGTAGGGCACGGGGTTCCCCTGTGCTTCCTGGACGGCCTGGTTGTTGACGTGGTGGGTGTCCTTACTCATGACCGCCCCCAATTTTCCCGGCCTGTACCGACCGGTGGATGAACAAATTTATTTCTCGATTCGGGTTTGAATATGAGGCCTGGCAAAGCTCCCGGAACCGCTCGTACTCCGCGCCGTCGATGATCCGGAGCCCGCGCCAGATGTACGGGTATTTTTTTGACTTCATTTTTGCCATGACGTGTTTCCTCTCGAAAAATTTTTACAAAAAAAAACCGGCTGCCTGTGCAGTCGGTTTTCGTTTCACCGCGATATCTTCCAGCGGTGTGCACACAATCTATTTTTTACTTCGCAAAAAGTAAAAAATGATCGAGACCTCTTAGGCCTTACACCCTCCGCTCCGATATCGCGCCCCGGGTGTATGGACAAGCCGCTTTAAACTGCCAGCAAGTCCGGTTATGGTTTACAACATTTTGATTCTTCGCCCCCTCGGTTGCTGCGCGAATTTCAAATTGTCGCCTTTAGGTTGTGGTCCCGATGTCAAAGAACAAAATTACTTTTTCAATATAATACCCCCTTTACCAATCGTCAACACAAATATATCAAAAATAGTTATGTCTCTTTTTTTTTACTGCACCGCGCCCAGCTCCCCCAGCGCCATCAATGCACGGAAAAAATTTTCTCTATCACGTCCCGCGCCTTGTCGAATTGGTCCTCCCCGGCGTGACTGTAGCGGTTCATGGTCTGGAGTTCAGCCTGTCCACTCATTGCAGACGTTATGAAGTCGCTCGCGTGACTTCGTGATAGCGTGACAAATGAATGCCTTGCTGAGTGCAGCGATAAATTCCGCCTGCTGATCTCTTCAGCCGTTAAGCCGATCCGGTGTAGCGCCGTTTTGAAAAACGCGCTCGCAACCTCCGGGCCCATCGGCCGCCCCCTGTCTGCGCTGTAGAAAATAAAATCCGCATCACCCGGGAATGGCGATACACTCCGGAGCCTGAGGAGCCTTTCTCGTGTGATTGACACCAGAGGAATCATTCTTTTGGAAGTCCTGTTTTTCGTACCCTTGACGCCATCGGTGCTGGTGTATGCCTTATTCACGTTTATGCTGTTTTTATTAAAATCGAGGTCGTTCCAAGTGAGCGCCACCATCTCCGAGCGGCGAGCCCCAGACGTTATTGCGAGTATTGAAAGAACTGTCTCCCGTGGATCTTCAGTGTCCGGCAGGGTTAGGATTGCCCGGACCTCATCCAAGCACAAGGCCCCGCGCTCCCGCAGATTTTCAGGGAGTTTATCAATGCCAAGCTGGAAAGGATCGGCGCGAAGGAAACGCCGCTTGACTGCCACCTTGCACGCGGCACGAATAAGGGCGACGGTCTGGTTGATAACCCGGGGAGTCCTTCCCATGCCCACCAGTTCATCCTGGAGCCTCAACACGGCGTCGTAGTCGATCTGGTTTATGGCGAGCCGCCCGAAGGACGTGTCCCGGAGCTTTTCCAGTAATCGGCACGATATGAGTATATGCCCCCGCGTGCTGCCCGATGTCTTTACCCTCTCAACACAGAAGTCAATGGCGCCCCGGATATTCTTCCGGCGTGGCGCTTTCCCGGCCTTGTGCAGCTCCACGGCCCGGGCCATTGCCTTATCGCGGGAAACGTCCTCCCCGGTGCGCGGATCGATGGGACGGACCTTGACACCAGTGGTCTGAATGCGCGTGTACCGCTGCGCGACGGCATCCCAGGTCCTGAAATACCAAATTTCAGTATCAGAATTTTTTTTAACTTTACGTTTGAAAAGCTTAAACTGTAGACTGGTGTCCGTCATGGTCGGCCTCCATTTCTTGCCAGATATTTAAACACTATTTAAACACTTGCAAGAAATATCTTTTTCAGCCCATCAATGACGGCTTTCCGCGTTTCTGATTATGGCCGATTATTCCCGATTATCTGCCATTATAAGAAAATACGGGGCCAATCGAAAAAATGAAAAAAATTCTGTTTTCAATCAGCTTGCAAGCCACAGAGGCTAATTAAAGATTTATACAAGTGTTTATTGATGTGTATACGTTAATACATATAAGAAGACTGTCAACACTAATATACACCCATATAAACCGGTATACAGGTTTTTTTTAAACATTATTTATACAATTTGACGTTATGCGAAACACGAAACACATTATCAACCGACATGCACCATAATGTGACCGCTTCACGCTTCACCATTGCCCCCGTACGCGGTTTTATTTGACCGGGTAAGGGTTAAGACACCACCATGTCGTGCGCGTGATACTCGCTCCCGGGGACCGCCCCACCATCACGTCGCCGCCCCTTTATAACCTTCGATAATGACCGCCCCCTCTGATAACCGGGTGAACCGCTCGCCGTGGTTGACCTGGTGGCCGTGTGCGGCGCTCCTGGTGTCCTATCCGGGGCTCCAATGATACCCCGGCCCCCGGCCGGCCCCTCTCTCCGGTCCGCGCCGATCCTGAAAAATCTTGACAGGAAAATTTCGTGTGACATAATTCACGGCATGAAGAAAGCGAGGAAAGCAGCTACACCCGCCGCCCGTTGGCCCGGAAAGCCCCGGCAGCCCCGGAAGCGCGCGCCGCTCCCTGAGCCTGAAAGGGCGCTTCCGGTGGCCATCGTAAGCAAGTCCGCCCGGACGCTCACTTTCCCCGATGATGCCACTTTTTTAAAATCCCTTCAGGTTCTCGAAAAGCGCCTTGCCCTCGAATTTTTCAGCGAGTAATGCAGGTGGTGAGGCGGGCGGGGTGCCCTGGTGGGATCTCTTTTCTTTATGCCTTGCTTTGCGGGTCCGGTGTGTCCCGTGAATTGTCAACCTGTCTGTCAATCCTGGTGTCCATAAAAATGTCAACCCGGCCCGGGTGCCCCTGTGCTCTCCGGCGCTGCCCTGGTGGTCTATGATCCGGGAGGGGCTGCCCATCCGTACCGGGGCCGCCCTATTCTTTACCGTGGTGAAATACTACTTTCCCCGGTTCTCTCTGCTACCGGCCGCTGTGATCCTTCGCCCCCCGCGTCGCCACTCCCGGACATTCCCGCCTGCTGTGCTGATCGGAAGAGCTTCCACTCATAAACGAGTAATGCCCGTTCCATCCGGGTCATCAATGACCGCACCCGTCGGATGATTGAAACGGCCGCACATAACATTTTCCCTTTCAT
>Ga0116141_10005138_pt1 | contig 10969 bp, 7 predicted proteins | sample AD_UKC097_MetaG_FD_89744 | JGI IMG/M metagenome (GOLD analysis project Ga0116141, IMG submission 89744) | Active sludge microbial communities of municipal wastewater-treating anaerobic digesters from USA - AD_UKC097_MetaG | ecosystem: Engineered > Bioreactor > Anaerobic > Digestate | place: USA... | reverse complement strand
CTCGGTGTTTGGTTTTTTGTGCAATTTAGAACGAAAATTGCGCTGCAGGGCTTGCGCCGCGCAGGTAGTCGGCATCTGTCTCAAACAGCGCGGTGTGCTGGTATTGATCGCCATAGCGATGAACCAGGGTAGCGTGCATGGCAGGGCGTTTGCCTGTGATGGCAAACAGTCTGCCGCCCGGTTTTAACTGGTTGAGCAGTGCAGGTGAAATTTCTGCCACAGCGCCCGATAGCAGAATGACATCGAAGCCTGCCTGATTGGGCAGCGGATTGGTAAAAGCAGCCAAGCCGTCACCGGTGATGACATGCACATTACGAGCATGGGCATGTTCCAGCGAAGCACGTGCTGTAGCAGCAAGGGCCGGTTCAATTTCATATGAAACAATCTGGCGTGCCTGCTTGCCAAGCAGTGCAGCCATATAGCCAGAGCCAGTTCCAATTTCCAGGACGGTTTCATCTGGTTGTATAGCCAGTGCCTGCAAGGAGAGAGCCTCTAGCCCAGGCGAGAGCATGTGTGCGCCATGACCCAAGGGGATATTGGTTTCCGCAAAAGCCAGGTGGCGGTAAATGGGCGGTACAAAGTTTTCCCGTTTTACCTTGGCCAGCACATTGAGGACATCAGCAGCTAATACACCCGCTGGGCGTAACTGCTGTTCGATCATATTAAAGCGAGATTGTTTAGTATCCATCGTCTGATTTTATCGTGTCAAATTGAGAGGTTTCCAATTGAGGCAGTGTTGTTGCTGTTGTTGTTTTGTGAACTCTGTAGGCCGCTGCATAAATGCAGGGTAAAACAAGGCAAGTCAGAAAAGTTGCAATCATGAGCCCGCTCATGATTGCAATCGCCATCGGCCCCCAAAAAGCCTGGAAAGCCAAGGGAATCATGGCTAACACGGCGGCGGCGCCGGTGAGCATGATAGGCCGTAAGCGGCGCACAGTGGAATCAACAATCGCGTCCCATGGTGTTTTGCCTGCATCTTCATCCTGTTTGATTTGATCGACGAGAATCACGGCATTGCGCATGATCATGCCCATGAGTGCAATGACCCCGATTGTCGCCACAAAGCCAAACGGTGCCCGGCTAACCATCATGCCCAGAGAAACACCAATCATGCCCAGCGGCGCCATGGCGATCACCATAAAACTGCGGCCGATGCTGTTAAGTTGCATCATCAAGAGAGTGAATACCACCACTAGCATTATCGGAAATCCGGCAGCAATAGACGCTTCAGCGTTGGCAGACTCTTCAATCGAACCACCCATTTCAATTCGGTGGCCTGCCGGCAGCTTGGCGCGAATAGCATCTAGTTGCGGATTGATCGTTTTGGAGATTGTTGGTGCTTCAATGCGGCCGACCACATCCGCGCGCACGCTGATTGTAGGCAAGCGGTTACGTCGCCAGATCATACCTTCTTCCAGCACTGGCTTTAAGCGCGCAACTTGCGAGAGAGGTACATTTTTTCCAGATAGTGTAGGGATGCTCAAATCAGGCAGATTTTCCAAGGTGCGTGACCCTGCACCTTGGGCGCGCCACATAATGTCAATGAGTTGATCGCCCTCGCGATATTGCGTAACGGCGACGCCGTTTAACCAGCTTTGCAGGGTTAGCGCCACATCTTGCGAGGTAATGCCCAAGGCGCGCGCACGGCTTTGGTCAATCACGACCTGCAAGTTCTTGATTTTGTCATTCCAGTCAAAGTGCACGTCTTTCAGGTGTTCATTCTCGCGCATAATCTCAGCGACTTGCTTGGCTGTTGCGCGTAGCTGGACTAAATCTTCACCCATTACACGGAACTGCACCATGTAACCCACCGGCGGGCCATTTTCCAAACGAACAACACGGGCACGAACATTCGACCAGCGACCATCCGTGGCCGCAAACTCGGCTTCCAGGTGTTGTTTGATTGATTCTCTATCCTCTGTGCTTTTAGCGCCGAGCAAGAGTTGTCCAAAGTTATCGTTAAATAATTGCTGATCCTGTGGCAGATAAAAACGTGGCGCACCATTGCCAATATAGCTGGAGAAGTGGCTCACGCCTTTATTTTTAGCTAGCAGTTGCTCGACACGTTTAACGGTTTGATCTGTTGCTTTAAGTGATGCGCCCTGTGGCAGCCAAAGGTCAACAATCAGTTCGTTGCGGTCAGCATGAGGGAAGAATTGTTTTTGTACAAACAGGTTAAAGCAGATGAGAGAGATAGCAAATACCAACAGCGTGGCCCCTATCACCTTCCAGCGGTAGGTAAGGCAAAGTTCGAGTGTCTTGCGAAATTTTCGATAAAACGGGGTATCGTAGATATCGTTATGGTGAGCGCTGCCTTTTTTCCGCAAGCTATCAACGTTGAGTAGCTGATAACCCAGAAAGGGTGTGAATGTCACGGCGACAATCCATGAGGTAACGAGTGCAATGCTGACTACGGCAAACATGGAAAAAACATATTCACCCGGACCGGATTTGGCAAACCCCACAGGAATAAACCCGGCGGCTGTAATCAGCGTGCCGGTCAGCATGGGAAAGGCGGTCGAGGTGTAGGCAAAAGTGGCAGCTTTTGCCCTATCCCAGCCTTGCTCGATTTTGACTACCATCATTTCAACAGCGATGATGGCGTCATCCACCAGCAAGCCCAGGGCAATGATGAGTGCTCCTAGCGAGATGCGTTGCAAATCAATACCAAAAAGATTCATCATCAAGAAAGTGATGGCCAAGACCAGCGGGATGGATAACGCCACCACCAAACCCGTTCGCCAGCCCAGTGTCAGAAATGACACGGCCAAAACAATCGCAACAGCTTCTGCCAGAGAGGTCAGAAAGACGCGGATGGCTCGCTCCACAAAACTGGGTTGATCGGATACCTGGTGCAATGTCATCCCCAAAGGCAGCGCAGCGCTGAGTGCCTGGGTTTTGACTTTCAAATCATGCCCTAATTCGAGGATGTTGCCACCGTTGGTCATCACGACGCCAATGCCGATCACATCTTGCCCGTTAAAGCGCATACGCCAGTTGTCTGGCTCTGAATAGCCACGGCGAACCTGAGCAATATCAGCCAAATGGAAGCTTTGGCTGCCGATGCGCAGCTGGGTATTCTGAATTTGTTCAACTGTACTGTAAGCGCCGGTCATGTTGAGGCGGACGCGGCTGCTCGATGTTTCAACAAAACCTGCAGGCACGACGGCATTCTGTTTTTGTAGTGCATCAAAGAGCTGTGGCGCTGAAATGCCTAATGCTGCAAGTCTTTGCGGGTCTGCTTCGACCCAGATTTTTTCATCCTGAACGCCAAAGAGTTCGATCTTTTTGACATTCTTCATATTGCGCAGTTCGCGCCCGATGCGATCAGCTTCACGTCGTAACTCACCCAGCGTGAAATCTTTGCCGGATAAGGCAAAGATGTTCATATTCACATCGCCAAACTCTTCGTTGGGAAATGGCCCAATCACGCCTGCTGGAAGCGCTGTGCGGATATCGTCTAGTTTGCGGCGAACTTGTCGCCAGGCCTCGGGGACGACACTGGGCGGGGTGGACTCATTGAGGGTCACAAAAATCAACGACTCACCGGGTTTGGAGCTTGAGCGGATGTAATTGATATTTGATACTTCCTGCAGTTTTTTTTCCAGCCGCTCGGAAATTTGTTGCTCTACTTCGGTTGTTGTTGCACCTGGCCATAGCGTACGCACCACCATCACCCGGAAAGTAAAGTCAGGATCTTCAGCTCGGCCAAGTTTGAAGTAAGACAATGTACCGGCCACCATCAAGATAATGATGAGGTAAGCCACCATGGCAGGATGGTTGATTGACCAAGCCGAGATATTAAAGTTTTTCATTATTGCGCAGGATGTGTTGTTGCCGTTGCTGGTATGGCGGGTTGTGCTGGTGCTTTAGCGGTAAGCGGCGGGGCTGTATTTTCTGCCGCAGCAGTGGCGCTAACGGCAGTGACTGCGTGTACTTTTTGATTTGCCGCGAGCAGATTTACGCCTGCCGTTACAATCCGGTCGCCTGCAGATATACCGTGTGTGACGATGGCTTGGTCGCCTGCGTAACGGCTAATTGAAACGGGCACTAAAGTCACCGTCTCACCAGCGCCGACTTTCCAAACAGCCATTTGTTGTTCGTTTTGAAATATCGCACTCAGGGGAATGGCATGGCTTGAGGCTTCGTCTTTGGCAGCAGCAAAGCGCACAGTGGCAGAAAGCCCCACAGGCAAATTACCCGCGCTGGCGGGCAAGGCAACTCGCGCAGCATAAGTGCGCGTCAGTGGGTCAGCGGCGGCAGCAATTTCTCGTAGCTGGCCGGTCATGACGGGCGCGTTTTCCCCGCGAGACCAGAGTGTAATAGTGGCAGCTGCACCGACATGCAAGCGACTTATATCGCCTTCAGGCAGGCTGATGGCAATTTCACGATCGCCATTCGGCACCAGATGAATAATGGGTTGTCCTGCTGCAACGACTTGCCCTGCTTCGGCAAATACCGCCGCAATCACGCCGTCGCGATCCGCAGTCAAGGTGGTGTACGCCGCTTGGTTGTGAGTCAGTTTGGCTTGTGCCTGAGCAGAAGTTGCTGCTGCAATACGACTATCCAAAGCGGCCTGGCTGACAAAGTTTTTACTACGCAGATCTTGAAAGCGCTTGAGTTCAGCCGTTGCCAGTTGTGCTTGTGCGTTGGTTTGCGCCACTTGCAGGGCAAAGTCAGCGGCATCCAGTTTTGCCAGCGCCTGGCCGTGTTTTACCGTAGCGCCTGAATCAACCAAACGGCTGACAATTTTGCCCGGCACACGAAATCCAAGCTGGGTTTCAAAACGTGCCTTGACCTCACCTGGATAAGCGCGCGTGCTGGTTTCTGTGGTGACACTATTTGCAGCGTTCGCACCGACCACCAAAGTGCGCACTGCCTTGACAGGTTGCACGACCGGTGGCTCGTCGCTACATGCCGATAAGCCTGCTATCAGGCACGCAGTTGTTAAAAGACGCGCGTGGCGCGGAAGTGATAAAGAATTCATAGTGGAAATCGAATATAAAAAGTCAAAATAAATAAAGTAAATAATAAATTGTCAGTCAGTGTATTTATGTGGCGCGCAGCCCTCTACCAGCGACAGGCTGGACCCAAATCCCGTGTTATCCGCGAGCGGTTTTTCGCGGTTTTGGACTGGCCAGTGCTTTGCTTGGCTGGGCGGCCAGGCCGGCGAGAATCAAATCCAGGTGAGTGGTCAGATAGGTCTTGGGTTCAATGGTTGGACAGCCGATAGAGCCCATTGAGTGTGACCAAATAAAATGCAGCAGGAGGGGTGCGATCAACAGCTCAACCACGGCTTCGCGGTTGAGTTCGCGAAACTCACCTTGCGCTACGCCGCGGTCAACCACGCGTCCGAGCAGCTGGCGTGCGCGTCCATAGGCCACTTGCTCGTGATACGCCGCAAGTTCAGGAAAGTTAGATGCCTCGCTGATCATCAGTTTAGGAATGCCTGATAAGGGCGATGCGCTAAAGCGGATTTGCCAATGAATGAGAATTTCACGGAGCAGCTCGCTTGAGCTGCCCTTGTAATCATCAATCAGATGGGCGCCTTCATCAATAATCGGCACAACCCCTTGGGTAATGACTTCCTTGAACAGTGCTTCTTTATCTTCAAAATACAGATATAGCGTGGCTTTTGAAACGCCTGCACGTGCTGCAATGTCAGCACTGCGTGTAGCGGCGTAACCTTTTGCCGTAAATAATTCAACCGCAGCATCTATAAGTTCACTAGGGCGCGCTTCTTTCCGGCGGCGGCGGGCGGGCTTATTGATTGTGTTTTTAGCAACGGCGAGTTTGGTGAGCATGTTTTTCTAAAGCTTAGATTGCCATGAGAGAAATGAGATAATCCAAAATAAAAATTCAGTATTATATTAATCAGGCAGAAGCATCTTTCACCACTGAATTGGTTGTAGCGCAATCGGTTAATAACTTTTTGGTTAGTATAAATTGTGCGTTGCAAGAATGCAACGAGAATTTCCTCGTAAAGCCCACTGTTACTGCATGGGTTAAATTCCGGTTCAAATTTTTTAACCAACTCAGGCGGCCTGGCGCCGCAGCTTCACGCAAGTCTGTCAATATTTGGACAATGGTTTGATCTCTGGTTTGATTAGTGTTCAATCAATCACTGAAAAACGCGTGCAGTTGGTGCAGCTTGTTTTTTCATGAGTATCCTTGCTGCTCAGCGGGTTGCATTTGTTAGGTCTTTCCAGTAATTTCCTGCCTTTATTGTTGCTTAAAAAGAACCGAGGTTCACCATGAACGCGAACGAAAAATTTATTGCGGCCGATGCACTGGTTGATTCAGCCGCCATTGCCCCTTTGCCCAATTCCCGCAAAATTTACGTGACGGGCAGCCGCCCGGATATCCGCGTGCCCATGCGCGAAATTTCCCAAACGGGCGAAAAAAACCCGCCCATCAGCGTCTATGACACGTCCGGTGTATATACCGATCCGACCGTCAATATCGACATTCGCAAGGGCTTGCCGGCTATGCGTGCTGGCTGGATTGCCGAACGTGACGATACAGTAGAACAAACCGGGCTGACCTCCGTGTATGGCCAGGAGCGCCTGGCGGATGCTGAATTGGCCGAATTGCGTTTTGATCTGATGCGCCGTCCCCGCGTTGCCAAGCCCGGCGCGAATGTCACGCAAATGCACTACGCCAAGCGCGGCATCATCACCCCGGAAATGGAATATATCGCCATCCGCGAAAACCAGCGTGTGGAAGCCTTGACCGAAGATTTATTGCGCCAGCACCCCGGCCAGCACTTTGGTGCGGCCATGCCGAAGCTGATTACCCCGGAATTCGTGCGCGATGAAGTCGCCCGTGGCCGCGCCATTATCCCGAACAACATTAATCATCCGGAAAGCGAGCCGATGATCATCGGGCGCAATTTCCTGGTCAAGATCAACTGCAATATCGGCAATTCGCAGCTCGCCTCCACCATTCAGGATGAAGTCGACAAAATGACCTGGGCGATCCGCTGGGGTGGCGACACGGTGATGGATTTATCCACCGGCAAAAACATCCACGAAACGCGTGAGTGGATCGTGAGGAATTCCCCCGTGCCCATTGGCACCGTGCCGATTTACCAGGCGCTGGAAAAAGTCAATGGCAAAGCGGAAGACCTGACCTGGGAGATTTTCCGCGATACCTTGATCGAGCAAGCCGAGCAGGGCGTGGATTACTTCACCATCCACGCGGGCGTTTTGCTGCGCTACATCCCGATGACCGCCAAGCGCATGACCGGCATTGTCAGCCGTGGTGGCTCGATTCTCGCCAAATGGTGCCTGGCGCATCATAAAGAAAATTTTCTGTATACCCACTTTGAGGACATCTGCGCGATCATGAAGGCCTATGACGTGGCCTTTAGTCTGGGCGATGGTCTGCGTCCCGGATCCCTGTATGACGCTAACGATGAAGCGCAACTGGGCGAGCTGGCCACACTGGGCGAGCTCACGCAAGTTGCGTGGAAGCATGATGTGCAAGTCATGATCGAAGGCCCGGGCCATGTGCCCATGCACATGATCAAAGAAAATATGGACCTGCAATTAAAACTGTGCCACGAAGCCCCGTTTTACACGCTCGGCCCCTTGACCACGGACATCGCGCCGGGTTATGACCACATCACCAGTGCCATTGGCGCAGCCATGATCGGCTGGTACGGCACGGCCATGCTGTGTTACGTGACGCCTAAAGAACATTTGGGTTTGCCGGACAAAAACGACGTGAAAGATGGCATCATGGCCTACAAGATTGCCGCCCACGCGGCGGATTTGGCCAAAGGCCACCCGGGCGTGCAGGTGCGGGATAACGCGCTCTCCAAAGCGCGCTTTGAATTCCGCTGGGAAGACCAGTTCAACCTTGGCCTGGACCCGGATAAAGCGCGTGAATTTCACGACGAAACCCTGCCGCAGGATGGCGCTAAAACCGCGCACTTTTGCTCTATGTGCGGGCCGCATTTTTGCTCCATGAAAATCACTCAGGACGTCCGCGATTACGCTGAAAAGCTGGGAATATCTGAAGAAGAAGCCCTGCAAAAAGGCATGCAAGTCAAATCCATCGAGTTTGTGAAAAGTGGCGCAGAGGTTTATAAAAAGGCGGCAAGCTGATTTTTTGCCATCGTCGATTGGTCTGCGCAACCCGTATCAAGCTCACAGTGCATCCCTCTGAAAACCACGCCCCCAGCTGCCGTCCAGGTTGCGGGGCGTGTTGCATTGCGCCGTCCATTTCCTCGCTTAACAAACCGGCCAATGTGCCGTGCCAGCATTTAACGGCAGACTACCGCTGCGCGATTTTTGGCCAAAAGCAACGTCCCGCCTGCTGTGGTGGCTTGCAGCCGTCCATCGAGATGTGTAGCGAAACACGCGAGGCCGCTTTGGTGTGGCTCACACAACTTGAGGTAGCGACTGCGCCGCCTTGACCCCAGGCTACTGCTTTGCCTGCTATTCTTAAGGTAGACCGCAGCCTGTAACGCCGTCTTGTCATGCGCAGCGGCGAGGAGCGTGAGCTTTGCTCGACCGCCTTGCTGCGCAGGGGCTTCATCAGTGCCGACTTTTGGCCTATCAGGAATGGTTGCTCAGATTTTTCTCAAGAGAGCCATCACGCAGCGGGTACTTGTTATAAAGTGACGCCTCCTTGAACTGGTCGCAACAATAGAAGAAAAGCATCCTGTAACACGCTGGGCTGGTGGCAATATTGACCTTGCCATGTAGCGAAAGCGCAACACCCCAGCAGTTTACGCAGCAGTTACGCAATGCCGCAGCAACCCACTACCCACAACCCGCAATCCAGCGATTCATTTCCGCAGAAAGTTGAACCCCATGGAAGCTAACTTGTATCTCCACGCCCTCATATTGGGCATTATCGAAGGGCTGACGGAGTTTTTGCCGATCTCATCCACCGGCCATTTAATTCTGGCTGGCTCATTGCTTGACTTTAACGACGAGCGCGGCAAGCTGTTTGAAGTTGTCATCCAGTCCGGCGCGATTCTCGCCGTGTGCTGGGAGTATCGGCAGCGTTTGGCGCAGATTGCGCGCGGCGTGTGGCAGCGCAACGACCCGGCTGCCTTGCGGTTTGTCATCAACATCGCCATTGCCTTTTTGCCGCTGGCCTTGCTGGGCTTGGCATTTGGAAAAATGATCAAGACGCACCTGTTTAACGCCCCGGTCGTCGCCACCCTGTTGATTGTTGGTGGTCTGGCAATTCTTTGGGCTGAGCGTCGAAACCACAGCGTGCGCATTCAAAGCATGGAACAGCTCACCCCGCGCGACGCATTGGCCATGGGGCTGTTTCAAGCATTAGCGCTCATGCCCGGCACCTCGCGCTCAGGCGCGACCATCATTGGCGGGTTGCTGTATGGCTTATCGCGCAAGGCTGCAACCGAGTTTTCCTTCTTTTTAGCCATGCCCACGCTGATTCTGGCGACCTTATACGAGCTTTACCGCGACCGCGCGCTGTTGAGTATGGACGACCTGGGACTGTGGGTTATCGGCTTTTGCAGCGCAGGCATATCTGCATTCATTTGCGTGCGCTGGCTGTTGCGCTTTATTGCCCATCACGACTTCACCCCGTTTGCCTGGTATCGCATTGCCTTTGGCTTGCTGATTCTGGCCTCATGGCATTGGGGCTGGGTTACCTGGAGCGCCTGATCAACAAGTCGCCACGTTATTATTCAATGAGTTAGGAGGTGCATCATGTTGCTTTATTTGCACGGATTTACCAGCGGCCCGCAATCGGTTAAAGCCCGCGCTCTGGGCGCGCGCATGGCTGAGCGTGGCCTGGCGGCGGATTTTGTCTGCCCGCAGCTTTCCGCCTCACCGGCCGAAGCCATTCTTCAGGCCGAGCAGATCATTGAACATGCCCGAAAAGTCGGCGCTGGTGAGACGGCGACTAATGTGGCAAATAATGTGGCAAATAACACGGCAAATAACACGGCAAATAACGCCCTGAAGCATCCAAACATCCTGCTGGTTGGCTCGTCGCTTGGCGGTTTTTACGCCACCGTGCTGGCCGAAAAGCATAACCTTAACGCCGTGTTGATAAACCCCGCCGTGATCGGCCAGCTACCGATGGAAGGTTTTATTGGCACGCACCAGTGGCTCTACACGGGTAAGCCGTTTGAATTTACCGCGCAGCATATTGCCGAGCTGAGGGCGATGGATCTGCCGCGTGTGACCAACCCGCAACGCTTTTGGCTGATGCTCGAAGAAGGCGATGAAACGCTGGATTACCGTCAGGCTGTTGCATATTACACAGGCGCTAAGCAAACGGTACTCACGGGTGGCGACCATACTTTCACCCGCTGGGCAGACTATCTGGATGCAGTCATTGATGCATCGCTGACCGGCCGATTAGCCGATTGATTAACGGACTGATTAACCGATGGATTAGCCAATTAAGCGGCTTGCGGCGGACTTAAAAAACCCAACAAAAAAGGCACCCGAAGGTGCCTTTTTTGGTCTTGCGTATTACTTGTCGTTACTTGTTTTAAGCTAGCGGTTTAGGCCAGATTAGAACGCGTGACGCACGCCGAACTGGAAGCCAGAAGCGGTGAAGCCATTGGCACCGATGACAGCAAAGCCAGAAGCGTTATAGCCAAAGTCGTAGCCGCTGGTGTTGTCGTCGTTGGCCACGCGAGCGTAACCTGCTTTCAACATGGTGCGCTTGGAGAGGTTGTGCTCGTAGCCAATGGTGAAGAGCTTAGCACCGCTTTCGTTCAAGTCTGTGCCGTTCACTTCCACGTCACGTGCAACGTAGTACTGGCTAACCAGTTTGCCATTGGCTGTCACGTTGTAGGTGGCACCAAGACCCCAGACATTCTGCTTGACATCCGTCCCGCCGCCTTCCACCTTGGTACGGGCGTAAAGACCACGGATGGTGGCCATGCCGAAGTCATAGATGCCGCCCAAACGCGCTTCTTTCACCTTGGTATCCGAAGGTACTAATAGGACAGGAATCGGATTGTCGT
>Ga0116141_10005137_pt1 | contig 10970 bp, 8 predicted proteins | sample AD_UKC097_MetaG_FD_89744 | JGI IMG/M metagenome (GOLD analysis project Ga0116141, IMG submission 89744) | Active sludge microbial communities of municipal wastewater-treating anaerobic digesters from USA - AD_UKC097_MetaG | ecosystem: Engineered > Bioreactor > Anaerobic > Digestate | place: USA... | reverse complement strand
TCTGGCCGCCACCGGCCTGGTGGACGGGGTTACGACCAACCCCACCCTGATCGCCAAGTCCGGGCGTCCCATGCTGGAGGTCATCGCTGTGATTTGCGATCTCGTCGAGGGGCCGGTGAGCGCCGAAGTGGCCGCCACCGAGGTCGGCGGCATGCTGGCCGAGGGCAAGAAGCTCGCCGCCATCGCCCCCAATGTCGTGGTCAAGCTGCCCCTGACCCGCGACGGCCTGATCGCCACGTCAGAGTTCGCGGTGCACGGCATCCAGACCAATGTCACCCTGTGCTTCTCCGCCGCCCAGGCCCTCTTGGCCGCCAAGGCCGGCGCCACCTACATCTCGCCCTTCATCGGCCGGCTGGACGACTATGGCGCGGTGGGCATGGACCTGATCACCGAGATCCGGGCCATCTATGACAACTACGATTTCGACACCGAGATCCTCGCCGCCTCGATCCGCAACCCGGTCCATGTGACCCAGGCCGCGCTCGCCGGCGCCGACTGCGCGACCATTCCGCCCAACGTCTTTGCGGATCTCTTCAAGCACCCGTTAACCGAGAAGGGTCTTGATCAGTTCATGAAGGACTGGGCCGCGACGGGTCAGTCGATCCTGTAAAACGCGGGGACAGACGATGGAAACGGGCGCCAAGCCGAAGGATCTTCAACTGGCGCCCGATGTGGTCCGTCGCATCCTCCTCGACAATCCCGAGCTGCTGACCGGCGACGCCGAGCTGCTGGCCGAGCTGGGCCTCAAGGTCCAGCCGGCCAATGTGGTGGAGTTCACGCCGGCGGCGCTCGCCCGCGTGCACGAGGCGCACAAGCGCGAGTCCAAGGCGCGCAAGTATCTCGAGGCCACGGCCCGCGCCAACTTCGCCGCCCAGGCCCAGACCCACGGCGCGGTCGTCGACCTGCTGGACAGCCGCAACCACGCCGACCTGGCCCGCCGGGTGGATGATCTCGCCCAGCTGCGCTTCGGCCTGGCCGGCGGCCTGATCGCCCTGGAAGGGCCTGAACGCACCCCGGCCGGCTGGCGGGTCCTGGCCGAGGGCCAGATCGATCAGGTGATCGGCCACCAGCAGGTGGCCCGCATGGGCTTCCAGCCGGTCGCCCTGCCCCTGTTCGGCGAACGCGCCGGCCAGATCCGCTCCATGGCCATGGTCCGCCTGGCCATCTGGGAGCCCGCCCGCACCGGCCTCCTCGCCTTCGGCTCGGCCGATCGCAAGGGCTTCACCGAAGACATGGGCGCCGAGCTCGTCGCCTTCCTGGCCCGGGTGGTGGAGCGTACGGCCGAGCGATGGCCGGTCCTGTAGGCGCAGCCCGCGAGGCGCTCGGCCTCTGGCTGGAGCACCTGGCCAAGGAGCGCCGCGCTTCGCCCCGCACGGTGGAGGCCTACGCCCACGCCGCCAACCGCTATCTCGGCTTCATGGAGCGCCATCGCGGCGAGAGCCTGGCCCTGGCCGACATGGCCGGGATCAGCGCCGGCGAGCTGCGCGCCTGGCTGGCCCATCTGCGCAGCGGCGAGACCCCGCTGTCGCCCCGCTCCATGTCCCAGGCCTTGTCAGCGGTGCGCACCTTCCACAAGTTCATGGACCGGCGCCTCGACACCCCCAACCCGCACCTGGCCATCGTGCGCGGCCCGCGCGTGAAGCCCTCGGCCCCGCGCCCCGTCACCGAGGACCAGGCCCGCGGCCTCTTGATCGAACCTACCCTCGACCCCGACCGCGAGGACTGGGAGGCCGCCCGCGACCAGGCGGTCCTGACCCTGCTCTATGGCTGCGGCCTGCGAATCTCAGAGGCCCTGTCCCTGACCCGCGCCGACGCGCCCCTGCCAGCGTCGCTGCGCATCACCGGCAAGGGCTCGAAGACCCGGATCGTGCCGGTCCTGCCCGCCGTGCAGCAGGCCGTCGCTGACTACCTGGCCGAGCTGCCCTTCGCCCTGTCGCCCGACGAGCCCCTGTTCCGGGCCAAGCGCGGCGGACCTTTAAGCCCCCGCCACGTCCAGGCCACGGTCCAGACCCTGCGGGGGCGCCTCGGCCTGCCCAAGAGCGCCACGCCGCATGCGCTCCGCCACTCCTTCGCCACGCACCTCTTGGGCGCCGGCGCCGACCTGCGCTCGATCCAGGAACTGCTGGGCCACGCCTCCCTGTCCACCACCCAGCGCTACGCCGACGTCGACGCCGAAGGCCTGCTCAGCGCCTACGCCGCAGCCCACCCGCACGCCTGATCAGCAGGGAGTGATCTCCGCCCAGGGCGCGCCGAAGGCGCCGCCATGCAGGCGCGGGCAGACCGTCTGACCCTCTTCCAGATCAAGATACTGACGCTGGGATATCTTGAGATCATGCCCCGCCGGAAAGGGGCCCCAGGCGGACAGGGCGGCATGATAGGTGGTGTGCCGGGACCCGGATCGGGTGAGATCGAGCACGGTCGCCCGATAGGTCGTCGGCGCGCCCGTATCGAAGTCGACATCGGCAGCCATGGCGGAACCCCAGCCGTAGGCAAGTGCGGCCAATCCAAGGACAGTGATCGCCCGAGGCGAGGTGAATGACCTCCGGTCGGCCGCGAGCAGAACGACGGCGATCACAGCGCACAGGAGCAAGGTCGCCAAGTTCAGCTTGGCTCCGCACACGAAGTTGAAATCCATGAGCGCGCGGAAGGCTAGGGCCGCCCCAGGGAGCAGCAGACCCGCAGCGGTCGGCCTTGGGGTGGGCGACGGGGGCATAAGCGTGGCTACGCCACGGGAGACCAGCACCAGCGCAACGGCCAACGGCGGGCATAGTCCGCCCACAACCAACAGCGCCTTTGGGGGGAAATCCCATAGAAGCATTGTGACGGCGAGGCCGAAGGCCGCGATGTTCAGGGGTTTCAGCACCCGTGCCCAGCGATCAAGCAGGGTCTGACGCGCTTCCGGGGTGTCACCGAAGCGGGGGTCGGCGAGGAATTCTTCATGCTGGCGCTGGAAATCGGCGGCGTTCAGATCAATCAGAGGGTCAAGCCACAGCCCCAAGGGGTCGCCGGGATCCTCCTGCCTGATCCACACCCCCTTCTCAGGCGGGCTCATCACCACCCGGACCCATCTTGAGGTCCGGCGGTACCCTTGGATATCCCGGCAACGAAGCTCACGCCGCTCGAGAAAGCCCTTCAGCACTATGCGATCAGGCCAGAGTTCCAGCGTGCGGCGGCTCCAGGCCATGTGGACCGAGAAGCCAACCAAGCCCAGGATCGCGCCGAAAGACAGGAAGGTTCCCACCCAGCCCCGGACGAGGGCTGCAAAGAGGAGGGCGAGAAGGCTAAGGCCCAGCCAAATGAAGGACCCTTGGCGGCCCTCGAAGACTCGCCAGAACCCGACCCGATAGATTTCAGGTTCCTGATCCATGTCGGCCCCCCAAGCTTCGCCATGATGGTGAGCAATACGCAGGACGCAAGCCAGAGCTGCGTGATCAGCCCGGCGCCATAAGCACCCACGGCACGCCCAGCGGGCCGGGATCGACGCCCCGCGCCCGGATCACCCAGCCCTCGTGCTGGTAAAAGGCGATGGCCGCCGCATTGGCCGCCTGGCACTTGAGCGTCAGCCCGCCGCGTGAGACGCGCAGCACATGGGCGAGCAGGGCCTGGCCGACGCCCCGGCCCCGCTCCGCCACATAGAGCGAATGCAGGAAATCGCCGGGGCGGTGATAGGCGGCGAGGCCCAGGATGCGGCCGTCACCGACGGCCACATAGACCTCCTCCACCCGCGCGTCATTCAGGAAGGCCTGGGCGTTGTGCCGCCAGGCCGGCGACCAGGTGAAGGTCTCGCGCAGCACCCGCTGATAGAGGGCCGCGCAGATCGGCAGCTCCTCGAGGCGGGCGCGGCGGACGATCAGGACAGCCGCTCCCCGATCCAGGTCCCGGCCTGCGCGATCGCCCGCCGGCCGGCGCCCAGCATCATGTAGAAGGCGTGCCAGACGTGGATCATCTCCGGCCAGATTTCGAGGCGCGCGCCCACGCCCGCCAGGCCCGCCTGCTGGGCGACGGCGACCGAGTCCGACATCAGCACCTCTTCCGAGCCCACATGGATCAGGATCGGCGGCAGGCCGGTGAAGTCGGCCCGCGCCGGCGAGGCCAGGACGTCATCGGGCTTGCCAGCTAGGTAGGTGGCCGCGGAGTCGACCATGCCGGCCGTGCTGATCATCGGGTCCTTGCCCTCCTTGACCGCATAGGAGGCGCCAGCCGTGGTCATGTTGGCCCAGGGGCTGATCAGGAACAGGCCCGCCGCGGCCGGCAGGCCGGCGTCCCGCGCCGCCAGCGCCGTGGCCAGGGTCAGGCCGCCGCCGGCCGAGTCCCCCGCCATCACGATCCGGCCGGGCGCGACGCCCTGCTCCAGTAGGGCCTTGTAGGCGGCCAGGCCGTCCTCCACCGCCGCCGGATAGGGATGCTCCGGCGCCAGCCGGTAGTCCGAGGTGTAGGCGGTGGCCCCGGCGCCCGCGGCCAGGTGGGCGGCAAGGCCCCGGTGGCTCTTGGGGCTGCCCAGGGAATAGGCCCCGCCGTGGAAGTAGAGCAGCACCTTGTCGGCGGCGGCGCCCTTCGGCGTCAGCTTCTCGGCCGGGCGGCCGCCCAGGGTGACGGCCTCCACCGTGCAGCCTTCCGGCGGCGGGCTCATGTCGCCAAAGGCGTCCATGCCGGCCCGGCGGGTCGGATAGTCGATGGGTCCGGCCAGGCCGTCCCCGCCCATGCCGGCCAGCAGCTCGCGCACGGCGCCGATCTCGGGATCCTTGAAGGTCACGTCGTCTCACTCCCCAGGTCTTTTTCTTGGGCGACAGACTACCGGCTTTGCCGAACCGACAAAGAAAAAGCGGCGCCCCTTTCGGAGCGCCGCTCAACTTGTCGCCCGAGTGTGGCGATCAGGCCTGCATGGTCCAGCCTTCCACGCCCATGGCGGCCTGCCGGCCGGCCTCGGAGCGGGTCGGGTGCGGGTGGCAGACCCGGGCCACGTCTTCCGACGCGGCCTTGAAGGCCATGGCCACGCAATACTCGCCGATCATCTCGCCGACCTGCGGGCCGATCATGTGCACGCCCAGGATCTCGTCAGTCTTGGCGTCGGCCAGGACTTTCACAAAGCCGTCGGTCTCGTGGTTGATCTTGGCCCGGCTGTTGGCGGTGAAGGGGAACTTGCCGGCCTTGTAGGCCACGCCCGCCTCCTTCAGCTGCTCCTCGGTCTTGCCGACCCAGGCGACTTCCGGCGCCGTATAGACCACGCTGGGGACCAGGTCATAGTCCACGTGGGCGTACTTGCCGGCGATCATCTCGATCACCGCCACGGCGTCTTCCTCGGCCTTGTGGGCCAGCATCGGCCCCAGGATCGCGTCGCCGATGGCCCAAACGCCCGGCGCCGAGGTCTTGAAGTGGTCGGTGGGGATGAAGCCGCGCTTGTCGAGCTCGACGCCCACGGTCTCCAGGCCGAGGCCGAAGGTATAGGGCCGCCGGCCGATGGCCAGCAGCACATAGTCGGCCTGCAGGGTCTCGGCCTCGCCGCCGGCCGCCGGCTCGACGGTGAGCGACACGCCGGTCTTGGAGGTCTTGGCGCCCGTGACCTTGGACCCCAGCTTGAACTTCATGCCTTGCTTGGTCAGGGAGCGCTGGAAGGTCTTGGCGGTCTCGGCGTCCATGCCGGGGGTGATGCGGTCGAGATACTCGATCACCGTCACCTCGGCGCCCAGGCGACGCCACACAGAACCCAGCTCCAGGCCGATAATGCCCGCGCCGATCACGATCAGCGACTTCGGCACTTCCGGCAGGGACAGGGCGCCGGTGGAATCCACGATGCGCTTGTTGTCCACCACCACGCCCGGCAGGCCCGAAGGCTCCGAGCCGGTGGCGATGACGACGTTCTTGGCTTCGAGCAGGGCGGTCGAGCCGTCCTCGGCGGTCACCTCGACCTTGCCGGGGCCGGTGATCTTGCCCATGCCCTTCACCCAGTCGACCTTGTTCTTCTTGAACAGGAACTCGATGCCCTTGGTCAGCTGGGTCACCGACTCGGCCTTCTGGGCCATCATCTGGACCAGGTTCAGGGTCGGCTTCACCTCGATGCCGAGGGTGGCGAAGTCCTTGCCCGCCGCGGCTTCATAGAGCTCGGAGGCATGCAGCAGGGCCTTGGACGGCATGCAGCCGACGTTCAGGCAGGTGCCGCCCAGCGTGCCGCGCTTCTCGACCACCGCGGCCTTCAGGCCCAGCTGGCCGGCGCGGATGCCCGCGTTGTAGCCGGCGGGGCCGCCGCCGATGATGATGACGTCGTACGAAGCCATGGTCCTACAGGTCCAGCAGCAGGCGTTGCGGGTCTTCGATGGCTTCCTTGACCTTGACCAGGAAGGTCACGGCGCCCTGGCCGTCGACGATCCGGTGGTCGTAGCTCAGCGCCAGGTACATCATCGGCCGCGCCACGATCTGGCCGTTCACCACCATCGGCCGCTCCTGGATCTTGTGCATGCCCAGGATGCCCGACTGCGGCGGGTTCAGGATCGGCGTCGACATCAGCGAGCCATAGACCCCGCCGTTCGAGATGGTGAAGGTGCCGCCCTGCAGGTCTTCCATGGACAGCTGGCCGTCACGGGCCTTCTTGCCCAGGGCGCCGATGGCCTTTTCGATATCGGCCAGGCTCATGGCGTCGGCGTCGCGGACCACCGGGGTGACCAGGCCCTTCTCGGTGCCGACGGCGACCGAGATGTCGTAATGGTTCTTGTAGATGATGTCCGTGCCGTCGATCTCGGCGTTGACGTCCGGCACGTGCTTCAGCGCCTGGACCACCGACTTCACGAAGAACGACATGAAGCCCAGCTTCACGCCGTGGCTCTTCTCGAACACGTCCTTGTACTGGTTGCGCAGGGCCATGACGTTGGTCATGTCGACCTCGTTGAAGGTCGTCAGCATCGCCGCGGCGTTCTGAGCTTCCTTCAGGCGGCGCGCGATGGTCTGGCGCAGGCGGGTCATGCGCACGCGCTGTTCGCGTTCGTGGATCTCACGCGGGGCCGAGGGCGCAGGCGCGGCGGCCGGCGCGGCGGCGCGGGCTTCCAGGGCGGCAAGGGCGTCGCCCTTGGTCACCCGGCCGGCCTTGCCGGTGCCGGCGATGGCGGCGGCGTCGAGGTTGTTCTCGGCCACGATGCGCTGGGCCGACGGCGCGAGCGGCGCGGCGGCGGCGGCAGGCGCGGGGGCCGGCGCGGGCTTGGGCGCTTCAGCCTTAGGGGCCGGAGCGGCGGCGGGCTTGGCGGCCGCCGCGCCTTCGGTCACGCGGCCGAGCAGGGCGCCCGGCTCGACCGTCGCGCCTTCCTCGGCGGCGATCGAGTCCAGGACGCCGTCGGCGGGCGCCGCGACTTCCAGGCTGACCTTGTCCGTCTCGAGCTCGACGAGGATCTCGTCCTTCCTGACCGCCTCGCCCGGCTTCTTCGCCCAGCGCGCCACCGTCGCTTCGGTGACGGACTCGCCCAGGGCGGGCGTCATGATGTCGGCCATTGATCGGGTCTTTCTGTCTCTACTGGGGTCTAGAGGGGTGTGATTTGGGGGATCAGGCGAGGGCTTCGGCGAGGAACGCCTGAAGCTCCTTCATGTGCCGGCTCATCTGGCCGGCGGCGGTGGAGGCCGAAGCCGGGCGGCCCACATAGCGGGCGCGCTTGGACTTCACCTTCAGGCGCTCGAGGGTCAGCTCCAGCCACGGGTCGACGAAGGTCCAGCCGCCCATGTTCTTCGGCTCTTCCTGGCACCAGACCAGCTCGGCGTTCGGGAAGCGCGACAGCTCGGTGGACAGCGACTTCACCGGCCACGGATAGAACTGCTCCAGGCGCATCAGGTAGACGTCGTCGATGCCCTTTTCCTCGCGGGCGTCGAGCAGGTCGTAGTAGACCTTGCCCGAGCACAGCACGACGCGGCGGATCTTCTCCGGGGCCACCAGCTCGATGGAGGTGTTGCGCTTGCGCTCGGCGTCGTCGTGCAGGACGCGGTGGAAGGACGAGCCCTCCGCCAGGTCCACCAGCCGCGACACCGCCTTCTTGTGGCGCAGCAGCGACTTGGGCGACATCACGATCAGCGGCTTGCGGAACTCCCGGCGCATCTGACGACGCAGGACGTGGAAGTAGTTGGCCGGGGTGGTGCAGTTCACCACCTGCATGTTGTCCTCGGCGCAGAGCTGCAGATAGCGCTCCAGGCGGGCCGAGGAGTGCTCAGGGCCCTGGCCTTCATAGCCGTGCGGCAGCAGCATCACGAGGCCGCTCATCCGCAGCCACTTGCGTTCGCCCGACGAGATGAACTGGTCCACGACCACCTGGGCGCCGTTGGCGAAGTCGCCGAACTGGGCTTCCCACAGGGTCAGGGTCTTGGGGTCGGCCAGGGAGAAGCCGTACTCGAAGCCCAGCACCGCCTCTTCCGACAGGGCCGAGTCGATCACCTCGAAGTGGGCCTGGCCAGGGCGGATGTTCTGGAGCGGGGTGTAGTGCTCCTCGGTCTTCTGGTCGATCAGGTCGCAGTGGCGGTGGGTGAAGGTGCCGCGCACGCTGTCCTGGCCGGACAGGCGGACCGGGAAGCCCTCGTCCAGCAGGGTGGCGAAGGCCAGATGCTCGCCCGCGCCCCAGTCCAGGCCTTCACCGCTTTCAAAGGCCTGGCGGCGGCCCTCGATGGCGCGGCGGACGGTCTTGTGGACGTCCAGGCGATCCGGAATGGCGGTGATCTTCTGGCCCAGGTCAATCAGCTTCTGCAGCGGCACCGAGGTGTCGCCGCGACGGTCGTCGCCATCGGGCAGGGCCAGGCCCGCCCAGGCGCCGTCCAGCCAGTCGGCCTTGTTGGCCTGGTACGACTTGCCGGCGTCGAACTCCTTGTCGAGGTAGCTGTCGAACTCGGCGATCCAGCCGTCGACATCCTCACGGGTGACCACGCCCTCTGCGATCAGCTGGCGGGTGTAGAGTTCGCGGGTGGTCGGGTGGTCCTTGATCTTGGCGTACATCAAGGGCGACGTCATGGTCGGGTCGTCGCCTTCGTTGTGCCCGAACCGCCGGTAGCAGAACATGTCGATGACGACGTCCTTGCCGAACATCTGGCGGAACTCGGTGGCCACCTTGGCCACATAGGTCACGGCTTCCGGGTCATCGCCGTTCACGTGGAAGATCGGGGCTTCCACCATCAGGGCCACGTCCGACGGATAGGGCGACGAGCGCGAATACTGCGGCGCGGTGGTGAAGCCGATCTGGTTGTTGACGATGAAGTGGATGGTCCCGCCGGTGCGGAAGCCCTTCACGCCGGAGATGGCGAAGCACTCGGCGACCACGCCCTGGCCGGCGAAGGCCGCGTCGCCGTGCATCAGCAGCGGCAGCACATGGCTGCGGCCGGCTTCAGAGTTCTCGCGCAGCTCGAACGCCTGCTTGGCGCGAGCCTTACCCAGCACCACCGGATTGACGATCTCCAGGTGCGACGGGTTGGCGGTCAGCGACAGGTGGACGTTGTTGCCGTCAAAGGCGCGGTCCGAGGACGCGCCCATGTGGTACTTCACGTCGCCCGAGCCTTCCACGTCCGACGGCAGGGTGGAGCCGCCCTGGAACTCGTGGAAAATCACGTGGTACGGCTTGGCCATCACGGCGGCCAGGACGTTCAGGCGGCCGCGGTGCGGCATGCCGATGACGATGTCCTTCACGCCCAGCGCGCCGCCGCGCTTGATGATCTGCTCCAGCGCCGGGACCATGGCCTCGCCGCCGTCCAGGCCAAAGCGCTTGGTGCCGGGGAACCGCTTGTGCAGGAAGCGCTCGAAGCCTTCGGCCTCGACCAGCTTCTTCAGGATGGCGATCTTGCCTTCCTTGGTGAAGACGATCTCCTTGTCGCGGCCCTCGATGCGCTCCTGCAGCCAGGCCTTCTGGGCCGGGTCGGAGATGTGCATGTACTGGACGCCGACATCGGCGCAGTAGGTCCGCTTCAGGATCGCAAGGATCTCGCGGATCGTGCCGGTCTCGAGGCCAAGCACGAAGTCCAGGAAGATCGGCCGGTCGTAGTCGGCCTCGGTGAAGCCGTAGCTCGACGGATCAAGCTCGCTGGCGTCGCCGGGCGGGATGTTGAGCCCCAGCGGATCCAGGTTCGCCCGCAGGTGGCCCCGCATCCGGTAGGCGCGGATCATCATGATCGCGCGCAGCGAATCCAGGGTGGCGGCCCGGACGGCTTCCGGGCTGGCCGAAGGCTGGCGCTGTTCGATCTTGGCGCCGACCTTGGCCTCGACCGCGGGCCAGAGCCCGTCGATGGCCGAGAGCCAGTCGGGACGGGCCGCCGGCGCGGACTTGTGCGTCCAGGCCGGCTTGGCCCCCACGCCCTTCAGGGCGTCGGCGCGGTCCTGCAGGGAGGCGAAGAAGGCCTTCCACGAGGGTTCGACCGAGTTGGGGTCGGCCGCCCATTTCGCATAGAGCCCCTCCACAAAGGCGGCGTTGCCGCCGTAGAGGAAGGAGGTCTCCGCGAGCACCTCGTTGATCAGACTTCCGTCGTCCGCCATCTCATCCGCTTTCCCGGGGGACCGCGGAGCTTCTGGAAAAGGAGCCGAGCGCGGACCGCCCTACGCTTGAATTGTGCCTCAGGCGCCCTTGAGCACTTCGAGGAGGGTTTCACCGAGCTTCGCCGGAGACGGAGACACGCGGATGCCCGCAGCCTCCATCGCGGCGATCTTGGACTCGGCCCCGCCCTTGCCGCCCGAAATGATCGCGCCTGCGTGACCCATCCGGCGCCCAGGCGGCGCGGTGCGTCCCGCAATGAAGCCGACCATAGGCTTCTTGATGGCTGAATTCTTGATGAATTCCGCCGCATCTTCTTCCGCGGAACCGCCGATTTCACCGATCATGATGATCGATTCCGTCTCCGGGTCCTTCAGGAACAGGTCGAGCATGTCGATGAACTCGGTCCCCTTGACCGGGTCGCCGCCGATGCCGACCGCCGTCGTCTGGCCCAGGCCCACATTCGAGGTCTGGAAGACGGCTTCGTAGGTAAGCGTC